>Ga0160432_101159_pt1 | contig 9595 bp, 7 predicted proteins | sample HID1971M_E0MG_FD_108250 | JGI IMG/M metagenome (GOLD analysis project Ga0160432, IMG submission 108250) | Enriched millipede-associated microbial communities from UW Madison campus, WI, USA - HID1971M_E0 MG | ecosystem: Host-associated > Arthropoda: Insects > Digestive system > Unclassified ... | reverse complement strand
TCGCCTAGTGGCCTATGGCGCACGCTTGGAAAGCGTGTTGGGTGAAAGCCCTCGGGGGTTCGAATCCCCCATCCTCCGCGCACCGAAGGGCCCGTGACCTGCAGCGATGTGGGTCACGGGCCCTTCGTCTTCGCGTGTTCGGCCGTGCCTGCGACCTACCCCTCGACCCGGCACGAGACGCGGAGCATCGACCACGAGACGGGTGCCAGCTGGGCGCGCACGGCTCCGTCCACGCACTCGCTCGCGAGCGGTCGGGGGCGAACCGTGGAGTCGTCGTCCGGGGTGGCGACCCACCGGTGGTCGGGGTTCGAGAGCGTGACGGCCTCGATCACCCGCGAGCCCCCGAAGGCCCGGAGGTCGACGTCGAAGTGGATGGCGTCGGTCGTCGAACGGTTGACGACGAAGATCGCGACCTCGCCCGCGTCCTCGTCGAACGTGGCAACGGCGTCCAGGATCGGCGCGTCTCCGAACCGCGCCGTCTCGTGCGTCGGGAGCGTGCGGAAGGCGGGTCGCAGCACGTGCCCGGAGGCGTGCCGCGATGTCAGGGAGAACGGGTGGAAGGTCGTCTGCTTCCACGCTCGTCCGCCCGGCTCGGTCATGATCGGCGCGATGACGTTGACGAGCTGCGCGAGGCTCGCCGAGTGCACGCGGTCGGTGTGGCGCAAGAGGCTGATGAGCAGGCCACCGACCACCACGGCGTCGGCGACGTTGTAGCGGTCCTCCAGGAGGCTCGGCGCGACCGGCCAGTCGTCGCCGGACGGCGGGCGGGACTCCGGATTCTGGCCGTACCAGACGTTCCACTCGTCGAACGAGATGGCGATGCGCTTCGGGGCCCGCTTCACCACGCGCACCGCGTCGGCCGTGGCGACCACCGAGTCGATGAAGTGGTCCATGTCCACCGGCGACGCGAGGAAGGACGCGAGGTCGCCGGCCTCTTCGAAGTAGTACGCGTGTGCAGAGATCATGTCGACCTGCTCGTAGGCCTCGGCGAGCACCACGCGCTCCCACTCGCCGAAGGTCGGCATCGTCGAGCTCGACGAGCCGCACGCGACGAGCTCGAGCGTCGGATCGACCATCCGCATCGCGCGGGCGGTCTCGGCGGCCAGGCGTCCGTACTCGTAGGGCGTCTTGTGCCCCGTCTGCCACGTGCCGTCCATCTCGTTGCCGAGGCACCACATCCGGATGTCGTACGGCTCGGCGGCGCCGTTGGTGCGCCGCAGGTCCGACAGCCGCGTCCCGCCTCGCACGTTGCAGTACTCCAGGAGGTCCACGGCCTCCTGGATCCCCCGGGTCCCAAGGTTCACCGCCATCATCGGCTCGACCTGCGCCTTCGCGGCCCAGCGCATGAACTCGTCCACCCCGACCGTGTTCGGTTCGGTCGAGTGCCAGGCCAGGTCGAGCCTGCGCGGGCGCTCGCCGACGGGACCGATGCCGTCCTCCCACCGGTAGCCCGACACGAAGTTCCCGCCCGGGTAGCGCACGGTCGTGACGCCCAGCTCCTTGGCCAGCTCGACGACGTCGGCGCGGAAGCCGTCTGCGTCGGCGGACGGGTGAGCAGGGTCGTGGATGCCGGTGTACACGCACCGGCCGAGATGCTCGACGAACGAGCCGAAGGTGCGGCGGCGCACCGGCCCGACCGTGAACGCCGGGTCGAACGTCAGGCTGGCAGTGCGGTCGGTCATGACGTGCTGCTCCACGGTGCTGGGGTTGCCATCGCTGGCGACAAACTCGGCGGGCGACGTGGCGAGGTTAGCGCTCACACCAACGATGGCACGAGCGAAACCCCAGGCGGTCGCTCAGGCGGTGGCTAGCGCCGTGGCCAGCACGACGACCACCAGCGAGCCGAACAGCGACCCGATCGCGAGCGACCGCGCCAGCACCGGCTTGCCGTCGGCCATCGCCCACCCGTGCCCGCCCGCCGCGATCATCACGAGCGAGAACGCCACGAGCTTCGCGGCCAGGATGCGGCCGTACCCCGGGTCGGCGAGCGACTCGATCGTGACCCCCTTGTGCCACGCCAGGGCCAGCCCGGTGATCACCTGCAACGGCAGGAACGCCGCGACGGTCAGGACGGCGAACCGGCGCCCGACGGCCCCGAGCAGGTAGCTCCCGAGCGCGGGCTCGAGCCGACGCCGCACGACGGGCAGCAGCACGGCCGAGATGACGAGCTCGCCACCGACCCAGAAGATCGCGCCGAAGACGTGCACCGCGCGCACGAGCGACCACCAGCCGAGCATCAGCGGGTCACCTCCACGACCCCGCGTGCCCCGGACTCGCCGCGCCGCATGTCGTGGTCCACGAGTGCGTAGTGCCCCGGCTCGGCGAACGTCTGCTCCACGAACCCGCCCTGCGCGGCCTCGAGGTCGAGCACCTGGGACGCGCCGCGCTCGGCGTTTCCGGGGCGCAGCAGGTAGGCGCCCTCCTTGAACACCGTGTCGAACTGGGTCCCGACGATGTGGAAGTCGACCCCGTCGTTGGGCCCCGCGGCGACGACCCACCACCGGACGCGCTCACCGACCCTCGCCGTGAGCGGCGCGTGCACGTACTGGTCCGGGTAGCCGTTGAAGACGGCGGCGTCCCAGTCGTCGTCGGCGACCTTGGCCGCGTCGGCCCCCTCGTCCGTGGTCCCGAGGAAGAGCTCCGAGGCGACGAGCACGTACTCGCGGTCGACGGCCGGCAGACCAGGCGGGTCGATGACGACAGCGCCGAACATGCCGTTGGCGATGTGCAGCCCCATCGGCATCGTGCTGCAGTGGTAGAGCCACGCGCCCGAGTGGTCGGCCGTGAACCGGTACACCAGCGACTGCCCGGGCTCGATCGAGCGCATCTGCTCGTCGGGAGCGCCCTGCCCCGCGTGGAAGTCGATGCCGTGCGCGGTCGTGCCCTCGTTGACGAGCGTCACCTCGAACTCGTCGCCGACGTTCCCTCGCAGCGTCGGCCCGGGCGCCATCCCACCGAAGGTCCAGATCCGCTGCCGGACGCCCGGCGCGACCTCGACGACCTTCTCGACGATCGGCAGCCGGATGCGGTGGACCGTGGCCGCGGGTGCCGGTGTGAGGCGCGCGTCCCGAGGCTGCCAGCCTGCGCCCGGCTTGTCGTGCACGTCGACGTCGACGTCGGACGTCGTCGACGACATGCCCGGCATCGACGCCATGCCGTCGTGGTCCATGCCCGGCGTCTCGGCGCCCGTGACGCGGATGTCGATCGTCATCCCGGCCGCCCGGTGCCCGGGTACGGTGCACCACCCCGCGAGCGGGGCGTCGACAGTGCCGAGGTCGAGCTCGGCGTGCTCGCCCCGGGACAGCAGCGGGGTCGACGGGCCGTCGGGGAAGGCGAGGTCGTGCCGCATCGCGTCGTCGTTGGTCACGACGACCTTCAGCCGGGTGCCCGGTGCGACCTCGATCACGGACGGCTCGACGTTCATGCCGACGAGCCGCACCTGCACGGTCTGCACCTCGTCCGTGCTGGTCAGCACGACCGACGACGGCCCGTGCGCGCCACCCTGGCCCGACAGCGCCAGGGCGAGGGGAAGCGCGGTCATGACGACGCCGATCCAGAGCCCGCCGACGGGACCGCGGGCCCGCTCAGGCACGAAGGCCAGGACGACGAGGGCGAGGAACCCCAGCACCGCGGCACCGATCAGCCCCCACCCGCCCATCACCACGAGCCGCGGCAGATGAAGCGCCGAGCCCAGGGCGGAGAGAGCGACGCCGAGGTTGAGCGCGATCACTCGGGTGCGCCACGCGGGCGCGAGCGCGGCGATCGTCGTCCGGACCGCCGCCGGACCCCCGCCGCGCAGCACGGGGACCAGGTACGTGAGCGAGCCGATGAGCACCTGCAGCACGAAGCCGACCGCCAGCACCGGCACGAGCGCGTCGAGCCCAGTCAGGTAGTGGTGCAGGTCGGACGCGCCGGCCAGCGCGACCACGTCGAGCGCGACGGCGACCACCAGCCAGGCGGTTCCGGCCGCCATCGAGACGGCGGCGACGTCCGTCGGGTGCTTGCGGCGAGCTGTCGAGACGAACGGCTGCAGCGCCACCGCGACGCCGACTCCGTAGACGACCAGGCCGGCGATGGTCACCCAGGGCAGGTCCGCGAGGAACCCGCCGACGACGACCGCCAGGCCACCGGCGCAGAGCCACAGGCACCGTCGCGCCGCGGTCATCGCACCCTCGGCGATCCGGGTGCGCAGGACCGTCGGCCACAGCGTGAACAGCGTGCCCAGCACGGACAGCGCGACCCAGCCGAGGACGTTCGCGTGCACGTGCGCGGCGTGCAGCCGGTCGTACCAGACGCCGCGCTCCCCCGTGACGGCCATGATCGAGCCGAGCGTCACGCCGACCAGCAGCGCGAGCCCGGCGGCCAGGTAGAAGTGGATCGTGCGGGCGAACCTGCTCATCAGCGCGTGCCGGGACAGCAGCACGAGCGAGACCAGGTGCCCGAGCACGACCCCCGCGAGCAGCACCGCGGACGCGAGGACGACGGCGCGCAGCTCGAAGCAGAACCCGACCAGCACGCCGAGCACGGCCACGTTGAGGGCGACGAGCCGCGCGGCGGACCGCGCTCGCGAGGGAGCTCGCGCGTGCAGCAGCGCGACCGCGAAGTGCTCGCTCCAGGTGACGATCGCGTTGGTCGCGGCGCCGAGCAGCAGCAGGTGCACGGCCAGCCACCGCGGCACGGGCAGGACGTCGTGGGCCACGAGCGCCACGAGCGCAGCGGCGACGTAGAGCAGCACGACCGCGTTCGCGCGCAGGTGCCACGTCCGACGCGCGGCACCTTGTCCCGGGACCGGTCGCGTCGTCGGATCGGTCAAGGTCGCGGTCATCGCGGAACCCCCACGCGGCGGGCCACGGTGGGTCCGTGCCGTCCCGCGACGGCCGTGACCGCGGAACCCACGACGAACGCGAGCAGGGAGAGAACCCCGACGATGCCGCCTGCGATCCGCAGCCCCTCGTGACCCAGCAGGTCCCCGCCGACGAGCCGCACGACGAGGCCGACGTGCAGCATGGCCAGCGCGACGTAGGCGCGCGGCCGGTACGGGAGCCGGATGCGCAGCACCGCGGGCAGGATCACGGGCGCGTGCCCGAACACCATCGACATCGCGAAGCCGAGGAACACCGCGTGCACGGCGGCGTCGTAGGCCCCGCGTCCGTCCAGCTCGCCGCCGACGAGCCAGATGACCCCGGCGACGGACATCCACACGTACCCGGCGAGCAGGCACACAGCCATGTACCGGGTCAGGCCGGTGGCGCGGACGGTGTGGCGGGCGATGTCGTGCCGCACCAGCCAGACGGCGAGGAGCAGGAGGCCGACAGCGAGCACCCGGTACCCGAGCTCCGGGGAGGCGATCGTGAGGACCGGCCCGGCGAGGATCAGCCCGGACCAGCCGAGCACCTCGCGCTGCGAGCGCTCGTGGTCGGCGGGTCCGAGCAGGGCCACGCGCGACAGCTCGAGGCGCTCGCCCGCGATCGTCAGGACGACGAAGGCCGCGAGCCACGGCACCATCGCCGGCACCCCGCCCTCGCCCGGAAGGTGGGCGCTCACCGCCGGCAGCCAGGTGACCGCGCCGCCCCACCACGCGAGCGCGCCCATCGCCTGCACGGTGATGTGCAGCGCGGGCTGGCGCTGCCACATCGCGACGTACGTCGCGACCAGCCAGGCCGCGGCGGTCGCGAAGAGGAGCGCAGGCCACGGCGCCGCGACGCCGAGCGCCGCGGTCAGGCCCCCGAGCCCGCACAGCGTGGGCGCGAGGTACCCCCACGGGCGCCGGAGTGCGACGGCGCGCTCGAGGGCGATGAGCGTGCCGAGGAAGCCGAGCGTCATGAGGATGCCGTGCTCGGCCGCGGCCGGCGGCGGAGCCGCGCCCGGGACGCCGAGCCGCGCCAGGCCGCCCGCGAGGCCGGCGAGCAGGCACGCGGCCGCCGCGGCGAGCAGGGGCAGACGTCGTGCCGCCACGGGTCGCGATCCGGCGGCGCCGATCGGGGACGCGCTGCTCATCGGGCGTCGTCCTCCGCGGTCCGGCGGCCCAGAACCGCCACGCAGAGGTCGGGCTCGACGAACGGGAGCAGCCGGGTGGCGGAGACCGGCGCGCCGAGCCGCTCGAAAGCTCCCTGCAGGATCCCGAGGTGCGCGCCGCAGACCACGTCCCGGTGCACCTCGGCGAGGTCCCGGAACGGGCAGTGCAGCAGCTCGATCTGGCTGCCGTCGTCGGACACCCGAGGCTTGAACCCGCTGTCCGAGAGCAGCTGCACCACGGACGCGACGGCCGCGGGCTCGTCGACGGGCTCAGCCGGCGACTCCACCCGGGGACCGGCCCACGCCTGGCCCGCGGTGACGGCGTCGCTGCCCGGCGCCGCGCTGGTGCGCGCGAGGTGGACCGTGAGCATCTCGGCCAGCATCCGGTAGTTGCTGCCGTCGTCCGTGGCCGACGACGTGGCCGTCGCCGTGTAGACGGTCCGCGGGCGGCCGGGCCCGTCGGGCTGGAGCGACTGGCTCGTGACGTACCCCGATGTGATGAGGACGTCGAGGTGCGAGCGGACCGTGTTCGGGTGCAGGCCGATCGCGGCGGCAAGGTCGTCGACCCCGAGCGGCTCGGCGCGCTGGCGCAGGACGTCGAGCATCGCCGTCCTGCTCGTGCTCGCGAGCACCTCGTGAGGGCTACGGGCGCGGGATCGACTAGCCACGTGGCCAGTTTTCACTACGAGCGTCGTAAAAAACCATCCCGGCCGGTGTGATCCGCGCCACGCGGGCGCGGCGACCGGCTCTGGCCTACTCCTCGATCGCCGCGCCCAGCGAGCGCAGGTGCTGCCGGAACGTGAGCGGCTCGCTGGCCCGGGCGGCGAGGTACGCGTCGAACCGCGTCTGCTCGCGCAGGGTGGTCCCGAGCAGCATCCGCGCCGCCTGGTGCCGTTCGACGTCCCGGATCCGCGCCGCGGTCTCGGCGATCTCCTGCGCCCGCGCCAGCGGCAGGAAGACGACGCCGTCGTCGTCGGCCAGCACGAGGTCGTCGCTCGTCACGGTGTGCGCGCCGCAGGCCGCCCAGTCCAGCGCGTCGTCGGGCTGAGGGTCGAGGCGCTCCGGCCCGTTCGGGTACGCGCCGGTGCTCACCACGGGCAGGCCAATCGAGCGCAGCTGCGCGGTGTCGCGGTGCTGGCCCCAGATGACGATGGCGGCCAGTCCCGCTCGCGCGGCCTCGAGCGCGACGAGGTCGCCGACGCAGGCCTCGTCCGCCCGGTCGCCGTTGTCGACGACGAGGACGTCGCCCTGCTCGCATCGACCCAGCGCCTCGAGGAAGACGTCGACGCTCCCGACGTGCCGCGCCGGGCGGGCGCGACCGACGACGTGCGCCCCGGGCGAGAGCAGCCGCATGGTCGCCGGTGCGCAGCGCACGGGTACGCCGAGGCGCAGGCAGGCGTCGGCCACGTGCGGCGTGCTCAGGTCCAGGAACGTCGTGTGCAGCGTCTGGGCGTCCATCGCGCTTCTCCTATCCGGGCCGTCCCAGGCGGGCCAGCACTCCCCGCGCCGCGACGACTCCCGTGCTGAACGAGGCCTGCAGCAGGTAGCCGCCGGTCGGCGCCTCCCAGTCGAGCATCTCTCCCGCGACGAACGTGCCCGGCAGCCGGGTCAGCATGAGAGACGAGTCGACCTCGGACCACTCGATGCCCCCGGCGGTCGAGATCGCGCGCTCGATCGGCATCGTCGCGTCCACCCGCACCGGGACGGCCTTGACCAGCGCGGCGACGGCGGCCGGGTCGGTGGGCAACGGGCCGACCTCGCGCAGCAGGCCGCTCGCGACGGGGTCGAGGTTCAGCGAGCGCCGCAGCCAGGAGGCCGTCGAGTCCTTGGGCCGTCGTCGGGCGAGACGCTCGGCGAGCTGGGCCGTCGTGCTCGACGGGCGCAGGTCCACCTCGACGACCGCGGGGCCCGACGCGAGCGCGGCGCGGATCGGCGCGCCGAGCGCGTAGACGGGACCTCCCTCGAGCCCGCTCCGCGTGACCATCGCGTCGCCGCGCACGGTCCGCCCGCCGACGGACAGCTCGACGTGCTTGAGCGGCACCCCCTGGTACCGGTGGGCGAAGGTCTCGCTCCACGCGACGCGCACGCCGACGTTCGCAGGTTCCAGCGCACTGACGGCCACACCGCGCCCGACGAACGCGTCGACCCACCCGCCGTCGGACCCGAGCCGCGGCCAGGACGCGCCGCCGAGCGCGAAGAGCGTCGCGTCGGCGGTCCGCACCGAGACCGTCCCTTCCGCGTCGACGAACCGCAGCCCGTCGCCGTCCCAGCCGTCCCACCGGTGCCGCGTCTCGATCGTCACGCCCAGCTCGGCGAGCCGCGCCAGCCACGCGCGCACCAGCGGGATCGCGCGGAACGCCTGCGGGAACACCCGCCCGCTCGATCCGACGAACGTCGGCTCTCCGAGCCCCGCGCACCACTCGCGCAGGTCGTCGGGGCCGAACACCTCGAGCATGGGCGTGAGGCGATCGGCCGACGACCCGTAGCGCGCCAGGAACGGTTCGCGGTCCTCGGAGTGCGTGATGTTGAGCCCGCCGTGCCCCGCGAGCAGGAACTTGCGTGCGACCGAGGGCATCCGGTCGTAGACGCTGACGGCGACGCCGGCGCGGGCGAGCTCCTCGGCCGCGATCAGCCCTGCGGGGCCGCCACCCACCACGATCGCGGTCGTCGTCGCAGCGGAGGGTGGCACCGTCCGAACGTAGCCGACTATCCGATCCGCTCGCGGATGGTCTCCAGGTCGTCGGGCGTGAGCACACCGGCTGGGAGCACCCAGAACATCGGGCCGTGGCGCAGCCGGAACAGCACGAGCTGCCCGTGCGACTCGATCCGATCGAACGAGGAGTACGGGACCTCGACGTGGACCGTCGTGCGCGTGATCGCGAGGGTGTCGCCGCCGATGGTGACCACGACGCGACTTCCCGGCGGCTGCTGCCTCAGAGCACCGCGCCACGCGGCGACGTAGACGACCACGACCACCGCGACCAGCGCGACGACGACGGTGCGGGCGGCGCCGTCGTCGAGCAGGGCGCCGGTCACGAGATATCCCACGACTGCGACCGCGAGCAGGATGAGCAGTCGCCGCGGCGCGAGGAATCCCTTCTGGACGAGCACCCACGCGAGCTGTCGCGGGTACCTCGCGTCGGCCGTGAACTCGCGCGTGATGCCGTCGACGGAGCCCGGCGGTGCGGCGGGGACGGGCGATGTAGCAGGCTCGGGCGGCGCAGCCGGGATGGTTGGTGCGGTCGGGGTGCTCGGCGCGGGCTGCGCGTACGCGTTCGTGACGCGCGCCCGCAGGTCGGCGAGCCCATCGGGCGGCAGGGCAGCGAGCGGGAATCCCACGGGTCGCTGACCCCGTCGACGCAGCACGACGAACCCGCACCGGACGAGCACCTGCCGTACAGCGGCATAGGGGATCTCGACTTGCGCGCTCGGGTCCTGCAGGAGCAGCGAATGTGGTGCGAGAGCGACCCGGATCGTCGGATTCGCGGTCCGCGTCATCAAGCGGGCAGTCTGTCGGCGCGCAGGGAGATAGCGCGCGAGCGCGATCACCACCAGGCAGCCCACCATGACGGCAAAGGGG
>Ga0160432_101158_pt1 | contig 9605 bp, 8 predicted proteins | sample HID1971M_E0MG_FD_108250 | JGI IMG/M metagenome (GOLD analysis project Ga0160432, IMG submission 108250) | Enriched millipede-associated microbial communities from UW Madison campus, WI, USA - HID1971M_E0 MG | ecosystem: Host-associated > Arthropoda: Insects > Digestive system > Unclassified ... | reverse complement strand
GTTGAGCACGGCGACTCCCCCGGCGTGCAGCGCCTTCACGAGTTCGGACTTGGCGTGGAACGTCGCCTCGATGCCGCCGAAGCCGCCGGCGTGGGCCATGCCGACCATCAGCACGACGCCGACGTCGGGATCGACGAGACCCGCGAGCCGGGCGATCTCGCCGGGCGCGCTCGCGCCGAACTCGCTCACGAGGAACCGCGTCGAGTCGGTGACCCGCAGCATCGTGAGCGGTGCTCCGACCTCGTTGTTGAAGGAGGCCTTGGGGGCGACGGTCTCACCCTCGCCCTCGAGGATGCGCGCGAGCAGGTTCTTCGTCGTGGTCTTGCCGTTGGATCCTGTGATGCCCACGACGCGCAGGTCGCCGGCATCCCGGACACTCTTCACGACCACTCGCGCGAGGTCGGCGAGGGCCGTCACGGCGTCCGCGACGACGATCTGCGAGACGGATGCCTCGACCCGGCGCTCGACGATGGCGACGGCCGCGCCGCGATCGACGGCGGCGTCGACGAACAGGTGCCCGTCGGTCTCTTCACCGGGCTTGGCGACGAAGACGCCGCCGGGCGCGATGAGGCGCGAATCGGTGTCGACGGCGCCCGAGACGAGGGTGTCGGGCGTGTCGCCGTCGGCGATGAATGCCTCGCCCGAGACGGCATGCGCAAGCTGTGCGATGGTGAGCGCGATCATGTGGCGGTACTCCGGGGCCCTAGGCAGCAATCCAGTACTGGGGGTACTACCCGAACTTGGGCAGCAGCACCGGCGACGTCGTCGAGGGCATGATGCGGTAGGTCTTCAGGACCTGCGTCATGGCCTTCTGGAACGCGGTCGCGTTGGCCGCAGACGATGTTACCTTCGTCGGCTCGTCGAGGGTGACGACGACCACGTACTCGGGGTCCTCGGCGGGCGCGAAGCCCACCATCGTCGTGTAGTACACGCCCTGCTTGTAGTGCCCGTTGCCGTCGCTCTTCTCACCGGTGCCCGTCTTGCCGCCGATGCGGTAACCGGGGATCTCGACGGCCTTGGCGTAGTTCGCCTGCAGGAAGACGTTCTCGAGCATCTCGCGCATCTGCGCCGACGTGCTCTCGCTGATGACCCGTTCGGGCTCGGCGACCTCGGGCTTCACGACGGTTCCGTCGGGCTTGGTGCAGGACTCGACGATCTGCAGCGGCATCCGGACGCCGCCGTCGACGATCGCGCCGTACGCCCGTGCGAGCTCGGGCATGGTCGTCGTGACGCCCTGGCCGAACGCGGTATTATACGTCGTCTGCGCACCCCACTCGTCGGCGGGGTAGATGAGGCCGTTCGCCTCCAGCGGGTACCCGGTGTCGGTGCCCTCGCCGATGCCGAAGCGCTTGAAGTAGTCGTAGCGCGTCTGCTTGTCGACCTTCTCGCTGAACTTCGAGATGCCGGCGTTGGACGAGTCGATCAGCACGCCCGTCAGCGTGTAGTCGTACGCCGGGTGCTGGAACGAGTCGCGCACGCGCACGCCGCCGGGGAAGTTCTCCAGGCCGGACGCCGTGACCGTCGACTCGGGGGTCTGGCCGCCCGCGTCGATCACCGTCGCCGCCGTGAGGCCCTTGAACGTGGACCCCGGCTCGAACGTGCCCCGCAGGATCTGGCTCGTGCGGTCGTCCTTGCCGGTGGCGTCGACGTCGTTGGGGTCGACGGTCGGGTACTCGGCAGCGGCGCGCACCTTGCCCGTCTTGACCTCGTAGACGAGGATCGCGCCGTGCTGGGCGACCATGTTCTGCGTCTGCTCTGCGATGAGCTGCTGCATGTACCACTGCAGGTCGCGGTCGATCGTGAGCTGCAGAGTGCCGCCGTCGGTCGCGGGGTCCTGCTTCTCGGTGCCGGGGATCACCACGCCGTCCTTGCCCTGCTCGTAGGTCAGTTCACCGTTGGTGGCCGCGAGGCAGGAGTCCTCTGACTTCTCGAACCCTTCGAGGGCCTCGCCGTCGGTGCCCATGAAACCGAGCAGGTTGCCGGCGACCGCCCCGTCGGGGTATGTGCGCGCGGGGTGAGACTGGCAGTGAAGATACGGCACCTTGAGGTCTGCGAGGGCGCGGAACTGCTCCGTCGACACGCCGTTCTTGAGCTTCGCGTACTGCGTCGCCGAGTTCTCTGCGAGGGCGTCGCCGACGATCTGGCGCACCTCCTCGGGCGTCTGACCGGTGATCGCGGCGACGTCGTCCGACACGTCCGCCCACAGTCGGTACTTCGACTTCTTCTCGAGCACGGCCGAGTCGATCTGCGTGATGAGGAGCGGATCGAGCTGGCAGTCGTACTGCAGGATGCTGCCGGCCAGCACCTCGCCGTCCGTGTCGACGATCGCGCCACGCGTGCCGTAGAGCTTCTCCTTGCCGGCGAACGCGACGTTCAGCGAATCCTGGACGTGCTCGTCGGCGTTGACCACCTGGATGTCGACGAGGCGGACGACGAAACCGGCGAGGACCGCCAGCACGACTCCGAGGGCCACGACGGTGCGGCGGCGGGGGCTTCTCGTGCTTCTGGTCGTCATCTGCTTCTCGTGCTCTGCGTCTCGCGTTCTCTGCGTTCAGTGCTCACCGTCGGCGCCGCCATCTCGTCTCAGTGTGTGCTCGGGGTGGGCAGTCCATCGGTGATCGGCGGCGGAGTGTTGCCGACCCCGCCGTCGACCGGATCCGCCACCTGGACGGGAAGTCCCCCGATCGTCGCGTCGGGGACGGTGACCAGCGGGGTGTCGGTGATCAGGGCGTTGGCCACCGAGCCGCGGCCGATCGCGTCGACCGACGACGCCCCCATCGCGACCTCGGACGGGCCGAGGATCGCACCGTCGCTCAGGCGCAGGTAGCTGGGCGCCTCGTTGATCACCATGCCGAGCGCCGCGGCGTTGGCGGCGAGGTACTGCGGCGAGCTGAGTCCGGCGACGTCGTCGTAGAGGATCTGCTTCTGGTACGTGAGGTCGCGCTGCTCCTGGGCGAGCGTGGACAGCTCGTAGGTGCCCTGCGTCGTCATGAGCGACAGCGACATCTGCGCCGCGGCGATGAGGAACGCCCCCGCGACCGCGACGATGCCGTACAGCAGCTTCGGGCGGCGCCGGCGGGCGGGCGCATCGACGATCCGCAGCCGCCGGCGGGGAGCATCCGCTCTCTCCGGCGCGACGGACCGACGCGGCAGCCCCCTCGCGCTCAGTGCCGTCGTGCTCATGCGTCCTCCCTCACCCGCTCGGCGGCGCGCAGCCGCACGGGCGTCGCACGCGGGTTGACCGCGCGCTCCTCGTCGCTGGCGAGCTCGGCTCCCTTGACGAGCAGTCGGAATCGGGGGGCGTGTTCGGGCAGCTCGACGGGCAGACCGGCCGGTGCGGTCGAGGCCGAGGCCTCGGCGAGAGCGCGCTTGACGAGCCGGTCTTCGAGCGACTGGTACGACAGCACGACGATGCGGCCGCCGACCGGAAGGATGCTGAGCGCCGAGGGCACCGCGCGGTCGAGCACCGACAGCTCGCGGTTGACCTCGATGCGCAGCGCCTGGAAGACCCGCTTGGCCGGATGCCCGGCACGCTGCACGGCGGCCGGGGTCGCGGCCTGCAGGATCTCGACGAGCCGACCGGAGCGCTCGATCGGCGCCTCGGCGCGTGCGGCGATGATCGCCCGTGCGTAGCGGGCGGCCAGCTTCTCTTCGCCGTAGCGCTCGAAGATGCGGCGCAGGTCGCCCTCGCCGTAGGTGGCGAGGACGTCGGCGGCGGTCGTGCCCGCGGACTGGTCCATGCGCATGTCCAGCGGCGCGTCCTGCGCGTAGGCGAAGCCGCGGTCGGCGACGTCGAGCTGCAGGGACGAGACGCCGAGGTCGAAGAGGATGCCGTCGGCGTGCGCGAATCCGGCCGACGTGACGGCATCCGCGATCCCGTCGTAGACGGTGTGGACGAGGGTCACGCGGTCACCGAACGGCGCCAGGCGCTCCCCCGCGATGCGCAGCGCATCGGTGTCGCGGTCGAGCCCGACCAGGTGCAGTCCCGGGAACCGCTCGAGGAACGCCTCGGAGTGGCCGCCCATGCCCAGCGTCGCGTCGACGAAGACGGCGCCGTCGCGCTGGAGCGCGGGAGCGAGCAGCTCGATGCAGCGCTCGAGCATGACGGGAGTGTGGATGTCGCGAAGGTTCATGATGTGCCGGTCCTGCTGTTCGTCCTCCCCCGGTCCTGATCCCCATCCGCTCTGACCTGGCACCGGGGAAGTGTGTCAGGGCGGGAGCGGCTGGGAGTCGGGGCCTGGGGCGTCAGAACAGTCCCGGGATCACCTCCTGCTCCAGCTCGGCGTAGCTCTCTTCGTTGGCCTCTGCGTAGGTGTTCCACGCATCGGCGTTCCAGATCTCGGCGTGGGCGCCCACGCCGGTGACGACGAGTTCGCGTTCCAGGCCGGCGTAGGCGCGCAGCGGAGGGGGGATCGTGATGCGGTTCTGACTGTCGGGCTTCTCGGCGCTCGCGCCCGAGAGGAACATGCGCAGGAAGTCCCGCGCCTGCTTGTTGGCGAGCGGCGCCTCGCGGATGCGCTCGTGCACCCGCTCGAACTCCGCCTCGCTGAAGACGTACAGGCAGCGATCCTGCCCGCGCGTCACGACGACACCCCCACCAAGGTCGTCGCGGAACTTCGCCGGGAGGATGACGCGCCCTTTGTCATCGAGCTTGGGTGTGTGCGTGCCCAACAGCATCGGTACATCACACCCCCTTCATCCGGCCCCCCGGGTGCACGCCACTTTACTCCACTCTCCTCCACTTCACCATCGATTCGATGCTGAGCGCTCCCTGTGAGGTGCCTGAACGGGATCGACGGCCCGTGTGCGGGCAACAAAAAAGCACCGACCCGAAGGTCGGTGCTTCTTGTGCCGTTTCAGGCGACGGGGACGCTCAGCGCTCCTCCTGCCGCTTGTCCCAGCGGTCGTTCATGCGGTCCATGAACGAAGAGCTGTTGCTGGTCTGCGGCTTCGAGGGCCGCTCTGGTTCGACGCGGGCCTTGCCGGCGCCGCGACCGGGGGTGATGGCGAGGATGACCCCGCCGAGCATCACGACGAAGCCGATGACGCCGACGACGATGATCTGCAGCGAGACGCCCATGATCAGGCCGCCGATGCCCAGCAGCACGAGGATGGTGCCGTAGACGATGTTGCGGTAGCTCAGGGTGCGCCCGCCTCGCGGCGCGCTGACGACATCCGCGTCGTTGCGCATGAGATGGCGTTCCATCTCGTCCAGCAGGCGCTGCTCCTGTTCGGAGAGTGGCATGCATCCCCCTCTGTACTTCGGTGGCTCGATTGTACGCGTGCCCTTCCTCACTAGGCTAGGCCCGTGTCCGCACCCGTAGAGCCGATCGAAGCCATTTCTCAGCGAGTCGACACATTCGTCACAGCGCAGCGGGCGGGTGCGAGGGATGCCGGTGCCGACGCCGCCCTGTTCATCGACGCCGCGGCCGACGCCGCGAGCGGCGGAAAGCGCCTCCGCGGCCGTTTCTGCCTCGCCGGGTGGAGGGCTGTGGAGGAGGCCGCGGGACCCGCCGCCGACGCTCCCGAGGCGGTGCTCGCCGCTGCCGCGGCACTCGAGGTGTTCCACGCCGCGGCGCTCGTGCACGACGATCTCATCGACAACTCCGACACCCGCCGCGGGCGCCCCGCCACGCACCGCGCGCTCGAGGCGCGTCATCGTGCCGCCGGCTGGCACGGCGACGCCGACGCGTTCGGCCGCTCCAGCGCCATCCTCGTGGGCGATCTGCTCGTCGCGTGGAGCGACGACATCCTCGAAGCGGGCCTCGTCGAGGCCCCGCCGGGTCGGGCAGCGGCCGCACGGCGGCAGTACGCGCTCATGCGGCGCGAGGTGACCCTCGGCCAGTTCCTGGACGTCGCCGAGGAGTCCGCGTTCGTGACGGAGCCCGACGACCGGCACGCCGCGCGCGCGCTGCGGGTCGCGTCGTACAAGTCCGCGCGGTACAGCGTGCAGCAGCCGCTCGCGGTCGGGGCGGCTCTTGCGGGCGCCGACGACGCGCAGGCGGCCGCACTCGCCGCGTTCGGGCATCCGCTCGGCATGGCGTTCCAGCTGCGCGACGACGTGCTGGGCGTGTTCGGCGACGAGCAGACCACCGGCAAGCCCTCGGGCGACGATCTGCGGGAGGGCAAGCGCACCGTGCTGATCGCCTACACGCGCGAGGCCCTGAGCCCCACGGCGCGCCGCATCGTCGACGAGCTCGTCGGGGACCCGGAGTTGGATGCCGCGCAGGTCGCGTCCCTGCAGCAGACGATCATCGACTCGGGAGCGCTCGACCGCGTGGAACGTCTCATCGCGGACTACGCCCATGAGGCCGACCGTGCGCTGTCCGGGGCGCGGCTGGGCAACGCCGCCGTCGGCGAGCTGCGCGATCTCGCGCACGCGGCCACGGTCCGCAGGACCTGATCCGCGGCACTCGCAGGCAGTCCTGAGCCTGTCGGAGCGTCAGGCCAGTGAGCGTGCGACCCGGCGGACCTCGCTCTTGCGGCCGGCGAGGAGCGCCTCGATCGGCGCGACGCCGATGGTGTCCTCGGGTGCCAGCAGCCAGTCGATCGCCTCGTCGTCCGAGAATCCGGCGTCGTGGAGCGCGAACACGGTGCCCCGCAGAGACGGGAGCGGGTGGCCGTCGACGACGAACACCGACGGCACCTTGAGGGCGCCGTCGCGGCGGGTGCCCAGCAGATGGAACTCGTCCAGCAGGCGACGCACACGCCCGAGCGGTTCGCCGAGCACCTCCACCAGTTCCGGCAGGGTGAGCCAGTCGGTCTCGTACAGCGAAACTTCGTCAGAGGTCACGAAAGCCACTATCTCAGATGATCGCGGGGACCGGTTCCCCTCCCCTCCTGTCACATGCGTCACAGGGACCACTTCCGATGACAGGCGTTGACACCCCTCACCATCCGTGCCACGGTTTTCGGAGTCGACTGAGGGGGGAAACTCGTGCGACAGACCAGTAGCGCCCGCATTCCGAGCGGGCCCCGTGCGATGTTCGCCGGCGTGCCCGTGGCCGTCGCCGGATCGATCGCCTTGACGCTCACGGCCGCTCCCGCGCATGCGGCGACGGTGGACGCCGCGGCCCGCGGCACCGCGGCCGATCTGCCACGCAGCATCCGTCCGCTCACGACGCTTCCTCAGCACGTCCCGGCCGTCGCGCCGGCGGCCGCTCCGATCGCGGCAGCACCGGCGGTCGTGGCCGTGCCGGCCGCGCAGACCGCTCCCGCCACCTACACGGTCGTGCGCGGCGACACGGTCAGCCGCATCGCGTCGCGGTTCGGTCTGCGCACGTCCGACGTGCTGGCGCTCAACGGCCTCGGCTGGTCGTCGGTGATCTACCCCGGACAGGTGCTGAAGCTCTCCGCGGCCGCGGCGCCCGCTCCGGCGGCGCCGGCGTCTCCCGCCCCGCCGGCGACGGGCTCCGGTTCGTACACGGTCCAGGGCGGCGACACGATCAGCGCGATCGCGAAGCGCCACGGCGTCACGACGAACGCGGTCCTGTCCGCCAACGGGCTCTCCTGGTCGTCGATCATCTATCCCGGCCAGCGGATCTCCATCCCGGGCGGCGCCGCGCCGGCGGCATCCGCTCCCGCTGCTCCGGCGGCGCCGGCTCCCACGCCTCCCGCGGCACCGTCGGCCGGCGGTGCGGCGTACACGATCGTCGCCGGCGACACCATCAGTGCGATCGCCAAGCGCCACGGGGTGAGCGTCGCCGCGGTGCTCGCGGCCAACGGCCTCGGCATGTCGTCGATCATCTACCCCGGCCAGACCATCACGGTGCCCTCCGCCGCGCCCTCGATACCCGGTCTCACGGCCGAGCAGGTCGCCAATGCGCAGCTCATCGTCCGCATCGGGCGCGAGCTCGGCGTGCCGGACCGCGGCATCGCGATCGCGCTCGGCACCGCGATGCAGGAATCGTCGCTGCGCAACGTCACGTGGGGCGACCGCGACTCGCTGGGCCTGTTCCAGCAGCGGCCGAGTTACGGGTGGGGCACCGAGGCGGAGGTCCAGGATGCCGCACGCGCGACCCGCGCGTTCTTCGGCGGAGCGGGCGACCCGAACGGCGCCCGCACACGGGGCCTCCTCGACATCCCCGGCTGGCAGGGCCTCACCTTCACGCAGGCGGCGCAGGCGGTGCAGATCTCGGCCTACCCCGACGCGTACGCGAAGTGGGAGGCCCCGGCGGCCTCGTGGCTCGCGGCCCTCGGCTGATCGAGCCGGCACGGCCCGGCACCGTCAAGGCTGTGCGGACCGTCACATTACGGTCTCGCGGGGCGAGGCGCTCCGCAGGCTCGCAGGTCGGAATCCGTAGACTCTGAGCGTGAGCACGAGTCAGCAGACCGACCCGCTGATCGGCCGTCTGGTCGACGGCCGGTACCGGGTGCGTGCTCGCATCGCCCGCGGAGGCATGGCGACGGTGTATGTCGCGACGGATCTGCGCCTCGAGCGCCGCGTCGCGCTCAAGGTGATGCACTCGCACCTGAGCGACGACTCCGTGTTCCAGAGCCGCTTCATCCAGGAGGCCCGCGCGGCCGCCCGTCTCGCCGATCCGCACGTGGTGAACGTGTTCGACCAGGGCCAGGACGGCGACATGGCGTACCTCGTCATGGAGTATCTGCCGGGCATCACGCTGCGGGAGCTGCTGCGGGAGCAGCGCCGCCTCACCGTGCCGCAGGCGATCTCTATCCTCGACGCCGTGCTGTCGGGCCTCGCGGCCGCGCACAAGGCCGGCATCGTGCACCGTGACGTCAAGCCAGAGAACGTGCTCCTCGCCGAGGACGGCCGCATCAAGATCGGCGACTTCGGCCTGGCGCGCGCGACCACCGCGAACACCGCCTCCGGCGCACAGCTGCTCGGCACGATCGCGTATCTGGCGCCCGAGCTCGTCACCCGCGGCACCGCCGACGCACGCAGCGACATCTACGCCATCGGCATCATGCTGTACGAGATGCTCACCGGCGAGCAGCCGTACAAGGGCGAGCAGCCCATGCAGATCGCGTTCCAGCACGCGACCGACTCGGTGCCGCGCCCGAGCGTCAAGAATCCGGGCGTGCCCGAGCCGCTCGACGAGCTCGTGCTGTGGGCGACCGAGAAGTCTCCCGATGAACGGCCCGTCGACGCGCGCGAGATGCTGAACCGCCTGCGCGAGATCGAGCGCGAGCTCGGCGTCGCCCCGGTCGTCGCCCGCACCGGGCCGATCGGCGTCATCGGCGAGTCCGCGACGCCGACCGGTGAGCTCACCGCGGTGCTCCCGAGCACGGCGACGGGACCGGTGGCGACGCTCGAAGAGGTCGACAACTCCGCACGTCTGCGCACCGCGACGCAGCGGCGCCGCACGCGCGGCGCGTGGCTGCTGACGCTCGTCCTGCTGCTGGCCGTCGTGGCAGGCGGCGTCGGCTGGTGGTTCGGGTCCGGGCCGGGCTCGATGGTCATCGTGGCCGACGTGACCGGGCAGAGCTACGACGACGCCGCGGCGCGGCTGAAGCAGGACACGCTCGTCGCCGTCCGCCAGGACGCCAACAGCCTCGACGTGCCGGCCGGCAGCGTCATCAGCACGAATCCCGGGCACGGCACGCGCGTCGACCGCGACTCCCAGGTGACCGTCGTCGTGTCG
>Ga0160432_101156_pt1 | contig 9608 bp, 7 predicted proteins | sample HID1971M_E0MG_FD_108250 | JGI IMG/M metagenome (GOLD analysis project Ga0160432, IMG submission 108250) | Enriched millipede-associated microbial communities from UW Madison campus, WI, USA - HID1971M_E0 MG | ecosystem: Host-associated > Arthropoda: Insects > Digestive system > Unclassified ... | reverse complement strand
GTTCGACGTAGACGGCGTCCGGCAGCAGCTCGCGGAAGCGGCGGGCCGTCTTGTCGATCGGCAGGATGTTGTCGGCCGTGCCGTGGAGGATGAGGGTCGGCACGTCGATCGCGGGGATGTCGGCGCGGAAGTCGGTGGGCCACGTGAGCGGCGCCGCGGCGATGGCGGTGTTGCCGACGGTGTTCGCGACCTGCACGCTCGCGTCCAGGGCCTCCTGCGAGATCCGCGAGCCGAGCGTGTCGTCGAGGTTGTAGAAGTCCTTGAAGAACCCGGCGATGAACGCGTAGCGGTCGTCGCGCACCGACTGGGCGATGCCGTCGAAGAACGACTGCGGACCCGCTCCGTCGGGGTTGTCGTCGGTGATGAGCAGGAACGGCTCGAGCGAGCCGAGGAAGGCGGCCTTCGCGACGCGCGCCGAGCCGTAGCGCGACAGGTAGCGCGCGATCTCGCCGGTGCCCATCGAGAAGCCCACGAGGATCGCATCGTGCAGATCGAGGTCCTCGATCAGCGCGTGCAGGTCGGCGGCGAACGTGTCGTAGTCGTACCCGTCACCGGCCTTCGTCGATGAGCCGAACCCGCGGCGGTCATATGCGATCACGCGGTAGCCGGCGTCCAGCAGGGCGGCCTGCTGCTTGCCCCACGACTCGCCGTTCAGCGGGAACCCGTGGATCAGCACGACGGGCAGCGCCTCGGCGGGCCCCTGGTCGGTGTAGTAGAGGTCGACGTCGACCGAGTTCTCGGTCCCGACGGTGATGTACGCCACGATCGCTCCTTCCGGACCACGACGGGTGAGGGATGCCGCGGCCCTGCGTCCGACGCTAGGCCGCGGCATCCCTCACCGCCAGTGCGGTGTCGCCGCGAGACGACCGTTCACGTCCCGTTCAGCCACCTCCGGAACCGCGAAAGGGTACGTTTCCGCCGCGCGGAAGCGCGGAAACGTACCCTTTCGCGGATCCTGGGTCAGTCGCGGGCGGCGCCCGCCGACGGCGTGACCGTGAAGATCGTCGGGGCGGCGAACCCGGCCGCGGCGAACGCGGCGGTGGCGGCATCCCGCACCGCCTCGACCTCGTCATGGGCGACCAGGGCGATCGCGGCACCGCCGAAGCCGCCGCCGGTCATGCGGGCGCCGAGCGCGCCGGCCGACAGCGCCGCCGCGACCGCCGTGTCGAGCTCGGGCACCGAGATCTCGAAGTCGTCGCGCATCGACGCGTGCGAGGCGACGAGCAGGTCGCCGATCGCCGTCGGGCCCTGCTCGCGCAGGGTGCGGACCGTGTCGAGCACGCGCTGGTTCTCGGTGACGACGTGGCGCACGCGGCGGAACGTGACATCGTCGACGAGCTCGGCCAGTCGGGGCAGGTCGTCGACCGTCACGTCGCGCAGCGCGGGCACGCCGAGCGCGGCGGCACCGCGCTCGCAGGCGGCGCGGCGCTCGCCGTAGCCGCCGGTCGCGTGCGAGTGCTTGACGCCGGTGTCGATGACGACGAGCTCCAGGCCGGCCTCGGCGAAGCCCAGGTCGACGACCTCGGCCTCCAGCGAGCGGCAGTCGAGGAAGATCGCGGCGTCGGGCCGGCCGAGCAGCGACGCCATCTGGTCCATGATCCCGGTGGGCGCGCCGACGGCCTCGTTCTCGGCGCGGCGGCCCACCTTCGCGAGGGCCACACGGTCGAGCTCGATGCCCCATGTGTCGGCGAGGGCGACGGCGGTCGCCCCTTCGATCGCGGCCGACGACGACAGGCCCGCGCCGACGGGGACGTCCGACGCGAACGCGAGGTCGACGCCGGTGACGTCGGCAGGGTCGGTCCCGGATGCCGCGAGCAGCGCCCACGCCACACCCAGGGGGTAGCGGGCCCACTCGGGCACGTCGTCGCGCTGGTCGGGGAAGACGACGTCGAGCGCGTCGAGCGCGATCTCGGCGGTCGCGTCGTCGAACGTCGAGGCGACCCGCACCCGGAACACCCCGTCGCCGCGAGGAGCGAGCGCGACGTGCGTGCGGTGCTGGATCGCGAACGGCAGCACGAAGCCGTCGTTGTAGTCGGTGTGCTCGCCGATGAGGTTGACGCGTCCGGGCGAGGACCACGTGCCGACGGGCTCGGCGTCGAAGCGCTCGGCGAACAGCGCGCGGGCGGCGTCGGCGGTGCGGGTGTCGGTGGCGGTCACAGGGTCTCCTCGGGGATGGATGCGACGGCCGCGCGCAGCTTCGCGGCGGCCGCCTCGGGCGGGATGTCGCCGATCCAGGCGCCCATGGCGGCCTCGGATCCGGCGAGGAACTTGAGCTTGTCGGCGGCCCGGCGGGGCGACGTCAGCTGCAGGTGCAGGCGGGCGGCGTCGCGGCCGCGGTGCACCGGCGCCTGGTGCCACGCCGCGATGTACGGCGTCGGCGAGTCGTAGAGCGCGTCGACGCCGCGCAGCAGCCGCAGGTAGAGCGGTGCGAGCTCGTCGCGCTCGGCGTCGGTGGTCTCGGCGAAGTCGGCGACGTGACGGTGGGGCAGCAGGTGGATCTCGATCGGCCAGCGCGCGGCGAACGGCACGAACGCCGTCCAGTGCTCGCCCTCGAGGATGACGCGCTCGCCGGCGCGCTCGAACTCGAGGATGCGGCCGAAGAGGTCGGGTCCTTCGCGGTCGATCGAGGCCAGCAGGCTGGTCGTACGCGGCGTGATGTACGGGTAGGCGTAGATCTGGCCGTGCGGATGGGGCAGGGTGACGCCGATGGCCTCGCCGCGGTTCTCGAACGGGAACACCTGCTGGATACCCGGGAGTGCCGACAGCGCCGCGGTGCGGTCGGCCCACGCCTCGATGACGGTGCGCGCGCGGGTGGGGGTGAGCGAGCCGAACGAGCCGGAGTGCTCGGGGCTGAAGCACACGACCTCGCAGCGTCCCACGCTCGTGCGGGTGCGGCCGAGGCCGGGGGCGACGAGGTCGTCGAGATCGACCGGGGCGTCGATGCCGGCCGGGGCGTCGCCGTGGGCGACGGCGAGGGCCGGGCCGAACGACGGCGACTTGTTCTCGAACACCGCGACGTCGTAGCGCGACGGGATCTCGGACGGATTGGTCGGCGTCTGCGGCGCGAGCGGGTCGAGTTCGGCGGGCGGGAGGAACGCGCGGTTCTGGCGTGCCGCGGCGATCGACACCCAGTCGCCGGTGAGCACGTCGCGGCGCATGGTGGCGGTCTCGGGCCGCGGCGAGAGCTCGCGCGCGTCGACCGCCCGCTCGGGGCCGAGGGTCGTGCCGGGGTCGTCGTAGTAGACGAGCTCGCGCCCGTCGGCCAGCCGTGTCGGGCGCTTGACGACGCCGGCGCCGAGGACGACGGCATCCGTTCCGAACTCAGGTGTGTTCACGTCAACACGGTAGCAAGTCAGTTATGTTAGCGTCAACACGAATCGGGGGACCATGGTCGACAGACGTGTATCGATGGCCGATGTCGCGGAGCGCGCCGGCGTCTCGGGGCAGACCGTGTCGCGCGTCGTCAACGGCAGTCCGCGCGTCGACCCCGACACGCGTGCGCGCGTCGAGGCGGCGATGGCCGAACTCGGCTACCGGCCGCATCGTGCCGCACGGGCGCTGCGGACCGGGCGCACCCAGACCCTCGGCCTCGTCGTGTCGACGCTCGCGTCGGTCGGCAACTCGCGCATGCTGCAGGCGGTGGCGGATGCCGCGGCCGCCCGCGGCTACGCGCTCACGGTCGTGACGCTCGGCCCCGACGGCGGCGTCGCCGACGCGTTCGAGCGCCTGGCCGAGCAAGGGGTGGACGGCGCGATCGTGCTCAACGAGGCCACCGCGCGCGTGCGGGGCGCCGACGTGCGGGCGGCGGGACTGCGGCTCGTCGTCGTCGACTCGCCCCGCGACGACCGCCTCGGTTCCGAGCAGCAGTACGGCATCGTCGAGACCGACCATGCCGCGGGAGCGGATTCCGCGGTCCGGCATCTGCTCGGGCTCGGTCACCGCACCGTGCACCATCTCGCGGGTCCGGTCGGCTCGTTCGCCGCGGCCGAGCGCGAACGCGGCTGGCGTGCCGCCCTCGACGCCGCCGGAGCGCCGGTGCCCGACCTCGTGCGCGGCGACTGGGCGTCGGCGTCGGGGTGGGGTGCGGCATCCACTCTTCTCACGGCGGGCGCGACGGCGGTGTTCGCCGCGAACGACCAGATGGCGCTCGGACTGCTGCGGGGGATCGCCGAAGCGGGCCGTGCCGTGCCGGGCGACGTGAGCGTCGTCGGGTTCGACGACGTCGCGGATGCCGCCGACTACCGGCCGCCGCTCACCACCGTCCACCAGGACTTCGACGCCCTCGGCGCGCGCGCCGTCGCGGTGCTCGTCGACGGCATCGAGGCCGGTGCTCCCGCCGCGTTCGAGACCGTGCCGACCCGGCTGGTCGTGCGGGAGAGCACGGGGCCGGTGCGCTGAGTCGGGCCCCGCGGCTCTCGGATCCGAAAAGGGGATGCCGGCGGCCGAGCCCGGCCGCCGGCATCCCCTCTGCGCGGTAAGGGCGATCAGCCGGCGTTGCGGCGGGCCTCCCAGCCGGTGCGGACCATCTCGTCGACGGTGTAGCGGTTGCGCCAGTCGAGGTCGCGGGCGGCGAGCTCGCCCGTCGCGACGATGCGATCGGGGTCGCCGGCGCGGCGCGGCGCGATCTCGGGCGTGAAGTCGATGCCCGTGACGCGGGCCATGGCGTCCATGATCTCGCGCACGCTGAGGCCGTTCTGCGAGCCCAGGTTGTAGGCCGGCTCGAGCGGCTCGCCGGACAGCAGGCGCTGCGCGGCGGCGACGTGAGCGGCGGCGATGTCGGCGACGTGCACGTAGTCGCGCACGTTCGTGCCGTCGGGGGTGTCGTAGTCGTCGCCGTTGATGCGGGGCGTGCGGCCCTCGATCAGCGCCTCGAACACCAGCGGGAACAGGTTGTGCGGGCTCGTGTCGTACACGACAGGGTCGCCCGAGCCGACGACGTTGAAGTACCGCAGCGCGGTGTGACGCAGCGGGTGCTGCGTGTCGGCCGTCGCGACGGCCTGGTCGGCGATCAGCCACTCGCCGATGAGCTTCGACTCGCCGTACGGCGAGGCGGGGCGCTTGGGCAGGTCCTCGGTGACCAGCGGCACGTCGGGCGTGCCGTACACGGCCGCCGACGACGAGAACACGAGGTTCGACACGGCGGCGTTCTGCATGGCCTCCAGCAGCGAGCGGGTGCCCTCGACGTTCTGCGCGTACGTGTGCAGCGGCCGCTGCACCGAGACGCCGGCGTACTTGAACCCCGCGAGGTGGATGACTCCGACGACCCCGTGCTCGCGCAGCGTCCTCTCGACGAGCGCCGTGTCGAGGATCGACCCGTTCACGAACGGCACGCCCTCGGGCACGAACTCGGCGTGGCCGCTCGACAGGTCGTCGATGACGACGGACGCCAGGCCCGCCTCGGCGAGCGCGCGGACGATGTGGGCGCCGATGTAGCCGGCGCCTCCGGTCACGAGCCAGGACATGTCACTCCAGGGGTCGGGGGCGGGTTCGCGTTCCATTGTGCCGGGTCGGGATGGATGCCGAGTCCCGGGGGAGGCCGGGTGACCGAACGCCGTGGGGGCGTGCGGCATGGGGTGCGGCATCCCGCGGCTCCTCAGTTGAGGATCTCTGCCGAGATGCGGAGCAGACCCGGCCTGAGTCTCCGCATCCCGGCCGTGCTCCTCAGTTGAGGACGGGGTGGATGCCGCAGCCGCGCGAATCGGGTCGCTCAGCGCCGGGCGGCCCAGCGCGCGGCGCGCTGCAGCAAGGTCGCGAGCTCGGGGGAGTCGTAGGCGCGCTCGTCGTGGCCGAGCGACGACACGACGGCGCGGGTCGGCTGCTCGCGCACCCAGACGGCGGGGTGCTCGGCTCCGTCGACGTCGTGCACGGCGAGCACGCGCGCGCCGGCGTCGACCACGAGATCGCTGTACCGCTCGTCGAAGACGTCGAGGTGCGGCATCCCGTCGGTGATCGCGTGACCGGCGTCGACCACCCGCACGCGCGCGTCGCCGATCGGCGGGTGCCACGAGGATCCCGGCACCCATTCGCCGCCGATCGCCTTGCGCCAGGCGGGGTGGTCGCGCAGGCTCGACAGGGCGGCGTGGATGCCGATCAGGCCGATGCCGCGCGCGATCGCGGCCGTGAGGCCCGCGGCGGCGGCCGGGTCGGGGTGCGCCTCACCGCCGTTGCGCCACGGGTCGCCGGCGTTCACGACGAGCAGATCGGCGCCGTCGAGGTGGGCGAGCGCGTGTTCGACGTCGTCGTCGACGACGGCATCCCAGCCGTCGGCGCGCAGGATCTCGGCGATGCGGACGGACGTGGCGGGGTAGGGGTGCCACGGGTCGGCGTACCGGCCGGTTCCGGTGGCGATGACGACGCGCGGGCGCCCGGGTCGTTCCATGGGTACCATGATGTGCAGGATAGCGCTTTCCCTCTCACTCGAGGAGACCCCATGGCCCACACCGTCGTGATCGCCCCGGACTCGTTCAAGGGCACGATCGCCGCCGCCGCGGCCGCGCAGGCGCTGGCTGAGGGGTGGCGCAGCGAGCGACCGGCCGACGACGTCCACCTGCTGCCGATGGCCGACGGCGGCGAAGGCACCGTCGACGCCTTCGCGACGGCGGTCCCGGGCGCCCGGCGCATGCCCGTCACGGTGAGCGGCCCCGAGGGGACCGCGGTGTCGGCGTCCTGGGTGCTGCTGCCGCCGGCAGCCGATGCCCCCGCCGGCACCGGAGTCGTCGAGCTTGCGAGCACGAGCGGCATCGAGCTGCTCGGCACGCCGCCGCGGCTGCTCCCGTTCGACGCGCACACGCGTGGATTCGGCGAGGCGATCGAGGCCGCCCTCGAGCACGGCGTCTCGCGGCTCGTGCTCGGCATCGGATCGAGCTCGTCGACCGACGGCGGGGCGGGCATGCTGACCGCGCTCGGGGCGCGGTTCGCGGACGCCGACGGCGCACCGATCCGCGACGGCGCCCGCGGGCTCGCCGACGTGGCGACGGCCGACCTGTCAGGGCTCGCCACGCTCCCGCCGGGCGGGGTCACCGTGCTCAGCGACGTCACCAACCCGCTCCTCGGCGCGCGCGGCGCCGCCGCCGTGTTCGGACCGCAGAAGGGGGCCGCGCCGGACGACGTCGCCGTGCTCGACGCCGGCCTCGCCCGCCTCGCCGAGGTGCTGGGCGCCGTGGCTCCCGGCGCTGATAGGGATGCCGCCGGCGCAGGCGCGGCGGGCGGCACCGGCTTCGGCCTGCTGGCGTGGGGCGCGACACTCGTCCCCGGCTCGGGCGCGGTCGCGGAGCTCGTGGACCTCGGGAGCGCCTTGGCCGCGGCATCCCTCGTCATCACCGGCGAAGGGTCGTACGACGGACAGTCCGCCGCGGGCAAGGTGCCCGCCCACGTCGGCGCCCTCGCGGCGGCGGCCGGGGTGCCCGTCGCCCTCGTCGCGGGCCGCATCGCAACGGATGCCGACGTGTCGGGCTTCGCCGCGACGGCCTCGCTCACCACGCTCGCCGGATCCGCCGAGGCCGCGATGGCCGACCCCGCGCGCTGGCTCGTCGCGGCGGGCGCCGCCCTCGCCCGCGGCATCGGTTGACCTCTCAGCCGCCGTCGCCTAGGGTGGCGGAGGCCGTTTCGGCCCCGAGACCAGGAAGGCGGGTGATGCGCGATGTCCAGTGATAGTCGCCGCGCCACCGTTTCGTCTTCGCTGGTCGGCATCTCGATGCACTGATCCCTCGCGAGCGAGCGGTGGCGCCGGTGCGCGCGTCTGCGCGCGCCCTTCTTCGCGGCGCCCACGGCGCCGTGCCGACGCGAGCAATCGAGGTGAATCATGATGGCCCTGATCGACAACGCCGTGTACGTCGCAGGACGACGCACACAGGACCCGGCGAACCTGAACGAGACGTACGAGGTCATGCGCGACCGCGGCGGGATGGCCTGGATCGGCCTGTACCGGCCGACCGCCGGCGAGGTGCGCTCGATCGCCGACGAGTTCGGACTGCATCCGCTGGCGGTCGAGGACGCCCTCACCGGCCATCAGCGCTCCAAGCTCGAGCGCTACGGCGACACGCTCTTCGTCGTGCTGCGTCCCGCGCGCTACCTCGACGCCGCCGAAGAGGTGGAGTTCGGCGAGCTGCACGTCTTCGTCGGTCCGGGCTTCGTCGTGACGATCCGTCACGCCGAGGCGCCGAACCTCGGCAAGGTGCGCCGCCGGCTCGAGGCCGCGCCCGAACTGCTCGCGATGGGCCCCGAGGCGGTGCTGTACGCCGTGCTCGACGAGGTCGTCGACGAGTACGGGCCCGTGATCGCCGGGCTCGAGAACGACATCGACGAGATCGAGGACCAGCTCTTCGGCAACGCCGACGCCGACGTCGAAGCTGTGTCGCGCCGCATCTACGACCTGTCGCGCGAGGTCATCGACTTCCAGCGCGCCACGCAGCCGCTCGCCGGGATGCTGGAGGCCCTGCGCCGCGGATCCGACAAGTACGAGGTCGACCTCGAGCTGCAGCGGTACCTGCGCGACGTGCTCGACCACGTGCTGCGCATCGTCGAGCGGGCAGGTGCGTTCCGGTCGATCCTCGAGAACGCGCTCAACGTCCAGTCGACGCTCGTCGCGCAGCGCCAGAACGAGGAGATGCGCCGCATGAGCGAGGCGGGCCTCGCCCAGAACGAGGAGATCAAGCGCATCTCGTCGTGGGCGGCGATCCTGTTCGCGCCGACCCTCATCGGCACCGTCTACGGCATGAACTTCGATCACATGCCCGAGCTGCACTGGACCTTCGGCTATCCCCTCGCACTGCTCATGATGGTCGGCCTCGGGTTCGGGCTCTACGGGGTGTTCAAGCTCAAGCGCTGGCTGTGAGAAGGTCGCTCGGCGACCGGGTCAGCACTCCCGGTCGCCGAGCGGGTTCGGGGTCGGCTCAGGGCACGCGGAGCACGCCGTTGCGGCGGTGCGGCAGGCGCTCGAGGGACTCGTCGCGCAGCACCTCGGGAAGCAGGGCCGTCGGGGCGTCCTGGAACACCACCGGGCGCAGGAACCGGCGGATCGCCGTCGCGCCGACCGACGTGTGCAGCGACGTCGTCGCGGGCCACGGTCCGCCGTGGTGCTGCGACCACGTGACCGCGACACCCGTCGGCCAGCCGGCGAACAGCACGCGTCCGGCCTTGCGGGTGAGCACCTCCAGCACGGCGGCGACGTCGTCGGCGTCCTCGGCGTGCAGGGTCGCGGTGAGCGACCCGGGCACCGCCTCCAGCGCCGCGTGCAGCTCGGCCTCGGACGCGTAGCGCACGAGCAGCGTGACCGGGCCGAAGCACTCCTCCAGCAGCACCTCCGGACGCGCGGCGACGGCCGCGGCATCCGTCGACAGCACGACCGGCTGCGCCGAGCCGGGTTCGGCCTCGACACCGTGCGCGACGACGGCCACGGACGGGTCGGACTCGAGGTGCGCGACACCGGACGGGAACGCCTCGGTGATGCGCTCGGTGAGCAGCGGACCGCCCGACGCGCCCGCGGCGAACCCGGCGACGAGGTCTTCGAAGCCCGCACCGGCGGGGACGAACACGACGCCCGGCTTGGTGCAGAACTGGCCGACGCCGAGCGTGAACGATCCGACGAGTCCCTGCGCGAGCGCCTCGCC
>Ga0160432_101155_pt1 | contig 9634 bp, 5 predicted proteins | sample HID1971M_E0MG_FD_108250 | JGI IMG/M metagenome (GOLD analysis project Ga0160432, IMG submission 108250) | Enriched millipede-associated microbial communities from UW Madison campus, WI, USA - HID1971M_E0 MG | ecosystem: Host-associated > Arthropoda: Insects > Digestive system > Unclassified ... | reverse complement strand
CGTACGCCGACATCGTGCTGCCGGGCGCGCTCTGGTCGGAGTCCGACGGCGTGATGATCAATTCCGAGCGCAACCTCACGCTCGCGCGGGCAGCCCTCCGGCCGCCCGGGGACGCGCTGCCCGACTGGCTGCTCATCGCGCGCGTGGCGACGGAGATGGGCTACGACGGCTTCGACTACGCGTCGTCGCAGGAGGTGTTCGACGAGCTCCGGGCGTTCGCGAACCCCCGCACGGGCTACGACCTGCGGGGCGTCACGTACGAGCGACTGCGCGAGGGGTCGGTCCAGTGGCCCGCCGCGCCGGGCGCGCCGCGCCGGAACCCGATCCGCTACCTGAACGACGGAGTGAGCCAGCCGCTGCTCGAGCGGCCCGACGGCACGCGGCCGCGCCTCAGCTTCCCGACGCCGTCCGGTCGTGCCCGGTTCCACGCTCGGCCGCACCTGCCCGCGGCCGAGCTGCCCGACGACGACTTCCCGTTCGTGCTCAACACCGGCCGGGTGCAGCACCAGTGGCACACGATGACCAAGACGGGCAAGGTCGCCAAGCTCAACAAGCTCTCGCCGGGGCCGTTCGTCGAGATCCACCCGTCCGACGCCGCGGCCCTCGGCATCGTCGAGGGCGCGTCGGTCGAGGTCGCCTCCCGCCGTGGCCGAGCCGTGCTGCCGGCCGTCGTCACGGACCGCGTGCTCCCGGGCGGCGTCTTCGCGCCGTTCCACTGGAACGACCTGTTCGGCGAGTACCTCGCCGTGAACGCCGTCACGAACGATGCCGTCGACCCCATCTCGTTCCAGCCCGAGTTCAAGGTGTGTGCCGTGGCACTGACGCTCGTCGCGGCCCCCGTCGTGCCGCAGGAGCCGCCGGCGACGGGGCAGGCAGGTCCCGACGTCGCGGCGCCTGACGGTGCGGGGCCCGAAGAGCCGACCACCCGCGGCGGCCTGACGCCCGGCGCGCTCGCGATCCGGGCGCTCGGTGCGGCGCTGGGGCTGGACACCAACGAGCCGCCGAAGCTCGGCGACGACGAGCGTCGATACCTCGCGGGCTTCCTCGCCGGGCTCGGCGGCGGCGAACCGGGCACGCCGGTCCTGCCCGCGACGGCGCCGCTCGCCGCCGAGAGCGCGCTGTGGATCGACGGCCTGCTCGCGGGCCTGTTCTCGCGCACCCCCGAGCCACGGGCGGCCCGCGCGGGCAGGTCGTCGTCGGGCGAGAGCCCGGCTGCTGCGGCTCGGCAGGTCGTCGTCCTGTGGGCGTCGCAGACCGGCAACGCGGAAGACCTCGCGACGGCCGCGCTCGCACGGCTCACCGGCGCCGGGCTCGCGGCCCGGTGCGTCGCCATGGACGACTGCCTGCCGGCCGACCTGCCGACCGGCGCCGACCTCGTCGTCGTGACCAGCACGTTCAGCGACGGCGACGCGCCCGACAACGGCGCCGAGTTCTGGGCCTGCGTCGCTGCCGCGGACGCTCGCCGGCTCGACGGCTCACGCTTCGCGGTCCTCGCCCTCGGCGACTCGAGCTACGACCGGTTCTGCGGCCACGGCCGGCGCCTCGACCACCGACTCGAAGAGCTCGGCGCGACCCGGCTCGTCGATCGCGTCGACTGCGAACCGGGCGAGGACGACCGCGCGCACGCATGGATCGAGGCCGTCGTCGGCGCGCTGACGTCGTCGGCAGACTCCGAGCCAGCGATCGCCGACCCGGCCTCGCGCGCCGGCGGGCCAGCCCCCGCGCCGGCTGTCGCGCCGCGGTCCGCGGCTGCGCCCGAGGACGGACCACCGCGCGCGACCCGGCACGAGCCCGGCGAGGCCCGCATCGTCGGCAACCGGCTCCTGTCGCTCGAGGGCTCCGGCAAGGAGGTGCGGCACATCGTGCTCGACGTGTCCGACAGCCCGCGCGAGCTCACCTACTGCGCGGGCGACGCGATCGCCGTCCGCCCGTCGAACTCCACCGCGCTCGTCGACGAGTGGTTCGACGTGACGGGGTGGAACCCCGACCAGCACGTCGTCGTCGACGGACGCCTGCAGCACCTGCGCACGGCGCTGACCTCCGAGCTCGACATCAGCCGAGTGTCGGCCGACCTGCTCGCCCTGGTCGCCGAACGGTGCGGGAGCGCCGAGCTCAAGCAGCTGCTGCGCCCCGACAGCGGCACGGACCTCGCGCGGTGGACCTGGTGCCGTCAGGCGGTCGACGTCGTCGCCGAGCTCGCGCCCGACATCCCCGCGGCCGACCTCGTCGGCGTGCTCCGCCGGCTGGCGCCACGCCAGTACTCGATCTCCTCGAGCTCGCGCGTCTCGCCGCACGCGATCTCGCTGACGATGTCCGTGGTCCGGTACGCGTCGCCCGCGGGGGCGGCCCGCGGCGGGGTCTGCTCGACGTTCCTCGCCGACGCGCCGCTCGGCACGCCCGTGCCCGTGCACGTCCAGCCGACGTCCCACTTCCACCCGCCCGCGGCCGACGTGCCCGCGATCATGATCGGACCCGGCACCGGGGTCGCGCCCTTCGTCGGCTTCCTCGCCGACCGCGCCGCGGCGGGCCACACGGGCCGCAACTGGCTATTCTTCGGCGAGCAGCACCAGGCGTCCGACTTCTACTACCGCGACGAGCTCTCCCAGATGCTGTCCGAGGGCACGCTCGACCGGCTGGTCACGGCCTTCTCCCGTGACCAGCGCGCGAAGATCTACGTGCAGGACCGCATGCGCGAGCACGGCGCGCGGCTGTGGGAGTGGCTCGAGCAGGGCGCCTCGGTCTTCGTGTGCGGCGACGCGTCCCGCATGGCCAAGGACGTCGACGCCGCGCTGCGCGAGATCGTCGCGACGAACGGCGGGCTCGGCCCCGAGGCGGCGGACGCCTACGTCAAGAACCTGACCACCACGCGCCGCTACGTGCGCGACGTTTACTGACTGCTACGCGACCGAGACCTCGACCTCGTCGTACCCCTCCGCGCCGTCGGGCGCGACGTCGACCTGCTGCCCTGACTGCGGGCCGTTCGGGTCGAACGCGCGCACCCGCAGCACGTGCCTGCCGGCGTCGGCCTGCCAGCGCCAGCTCCACTGCCGCCACGAGTCGATGCCGCCGTCGCCGGCCAGCGTGGCGTCCTGCCAGGGGCCGTCGTCGACCCGCACCTGGACGCGGTCGACGCCCCGGTGCTGCGCCCACGCGGTGCCGGCGACCACGACCTCCCCGACCAGCAGCGGGTCGCTCGTGCGCGGCACGCTGATGCGCGACTGCGTCTTGATCGGGCCCTTCTCGGACCAGCCGCGCTCGGTCCAGTACGCGGTCGCGTCCGCGAACCGCGTGACCTCGAGATCCACGACCCACTTGGTCGCCGAGACGTACCCGTAGAGCCCCGGGACGACCATCCGCACGGGGAAGCCGTGCTCGAGCGGCAGCGGTTCCCCGTTCATCCCGATCGCGAGCAGGGCGTTGCGGTCGTCGGTCAGCGCCTCGATCGGGGTCGACGCCGTGAAGCTGTCCGAGCTCTTCGACAGCACCATGTCCGCGTCGGCGTGCGGCTTGGCGCGCGCGAGCAGCTCGCGGATCGGCAGGCCGAGCCAGCGCGTGTTGCCGATGAGGTCGCCGCCCACGGGGTTCGACACGCAGCACAGCGTCACCCACGCCTCGACGAGCTCGGAGGCGAGCAGCTCGGCCCATGTGAGGACCACCTCCTGCTCGACCAGTCCGTGCACGCGCAGCGACCAGGAGTCCGGGTTGACCTGCGGCACGACGAGCGCGGTGTCGATCCGGTAGAAGTCCGCGGCGGGCGTCAGCCACGGCTCCATGCCCGGTGTCTGCACCTGCACACCGTCCGGGACGGGCGGGGCAGTCACCGCCGGCGCGGGCAGGTGCAGCGCGGCGCGCGCCGCGCGGGTGGCGCGCGCGGAGGAGCTCACGGCCCGGCCGACGAACGTGAAGACCACGCCGAGCGCCGCGGCGGCGGCCGTCGCCTGCAGGAAGGTGCGGCGGTCGGTCGTCGAGGATGCGGCGGGGGCCGACGGCGTCGTGGGTGTGGGTGGCAGCGGCGCGGTCCAGCCAACAGTCGGCGCCGTTGGCTCCGTGGGCGTCTCGGCGGAGACCGGCGCCGCTGCAGGCGCCTCGGCGGTGGGCCGTGGTGCGGCGGGCGTCTCGGCGGGAAGCCTGTCGATGAGCAGCCGAAGCGTGATCAGGCCCGCGATCCCGGCCGCCACGCTCGGCACCGCGGCGAGCGTCCCGGTGTCCGGCCTGGACATGGCAGCGATCCCCGAGGCCGCGGCGAGCAGGACGACGAGGGTCGCACCCCAGCCCCAGTGCCGCGCCGCGAGCACCCCGGCGAGCGCCGCCAGCAGGCCCAGCACGACGAGCTCGCCGATCCCGAGCACGAGCTTGTCCGCGGTGCCGAAGGTCGACGTCGCGAACTCCTTGAGCCACATCGGGGTCGCATCGACGAACGTGGCGCCCACCGCGGTCACGGGGTTCGTCGACGCGCCCGTGAGCAGCGAGACGAGGCTGCCCACGCCCACGGTGACGGCCCCGGCCGCCAGCCCCGCGAGCGCAGCGAGTCCGTCCCGGGTCCTGCGTGCGCTCATCCGACCTCCGCTCGGCGACCATCGTGCGCCCAGAAGCTGTGCGACGCGCGGCGGGACACGCGACGCGCGCTACAGGGCGGGCGACCCGATCGCGGCGGGCACCTGCGCGCCGTGCCCGGCGTCGACCAGCGCCGCGCGGACGCGCTCGACGGCGGCGTCGAGCTGTTCCGCGGGGACGTCGGTGCGCGCGTTCGCGAAGCTGAGGCTGGCCTCGTCCCACGCGGGCAGGACGTGCAGGTGCAGGTGCGGGACCTCGAAGCCGGCCACGAGCAGCGCGGCTCGCGGTGCGTCCCACGCGGCCTGCTGCGCGAGCCCGATCGTCTTGGCGACCGCGATCAGGTGGGCGAGCAGGTCGTCCGGTGCATCCGTGAGCTGGACGTACTCCTCGCGCGGTACCACGAGCACGTGGCCGTCGGTGATGGGCGCGATCGTCGCGAAGGCGACCGCGACGTCGTCGGCCCAGACGAACCGGCCGGGGATGTCGCCGTCGATGATGCGCGTGAACAGGGTTGCCATGCGCCCAACGTATCCGTCCGGGTACGTGCCCGGTCAGCGTCCGGCGAGCGCGTCCTTGAGGCGCACCCGGCCGCCGGCGTAGAGGACCGCGTTCGAGTAGATGCGGCCGGCGAGCCACACGAGCACGGGGATCACGGCGAGCGACAGGCCGAGCGAGAGGGCGACCTCCCAGCCTTCGGCCGACCCGAGGGCCTGGCGGATCGGCATGACGAACGGCGCCGCGAAGGGGATGTACGACAGGACGACGACGATCGTGTTCTCGGGGTCGTAGGGGGCGATGCTGATGCCGATGATGTAGGGCACGATCATGAGCCCGATGACGGGCCCGGTGACCGACCCGATGTCCTCCTGCCGGGAGACGAGCGCGGCGAGGGCTGCCAGCACCAGCGCGTACGTCGCGAAGCCGACCACGAACCAGACCAGCGCCCAGACAGCGACCGAACCCACGTCGAGAGACGACGCGTCGAGCACGCCGAAGCCCAGCGCGGTCGCCACGGCCGCGCCGACCACGACGACCAGCTGCACGAGGCCGACCAGCCCGATGCCGAGCACCTTGCCCGCCATGAGCTGCCACGGCCGCAGCGTCGCGAGCAGCAGCTCGACGACGCGGCTGGTCTTCTCCTCGACGACGCCCTGCGCGACCAGCTGACCCGCGTTCATCAGCGCCACGAACAGCAGGATCCCGACGATCACCCCCGCGACGATCTGCCCGCCGTCGTGCTCGGGCTGGGGCTCCAGCGACGTGATCGCCGGCTTCGCCGTCGCGATCTGCTCGGCCACCTGCGCCGGGTCGCCGCCCAGGTCCGACACTGCGGACCCGAGCGCGAGCTGCTGGGCCAGGGAGCCGAACACGGACGTGAGGGGGTCGTCGAGGGTCTGCTTCACGACGATCTCGAGCGTGGGGCTGGTCTGGACGAGCACGGCGTCGACGTCGCCCGAGCGCACGAGGGCCTCGCCGGCGGCGCGATCGGCGACCTCCTGCGTCTCGACCGTGACCCCGACGCCGGTCCCGGTCGCCTGGACCTGCGCGGCCGCGCTCGCGGTGTCGGGCGTGAGCGCGACGTGCTGCGTCGAGTCGCTGCTGCCGGTGAGCTTGAGGAGCAGGCCGCCGAGCACGATCACCACGACGAACGCGACGGTGATCCAGATGAAGCCCTTCGATGCGAGCCGCGTGCGGACCTCGCGGCTGGCGACGAGCCGGATGGCGGAACCCGCGCTCAGCGAGCGTTCGGTGCTCATGCTGCGTCCTCGCTCGTCGTCGCGGTCTCCTCGGCGGGCACGGGCGTCGGCTCGGCGTTGACCACGTCCCGGTACAGCTCGGTCAGCGACGGACGAACGAGCGTGAACTCGCGCACCGGGCCGGCGGCCAGCGCGGCTCGCAGCACCGCCTGGTCCACGTCGGGCGCCGCGCTCGGCAGCTCCTCGACGACCGTCCTGCTCGGGCCCGTGCCCGAGCCCGTGCCCGAGCCCGGCACGACGCGTACGTCGGCGACCCCGGACACCCAGTCCTCGCCGGGCGGCCCCTCGACGGTCCACCGGCGCAGCTCGGTCCGGCGGAGCTCGTCGATGCCCCCGACCGCCACCATCGACCCCGACCGGACGATGCCGACGCGGTCGCTGATCCGCTCGACGAGCTCGAGCTGGTGCGACGAGAACACGACCGGCCTGCCGGCGTCGGCCTGCTCGCGCAGCACGCCGCTCATCACGTCCACCGCGACGGGGTCGAGACCCGAGAACGGCTCGTCGAGCACGAGGATGTCGGGCTCGTGCACGAGTGCGGCCGCGAGCTGGACGCGCTGCTGGTTGCCGAGCGAGAGCTTGAGCACCTCCTCGCCGCGCCGCTCCGCGATGCCGAGCGTCTGCGTCCAGCGCTCCATCGAGGCGCGCGCCGCGTCGGCGCCCATGCCGTGCAGGCGCGCGAGGTAGACGAGCTGGTCGGCGACCTTCATGCGCGGGTAGAGGCCGCGCTCCTCGGGCATGTAGCCGATCCGGCGGCGCGTGTCCGCGTCGATCGGGGCGCCGTCCCATCGGACCGCACCGCCGTCCGCGGCGAGCACGCCCAGGACGATCCGCATGGTGGTCGACTTGCCGGCGCCGTTGGAGCCGACGAACCCGAAGATCTCACCTGCCCTCACGTCGAAGGTCATGTCCCGCAGCGCGCGGAGGTCGCCGTAGGACTTGTTCACCGAGTCGATCTCGAGCGTGGGCACCGGATGATTCAACCAAATCGGTTCAACCAAGTGCGGTCGGGATCGCGGTGTGTTTTCAGGCTCGCTCGCGCCCGAGCCGCGCCAGGGCGAGGACCGTGTTCCAGTTGCGGGCGGTCCCCGCCCTGCCTGACGCCTTGGACAGGACCGGCAGCGTCAGCTTCGAGCGCCCGATCCCGTCCGGGTAGTACGTGTAGGCCTCGCTCCCGTGCCAGAGCACCCGCTCGCTGCCGTACCGCGACGGGTCGAACGTCGTGCTGCCCACCGGGCCGTCCCACGCGTACAGGACGACGTGCGACGGGTCGTCGCGGGCCTCGTCGGTCAGGGGCAGCGCCTCGATGATCGCCTCCCACTCGTCGAGCGTGCGCGCGACGACCGGCACGTCGAACCCCACGTCGGCGGACAAGGCGGGCGCAAGCTCGCGCTCGACGGCCCGCGGCGAGCTCGACGTGACGAGCACGAGGTTGCCGCTGTTCACGTAGCTCGCGACCTGCTCGTACCCCAGCCCTTCGGCCACCGCGCGCATCCCGGCGGCGGTCATCTTCCGCCCCCCGACGTTCACCGCCCGCAACAACGCGACCACGACACCCATCTCCCCACCCTCCCACGCACTGCCTGACCCGCCGTCGGCGAGCGGGCTCTCACAGGGCGACAGGGTCCGGTGTGCGTGAAGTGTTCCTGCGAGGAAACGCGCGCGCGCACCGGGCTGAAACACGCGATTCCTACCGTCGGAGGTGCATCACCAGCCGTCACTCGCCCCCCACGGACGGAGCCCTCATGAGCTCGAGCAAGCACCTCGTCGTCGTCGGCGGCGGCATGGTCGCGCAGCGCCTGGTCGAGGCACTGCGCGACCGCGACACCGCGAGCGCCTGGCGGATCACCGTCTTCGCCGAGGAACCGCGCCGGCCGTACGACCGCGTCGCCCTGACGAGCTACTTCTCCGGCCGCGACGCCGACGACCTCGCGCTCGGTGACCCGCAGCTCTGGCACGACCCGCTCGTGTCCCTCGTGCGGGACGAGCCCGTGACCGGCATCGACCGGGAGACGAGGACGGTCACGACCGCCCGCGGGCGCGTCGAGCAGTACGACCACCTGGTCCTGGCCACCGGCTCGTCCGCGTGGGTGCCGCCCATCGAAGGCGCCGACCTGCCGGGCGTGTTCGTCTACCGCACGGTCGACGACGTCGCCGCCCTGCGCGGGTACGTCGAGGCGCTCGCGAAGGACAAGGCGATCGTCCGCGGAGCCGTGATCGGCGGTGGCCTGCTCGGGCTCGAGGCCGCGGGCGCGCTGCAGGCGCTCGGCGCCCAGGCGACGGTCCTCCAGGTCGGCACCCACCTCATGTCCACCCAGATCGACCTGGGCGGCGGCGAGGCGCTGCGCCGCCTGATCAACGCGCTCGGCGTGGGCGTCCGCCTCAACGCGGCGACCACCCGGATCCGCGCGCACCGTCGCGGCGGCGTCGGTCGCCTGGACCTGGCGGACGGCGGCCGCCTCGACGCGGACGTCGTCGTCATCGCCGCGGGCGTCCGGCCGCGCGACGAGCTCGCGCGTGAGGCCGGGCTCGAGATCGGTCAGCGCGGCGGGGTCGTCGTCGACGACACCTGCCTGACGTCTGACCCCGACATCTCCGGGGTCGGCGAGGTCGCGTGCATCCAGGGTGCCTGCATCGGCCTCGTCGCCCCCGGTTACGCGATGGCCGAGGTGACCGCCGACCGCCTGCTCGGCGGCGCGGCGGAGTTCCCGGGCGCGGACACCGCGACCAAGCTCAAGCTCGCGGGCGTGGACGTCGCGAGCTTCGGCGACGCGTTCGGCACGACGCCCGGCGCTCTCGAGATCGTGTGGGCGGACCCGGTGGCGGGCGTCTACAAGAAGCTCGTCATGTCCGACGACGCGCGCGTCCTGCTGGGCGGCGTCCTGGTCGGTGACGCGAGCGCCTACGCGAGCCTGCGTCCCATGCTGGGCCGCGAGCTTCCGGGTGACCCGGCCGCGTACCTGCTGCCCGAGGGCACCGGGGGAGCGCCCGAGCTCGAGCTGCCCGACGACGCGGCCGTGTGCTCGTGCAACAACGTCTCTGCGGGCACGATCCGCGGCGCGGTCACCGACCACGCCTGCACGGACCTCGGCGCGGTCAAGGCCTGCACCAAGGCTGGGACGAGCTGCGGCTCGTGCCTCCCGCTGGTCAAGAAGCTCGTCACGACCGAGCTCGAGAAGCAGGGCATCGAGGTCTCGACGGCCCTGTGCGAGCACTTCGCGCTCTCGCGCGCCCAGCTCTACGACGCGATCCGCGTGGCCGGCGTCCGCTCGTTCACCGAGGTCGTGCAGCGGTTCGGCACGCGGCCCGATGCGCGCGGTTGT
>Ga0160432_101154_pt1 | contig 9635 bp, 7 predicted proteins | sample HID1971M_E0MG_FD_108250 | JGI IMG/M metagenome (GOLD analysis project Ga0160432, IMG submission 108250) | Enriched millipede-associated microbial communities from UW Madison campus, WI, USA - HID1971M_E0 MG | ecosystem: Host-associated > Arthropoda: Insects > Digestive system > Unclassified ... | reverse complement strand
CTCGCCGCGGGCCACCCGCTCGAGCGCCTCGAGGCCGAGCGCGTACTCCCGCAGCGCGAGCGAACGCTTGAGCCCGAGGTTGCGCTCCTTCAGCCGGACGAGGTTGGCCGGGACCGTGTAGTCCGGGCCGTAGATGATCCGCAGGTACTCGCGCCCCCGGACCTTGAGCCCCGGCTGCACGAGCCCGCGAGCCCCGCGCGTGAGGTTGGTCAGCGGCTTGACGACCATGCCCTCGCCGCCGGCCGCGGTGAGGTCGAGCCACCAGCCCACGGCGTCGGCCGGGTCGGCGGTGTCGACGACGAGCCGGCGGGTCGGCCGGAAGAGCGCGGGGTCGGCGGCGACGAGCGCGTCGGCGGCAGCCAGGTGCCACAGGTGGTCACGGTCGTGGAACGTCGTGCCCTCTGCGGCGAGCACCTGGAACACCGCGAGCTGCACGCCGTCGAGCCCGTCGGTGTCCCAGCGGTAGCGGCGGTAGGCGGCCGAGTACGCCGTGGCGTCGTCGAGCCGCACGCGGGTGCGGTCGGCGAGCGCGGACACGTCCAGACCGCGCTCGCTCGCGGCCGCGAGCGCCGAGACGGCCGCGGGCAGAGCGAGGCCCGCCGCGGCACCCACCGCCGCGTACTGCGCGCGCAGCAGCGGGTCGGCCTTGAGCGACCAGGGCAGCAGCTCGGCGTCGAGCAGGAGCCAGTCGGTGCCGAGCTCGGCGAACAGCGGCGCGGCTGCGGCGCGGACGCGGGCGAGCAGCTGCTCGCTCAGGTCATGGGACAGGAACGCCCGCCCGGTGCGCGTGTAGACCACCCCGGAGACGCCGGGTTCGCCGCCGAAGCGCCGGGCCGCGACGGACTCGTCGGCGCACACGAGCACGACGGCCCGCGAACCCATGTGCTTCTCCTCGCAGACCACGCGCGGGACCCCGACGGAGGCGAACGCGGAGAACGCCTCGTCGGGGTGCTCGAGGAAGTCCGGCCGCGGCGAGGTCGCGACCGGCGCCATCGTCGGCGGCAGGTACGGCAGCCAACGCGGGTGCAGCGCGAACCGGCTCATCACCTCGAGCGCGCCCGCCGCCTGCTCGGCCCGCACCGTGACACGCCCGTGGTGGGCGGTCTCGACGACCCGAGCGCCGAGCACGTCGGTGATCGCGAGGTCGTCGTCGGCGCGCGCAGCGACGACCGGGAACGGGCGCGCCGGCTCGTACCAGACCTGCTGCGCGTCGACCTGCACGACCTCGCGCTCGGGGTAGCGCAGCGCGGTCAGCCGACCGCCGAATACCGCGCCCGTGTCGAGGCACATCGTGTTGTTGACCCACTCCGGCTCGGGCGTCGGCGTGTGCCCGTACAGGACGGTCGCCCGCCCGCGGTAGTCCTGCGCCCACGGGTAGCGGACCGGCAGCCCGAACTCGTCGGTCTCGCCCGTCGTGTCGCCGTACAGCGCGAACGAGCGCACGCGCCCCGACGCTCGGCCGTGGTACGCCTCCTTGAGCCCGGCGTGCGCGACGACGAGCCGCCCCTCGTCGAGCACGAGATGCGCGAGCAGGCCGTCGCACCAGTCCAGCACCGCGCGCCGCTCGTCGTCGCTCACGTCGGCGAGCTGCGCGAGCGTCGTCTCGAGGCCGTGGCTCACCTGCACCTGCCGCCCTCGCAGCGCGCGGACGAGCTTGGCCTCGTGGTTGCCGGACACCGCGAGCGCGTGCCCCGCCTCCGTCATGCCCATCGCGAGCCGCAGCACGCCCGGGCTGTCGGGTCCCCGGTCGACGAGGTCGCCGACGAACACGGCGGTGCGGCCGTCGGGGTGCGTGGCATCGACAGCCCGTCCGGACCCGTCGCGCGTGACCGCGTACCCGAGCCGGTCGAGCAGCGTGAGCAGCTCGGGCAGGCAGCCGTGCACGTCACCGATCACGTCGAACGGTCCGCGCAGGTCGCGCCTGTCGTTGTGCAGCTTCTCGCGCACGATCTGCGCGGCGTCGACCTCGTCGACCCCCGACAGCACGTGCACCGTGCGGAAGCCCTCGCGCTCGAGCCCGCGCAGCGAGCGGCGGAGCTGCTCGTTCTGGCGCTTGACCACGTGCGGACCGAAGTCGCGGTCGGGTCGGGCCGCGTTGCGCTCGAGCGCGACGGAGACCGGCACGTCGAGCACGATCGCGACCGGCAGCACGTCATGCTCGCGCGCCAGGTCGACGAGCTGCTTGCGCGCCTCGCGCCCGACGTTCGTCGCGTCGACGACCGTGAGCCGACCGCGCTCGAGCCGCTTGCCGACGATCGCGCCGAGCACCTCGAACGCGTCCTTGGACGCGGACTGGTCGTTCTCGTCGTCGGCGACCAGGCCGCGGCAGAAGTCGCTCGAGACGACCTCGAACCGGCCGAAGTGGCGCGCGGCGAAGGTCGACTTGCCCGAGCCGGACGTGCCGACCAGCGCCACGAGCGACAGCTCCGGGATGCCGATGCGCGTCATCGGGCGACCTCCGCCACCGTGAACAGCGCTAGCTGCGTCGCCGGCCCGTGCACGTCGTCAGCCGGACCCACGTCCCGGAACGCGACGGCATACCCGTGCCGCTCCGCGAGGTCGGTCGCCCACGCGGCGAACTGCGCGCGCGTCCACTCGAACCTGTGGTCCGGGTGCCGCATCCCGCCGGGCTGCAGCTGCTCGTAGAGGGCGTTGAACTCGGCGTTGGGCGTGGTCACGACGACCGCGCCCGGCCGCGCGTGCGCGAACACGGTCGACTCGAGCGCGGGCAGCCGCTCCGGGTCCAGGTGCTCGATCACCTCCATCAGCACGAGCGCGTCGAAGCCCGCGACCGCCGGGTCGCGGTACGTGGCCGACGACTGCCGCAGCGCGACGCGGGCGCGCTGCTGGTCCGGCAGCCGGTCCACCCATCGCGCGGCCCGGTCGAGCTCGCGCGCCGCGACGTCCACGCCGACGAGCTCGGTGAACGACGGATCGGTGACCAGCTCGCGCAGCAGCGCGCCCTCCCCGCAGCCGAGGTCGACGACGCGACGCGCTCCGACGTCACGCAGCGAGAGGGCGACCGCCTCGCGACGGGCGCGCGCGAGCGAGGGACGAGCGACCGGCTCGGTGGGCGCCTCGACGTCGTCGAGCGCGACCAACCGGGCCGTCGCGTCCTCGACGTAGCCGCGCTGGTGAGCCAGGTAGCGGCGGGTCACGAGCTCGCGCTCGGGGTGGTCGGCCAGCCAGCCGCTCCCGGCGCGGACCAGCTTGTCGACCTCGTCGGCGCCGACCCAGTAGTGCTTGTCGTCGTCGAGCACGGGCAGCAGCACGTACAGGTGCGTGAGCGCGGCGTCGAGGGTCATCGTGCCGACGAGCGTCAGGTCGACGTACGGCGCATCCCCCCACGCCGGCACCTGCGGGTCCAGCGGCGGGACGCGCGCGTCGACCTGCCACCCGAGCGGCGCGAAGAGGCGCTCGACGAGGTCGGCGCCCTCGGCGCACGGGACGGCCGGCACGTGGATGGTGAGCGGCAGCGCCACGCCCTCCAGGTCCGGGCGTGTGGCGCAGCGGCCCGTGCGCGCCGTCGAGAACACCTTGCCCAGCGCGACCGCGAGCAACGACGACGCCGCGTACGGACGGTCGTTCACGTACTGGTCCTGGGTCGCCGCGCGGCCGCGCACGAGCGTGACCGGGTCGACCTCGAGCAGCAGCGCCGCCGTGCACCGCTCGGGTGTGGCCTCGGGGTAGAACACGTGAGCGGTCCCGACGGGGAGCTCGAACGACTGCACCCGGTCCGGGTGCTTGTGCAGCAGGAAGCCCAGGTCGGTCGCCTGCGCGGCGGTCGAGGTCACGGTGAGGAGCACGTCGCCATCGTGCCCCAGCGGCCCATGCCCTGGCGTGCGGTTTGTCCGGCAGACTGCCGGGATGGACGAGCAGTGGGGCACCCTGGATCTCGGCGAGTACCTGGCTCGGACGGGGGCGTCGGCCGACGACGACCTCGCGACGATCCACCGTTCGCAGCTCGCGACCGTGCCGTTCGAGAACCTCGACGTGATGCTCGGGCGCGGCGTGAGCGTCGAGCTCCCGGACATCGCCGCGAAGATCCAGGGCGACGGGCGCGGCGGCTACTGCTACGAGCACGCGCTCCTGCTCGGCGCGGCGCTCGAGCAGCTCGGGTACGAGGTGGAGCGACGGCTCGCGCGCATCGGCGACCCCGCCGTGCAGCCGCGACCACGGTCGCACCTCGTGCTGCTGGTCCAGCACGAAGGGCAGACGTGGCTCGCGGACACGGGCTTCGGGGCCGGGCTCATCGAGCCCGTGCCGCTCGTCGACGGTGCCGAGGTCCAGCAGGGCGACTGGCGGTTCCGCACCGACCGTACGGCCCACGGCTGGCGGCTGTCCGAGCAGCGGGTCGGGCAGTGGGCGTCCCTGTACACCGTGCCCGACGAGTCGACGTACTTCGTCGACGTCGTCGGCGCCAACCACGTCACATCCACGAGCCCGACCTCGCACTTCACGCACGGCATCCGGGTGCAGCGCAAGGACGACCAGGTGCTGCGCTGGCTCACGGGTCGCGTGCTGCGCGTCGACTCCCCGGCGGGCCCGGTCTCCGAGCGGACGATCGCCGACGACGAGCTGCGCGGCGTCCTGGCGGATCTCGGACTGCCCACCCTGTCGGCTGACGAGGTCGACGCCCTCGTGCGGACGCTGCCCGAGCCGTCCTAGCCGGGTGCGCGCGGATCAGGCGCGCCACGAATAGATGTATCGTGCAGGTATGCGTGATCGGGTGGAGGTTGCTCCTGCCGAGCCCGTGAAGGCCTTCGACCGACGGCTCGTCGCGCCCATGGTGCTCGGCTCGATCCTCAACCCGATCAACTCCTCGATGCTCGCGGTCGCGCTCGTGCCGATCGGCATCGCGCTCGGCGCGCCGGCGGCCCAGACGGCATGGCTGGTCACCGCGCTGTACCTCGCCACGTCGGTGGGCCAGCCCGTCGTCGGGCGGTTGGTCGACACGTTCGGGCCGCGCCCGCTCTACCTCGTCAGCACGGCGCTCGTCGGCGCGGCCGGGCTGCTCGGCGCGCTCGCGCCGAACATCGGCACGCTGATCGGCGCGCGCGTCCTGATCGGCCTCGGCACGTGCGCCGGCTACCCCGCGGCGATGTACCTCATCCGCAGCGAGTCGCGCCGGACCGGCCTCGACAGCCCGAGCGGCATCCTGTCGCTGCTCGCGATCGCCAACCAGGTGGTCGCGGTCGTCGGCCCGACCCTCGGCGGGCTGCTCATCGCCGTCGGCGGCTGGCGCGCCATCTTCACCGTGAACATCCCGCTGTCGGCCGCCTGCCTGGTGCTCGGCACGCTCTACCTGCCACGGATCGCGAGGCCCGACGGGCCGCGGCGCGCGCTCGACGTCCCCGGGATCGCGCTGTTCGCCGGGATGCTCGTCGCGGCGATGCTCTTCCTGATGAGCCCGGGCACCGCCCACGGGTTCGAGCTGGCGATCGCGCTCGTCCTCGGCGTCGCCTTCGTCTGGCGCGAACGTCGCGTCGACGACCCGTTCATCGACCTGCGGGTCCTGGCCGGCAACCGGCCGCTGCTCGCCACCTACGTCCGGCAGGTGCTCGCGACCACCGTCTCGTACGCGTTCCTGTACGGCTACACGCAGTGGCTCGAGGCCGGTCGCGGCCTCTCCGCGTCCGGCGCGGGCCTGCTCCTGCTGCCGATGTTCGCGTGCGGGATCGCCGTCACGGCCGTCTCGGGCCGCAACCCGCGCGTGCGAGGCAAGCTCGTCGTCGGGTCGGTGGCGCTCGTCGTCGCGTGCTCGCTGCTGCTCGTCGTGGACGCCACCACCTCGATCGTCGCGCTCGCCGGCATCGCCCTGGCGATGGGCGTGCCGCAGGGACTCAACGGCCTCGCCAACCAGAACGCCCTCTACCACCAGGCCGATCCCGAGCGGATCGGGGCGTCGGCCGGGCTGCTGCGCACCTTCACCTACCTCGGCGCGATCGCGTCGTCGGCCGCCACCGCCTACTTCTTCGACGAGGGGGTCACGACGGCCGGGATGCACGACCTCACCGCGTTCATGATCGCGGCGGCCGCCCTGCTCGTCGTCGTCACCCTCGTCGACCGATCCCTGCGCCGCACCGGCGTCCCCACCTACTGAGAGGCATCCACCCATGACAGCCACCACGCTCGACCCGACCACCGCCCTCGTGCTCATCGACCTCCAGGCCGGCATCACGTCGATGGCCACCCAGCCGCACGCGGCGCCCGACGTCGTCGCGCGCTCCGCCGCGCTGGCCGACGCGTTCCGCGAGCGCGGCCTGCCGGTGGTGCTCGTGCGCGTCACGTCCCGGCCCGACGGGTCGGACGCGGCCCAAGGTCGCACCGAGGTCCCGCGCGGCGGCGCGCGCCCCGAGGGCTGGGACGTCCTGGCCGACGAGCTCACCGGCCACCCCGAGGACGTCGTCGTGACCAAGCGCAACCCCGGCGCGTTCTACGGCACCGACCTCGACCTGCAGCTGCGCCGGCGCGGCGTCACGCAGATCGTGCTGGCCGGGATCGCGACGAGCATCGGCGTGGAGGCCACCGGCCGCGCCGCGTTCGACCACGGCTACAACGTCACGTTCGCGACGGACGCGATGAGCGATCGCGACGAGGTCAACCACCGGCACAGCGTCGAGCGCTCGTTCCCGCGGATCGGCGAGACCGGCACCACCGAGCAGATCCTGGCTCTGCTCGCTCAGGTCAGCGCGTCGTAGTCGCCGCGGGTCCAGGCCGCGTGCCTGGCCCCCGAGCGCAGCACGACCTCACGGGCGTCGCGCGGGATCACGCCCTCGAAGTTGTTGTAGAGCCGGTCGAACGGGCGGCGGGCCACGTGGTGCGCGACCCGCTCGGCGACCGCCCCGGACAGCGGGATCCGGTTGGGATAGCTGCGCATGAAGCTGACCGACGTCCGGTCCGGGTTGGCGAAGATCGTGTCGCCGCTGAGCAGGACGCCGCGCCCGTCGGCACCCGCCTCCCAGTGCACGACCGCGCTGCCGGGGAAGTGGCCGCCCGGCTGCGAGAGCACGACGCCGGGCAGCACCTCGAGGTCGCCCTGCCAGGTCTCGATCACCGGGTCGTCGCGCGCCACCCACTGCCGGTCCGGCTCGGCGACCAGCACGGGCACGTCGTCGAGCGCGCGCGACCACTCGACCTGCACGCCGAACATGTGCGGGTGGCTGGCGACGACGGCGGTCACCTCGCCCAGGGCACGCACCGCGGCGACGACCGCGTCGTCGACGTAGCCGAGCGGGTCCCACAGGAGCATCCCGTCGGGCGTGCGGACGAGCTTCGACTCCTGCCCGATGCCGACGCCCGGGCTCGTGCGCAGGCCGAATAGGTCCGGCTCGAGCTCGCTCACCTCGATCCGCGTGCCCGCCGTACCGAGCTCGTCGAGCGTCGTCCAGGCCTGGCCGGACTCGGGCACCCACTGGCGCTCGTCGGCGCAGATCGCGCACACGTCGGGACGGGAATCGTGCTCCACGGCGCACGTCGCGCAGATCCACCACATGGTGCGAGCGTGCCGGATCAGCCGACGACCTGCACCTCACGCGGGCTGTCGTTGAGGCGCAGCGCGCGGTCGGGGTGGCCCGGCGGGAAGGCGACGACGATGTCTTCGATGCGCACGCCGAACCGGCCCGGCAGGTAGATCCCCGGCTCGATGCTGAAGCACATGCCCGCCTCGACGAGCTGCTCCTCGCCCTCGACCATGTACGGCGGCTCGTGCGTCGTCGTGCCGATGCCGTGGCCGGTGCGGTGGATGAAGAACTCGCCGTACCCCGCCTCTTCGATGACGGCGCGGGCGGCTCGGTCGACGTCCTGGCACGCGGCGCCCTGACGCACGGCCTCGAACCCGGCCTGCTGAGCGGCGCGCACCACGTCGTGCACCTCCTGCTCCTCGTCGGTCAGCTCCGCCCCCACGTGCACCGTGCGGCTCGTGTCCGAGCCGTACCCGTGCATGAGGCCGCCGAAGTCGAGCACGACCATGTCGCCGTCGACGATCACCCGGTCACCGGCGTCGTGGTGCGGGTCCGCGCCGTTCTCGCCCGCGCACACGAGCGTGAAGTCGACGTGCTCGTGCCCGTGCGCGCGCAGCAGCTGCGCGAGGTCGTCGGCGACGTCCCGCTCACGCTGGCCCGCGAACCGCAGGCCGAGCACGTCGGTGAACGCCGCGTCGGCCGCCGCGCCGGCCGCCGCGAGCCGGCTGAGCTCCTCGGCGTCCTTGACCGCCCGCACCATCGGCAGCACCTCGGTGAACGCCGCGAACGACGCCTCCGGCAGGGCGCGCTGCAGGCCGAGGACGTGCAGCGCCCAGGTCGCGTCTGACACCGCCCACCGACCGTTTCGGAGGAATCGGGCGACCGTCGCGTACTCGTCGTCCCCGTCCTTCCACGCCACGACCTCGAGCGAGTCGCCGGTCACGGCCACGAGGTCGCCGCGCTCGAGCAGGGGCACGACCACCGTCGGATCGCCCTGCGCGGGGATGACGAGCATCGTCAGCCGCTCGAGGATCGCGGTCGGGGCGTAGCCGGTGAAGTAGGCGAGGTCGGGCCCGGGGGCGACGAGGACCCCGGCGAGGCCCGCGTCGCGCGCCTGCGCGGCGGCGCGACGGCGCCTGACGACGTAGTCCTGCGCCACGAACGGCCTCATGGGCGCCAGCCTGCCACCGCGCCCGCCCCGCGGCTACGGCGTGGGCTTGGTCGCCTTGCCGTCGAGCCAGAGCGTGTCGCTGTCGTCGCGGTGCACGCCGTCGGTGCCGACGAACTTCTGCCCGATCCCTGGGCCGTTCTTGATGACGTGGACCAGGGCCATGCCGTGCCCGCGGCCCAGGTCGTAGTCGGTCTTGAGCCACTCCAGGATCACGCCGGCCTTCACCGACGGGTCGTCGTACCCGCGCTCGTGCGCGAGGTCGACGAACTGGCGTGGGGTGAGGCCGGTCTTGTCCTCGATGTTGTCGAGGTAGGCCTGGAACGACATGGTGCGCACCTCCGCGATCGACGTCTGGCTTCGGACGCTACCGGAGGCGCTGCCGCGCCGTCAGCCCGGCGTGAAGCACCGGTGGCGTCGCTGCAGCCCGCGCGACGCCACCGGTGGCCATGGGTCAGCGCTCTCCTTCCGGGACCGGGACCGGGCGAGACTGAGAGCGCTTTCAGATGGGGATACTGGCGGCACGTCGTCCGAATTGTCAACCACCGTCTCCCGCCGGGCCCCCGCACCCCGACCCGCACCAACACGCCCATGGCGACGTTGCCATCGCCCGCCCCCACCCGCCGGGCCCGGCGCTGACGACGGAGGTTCGGCATCACCACGCCGATCTGAACCAGCGCACCGGTGCCGAACCTCCGTGTCGATCGCCGGACGCGCGCGACAGCCGGCGGCTCGGGCGGGCCCGGCGCGGGAGGGGCGGTGGCCGGGTGGGGGTGACCGGGAGGGTCGATGGCCCGGAGGTTGTGAGGAAGTCGTCGGTGGAGTTCGCCACCAACAGGGGCCTCAATCGCTTACCGTTCAGTAGGTGAAAGGGGTAACCTCCCTTCGAAACGATTCGAGTTCATCGCCGACCACAGCACCGTGGCGCACGCCGAGAGGGGGCACCGACGTGAGTGCCGACATGCCGTACCAGGACCCGCAGCTGCCCGTTGCCGAGCGCGTCG
>Ga0160432_101145_pt1 | contig 9792 bp, 8 predicted proteins | sample HID1971M_E0MG_FD_108250 | JGI IMG/M metagenome (GOLD analysis project Ga0160432, IMG submission 108250) | Enriched millipede-associated microbial communities from UW Madison campus, WI, USA - HID1971M_E0 MG | ecosystem: Host-associated > Arthropoda: Insects > Digestive system > Unclassified ... | reverse complement strand
TCCGATCGAGACGCCGAGAGGCGGACGTCGCCGTCACGAAGCCCGAGGGAGTCGACGGCCTCGCCCACGGTCAGCGCCGTGGTCCACACCCGCTGCGGCTCGCCGTCGACCACGACGTCGAGGTCACGGCCGTGGCGCACGACGATCTCCTGGCCCTGGGTGACGTTGTCGCCCAGCCCGGGCGCCACGACATCACCTTCGCCGACGTGGATCTTCGCGCCCGCGAGCACCGCGCCGACCGTCCGGCCGAAGCCTTCGACCTGGACCGTGCGGCCGTCGACGTCGACGGTCACCTGCTTGTGCATGACGGCGAACGCGCTGGTGGCGCCTGCCACGACGGCGAGCACGGCGGCCTGGGCCGCGAGACGACCGGCACGCCGACGAGGCATGCGCGAGCGCTGCGTCGCGCCGCGCTCGCCGTCCGTCACGCCTGTCCTCTCACCGGTCCTCGCGGGCTCGACCCGCCGGAAGCATCGTCAGACCGTAACCGATCCGTGACGAACGCCGAAAGCCGGGATCGGACACCTCGGACACGCGACTTGCGGGCCCGGCGTGTCGCAACGGCGTGTCGCGTCACCAGGCGCCGTAGACCGCCTCGGACGCCCGCGCGACGGACCGGCACGTCTCCTCGAGAGTCCGCCCGGTCTCGTCCGCGATCGTGCGGATCGTCCCCGGCAGCAGGTACGGCGCGTTCGGGCGACCGCGGAACGGGTGGACTGTGAGGTAGGGCGCGTCGGTCTCGACCAGGACGAGCTCGTACGGCAGCTCGCGCAGCGCGGCCCGCAGCTCCTCGTTGGCCGGGAAGCTCACCGGGCCCGCGAACGAGCAGAACCAGCCGTTCCTCGCCGCGACCTCGGCGAGGGCAGTGCCGCCCGAGAAGCAGTGGAACACCGTGCGCTCCGGCGCTCCGTCCGCGAGCAGGATCTCGACGACCTCGTCGTGCGCGTCGCGGTCGTGGATCTGCAGCGCCAGGCCGAGCTCCTTGGCGAGCGAGATGTGCGCGCGGAACGCGTCGCGCTGCACCGCTCGGCCGCGCGGACCGGCCCGGAAGTGGTCGAGCCCCGTCTCGCCGATCGCGCGGATGCGGCCGTTGGCGCGCGCCGTCACCGCCACGGCGTCGATCGCGTCGTCGAGCGACATCGCGTGCCGCGGCTGCACGTCCGGGTCCAGCCCGTCGGGCGCGACCTCGCGCACGCCGGCGTGCAGCACGGCCTCGTTGGGGTGGATGGCGAGTGCACCGACCAGCTGCGGATGCACCCTGACGGCCGCGTCGGTCCACGCCACGGCGTCGAGGTCGCAGCCCACCTGGACCATCCGGGTCACCCCGACCGCGGCCGCGCGCTCGAGGTGGTCCTCGATCGACGGCTGCGCATCGCCCCAGCCGTCGGCGACCCAGCCCAGCACCGACTCCAGGTGGGTGTGGTTGTCGACCACCGGGAACGGCAGCGCCTCAGGAGCGGGCGGCCAGCCGCGCTCGCGCGAGCGGGCCATCGTCAGGCCTTCGTCGCGCGCTCGATCTCCTGCTCGACGATGTCGTCGTCGAGCTTGGTGAACACCGGCGTGGGCTTGCCCACCGGTGTGCCTGCCACGACCGGCACGGACTCGAACCGCGGCGTGGCCGAGTAGTCGCCCGTGATGATCGGGTACGTGCGCGACGCGTCGTCGAGGTCGGTGACCTCCTCGATGCGCGGCTGCGGCGCGAACTCGCCCGTGCGGCCGAACGTCTCGTGCACCTTCTGCGCCGCGAACGGCAGGAAAGGAGCGAGCAGCGTGTTCGCGTCGGCGACCGCCTGCGCGGCCGTGTTCAGCACCGTGCCCAGCCGCTCGCGGTCGCCGGTCAGCTTCCACGGCTCGGTCTCGGAGATGTAGCGGTTCGCCTCCTGCACCACGCGCATCGCCTCACCGATCGCCGCGCGGTTGCGGTGCTCGCCGAGCAGCCCGCCCACGACGCCGAACGCCTCGCCGGTCGTCGCGAGCAGAGCGCTGTCGACGGGCAGGCGCTCGCCGGCCGCGGGGATCTCGCCGAAGTTCTTCGCGATCATGCTGGCCGTGCGGTTGACCAGGTTGCCCCAGCCCGCGACGAGCTCGTCGTTGGTGCGCCGCTTGAACTCGGCCCACGTGAAGTCGACGTCCTGCGTCTCCGGACCGGCGACCGACAGGTAGTACCGCAGCGCGTCGGGCTGGTAGCGGGACAGCATGTCGCGCACGTAGATGACCACGCCGCGCGACGAGCTGAACTGCTGGCCGCCCACGTTCAGGTACTCGCTCGAGACCACCTCGGTCGGCAGCTGCAGCGTCCCGTACGGGCCGGGCGCGCCGCCCTTGTTCCCGCGACCGTCGTAGCCCATGAGCTCCGCGGGCCAGATCTGGGAGTGGAACGTGATGTTGTCCTTGCCCATGAAGTAGTAGCTCAGGGCCTGGGGGTCGTTCCAGAACGGGCGCCACGCGTCGTCGTCACCCGTGCGGCGGGCCCACTCGATCGACGCCGACAGGTACCCGATCACCGCGTCGAACCAGACGTACAGCCGCTTGTTCGGGTTGTCCTCCCAGCCCTCGAGCGGCACGGGGATGCCCCAGTCGATGTCCCGCGTCATGGCGCGCGGGCGCATGTCGTCGATGAGGTTGAGCGAGAACTTCAGCACGTTCGGGCGCCAGCCCTGCCGACCCTTGAGCCACGCCTCGAGCGCGCTCGCGAACGCCGGAAGGTCGAGGAAGAAGTGCGTCGACTCGACGAACCTGGGCTTCTCGCCGTTGATCCGGCTGTGCGGGTTGATCAGGTCGATCGCGTCGAGCTGGTTGCCGCAGTTGTCGCACTGGTCGCCGCGAGCGCCGTCGTAGCCGCAGATCGGGCACGTGCCCTCGATGTACCGGTCGGGCAGCGTGCGGCCCGTGCTGGGGCTGATCGCGCCCATGGTCGACTGCTCGACCATGTAGCCGTTCTTGTGCACCGTGCGGAACATCTCCTGCACCACGGCGTAGTGGTTGCGCGTGGTGGTGCGCGTGAACAGGTCGTAGCTCAGCCCGAGCTGGGCGAGGTCCTCGACGATGACGCGGTTGTACCTGTCGGCGAGCTCCTGCGGGCCGACGCCCTCCTGCTCCGCCTGCACGAGGATCGGCGTGCCGTGCTCGTCGGTGCCGGAGACCATCAGCACGTCGTGCCCGGCCATGCGCATGTACCGGGAGAAGACGTCCGACGGGACACCGAAGCCGGCGACGTGACCGATGTGGCGGGGGCCGTTCGCGTAGGGCCACGCGACGGCCGACAGGATGCGGGACATGGGCCCGATCCTAGGTGCCCTCGTCCGTGGCGGGGCGCGGTGCGCACGATGCGGTCGGCGGGCTCGACCGGTGCGACCGCTGCGGCCGACGGCGCTGCGAAGATCGTCGGATGCCGAGCCAGCCGATCATGCGCATCCACGGTCCGCAGTTCCAGGCGATGTCCGAGCGGGTGCTGCGGGCCACGGAGCTCACCTCGCGGCTCAACGTGCTCCCGTTCGACGACGCGGCCGGCAAGGCCGAGCTGTTCGAGCAGATCCTGGGCCGCCCGCTCCCCGACGACGTCACGATCTACCCGCCGTTCTTCACCGACCACGGCCTGAACCTGGAGCTCGGCGAGCGGGTGTTCGTGAACCAGAACTGCACGTTCCTCGACTACGCCGGCATCCGGATCGGCGCGCGCACGATGATCGCGCCGCAGGTCACCTTCATCACCGTGGGCCACCCGGTCGACACCGACGACCGCCGCGCGTGGCTGACGGGCGGGCCCATCGACGTCGCCGAGAACGTCTGGATCGGTGCGGGCGCCATGATCCTGCCGGGCGTGAGCATCGGCGCCGACTCGGTCATCGCCGCCGGCGCGGTGGTGGCCGAGGACGTGCCGGCCCGGAGCCTGGTCGCGGGCGGCAAGGCGACCGTCCGCCGGACGTGGTGAGCTCCCCGACGCGGTTCAGCCGACCTCGATCCGGAGGATGCGGTCGTCGCCGCGGCGCGGCGTGCCCCGGCCGTCGGTGTTGTTGGTCAGCACCCACAGCGAGCCGTCGGGCGCCTGGACCACAGCACGCAGGCGGCCCTTGTCGGTCAGCAGCGCCTGCGGCTTGCCGACGCCGTCCGGCCTGAGCGGGACCCGCCACAGCCGCTCTCCCCGCAGGCCGGCCAGGTAGACGGCCTCGTCGGTCACCGCGAGCCCGCTCGGCGACGCGTCCGACGTCGCCCACTGCCGCAACGGGTCGACGTATCCCTTCTCGTGGCCGATGCCCTCGACCCGCGGCCACCCGTAGTTCTTGCCGGGCTTGATGAGGTTGAGCTCGTCCCACGTGTCCTGACCGAACTCGGAGGCGAACATCCGCCCGTCGGGCGCCCACCCGAGCCCCTGCACGTTGCGGTGCCCGTACGACCAGACGGCGGTGCCGAACGGGTTCCCCGGCGCCGGGTCGCCGTCGGGCGTGATGCGCAGGATCTTCCCGTTGAGCGACGTCTTGTCCTGCGCGTTCGGACGGTTGCTCGCGTCGCCGGTCGTGACGTACAGGTAGCCGTCGGGCCCGACCGCGAGCCGGCCGCCGTCGTGGTTGCCGGCCTTCTGGATGCCGGTGAGGATCGGCGCGACCGCGCCGAGCTCGGTGCCGGTCAGGGTCGCCCGCAGCACCCGGTTGTCCTGGGCGGCCGTGGCGTACAGGGCGAGGTCGACGCCGTCTCCCTTGGTCCCGAGCACCGCGACCCCCAGCAGCCCGGCCTCCCCGCCGGGCTCGACGAGCTCGTCGAGCTGGTCCGCGCCCTTGCCGGTCACGCGCCGGACGTCGCCGTCGGGCGACACCAGCACGAGCCGCTTCTCGTCCCGCAGCGTCACGACCGCGTCGCCCGACGGGAGGAACGCGATCCCCCACGGCACGTCCAGCCCCGTCGCGATGTCGCGCTCGTCGGTGACGGCGAGCCGGGCTGGCGCTTGCGTCGGGGACGCGCTCGGGGTCGGGGTGGCGGTCGGGGTCGGGGCTGTGGTCGGGGTGGGTGCGGCGCTCGCCGTCACGGCAGGGGCCGACGACGAAGGGCTCTCGCTGGTGTCGCCGCCGTCCGTGCATCCGGCCAGCACGAGCACTGCCCCGACGGCCACCACCCATCCGCGCACCATGCCTCAGCCCAACATGTCTCGGCCTCACGCGCACCACGACGACGTGCCAGGCTGGGCAGATGACGGACCACCGCGCACTGCTCGTCGTCGACGTCCAGCCCACGTTCTGCGAGGGCGGCGCGCTGGCCGTCGCGGGCGGCAACGACGTGGCTCACGCGATCGCGGGGTTCGCGGCCGAGCACCGCGCGGACTACGACCTCGTCGTGACCACCCAGGACTGGCACGTCGACCCGGGCGACCACTTCAGTGCGACGCCCGACTTCGTCGACACCTGGCCGCCGCACGGCGTGGCCGGGACGGCCGAGGCCGAGCTGCATCCCGCGCTCGCCGACCTCGCGCCGGACGCGAGCGTGCGCAAGGGTGCGTACGCCGCGGCGTACTCGGGCTTCGAGGGGGTGGACGCCGAGGGTCGGCCGCTCGCCGAGATCCTGGCCGCGTCGGGAATCACGGCCGTCGACGTCGTCGGGATCGCCGAGTCGCACTGCGTGCGCGCCACGGCGCTGGACGCCCACGGCCTGGGGCTACGCACGCGCGTGCTCACCGACTTGACCGTCCCCGTGACCCCGGAGCTCGGCGCGGCCGCGCGCGAAGAGCTTCGCGGCGCGGGCGTCGAGCTCGCCGCCTCGCGCGACTAGCCGACGGCCACCAGCTCCGCAGCCACCGGCCTGCCCGGCAGGCGCAGCGCCAACGAGCCGATGACCACCGCCGCGACGACGAAGAGCCACAGCGCGCTCGTGCCGGATCCCACGACGAGGCCGAGCGCCGCGATCCCGAGCGCGCCGCCGAGCTGGTTGGCCACGAACATCGTCGCGGTCGCCGACGGCACGAGCGCGTGCGGGGTGACCCGGTAGATCGCCGCGACGGTGGGCGCACCCACGAGCCCGAACGCGAATCCCACCGCCGCGAGGACGACGAGCACGACGACGAGCGGAAGGTGCGAACCGGCCACGGCGAGCACCGCCAGTCCCGCGGCGATCACGGCAGCGCCCGGCCCGACGAGCGCGCGCGCACCGAGCCGGTCGCTGAGCCGGGACGCGAGCGGCATGCCGACCAGGGTTCCGACGGCGTACGCGGAGACGGGCACACCGACGGCGGCGGCCGACAGCCCCACCGACGTCGCGAGCTGCGGCAGCGCGAAGTTCAGGCCGTAGATCGTGGCCCCGAGCAGCGCCATCACGCCGATCGCGACCGCGGTGGCCGGGGTCCGCAGCGGCCGCAGGTCGACGAGCGCGGAGGCGCCCCGACGGGCGGCGTGCCGCACGTAGGCGGCGAGGAGGGCGAGCCCGACGACGGTCGCGAGGACCACGTCGGTGCGCTCGCCGCCCGGCCGGGCGCTCTGCGACAACCCGTAGAGCAGCGCGGCGACGCCCGTGGGAAGCAGGAACAGCCCTCGCCCGTCGAGCCGCGTGGTCCTCACGTCGGCGGCGTCCTGGCGCGGGACCAGGCGCCACGACATCGCGAGCACGGCCAGGCCCAGCGGCAGGTTCACCAGGAAGATCCAGCGCCAGTCGGCCACGGCGAGGATCAGCCCGCCGAGCATCGGCCCCACCACGGGGCCGACCGTGATGCCGGCCGAGACGAGCGCGAGGATGCGACCGACGCGGGCCGGTCCCGCCGCGCGAGGCAGCACGACGAACAGCACGGGCTCGAGCAGGCCGCCGCCCACGCCCTGGATCGCGCGGAACCCGACCAGGCTCGGCAGGTTCCAGGCGAAGGCGGCCATGACCGAGGCGGCGGTGAACACCGAGATCGCCGTGAGCCACACCGTCCGGGCGCCGAACCGCTGCACCGCCCAGCCGGAGCACGACGTGGCGGCCGCCATCGCGATCAGGTAGCCGGTGCTGACCCGCTCGACCTCGCGCAGGGGTGCCCCTAGGTCCGTTCCCAGGTGCGGCACGGCCACCGCGACGATCGTCGCGTCGATGAGCGACATCATCGCGCCGAGCACCATCACCAGGCTGAGCCGGACCAGCGGGCCGCCGAGACGTTCTGTCATTGCCGTCACCTTTTCTGAACGTATGCGTCTGTTGATCCTTACTCATGCGTTCAGAATTGGCAACGGGCTAGGATGGCGACATGGCAGCTCAGGTCACCGCGGGCCGTGTGGATCGGCGACAGGCGATCCTCGACGCCGCCCTGACGACGTTCGCTCGGGACGGCTTCGTCGCCACCTCGATGGACGACGTCGCCGAGGCAGCCGGCGTGGCCAAGCCCACGGTCTACAACCACTTCGGCGACAAGACCGCCCTGTTCCTCGCAGCCCTCGCGCACGGGTCGGCGACCGCCAACGAGCGCGTGCTGACGACGATCGCCGACATGTCCGCCACCCCGGACGACCTGCGCGCCGAGCTCGAGCGGCTCGGCTTCGCACTCGTCGGCTGCCTCTCCGGCGGGGCAGCATCCGCCATGCGGTTGCAGCTCATGGAGGCCACGCGCTTCCCCGACGAGATCGCCGCCGTGCGCGATGGCAACCGGCGCCGCACCATCGACGCGCTGGCCGGCAAGCTCGCCCAGCTCGCGGCGACCGGTCGGCTGCGGATCAGCGACCCGCTGCGCGCATCGCGTCAGTTCATGGCGCTGGTCACGGACGAGCCTCTCGTCGCGTCAGGATTCGGCGCCGCGGGAGTCGCCCCGGCCGTCATCGAGGCGTCGGTGACCGAAGGGGTCGACACGTTCCTGGCCGCGTTCTCCTCGGGCGGGGCGGGCCTCAGTCGGTGACCGGCCCTGACGCGAGGCGTTCGAGGACGGCGTAGGCGCCGTCGGCGGCCATGAGCTCGGCGTGCGAACCGATCTCGACGAGCCGCCCGGAGCGCATCACCACGATGCGGTCGGCGCCACGGATCGTGGACAGGCGGTGCGCGACGACGAACGTGGTCCGCCCCCGCATGAGCCGCCCCAGCGCCTCCTGGACCAGCCGCTCGGAGGCGTTGTCCAGCGCCGACGTCGCCTCGTCGAGCACGAGCACCCGCGGGTCACGGACCAGCGCACGCGCGATCGCGAGCCGCTGGCGCTGCCCGCCCGACAGGCGCGCACCGCGCTCGCCGATGACGGCGTCGAGCCCGCCCATCTGGTCCACGAAGTCCATCGCGTTGGCGTCGCGCAGGGCGGCCAGCACCTCGGCGTCAGACAGGTCGTGGCTGCCGTACGTGACGTTGTCGCGGATCGAGCCCTCGAACAGCAGCGACTCCTGCGGCACGACGGCCAGGAACCGGCGGTAGGTGCGCAGGTCGAGCTCGGCCATGTCCCGCCCGTCGAGCAGCAGCCGCCCAGAGCTCGGCGCGAGGAAGCCGATCACCAGGTTGAGCACGGTCGACTTGCCCGAGCCCGACGGGCCGACGAGCGCCACCGTCTCGCCGGGCCGCACGTGCAGGTCTAGAGCGTCGACCGCGACCTCGTCGGGCGCGTCCGCGTAGGCGAACGTCACGCCCTCGAACTGCACCTCGCCGCGCACGGAGGAGACCGGCGCCTTGCCCGCGTTGCGCTCGATGTCGGGCTCGCTGAGCACCTCGCTCATCGACTTCACGGACTCGAGGCCCTTGGTGATGATCGGCGTCAGGCTCATCAGCGCGGTCACGGACGCGGTCAGCGCGACGAAGTACGACGAGAGCATCGTGACGTCGCCGGCCGTCATGCCGAACTTCCCGCTCCACGCGACCCAGGCCGCGCCGATCAGGCACCCGACGGACAGCAGCTGCATGAGGATCCAGGACAGCGACCCGAACCACCCGTTGGTCACGTCGAGCCTGATGCCCGCGTTGCGGACGCCCACGAGCGTCGCACCCATCCGGTCGAGCTCGTTGCGCTCGAGCGCGTGCGCGCGGGTGATGGGGATGAGGTGCGTCATCTCGGAGACGCGCGCCGACATGTTCTCGACCTCGGCGCGGAACGCCGCGTTGCGAGCCGACATCCGGCGGCGCATCGAGACGACGAGCGCGGCCGCCGCCGGCACGGCCAGCGCGTACACGGGCAGGAACTCGGGCACCTTGATCGCCGTGATGACGATCGCGCCCGTCAGGGTCGTGATCGCGGCGAGGCCGGAGTCGAACGCCTGCCGCGAGCTCTCCACCACGTTCTCGACGTCGCGCACGATCTTGGCCTGGAGCACGCCTGCGCTGACTCGTCGGTGGTAGCCGATGGACAGCTCCTGCAGGCGACGCGACAGCGCCATCCTCAGGTTCGTCTCCACGGTGCGCACGGAGACCGACAGCATCCGCACGTAGAGCTGGTGCAGCGGGAGGTTCTGCGCGATGAGCACGGCCATGAGCGCGGCGTTGACCCACAGCTCGTGCAGCGGACGGTGCTCGACCACGACGTCGATCACGTTCGCGGTCAGCAGCGGGAGGATCCAGACCGGCGAGTGCTTGAGGGTGAACGAGCCGGTCGCGACGGTCAGGCGCCGGCCCTGCCCGCGGAACATGCGGGCCAGCGTCAGGACGGGGTGCGCGCCGTCGTAGATGTCGTCGTCCACCCGTGGATCGTAACGATTCGAGCGCGTCTGGTCAGCGACCTACTTCGCGCCTCGGGCAGCGAGCGCCGCGGCGTACAGGTCGCGCTTGGCGACACCGGCCGCGGTCGCCACGTCGGCCACGGCCTCCTTGAGCCGCTCGCCGGCATCCACGCGCGCGAGCACCTCGGCGACCAGGTCGGCCGTCGACAGCTGCGCGCGCTCC
>Ga0160432_101144_pt1 | contig 9801 bp, 10 predicted proteins | sample HID1971M_E0MG_FD_108250 | JGI IMG/M metagenome (GOLD analysis project Ga0160432, IMG submission 108250) | Enriched millipede-associated microbial communities from UW Madison campus, WI, USA - HID1971M_E0 MG | ecosystem: Host-associated > Arthropoda: Insects > Digestive system > Unclassified ... | reverse complement strand
GGGCGGCCGGTGAGCTTCGCGCCGAGCGCCGCGATCGCGGCGAACCCGTGCGGCTGCATCTCTTTGCCGCCGAATCCGCCGCCCATGCGCAGACACTCGACGGCCACCTCGCTCGAGGGGATCCCGAGCACGTGCGCCACGATCTCCTGCGTCTCGGACGGGTGCTGCGTCGAGCACTCCACGAGGTACCGGCCGTCGGGCTCGCGCACGGCGAACGAGGCGTGGGTCTCGAGCGAGAAGTGCTCCTGCCCGCCGATCTCGATCTCGCCCGCGAACACGTGGGCGGCGCCCGCGAGGGCGGCATCCACGTCCCCCCGCTCGATCGTCGGCGACGCACCCTGGAACGAGCCGGCGTCGATCGCCTCGCGCACCGTGACGATCGACGGCAGCGGCTCGTACGACACCCGCACCGCCGCGGCTCCCCGGCGGGCGGCATCCGTCGTCTCGCCCAGCACCCACGCGAGCGCGTGACCGTGGAACATCGCCTCGGACGGGAACAGCGGCTCGTCGTGCTTGACGCCCGCGTCGTTGATGCCAGGCACGTCGTCGGCCGTCAGCACGCGCACGACGCCCGGCACCTCGTACGCCGGCGCGACGTCGAGCGTCACCAGAGCGTGCGCCGACGTCGACGGCACCGGCCACGCGGTCAGCACGCCGTGGGCGCGCGCCGCGAGGTCGTCCGTGTACATCGCGGCGCCCGTCACGTGCAGCGCCGCGCTCTCGTGCACGACGGGGCGCCCGACGACGGCGCCGGGCGGACGGTCGGCGAGGCCGCTCATGCCCCGGCCTCCTCGGCGCTGCGCGCCTGCATCGCCGGCAGCGCGGTGCCCAGCATGCGGGTGCGGTACGCGGCGCTCGCGCGGTGGTCGCTGAGCGGGGTGCCTTCGCCCTGCAGAGCGAGGGATGCCGCCGCCGCCGTCCGCGCGTCCCAGGGGCGCCCCACGAGCGCCTGCTCGGTGGCGTACGCCCGCAGGGGCGTCGCGGCGACGCCGCCCAGCCCGATGCGCGCCGCGGTCACGACCCCGTCGTCCATGTCGAGCGCGACCGCGACCGCGACGGAGGAGATGTCATCGAACCGCCGTTTGGCGATCTTCTGGAACGCGCTGACCCGTTCCGCGCCACGTTCGCGCCCGAGCCGTCGCGAACGGCCGTCAGATCCACCGGCGAGCGGCCGTTCTCGACGGTTCGCGGTCGAATCGGGCGGGGCGGGGATCCGGATCGACAGGATGAGCTCGTCCGGGCGCCGCACCGTCTTGCGGTAGCCGGTGAAGTACTCCGCCAGATCGACCTCGCGCTCGCCGCCGTCGGCGGAGACGAGGACGACGGTCGCGCCCAGCGCGAGCAGCGCCGGGGCGGCGTCGCCGATGGGGGACGCCGTGCCGAGGTTGCCGCCGAGCGTCGCGCGGTTGCGGATGAGGCGTGACGCGAACTGCGGGATCAGCTGAGCGAGGAGCGGGACGTCGCCCGCGATCCGCCGCTCGAGCTCGGTGAGCGTCACGGCCGCGCCGACCTCGACGACGCCGTCCGACACGGTCCTCGTGCGCAGCTCGGGCACACGGTCGATCGCCAGCACGAGCCGGGCGCGGGCCGCCCGCAGGTTGACCTCGACGCCCCAGTCGGTGCAGCCGGCCACGGGCACGGCGTCCGGCTCGTCGTGCAGCAGCCGCAGCGCCTCGGCGAGCGTCCCCGGTCGCACGAAGCGCGCGCCGTCGACCTCGACGTCGGTCGTGGCGGGCGGCGGCGCCCCGCCGGCGAGCCGGCGTTGCAGCGGGTCGCCGGGCTGCGGCATCCCGAGGGCGAAGGCGGCGTCGCGGATCGGGCGGTAGCCGGTGCACCGGCACAGGTTGCCGCTCAGCGCATGCAGGTCGAAGCCGTTCGCGCCGTGCTCGGGATCGGCCGGCGCGGCGCCGTCGGCCGCTGTGGCGGGCGCTCGATCGGGACGGTAGAACTCGCCCGCCATGGCGCACGCGAAACCGGGCGTGCAGTACCCGCACTGCGACCCGCCGGCCGCGGCCAGCCCCTTCTGCACCGGATGCAGCGCATCGGGGGTGCCGAGTCCCTCCGCCGTGACGACCTCCTGGCCGTCGAGCGCGTGCGCGGGCACCAGGCAGGCGTTCACGGGGGTCCACACGGTGCCGCCGTCCGGTCCTTCGGTCGCCAGAAGCACGGCACACGCGCCGCACTCGCCCTCTGCGCAGCCCTCCTTGGCGCCGGTCATTCCCACGCCCCGCAGCCAGTCCAGCGCGGTGGCGTGCGCCACCGTGCCGGCGAGCGGAACCTGCCGCCCGTTGACTGTCACTTCGCTGTCACGGTTCGTGCGGATGCCCGGAGTCTACGCCGCGCGTCCGGTGCTGCGAAGGAGCGCACGGGCACCTCTGGACAGCCCCTTGGAGCAAGAGGATCGTGGAGTCGGGACCGATCACTGGGAGGATGAGATGTTCACCACAGAACGGGCGTATTCGAGCTTCGCCGTCCCCGACATGGACGAAGCCGTGGCCTTCTATCGCGACAAGCTGGGGCTCGACGTCACCGTGTGGGAGGAGATGGGCGGAGGCTTCACGTTCAAGCTCCCCGCGGGCGGCAGCGTCTTCGTGTATCCGAAGGAGGACCACGAGCCGGCGGTGTTCACGATCCTGAACTTCGGCGTCGACGACATCGACGCGGCCGTCGACGATCTCAACAAGCGCGGCGTCGTCACGAAGATCTACACCGACCCCGACTACGGCACCGACGAGAAGGGGATCTCGCGCGGTTTCATGGGCGGGCCCGACATGGCGTGGTTCCGCGATCCCGCGGGCAACGTGCTCTCGGTCGGTGTGATGACGCCGGAGATGATGGGGGAGTGATCAGCGCCGGGCGCGGCGCACCCGTGCCCGGATAGGGGGGTCCACCCGCTACCGCGGTCGCCGGGGGCCGAGTTGGCTGGCCTCATGCGATCCATCGTGTTCCCCCGGGTCTGGGCAGCCGTGATGCTCGGCTGCCTGCCGCTCCTGGTTCTCCTGCTCGTCCCGCAGCTCATGCGCAGCCGCGCGGGCAGCGAATCGCTGCTGATGGTCGGCGTGGCCGCGCTGCTCGTCGTGCTCGCCGCCGCGGTGGTGCTCGCCCCCGTCATGAGCGCGTTCCGGGCGCCGGTCGAGCGGACGTGGCAGCCGCGCACGGCCCTCGCGGCGACCCGACGGGTCTGGCGCACGCGGCGCGGGCAGGCCTGGCTCGCGCTCGGCCTGTTCGCGGTGGTCTATGCCGCCGGCCAGATCGCCGGCTACGCACTGGGGGCGGTCGTGCCGTACGTGTACGACAACCCCGCGTTCCCCGGCGATCCGGCCGCCTCGCCGTGGGTCATCGACTACCCGGCGTACGCGCTGCAGGCGGCGGTCATCTACCTGGTCACCACGCTCGGCCTCGCGGTCTACGCGGCACGACTGCGCGCGCTCGCCCTGGCCGGTCCGGTCGGTGCCGCTGACGAAGAGCGGCATACCGCCGCGCCCGGCCTCGAGGCGGTCGACCGGATCGCATGAGCGCGCGCCGGCCACGGTCCGGAACGAGTGGATGCCGCACGCCTCGGCGTGCGGCCTCCACTGTCCACCGGTGTCAGCCCGCCAGGGCCTCCGTCAGCTTCACGCGACCGCCCATGCGCAGCAGCGAGTTCTGGTAGATGCGCGCGGCGACGAGGATCGCGGCGACACACGTGGCGATGAGGATCACGAGCGACACCAGCGGCTCCCACCACTGCGCCTGGCCGAGGAAGATGCGCATCGGCATGCCCACGGGGGCCGAGAACGGCACGTACGACATGATCGTCAGCACCAGCGGGTTGTCGTTGAAGAAGATCACGAGGAAGTACGGCGCCATGATCAGCATCGTGATCGGCATCGTGGTCGATCCGATGTCCTCCTGACGCGAGACCATCGACGCCGCGGCGGCGAACAGCGACGCGAGCAGGATGAATCCGAACAGGAAGAAGATCGAGAACCACGCGATCGGCGCCCCCAGCCCCTGCAGCAGCGCCGTCTGATCGGTGACGGTCAGGCCGATGATCGCGATGGACGCGAGCAGCAGGATCTGGGCCATCGCGAGGATCGTGTTGCCGATCACCTTGCCTGCCAGCAGCGATCGCACCGGGATCGCCGAGATCAGCAGCTCGACGACGCGCGTCTGCTTCTCTTCCACGACGCTCTGCGCGATCGTGCTGCCGAAGAGCGACGCCGCCAGCAGGAACACGATGCCGAAGCCGATCGCGGCGATGTAGCCGAGTGCGGCCGCCTGGCCGCCCTCGGGGTTCAGCAGCTCGACCGGCGGCAGCTGCGCCAGCGTGAGCATCAGCTGCGTCGGCGCGGAGTCGTCGGCGACGACCGTGAAGCCCGTCGGCGACGCCGAGTCGCCGACGACGGCGGCGTCGACCGTGCCGTCCGTGACGAGCGCCTCGGCGGCGGCCTTGTCGGCGACCTCGGTCACCTCGAGCCCGGGGAGGCCCTCGACGTACTGCTGGGCGTCGGCGGTGACGGCGACCGGCGTTCCGGTCTGGTTGGCGGCCTGGAAGCCGCCCCAGATCACCAGCACGAGGGCGCCGAGCAGCAGGATCGCGGTCGAGATGACGAACGCCTTGCTGCGCAGCTTCGAGGCGATCTCGCGCTCGGCGACGAGCCAGATGGCCTGCGGGGCGCCGAGCCCGGCGGCGGGTGCGCTGCTCACTGGATGACCTCCTTGAAGATCTGTGCGAGGGAGGGATGCTGCGGTGCGAAGCTCGCGACGTCCCCCTGGGCGACGGCCCGCCGCAGCACGCGCTGTGCGGTCTCGTCGCTGTCGGCGTCGAACACGGCGAAGCCGCCGTCGAAGTCGAGCACGTCGACGCCGGGCTCGGACCGCAGCCAGCCGGCGTCGCCCGTCGAGACGAGCTCGAACCGCCGGGTCGAGTGCTGGGCGCGCAGCGTGTCGCGGGCGCCGGCGGCGCGGATCGTGCCGCCCGCGATGATGACGAGGTCGTCGCACAGCCGCTCGACGACGTCGAGCTGGTGCGACGAGAACAGCACGGCGGCGCCGGCCGCGGCGCGTTCCTGGAGCACGCCGGCCACGACGTCGACGGCGAGCGGGTCGAGGCCCGAGAACGGCTCGTCGAGGATCAGCACCTCGGGGTCGTGCACCAGCGCGGCGGCGATCTGCGCGCGCTGCTGGTTGCCCAGCGACAGGGTCTCGACGTTGTCGTCCAGGCGCTCGCCGAGCCCGAGCTGCTCGAGCAGCGCGCGGGCGCGGGTCGTGGCATCCGCCTTCGAGAAGCCGTGCAGGCGCGCGAGGTACACGATGTGCTCGAGCACCTTCATCTTCGGGTAGAGGCCCCGCTCCTCGGGCATGTAGCCGAAGCGACGGCGATCGGATGCCGTCACCTCGGTGCCGTCGAGCGTCACGGTCCCGGAGTCCTTGCCCAGCACGCCCAGCACGATGCGCATGGTCGTGGTCTTGCCGGCGCCGTTCCCGCCGACGAACCCGGTGAGCCGGCCCGGTCGCACGTCGAACGACACGCCGTCCAGCGCCCGGCGTCCGCCGTAGCTCTTGGTGACACCGCTCAGCTGCAGCATCTGATCCCCTTTCGTCGTACTCCGAAGCTAGAGGGGGCCGTGGGGGAGGCGCCTCCCCCACGAGGGGGAGATGGCCGGAGGAGAGGGGGAGATGTGACGCTCGTGTCCATACGCCGGAATAGATCCCAGGTTCATGTGCTTGCATGGATGTGGAACGTCCACGGTGGATCCCCACCGGGGACGCCATTTGTTTTTCAAGGAGCAGGACACATGACCGACCGCACCATCGGCTACATCGTCGGCAGCATCTCGTCGACGTCGATCAACCGTCGCCTCGCGAAGGCGCTCGAGCGCCTCGCTCCCGAGGGCACCACCCTCGTCGAGATCCCGATCGCGGACCTCCCGTTCTACTCGCCCGACTTCGACGCGGACTACCCGCAGGTCGCGCGCGACTTCAAGCAGGCCATCGACGACGTCGACGGCGTCATCATCGTCACGCCCGAGTACAGCCGCTCCATCCCCGGTGTGCTCAAGAACGCCCTCGACTGGGCCGCCCGCCCGTGGGGCCAGGGCTCGTTCAACGGCAAGCCCACCGCCGTCATCGGCACGTCGGGCGGCGGCATCGCCACCGCGGCCGCGCAGCAGCACCTCAAGGCGATCCTCAGCCACTACAACGCCCCGACGCTCGGTCAGCCCGAGGGCTACGTGCAGTCCACGCCCGGCCTGTTCACCGAGACCGGCGAGGTCACGAACGAGCAGACCGCCGAGTTCCTGGTCGCGTACCTGGAGGCCTTCGGCGCCCTCGTGGAGCGCTACGCCCCGGTCGCCGTCGCGGCCTGACACCCTCGTGGGTCGGCGTCCCCGCCGATCCCGTTCCAGCCGATGGATGCCTCGGCTCCGTGCCCTTCGCGGGCCGGGGCCGGGGCATCCGTCGTCTCCGGGTCAGGTCAGGCCGTGGCGGTGCGCGTACACGACGGCGGCCACGCGGTCGCGGGCGCCGAGCTTCTGCAGCAGGTTCGACACGTGGGTCTTGACGGTCGCCTCGCCGATGTACAGGCGCTGCGCGATCTCGGCGTTGCTCATCGCCTGTGCGACGAGGCGCAGCACCTCCGTCTCGCGCTCGGTGAGGTCGACGACGGGGCGCGCGCCGGCGGCCTCGGCGACGGGCGGCGCGGCCGCCTGCCGGAGGGCCGGCACCGGTGCGGCCGCGAAGCGCGCGATGACGCGCCGCGTGACCTCGGGAGCGAGCAGCGCGTCGCCGGCCGCGGCGACGCGCACCGCCGAGATCAGCTCCTCGGGCCCGGCGTTCTTGAGCAGGAAGCCGCTCGCGCCGGCGGCCAGCGCGTCGAACAGGTAGTCGTCGCGGTCGAACGTCGTCACGACGACCACCGCTGAGCCGATCTGCGCGTCGCCGACGATGTGCCGGGTCGCCTCGAGCCCGTCCATGTCGGGCATCTGCACGTCCATGCAGATCACGTCGGGGTGGACAGCGGATGCCGCCGCCACGGCCTCCACGCCGGTCGACGCCTCGCCGACCACAGCGATGTCGCCGGCCGACTCGAGGATCATGCGGAAGCCCGCCCGCATGACCGCGTGGTCGTCGACGAGCAGCACCCGGATCGACGCGCTCACGCGACCGCCTCCGCGTGCACCGCGAGCGGCACCCGCAGCCGCACGAGGAACCCGCCGCGCGACCGCGGTCCGGTCTCGAGCGCACCGCCCGAGGCGGCGGCGCGCTCGCGCATGCCGACCAGCCCCAGTCCCGGGCGCATCGGCACGGCGACCGCGCGGCCGGTGTTGACCACCTCGAGCTCGACGGCGTCATCGCCGTAGCGCAGGCGGACGTCGGCGGCGGCATCCGGCCCGCCGTGGCGCCGCGCGTTGGTGAGCGCCTCCTGCGCGATGCGGTACACGTTCACCTGCACGAGGTCGGGGAGCGGCACGGGGTCGCCGACCACCGTCAGGGTCGTCGGGAGTCCGTTGTCGTTCGCGTGCGCGATGAGATCGGGCAGGGCCGACAGGTGCACGGTCGACCCGCCGTCCGGGTCAGCGGCCGACGTGCGCAGCGTCTCGAGCAGCTGCCGCAGCTCGACCAGGGCGGAGCGCGCCGACCCCTCGACGCCGAGGAGCGCCGCGCGGGCGGCATCCGGATCCCGGTCCAGCACCGCGCGGGCCGCACCCGCCTGCACGCCCATCGCCGAGACGTGGTGCGCGACGACGTCGTGGAGCTCGCGGGCGATGCGGACGCGGTCGAGGGCGACGGCCTGCGCGGCGGTCACCTCACGCTCGCGTTCGAGCTCGCGCGTGCGCTGCTCCAGGGCGGTGCGCTCCATCGCCGCCGCGTACGCGCGGTCGCCCATGTAGTACGCGCCGCCGAAGAACGCGGCGTTGATGAGCAGCTGGATGAGCAGCATCGCCGCGAACGGAGAGAAGAGCCCGGCCCTCGACAGGGCGTCGTCGCTGGGGTCGATGGCGGCCTCGAACATCGTCACGAGCAGCCACACGAACATGCCGACGATGACGGCGGTGCGCACCCACATCGCGCGTCGGCGGTCGTCGACCCAGGCGCCGACCGTGTACATCGCGATGAACATCGAGACGTTGGCGACGTAGAGGTCGGGGATGCGGAAGGTCACGCCCACGAAGAAGACGACGGCGACGGCGACGACGACGATCTCGGGGTACCGGCGGCGCACGGCGAGCGGGGCCGTCAGGGCGAGCGCGTACAGCAGGGCCCACTGCAGGCCCTCGGCGGCGTCTCCGCCGTAGACGCCCGCGACGGACCCGAGTGCGCTGCTCAGGATCGCCGAGACGAAGAGTCCCGCGGCGAGCCACACGTCGCCGCGCAGCTCGCGCGGCGTCGGCGGCGTGCGCCGGAGGGGAGGGGCGGAGGGCGGCGCGGACATGTCTCCACGGTACGGATCGCCGCGGCCCGCGGCATCCGTCTTACGGGGGAGAGGGATCTGTTACTTGCTATTGACAAGCGAACTTGCTTTTTGCAACCATGGACCCACAAGCCCCGGTCCACACCGCACGCAAGGAGCACGCAATGACGCACATCTTCGTCAACATCCCGACGAGCGACCTCGAGCGCTCGAAGGCGTTCTACACGGCGCTCGGCGCCACCCTCAACCCCACGTTCACCGACGACAACGCCGCGTGCATCGTGTGGGACGAGAACGTCTACTTCATGGCGGTCACCAACGACTACTTCGCGACCTTCACCGACAAGAAGACGGTCGACCCCCGTACCCACGCGCAGGTGCTCATCGCCCTCAGCCGCGAGTCGCGCGAGGCCGTCGACGAGATCATCGCCGCGGGCATCGCCGCCGGCGGCAGCGAGCCGACCGAGGCGAAGGACTACGGCTTCATGTACAGCCGCGACCTCGACGACCCCGACGGCAACGGCGTGGAGTTCTTCTTCATGGAGCCGCAGGCCGTCGACCAGGGTCCCGACGCCTACCTGGCGGAGCAGGCGAAGGCGTAAGTGGCGTCCCGCAGCTACGGGCAGTACTGCGGGGTCACGACCGCCGTCGAGCTGATCGGGGAGCGGTGGGCGCTGCTCATCGTCCGCGATCTGCTCGTCGGCCCTCGCCGCTACACCGACCTCAAGCAGGGACTGCCCAGGATCCCCACCAACATCCTCTCCACGCGGCTCAAAGAGCTGCAAGAGAGCGGTGTCGTGCGCCGCGTGCCGCTGCTGCACTGCGGGCTCGTGTACGAGCTGACCCCCTACGGGCGCGAGCTCGAGCCGATCGTGCTCGCGCTCGGACGGTGGGGCTTCGCGCAGATGGGCGACCCGCAGCCCGACGACGTGGTCACGGCCGACTCGCTGACGATGGCGCTGCGCACGGCGTTCCGGGTGGATGCCGCCACCGCCCTGCCTCCGGCCGACTACGAGCTGCACGTCGGCGACGTCGTGCTGCGCGTGCAGGTCGACGCGTCCGGGCTTCGCGTCGCGCAGGTCCAGCCGGCCGGGCGGCCGGTCGACCCGCGGCTCGGGACGCAGGCCTCGACGGCCGGCGACCCCGAGCTGGTGTTCGCCGCGGGGCCTGGCATCCGTCGCCTCATCTCTGGCGAGCTGACCCCCGCCGAGGCGATCGACCAGGAGGTGCTGGCTGTCGTCGCGGGCGACGCGACGCTTCTGGAGCGGTTCGCGCAGACGTTCCGCATCGAACCGGGGGTCGTGCTCGTCGCATGAGCCCCCTCGTGGAAGGGAGGCGGCCATGACCGGCCGCATCTACATCGATCTGTTCACCACGCTCGACGGCGTCGCGCAGGCGCCCGGCGG
>Ga0160432_101139_pt1 | contig 9847 bp, 5 predicted proteins | sample HID1971M_E0MG_FD_108250 | JGI IMG/M metagenome (GOLD analysis project Ga0160432, IMG submission 108250) | Enriched millipede-associated microbial communities from UW Madison campus, WI, USA - HID1971M_E0 MG | ecosystem: Host-associated > Arthropoda: Insects > Digestive system > Unclassified ... | reverse complement strand
ACCGGCCTCGGTCATCGGGACGACGCCGGCCTTCTGCAGCTTGGCCGCGTCGTCGACGAGGTCGTCCCACGTCTGCGGCTCTTCGATGCCGTTGTCGGCGAAGATCTGCTTGTTGTAGAAGATGCCCTCGATGTTGTACTGGTACGGCATCGAGAACATGCCGCCGTAGACCTGCTCGACGGTGGAGGCCGCGGCGGGCAGCACGTTGTCCCACGCGCCGGCGTCTTCGAGCGCCGCCTTCAGGTCACCGACGAGACCGGCCTTGCCGAGGTCGCCGTCGGGGCGGATGAGCGCGGTGCCGGCGATGGTGTGCGTCGCGAGGGCGCCCTGGCTGGCCAGCAGCGTGACCTTCTGCACGACGTCGGCCTGCGCGACCTTCTGGTGCTCGATGGGCAGCGCCTTGTTCTCGGCCTTGCACGCGCCCGCCGCGAGCGCGTCGAGCTCGTCCGACAGGACGGGGTTCTCGTTCGCGGTCATCACCGTGAACTTGTCGGGGTCGGTGCCTCCGGCGCCGCCGGCGTCGGTGGATCCGGGAGCGGCGTTGCCGCCGGCGCAGGCGGCGAGCGGCACGACCGCGGCGAGCGCGATCCCGAGCGTCGCGATGCGGCGTCGGTTGCTGCGTGTGTTCATAGCGTCCTCCTTGACGACGACCATGCGGGTGAAAGGTACGACCACGACAGTAGGCACGATTTCAACGTGTGTCAACAGTCAGTACTGAAATTCTATTCACTTTGAGACGATTCAGGCGTTAGACTGCATTTCCATGCAGCGTTGCGAGTTCTTGCATCGCTTTGCTTAGTCTGACCCGCATCGGTCCTGTCCTTGCCGCGACGCCGCGACGAGCACGAGACTGAACGCCACTCGGAAGGAACCGACATGACCGCCACGACCGCGACCCGGGCGCACGCCCGGTTGCGACCCCTCGGCGCCGCGAACGCGCGCTGGGCCAGCGGCTTCTGGGGAGACGTCCACGATCGCACGCGCGACGTGACGATCCCGCAGATCTGGTCGTCGCTCAGCGACCCCGCGGTCAGCCCGGGCCTGGCCAACTTCCGCATCGCCGCCGGCCTCGATGCGGGCGAGCACTCCGGTCCGCCCTTCATGGACGGCGACTTCTACAAGTGGCTCGAGGCCGCGATCGCCCGGCTCGAGACCGATCCCGACCCCGAGCTCGCCGAGCGCCTCGAGCAGATCGCCCGGCTGATCGCGTCGGTGCAGCGTCCCGACGGATACCTCCACACCCCGACGATCATCTCGACCCGCCACCACGAGGACGCGATCGCCCTCGCCGACCGGTTCAACTTCGAGACGTACAACCTCGGCCACCTCATCACCGCGGGCGTCCGTCACTACGAGGTGACCGGGTCGACGACACTGCTGGATGCCGCGCGCAAGGCCGCGTCGTTCCTCGAGGACCTCGCGACGAACAAGCCGCTCGAGCTCGCCCGCAGCGCGATCTGCCCGTCCCACTACATGGCGGTCATCGACCTGTACCGTGCGACCGGCGACGAGCAGTACCTGCGCCTGTCCGAGGCGTTCATCCGCGTGCGCGACGACTTCGAGGGCGGCGACGACAACCAGGACCGCGTGCCCGTGCGCGAGCAGACCGTCGTGGCCGGTCACGCCGTGCGCGCCAACTATCTGTACGCGGGCCTGGCCGACCTCGTCGCCGAGACGGGCGACACCGAGCTCGAGGCGGTGCTCGAGCTGCTGTGGCGCGACGTCGTCGACACCAAGCTCTACATCACCGGCGGCGCCGGCGCGCTGTACGACGGGGCCTCGCCCGACGGCTCGCCCTGGCAGGGCGGCATCAGCCGCGTGCACCAGGCGTACGGCCGGGCCTTCCAGCTGCCGCAGACGACCGCCCACAACGAGTCGTGCGCGAACATCGGCCTCATCCTGTGGGGCGAGCGGATGCTGGCACTCACCGGCGACGCGGCCTACGCCGACGTGATCGAGCAGGTGGCGTTCAACAGCCTGCTGTCGAGCATCAGCCTCGCGGGCTCGGAGTACTTCTACACGAACCCGCTGCGTCAGGTGCGGGATCTCCCCTACCCGCTGCGCCGTCCGGGCGACACCGCCCTGCACCCGGTGCCCTCGCCGCCGCCGTCGGACGAGCGCCTGCGCGAGTCGTACCTCAGCTGCTTCTGCTGCCCGCCCAACATCGCGCGCACGCTCGCGCGGTTCCACGAGCGCGCGGCGTCGCTCGGCGCGGACGGCCTGTACGTCCACCTCTACGGCGGCAGCGCGCTCGACGTGACCGCCGACGACGGCAGGCGCCTCGCCCTCCGCGAGGACGGCGGCTACCCGTGGGGCGAGACGGTCGCCTTCACGGTCACCGCTGCGGTGCGGGATGCCGCCGGCCGCGGCCTTCCCCTGCACCTGCGCATCCCGGGGTGGGTGTCGGGCGCGACGCTCACGGTGAACGGCGAGGACGTGCCGGTGACGGCGCCCGGGACGTACACGCGGGTCGATCGCGACTGGCAGGAGGGCGACGTGATCGCGCTGCACCTGCCGATGCCGGTGCGCGTGCTGCGCGCCCACCGCCTGGCCGAAGAGGCGACGAACCAGGTCGCGGTGCGCCGCGGACCGGTCGTGTACTGCGTCGAGACCGCCGACCTGCCCGAGGGCGTCGTGCTGGAGCAGGTCGCGCTGCGGCGCGGCGCGGCGTTCACGCCGGTCGAGACCGAGCTGGCCGGGCAGCGCGTGGTCGCGCTCGACACCGAGGCCGTCGTCCTGCCGCGCTCCGACGAGGACGCCCTGTACGACGACCTCGCCGACCTGCCGCTCACGACGGCGCCGGTGCGTCTGGTCCCCTACTTCGCGTGGGGCAACCGCGGCGCCGGCGAGATGTCGGTCTGGCTCCCCCTGGTCTGGTGACGCACATGGAACACGTCATCGCGACCTACATCATCGAGACGTCGCTGCCGCTGCAGCGCGCGGCGGAGGTGCTCGCGGGCGAGCAGTCGACCGGCACGTTCGTGCGCGTCGAGCGCGAGTCCGACGACCTCCGCGCCCGGTTCGCCGCGCAGGTCGAGTCCATCGACGAGCTGCCGCTCACGGGCGCCTCGCCGCTGCCCGGTTCGGTGGGCGACCCCGCGCTGCGTCGCCGCGCGCGGCTGCGGCTGCGCTTCCCGCTCGACAACTTCGGCCCCTCACTGCCGAACCTGCTGGCCGCGGTGGCGGGCAACCTGTTCGAGATCAAGGAGCTGTCGGCGATCCGACTGGTCGACCTCGATCTGCCGCAGGCCTTCGCCGAGCGGTACGCGGGCCCGGCGTTCGGGGTCGAGGGCACCCGCCGGCTCATGGGCCGGCCGGACGGCGCCATGATCGGCACGATCGTCAAGCCCAGCATCGGCCTGTCTCCCGACGACCTCGCCGAGGTGGTGGGGCAGCTCGCCGAGGCGGGCATCGACTTCATCAAGGACGACGAACTGCAGGGCAACGGTCCGTCGGCGCCGCTCGCGGCCCGGGTGGCCGCGGTCATGCCGGTGCTCGAGCGCTACGCCGACCGCCATGGCCGCAAGCCGATGTACGCGTTCAACATCACCGACGACATCGGGCGCCTCGAGGCCAACCACGACCTCGTCGTCGCCGCCGGCGGAACGTGCGTGATGGCGTGCATCAACCTGGTCGGGCTGCCGGGCCTGGAGTTCCTCCGCAGCCACAGCAGCGTCCCGATCCACGGCCACCGCGCCATGTTCGGCTCGTTCGGGCGCTCCGAGCAGGTCGGGATAGGGTTCCGGGCGTGGCAGAAGCTCGCGCGCCTCGCCGGCGCCGACCACCTGCACACGAACGGCATCAGCAACAAGTTCTACGAGACGGACGACCAGGTGCTCGACTCCATCGCCGCCGTGCGCACGCCGCTGCTGAGGCTCACCCCCACGGTGCCGGTGCTGTCGTCCGGCCAATGGGGCGGGCTCGCGCACGCGACGTACTCCGCCGTGGGCACGACCGACCTCCTGGTGCTCGCCGGCGGCGGCATCCACGGCCACCCCGACGGGGCGGCGGCGGGCGTCGCGAGCATGCGCGACGCGTGGGCGTCCGCCGCGCGCGGCGAGAGCGCCGACGACGCGTACTCGACGTCGCCGGCGCTGCGCCGCGCAGCCGAGCTCTTCGGGCCGGTCCGTGCGTAGCGAAGGGGCCGTCGTCTTCTACGGCGACGACTTCACCGGCAGCGTCGACGCGCTGCTGCAGTTCGCGCGGCGCGGCTGGTCGGGCAGGCTCTTCACCCGGCTCCCGGATGCCGCCGCCCTGGCCCGCGCGGCCGCCGAGGTCGACGTGGTCGGGGTGGCGGGCATCTCGCGGTCGCTGGCTCCCGACGACATGGACGCCGAGTTGCGGCCGGTGTTCGCCGCCTTCGCCGCACTCGATCCGGCACTGGTGCAGTACAAGGCGTGCTCGACGGCCGATTCGGCGCCGCACGTCGGGAGCCTCGGCCGGGTGGTCGAGCTCGCCCGCGAGGCGTTCGGCGAGCGGCCGGTGCCGATGCTGTTCGCGCAGCCCGACTTCGGGCGCTACACGGTGCTGGGTCAGCACTTCGCGGCCGAGCAGGGCGTCGTGTACCGCTTGGATCGTCAGCCGACGATGTCGCGGCATCCGTCGACCCCGATGACCGAGGCCGACCTCGCCGTCCACCTCGGTCGCCAGACGGCGCTGCCGGTGGGCTCGGTGTCGCTGCTGGAGTACGACGACCTGGCGGAGCGCCTGCGCGCGTCGGCGGATGCCGCCGTCGTGCTCGACGCCGTCACCGACGAGCATCTCGTCACCGTCGGTGCGGCGCTGGGCACGCTGCGGGCCCCGGTGTTCGCGATCGGCTCGGGCGGGCTGTCGCACGGCGTCGCGGCGGCCTCCCCGGGCGAGGGCGCGGCGATCCCCACCACGTCGTCCGCGACCGGGCCGGTGCTCGCCGTGTCGGGCAGCCGTTCCGCGCAGACGCGACGGCAGGTGGATGCCGCGGCCGCCGCCGGCTGGCTCGTCCGAGCTCTTCCGCTCGAAGCCGAATCCTTCGCCTCCACGGCGGCCGAGGTGCTCGCCGCGCTGCGCTCCGGGCGGAGCGTGGCGCTCACCTCCGACGACGCCGACGTCGGCGCCGCGGGCGGACGACCGCTCCTGCCGGTGATCGCGGAGGCCGCGGCATCCCTCATCTCGACCGTCGCGCGCGAGGGCGCGTCGCGGCGGATCGTCGTGTGCGGCGGCGACACGTCGAGCCGCGTCACGCGGCTGCTCGGCGTCGAGGCGCTCTCGATCGCGGCCAACCCGTGGGGCAACGTCGTGCTGCTGCGCGCGCACTCCGACGACGCCGCGATCGACGGACTCGAGCTGCTGCTCAAGGGCGGCCAGGTCGGCGCGGACTCGCTGCTCACCGACGTCGCCGCCCTCGCACCCGCCCGGTAGGGTCCCTGGGGTGAGCCGCTTCTCCGTCGTCCCCTCGTCCTACGTGTACCTGCGCCGCGGTTCGTCCGTGCTGCTGCAGCTGCGGCAGAACACGGGATACATGGATGGATGCTGGGCCGCCGGCGCCGCCGGGCACGTCGAGCTCGGCGAGACCGCGGCGGGTGCCGCGGCACGCGAGGCCCGCGAAGAGCTCGGACTGACACTCGACCCCGCCGCACTGGTGCCCATTGCCGTCATGCAGCGCACCGACGGCACGGACGAGCCGCGCGAGCAGCGGGTGGACTGGTTCTTCGCGTGCGACGAGTGGGACGGCGAGCCGCAGATCCTGGAGCCCCGCAAGTGCGCCGAGCTCGCGTGGTTCGACCTCGACGTGCTGCCCGAGCGGATGCCGGGGTACGAGCGCACCGCGCTGGCCGCCCTGCGTGCGGGCGGCTCGGCGACGCTGCTCGACGTGGGCTTCTCGTCGCGCTGATCACGCGGCAGACTCGGAGATCCGGCCTCGCGCGGACGGATCGGGTCCCTGCGTCCGAGCGGAGCGGGATCTCCGAGGCACGCGCTTCGCGCGGGCCGACCGGATCGGGCTCGGATAGTCGGGTGCGGCGACGCCGGGGCGACGAACCTGGAGGGCGAAGGGAGCAGCAGCCATGATCGCGACGCTCAACGGGCTCGTCGACCACGTCGAGGAGCACCTGACCGATGACCTCGACGTCGCCGAGTTCGCCCGCCGCCAGGGCACCACGGAGTACCACCTGCGCCGGATGTTCTCGGCGCTCGCGGGGCTGCCGCTGTCGGAGTACATCCGGCGGCGCCGCATGACCGTGGCGGCCGCGGACGTGCTCGGCGACGACGACCTGCTCGGCATCGCGGTGCGTCACGGGTACGGCTCGACCGAGGCGTTCGCCCGCGCGTTCCGTGCCGTGCACGGCGTCGCGCCCGGCGAGCTGCGCCGCGGCCACGGCTCCCTTCGGACCCAACCGAAACTCAGGTTCCGCCTGGCCGTCGAAGGAAGCACCACCATGGACACCCGCATCGCCGACCGCCCCGCCTTCCGCCTCATCGGCCACGCCGCACGCGTGCCGCTCATCCACGAGGGCGTCAACCCGCACATCCAGGCGCACATCGCCGCCCTGCCGGTCGAGGAGCACGCGCGACTCAAAGAGCTGAGCTCCGCCGAGCCTGCAGGGCTCCTGCAGGTCTCGGCCGACGTCGACCCCGACTACACAGAGGGCACCACGCTGACCTACCTGCACGGTGTCGCGGTGGACGCCGACGCTTCCGTGCCCGACGACCTCGACGCGATCGAGGTCCCCGCCGGCACGTGGGCCGTGTTCCGCACCGCCGGCGACTACCCCGCGGCGCTGCAGCAGACGTGGGCGGCCACGGCCGCCGACTGGTTCCCGTCGAACCCGTGGCGACTGCGCCCCGGCCCCTCGATCGTCGCCGTCCTCGACCGCTCGCCCGACTTCACCACCGCGACGTGCGAGCTGTGGCTCCCGGTCGAGCGCGCCTGACCTCGGCCCGCCCGCGGCCTGTCACCTCGCCTGCAGGCGCAGGCTCCAGGCCGTGGGCACGCGCGGGATGCGGTACTGCTCGGGCAGCGCAGGACCCACCGAGGCCGATCCGACGCCCTGCTGGGCGTGATCGAGGTTGAGCCACACCCGGCCCGAGTCGACGAGCTCATGGGGCTTGGCGGCCCGCGCGAGGTCGTGCGACGTCCAGCGGCGCGCCGTGAAATCGAACTCGGGGCGTCCGTCGACCCGCAGCGACGGCATCCCGGCTCCGCCGACCTCGAGCCATCGTGTCTGCACGTGGTTGCCGTTCTCCTGCGACACCGGGTACGGCACCTGCAGTTCGTCGATGGATGCCGCGAACCGGCCCACCCGCGACCCCTCGAAGGAGTCGACGTAGGTCTCGCCGGGGCCGCGGCCGAACCACGTCACGCGGTCGGCGGCGGCGGGCAGGGCGAACAGCAGCCCGAGACGAGGTACCAGGATGTCGCGGCCGAGGTAGGGGGTGTCGGTCCACGGACCGACGAAGTCCGCCTCGACGTCGAGCACGAGCCCGTCGCCGTCCGCCGACCACGACATGGTCCACGCGACGCCGTGCGGGTGCGTGCGCGGCGACGTGCGTCCGCGCACGGTGAGCCGGCCCGCGCGCGCCGACACCTCGTCGATGCGGTGCAGCAGCCGGTCGAGCATCGTCTTGTGCCACACCGAGGCGAGGTCGTTCAGCGCGCCCTGTCCGTGGTCGTTCTCGGTGGGCGCCCGGTAGAGGTCGAGGGTCGGTCCCTCGATGTCGAGGCCGCCCAGGCGCACGAGACGCCCGGTGGCCGCGTCGAACGTGCCCGCCCCGACCTCGACCACCTCGCGCGCCGCCGCCGCCGAGAACGCGAACCGCGGCGCAGGCGCGCCCGCTCCCGGTGCGGGCGCGGGGACGACCTGCGCCGCACGCACCACCCGCTGCCCCCACGCCACGACGTGCCCGGCCGGCGCCCAGCGCGCCTCGGCGGCGAGCGCCGCCTCGACCGTCAGCACGACGTCGTGAGCGGTGGATGCCGCACCCGCGGCCGTCGCGAACGCCCGGGTGGCGGCATCCGGGATCGCGATCTCGACGGCCGAGCCCGCGGCGACCGCGGGGACCTCGAGCACACCGCTCGTGACCGGCAGGCCGTCGGCTTCGACGCTCCAGCGGAAGCCGAGGTCGGACGTGTCGATCGTGTGCCGGTCGTTCTCGATCCGCACGGACGCCTCGCCCACCGTGATCAGCACCGGCTCATGCGCCTTGGCGAGCTCGACGAGGCCGGGCGTCGGCGTGCGGTCGCTGAACACCAGGCCGTGCAGGCTGAAGCGGCCGCCGCGGGGCTCGTAGACCACGTCGTCGCCGTGCATCACGAACGGCGCGCCGTCGTCGGTCTCGGCGTGGAACCCGTGGTCGATCCACTCCCACACGAACGCGCCGCACAGGCGCTCGTGCGCACGGATGATGCGCCAGTAGTCCTGCAGCGAACCGGGGCCGTTGCCCATCGCGTGCGCGTACTCGACGAGCAGGAAGGGCAGGCCGCGGCGACGCTCGTCATCGGCGTCCGAGATGCCGTCGGGGGCGTCCTCGTCGGCGTCGAACACCATGCCGTGCATGCTGAGGCGGCCGCCCCGCGGCTCCTCGCGCCGGCCGATCCGCTCCAGCAGCTCCAGCGACGGATACATCAGCGAGTAGAAGTCGGAGTCGCGGTAGCGCGGGTCGCGCTCGTACAGCACCGCGCGCGACGGATCGCGGGCGTCGAGCCACTCCCGCATCTCGCGGAACCCGTCGCCGGTCATGCTCTCGTTCGCGAGCGACCACACCACGATGCTCGGGTGGTTCTTCAGCGGCTCGACGGTGCGGCGCAGGCGGTCCATGATCGCGTCGCGCCACTCGGGCATCGCGGGCGGATTGTGCTCCCACCCTTCGTAGATGAACCCGTGGGTCTCGAGGTCGGCCTCGGCGACGACCCACAGCCCGTACTCGTCGCACAGGCGCAGGAACTCCGGGTGCGGCGGGTAGTGGCTGGTGCGCACCGCGTCGACGTTGGCGCGCTTCATCAGCTCGATGTCGCGGATCATCGTCTCGCGGTCGAGGGTGCGCCCGGTGTCGGGGTGATGCTCGTGGCGGTTGACGCCGCGGAAGGTCACCGGTCGTCCGTTGACCGTGAACACCCCGTCGACGACCTCGACGTGACGGAAGCCGATCGACAGGGCCACGGTCTCGGTCGCGGTGCGGAGCGTCCCTCGGTACAGCCGCGGGCTCTCGGCGCTCCACGGCTCGACGGCGACCGTGACGCTCTCGCCCGCGGCGACGCGGATGCCGAGCTCGGGCACCTCGACGAGCGCCGGCGACGCGGCGGAGGCTGCGGCATCCCCTCCCGACAGGGTCACCTCGACGCGCAGCGTGCCGAGCCCCGTCGTCGCGTTGTAGTCGGCGTGCACGAAGTGGTCGTCGATGCCGCCGGCCGGGCGCGCGAGCAGCTCGACGTCGCGGAAGATGCCCGGGAGCCACCACATGTCCTGGTCCTCGAGGTACGTCCCCGCCGACCAGCGCTGCACGCGCACGCATAGCACGTTGCGGCCCGGCCGCACCGGAGCGTCGAACTCGAAGGGCAAGCGACTGCCGGTGGACCAGCCGAGCTCCTCGCCGTTGAGCCACACCTTGGCGCACGAGTCGACGCCCTGGAACCGCAGCACGGCGGCGCCGCCGGTGCCGCCGAAGCCGGAGGGCGCGTCGAACACGAGCCGGTAGTCGCCGGTGGGGTTCTCGTCCGACACGTACGGCGGGTCCAGCGGGATCGGGTACGCCGTGTTCGTGTACAGCGGCCCCTCGGCGGTGCCGCGCCTGCGGCGCGCAGGGCCACCCGCCAGCGGCGTGAACGGTTCGAGAACCCAGTGCGAGGGGACCGCCATCGCGTCCCACCCGCTGT
>Ga0160432_101138_pt1 | contig 9849 bp, 12 predicted proteins | sample HID1971M_E0MG_FD_108250 | JGI IMG/M metagenome (GOLD analysis project Ga0160432, IMG submission 108250) | Enriched millipede-associated microbial communities from UW Madison campus, WI, USA - HID1971M_E0 MG | ecosystem: Host-associated > Arthropoda: Insects > Digestive system > Unclassified ... | reverse complement strand
GGTCGCCCAGACGTCTCACTGAACCCCACCACCAACCGGAGGTACCACAATGTCCACCGCACGAACCCGCCTGGCGCTCGCATTCGCGGGCACCGCCATCGCGGCGCTCGCCCTTGCCGGCTGCGCGTCGAGCGATCCGCTGAGCGGCGACAGCACCGACGACGGCGGCGCCACCGAATCGTCGACCATCGTCATCGGCTCGCAGGCGTACTACTCGAACGAGATCATCGCCGAGATCTACGCGCAGGCCCTCGAGGGTGCCGGCTTCACGGTCGATCGCAACTTCAACATCGGCCAGCGCGACCTCTACATGCCGTCGATCGAGGACGGGTCGATCGACCTGTTCCCCGAGTACACCGGCAACCTGCTGCAGTTCTTCGACAAGGACACGACGGCGACCCAGTCCGACGACGTCTACGCGGCGCTGAAGGACGCCCTGCCGGACGGCCTCACGGTCCTCGACCAGTCGCCCGCGACCGACCAGGACTCGTACAACGTCACCGCGGCCTTCGCCGAGGAGCACGACCTGACGTCGATCGCCGACCTGGCGAACGTGGACGGCCTCGTGCTGGGCGGCGCCCCCGAGCTCGAGACGCGCCCGTACGGACCCACCGGCCTGAAGGACGTCTACGGCGTGACGGTGTCGTTCTCGGCGACCGCCGACACGACGGTCGACGAGCTCGTCGCAGGCAACATCCAGGTCGCCGACGTCTACAGCGCCGACCCGCTCATCAAGACGAAGGACCTCGTGACGCTCGAAGACCCCGAGGGGCTCTTCCTCGCGTCGAACGTCGTGCCGCTCGTCAACGCCGACATCGCCGACGAGATCGCCGACGTCATCAACCCGGTGAGCGCGAAGCTCACCCCCGAGGGCCTCATCGCCCTGAACGTCGAGTCCACGGTGGACCAGCGTTCGTCGGAAGACATCGCGAAGGACTGGCTGGCCGCCAACGGCTTCAGCTGATCCGCCGGCGTGGGCCGGTGACCGGGTTCGCCCGGTCGCCGGCCCACGTCGTTCCGGCGCCGATGACCGATCCGGATGCCCCCGCGCGACGAGGATCGCCGACGTGCTTCAGCTCGTGGTTCGTGCCTCCGCTCGCCGCCGACGTGACGGTGGAGACCTACCCCACTCCCTGAGCCCGACCTAGGCTGGAGCCGTGCCGTTCGGTCAGATGATGATGGTGGGGTTCCTCACCCTGCTCTTCGCGCTGCCGGTGTACTTCCTCTGGTTCGCCTTCGACTCCTACCGTCGACGTCGGCGCGGGGAGGCACCCGCGTACTCGTCGGGCGGGGTGGCCGCGATCGACATGGTCTTCCAGCCGACGGCGGAGGATGCCCGGGTGGTGTGGGAGGCCGAGCAGATCACGCCCGCTCCGGCCCCCACGCCCGGCGACGGGCCGGGAGTGATCGACGGCAACAGGATCGTGATCGAGACCGGACTGCGCCACGCCCCCTGACAGGTCCCAGCAGGTTCAGCAGGTTCAGCGACGGCGCATGCGGCGGACGAGCGCCGAGAGAAGCCGCCACCCCACGAGCGCGATCAGCAGCGTGACCGACGCGACGATGATGAACGGCAGGGCGGTGCCCTGACCCGATGCTGCACGCAGCAGCATCCCTCCGATGACCGTGGCGGCCCACACGCCGAGACCCGTGCGCACCGGAGCCGCGGGCGCCCGCCACGCGAGCGTCACGAGCCAGCCGACGGCGAGTCCCGCCAGGAACGGCCACGCGGTCTGCCAGAGCCCCGACCAGACGTCCGAGTCATGGCTCGCACGGCCGGTCGCCGCGAAGGCGATCACCAGCACGACGTCGAGCACGAGGGCGAGCACGACCGCCGCGACCGTCGGGCGCTGTCGGGTCGCCTCCGCCTGCCCGGTCATGCGTGCACCTCCGTGGCGTTCGCGAGGGGCTGCAAACCCGGAGTGAGCGCTTCGCGCTCGTCGAACACGAAGCACTCGCCGTTCCAGTGGGCACCGCCGACCTGCTCGAAGTAGCCGAGGATGCCGCCGTCGAGCTGGAACGCCTCGACGCCGATCTCGCGCAGGTAGATGGCGGCTTTCTCACACCGGATGCCGCCGGTGCAGTAGCTCACCACGGTCTTGCCCTCGAGCTCGGACGCCGCAGCGGCCGCCGCATCCGGGAACTGGGTGAACCGGTCGATGCGCCAGTCCAGCGCGCCGTCGAAGGCGCCGTAGTCGACCTCGAACGCGTTGCGGGTGTCGAGCAGCACGACCTCGCGGCCGTCGTCGTCGGCGCCCTCGTCGAGCCAGCGGCGCAGCGTGACGGGGTCGACGGCAGGAGCCCGGCCCGCCTCGGGGCGGATCGTCGGGTGGTCCATGCGGATGATCTCGCGCTTGACCTTGACGAGCATGCGGCCGAACGGCTGCTCCGGCGACCAGCTCTCCTTCGTCGTCAGCGCGTCCAGCCGAGGGTCGCGGCGCAGCTCGGCGACGAATCCGCGTGCGGCCTCGGCGTCGCCGGCCAGGAAGAGGTTGATCCCCTCTTCGGCGAGCAGGATCGTGCCCTTGAGCCCGGCCGCGACGGCACGCTCGCGCAGCGCCGGCTTCAGCGCGGCGACGTCGTCGAGGCGCGTGAAGAGGTACGCCGAGATGTTGAGAACGGATGCCACACCTCCAGCCTAGGCACCCCCTGTGCCGCCGTCCTCCGCCGATTGCCGCACCCGACGCGGAACGCTGACGCTCCGCCCTCCACTCGTCAAGGGGGTCGCCGGCCTGCCGCGCACGCGAGAGCCTGCTGCCGTGCCGTCGAACGCGGCGGCTGGAGGCAGGAATGACCGATCCCACGATCCCCGAACCGCTGCCGGGCCAGGTTCCGCCCGGGGAGCGCCCGCCCGGGCCGGGACAGCCCACGCCGGACGAGCCGTTCCCGGCCTCGCCCGACGAGCCGCCGTCGCCGTGGCCTGACGAACCGCTCGCTCCCAACCCGGAAGAGCCGATGTTCCCGGGCACCGAGCCCGAGACGCCGTTCCCCTGACGCGGGGCTGACCGCGGCCCTCAGGCGGGTCGCACGCGTTCGGCGAGCAGGCGCTCGGCCACGTTCCAGATGCGGGCGCCCTCGACCGGGTCGGTGAGCCGGCGGTACGGGCGCTGTCGTGCCGCGGGTCCGCCGAAGTGGAGGAGTCCCGAGGGCCCGAAGAGGTCCGGCGCCCCCGGAGCGGCGGGCTCGACAGCCGCGAGCAGCGCCGACTCCGCTGCCCGGCCGGGCGAGTTGCCCACGAACCGCGCGATGCCGTGCTGCGCGCCGCCCTTCGCCCGCGCGCGCATCGCCGGGGCGATTCCGGTGTCCGGCACGACGCCGGGGTGGCTGAGCTGCACGGTGACGCCCCACCCGGCGGCGGCCGAGCGCCTCGCCAGTTCGCAGCCGAACAGGCCGAGTGCGACCTTCGACGCCCCGTAGGCGCGCAGCGGGCGGTAGCGACGTGTGGACTGCAGGTCGTCCCACTCCACGCGCGCCACCGCGGCGGCGAGGCTGCACTGCACGACGACACGGGCCTGCCGTTCCCGCAGCAGCGGCAGCAGGGCCGTGACCAGCGCGAAGTGCCCGAGGAAGTTCGTCTGGAAGTGCAGCTCGAACCCGTCGTCGGTGACGTGCCGCTCCGGGTCGCCGAGCAGCACGATGCCGGCGTTCAGGACGAGCAGGTCGATCGGCGCATGCTCTGATCGCAGCGCGTCGGCGAGCGCCGCGACGGACTCCAGGCGCGCCAGGTCGAGGTCCCGCAACGTCAGGTGCGCGGTGGAGACGCTCTCGCGGATCCGGCCGACCGCGCGCTCCCCCTTCGCGCGATTGCGCACCGGCAGCACGACCTCGGCGCCTGCTGCAGCCAGCCCGCGGGCGATCTCGACGCCCACGCCGTCGCTCGCCCCGGTGACGAGGGCGGTGCTCCCGCTCAGATCGGGGATGACGCTGCCGGGCATGATCCTCCGTCCCCGTGCCTCGTCATGTGAGGAGCGATCGCGCGCGCCACAGATACACCACGCCCACACGGCGCGCCTCTTGGCGCCGAGGGTACTCCGGTCCTCGCTCGCTGGGTCGACTTAACTAGTAGTTTCATATACTGTTTATGTTACTACTAGTTTCACGGAGAAGGGCACGACATGACACACACTTCCCCCGGCCGTTTCGCCGGTCGTACCGCGATCGTGACGGGCGCAGGCTCGGGCATCGGCCGCGCTGCCGTCCGCATCTTCGCCGCAGAGGGCGCCCGCGTCGTCGCCTCCGACGTCGTCGCCGACCGCTTGCAGGACCTCGCCTCCGAGCTCCGCGGCCTCGACGTCCGCACCGTCGTCGGCGACATCACGCGGGAGCACACGATCCGGCAGCTCGTCGACGCGGCCGAGGGCCGCGTCGACATCCTCGGCAACATCGCGGGGGTCATGGACGGCGTGCTCCCGGCCGACGAGGTCGACGACGAGACGTGGCAGCGGGTGTTCGACATCAACGTCACCGCCGCACTCCGAACCATGCGGGCGGTCATCCCTCTCATGCGCGAACGCGCCTCGGGCTCGATCGTCAACATCGCCTCCGAGGCCTCCTTCCGCGGATCCGTCGGCGGCGCTGCGTACACCGCGTCGAAGCACGCCGTGGTCGGCCTGACCAAGAGCAGCGCCTTCATGTACGGTCCGCTGGGCATCCGCACGAACGCCGTCGCGCCCGGCGCAGTCGCCACCGGGCTCGACGTGTCCTGGCGGTCCGACCATGGCGCCTCTCGGACAGGTCCGGTGCTGCAGGCGACGATGTCGGCTCCGGCGACCCCCGATCAGATCGCCGGCATCGTGGCGTGGCTGGGCGCCGACGACGCGTCCCAGGTCAACGGCGCGATCCTCGCCGCGGACGGCGGCTGGTCCGCCGCCTGAGACGGCAGTGGCGCCCGCCCGCGGACTGCCCGACGGCGCGGCACCCATAGGCTGACGGGGGCACACAGCGAAGGAGGCGGCGATGGCCGATGACACGGCGGACGCACCGCTGCCGAGGAGCATAGCCCTCGCCTGGGGCGCCGTGCCGCCGCCGCAACGTGGCCCCAAACGGGAGTTCTCGCTCGAGCAGGTGCTCGACGCCGCGGTCGCACTCGCCGACGCCGACGGCATCGAAGCGGTGACGATGCCGGCCCTCGCCCAGTCGCTCGGGCTCACCGCGATGTCGCTGTATCGATACGTCGTCTCGAAGGACACCTTGCTGCTCCTGCTGCAGGAGCGCGGGATGGGCTCGCCTCCGCCGGCGATCGCGACAGCGGCGACCTGGCGCCTCGGACTCGACGCCTACGCCGAGGCATCGTCCGCCGTCTACCGACGCCACGCGTGGATGCTCGACATCGCGATCACGGGCGTCGCGACGACGCCGAACAATCTCGCGTGGCTCGAGGCGGGGCTCACCGCGCTCGCCGGCACGCCGCTCTCGCGGCAGGAGCGGGTCGCCGTCGTCCTCCAGGTCAGTGGACACGCCCGGTTCCGAGCCCTCGTCGAGCGGGGCTACGCCGTCCGCGCCGACGAGGAGCGCGAGCCGCCGGCCGGCGTGATGCTCGCCGAAGCGCAGCTGCTCGGAAGGCTCGTCTCGACGTCGCAGTTCCCGGAACTGCGCGCCACGCTCGACAGCGGCGCGCTCGCGGACGACCGGTTCGACAGCTTCGACTTCGGACTCGCACGCCTTCTCGACGGCGTCGAGGGATACATCGACAGCCTGCCCTGACGCCGGGTGCGGCATCCCGGCGCGCAACGCGCAGAACATCGCCCACGCGGTGCCGAGGGGATGCCCCACCCGGCCCGGCGTCGAGAACGTCCGGCGCTGCGCCCGCAGGTCGGTGTGCCCGCAGATCAGGGCAGCGGCAGCGGCGGAACCCCCGCCTCGACCGCGCGTCCCGCCTCGAACAGCGCGTCCTCGCCGAACAGGGGCCCGATGAGCTGCACGCCCATCGGCGTCCCGTCGTCGCCGAGTCCGGTCGGCAGCGCGAGCGCGGGCAGGCCGAGGAAGTTCGCGGCGACGGTGAGCCACAGGTCCTGCCACGCACGGTCGGCGGCCTCCTGCCCGCCGAGGTCGTAGTCGGGCTCCCGCATGCGGGACGACGACACCGGACCCAGGATCACCGGCACCTCTTCCTGCAGCCGCCGCCAGTCCGCGGCGACGGGCGCGCGCCGTGCCCAGGCCTCGGCGTACTCGCGGGCCGTGTCGTAGGGCTGTGCGGCCGCAGTGCTGTCGCGCAGGAAGGCGGTCGCCGAGCGTCCGAGCGGCATGCCGAGGTCGGCCGGGTCGAGCGACATGAGCATGTCGGTGCACGACAGCCGCCGCCACAGCACGGCGGCCTCCTCCAGACGCGGCGCCTCGACCTCGACGACCTCCCACCCGGCGGCGACGAGGGATGCCGCAGCCCGCTCGATCCCGGCGGCGACCTGCGGATCCACCCCCGTACCCGGGTCGCGCACGACCCCGACGCGGCGGGGCAGATCCCGCGGCCGCGGCGCCTCCAGCGACACCGGGTCGTCGGCATCCACTCCCTGCATCACCGAGAGCGCGAGCGCGACGTCGTCGACGGTGCGCGCCATCGGGCCGTTGACCGAGAACTCCTGCAGGGTGAGGGCGACGGGGTGTCCGGTGACGGCCGCGCGCGGCACACGGCCCCGCGACGGGCGCAGCCCCACCACGCCCGCGGCGTACGCGGGCAGGCGCAGGGAGCCGCCGAAGTCGTTGCCCAGGCCGATCGCGCTCATGCCCGTGGCCACGGCGACGGCGTCGCCACCGCTGGAGCCGCCGGCGCTGCGCTGCGGGTCCCACGGGTTGCGGGTGCGGCCGAACACGTCGTTGTCGGTGTCCCACCGCATGCCGAAGTCGGGCATGTTGCCGCGCCCGACCGGCACCGCGCCCGCCAGGCGCATGCGCCGCACGATGGTCGCGTCACGCGGCGGGATCGCCTGCGCCATGCCGCGCCAGCCGTTGGTCGTCGCCGACCACGTCAGGTCGACGTTCTCCTTGACCGAGATCGGCACGCCGGCGAGCGGCCCGACGTCCTCGCCCGCCGCGAGGACGGAATCGACGGTGGATGCCGCCTCCCGCGCCCGCTCCGCGAACACGACGGTCAGCGCCCCGAGTTCGGGGTTCCGGCGCGCGATGCGGTCGAGGTGCGCGTCGAGGACGTCGACGGCGCTCACCTCGCGGCGCTGGACGGCCGCGGCGATGTCGGCGGCCGAGGCGCTCAGCGCCAGGGCCGGATGGTCGGCGGTGGGGTGCGGCGGAGTCATCGGACCCATCCCACCACGGGGGTCCCCGCGAGCGCATCTGCTCGGCGGGTGACTAGCACCCCGCCGAGTCCGGCACAATCCCCGGACGGACCCGTCGAGACCGGGTTAGCGTCGGGAGCGTCCCGGTGGCGGCCGGGCGGAACGGAACGGAGAGAACCGATGGCGACCACGACCGCGAAGAAGACCTCCTCGAGCACCGCGGGCTCCTCCCGGCGGCGGACCGGCACGACGTCGACGAACCGTCGAGCAGCCGGCGGCTCCGGTGCAGAACTCACTCGCGAGCAGAACGCCGAGCGCGGGTTCACCGCGTCCGAGACGCTGGGGAAGAACCTGCAGAAGGTCCTCGTCGACCTGATCGAGCTCTCGCTGCAGGGCAAGCAGGCGCACTGGAACGTCGTGGGCCGCAACTTCCGTGACACGCACCTCCAGCTCGACGAGATCATCGCCGCCGCGCGCGAGTTCGCCGACACCGTGGCCGAGCGGATGCGGGCCCTCCATGCGCTGCCCGACGGGCGCAGCGACGAGGTCGCGAACACGACGACGCTGCCCGAGTTCCCGCAGGGCGAGATCGCGACGGCCGACGTCATCGATCTCATGACCCAGCGGCTGGATGCGGTCGCCCAGACCTGTCGCGACGTCCACGACGACGTCGACGAAGAAGACCCCACGAGTGCCGACATCCTTCACGCGATCCTGGAACGCGTGGAGCAGCTCTCGTGGATGGTGAGCGCGGAGAACCGCACCCCGAAGCAGTGATCCCTGGCGCCCTGACACCGCCCGCCCGTCGCACGACCGGCGGGCGGTGTCGCGTCCGCGGATGATCGTGTCGGCGGCAACCGCGCCGCTAGGATCATGCGCATGGCATCAGGCAAGAAGCAGCAGCAGGAGCCCGAGCTCCACGGCGGAGTCCTCTCCGGCAACGGCAGCCCGGCACTGTGGGGCACCCTCATCGGCCTCATCGTCTTCGCGTTCGTCGCGGTGCCGATCTCGGCGGCCGTGCGCTTCGCGACGCACCCGATGACGCAGCAGCTGTTCGGCGGGCGCCTGTCCGAGGCGACGCAGGGCGGCTACGTCGCGTTCTGGTGGATCGTCGCGATCTTCCTGCTCGCGCTGCCCTTCCTCGTCGGCTGGGGTGTCGCGAAGCTGTCGGGCAAGACCCTCGCGATCATCGCCGCGGTCGTCGGTCTGTTCTTCGTCGTCACGCTCGTGATGGGCCAGCTCTTCGTCTTCTGATCCGACAGCCCCGGGTGCCGGGACGGCCGCGGGCCGCGGCATCCGGGGATAATGGGGGCATGGGGACCGGTTACAGCGCGATCTCCAGCTATTCGCGCGTCGAGATCATGCGACTGCTCCAGGAGCGGCCGCAGCGCGCGATCCCCGAGCTCGTCGAGGCCACCGGCCTGCACGCCAACACCGTGCGCGAGCACGTCCAGCGGCTCATCGACGCCGGGTACGTGATCGCCGAGACCGAGCGCCGCACGACTCGCGGACGGCCGCGGGTGCTGTACTCGGCGGCGACCGGTGACGACGACGCGTCGAGCCCCGTCGCGATCCGCCGCGCGGAGGCCGCGGCACGCCGTGGCGACCTGCTGCGCCGGCTCTACGGCTCCGATGCCGGTGCCGGCGCGATGAGCACCGAGGCGCTGCATCAGCTCGACGCCCTCGTCGACGACCTCGGCGACGCCGGCTTCGACCCGCTCGTCGACGAGCGCGACCTCACCGTCGACCTGACCCCGTGCCCGCACGCCCCGTCGGGCACACAGCGCGGGGTGCTGTGCGGCGTGCACATCGGCCTCATGGACGCCGTGCTCGCACAGGCAGGCGGGCCGTTGCGGGTCGAGGGCATCGCGCCGTCGTGCGATCCGACGCAGTGCGTCGTGCAGCTGACCGCCGACGCCTGATCAGACGGTCACGCGGTCCGGCCGCGCGTACACGTTCATCGACGCACCGCGCACGAACCCGACAAGGGTGAGTCCGGCCCGTGTCGCCAGCTCGACCGCGAGCGACGACGGCGCCGACACGGCGGAGAGGATCGGGATCCCGGCCATCGCGGCCTTCTGCACGAGCTCGAAGCTCGCGCGCCCCGACACCTGCAGCACCGTCCCCGCCAGCGGCAGCCGGTCGTCGAGCACCGCCCAGCCGACGACCTTGTCGACCGCGTTGTGACGCCCGACGTCCTCGCGCAGCACGAGCAGTTCCCCGGTCGCCGCATCGAACAGCGCGGCGGCATGCAGGCCTCCGGTCTTGTCGAAGGCGGCCTGCCCCGCGCGCAGCCGGTCGGGAAGCTCGGCGAGCAGGGCGGCCTCGACGGTGACGGCATCCACCGACACGTCATGGCGCGACTGCTTCTCGATCTCGTCGATCGACGCGGCGCCGCACACGCCGCACGCGCTCGTCGTCGCGAACGCCCGAGCGAGTCCCGCGACGGCCGCCGCCGGCCCCGGCGCCAGCGCGAGGTCGAGGACGTTGTACGTGTTCTCGGTGGGCGCGAGGGTCGCCACCGGCGTGCCACCGAGCGCGATGAGAGGGGTCGTGGCGGGCGCCGTGCCGGGTCCGCCGCAGTGGATCGCGGCCCGCAGGTCGCCGCCGGCTCCGATGACGC
>Ga0160432_101136_pt1 | contig 9875 bp, 6 predicted proteins | sample HID1971M_E0MG_FD_108250 | JGI IMG/M metagenome (GOLD analysis project Ga0160432, IMG submission 108250) | Enriched millipede-associated microbial communities from UW Madison campus, WI, USA - HID1971M_E0 MG | ecosystem: Host-associated > Arthropoda: Insects > Digestive system > Unclassified ... | reverse complement strand
TGCGCGATCGGCCACTCCGGGTTGGTGGCGTCCTTGCGGCGCTGCGTCTCGTCCGCAGGCAGCTCGACGACCGTGCCGCGGAAGATGTCGGCCTGCAGCACGCCGTCGGCGATGTACACGCGCGAGATGACGACCTCGCCCGGCTTCGAGACGCCGTTGATCGTCGATCCGCCGGCCGGAAAGAACACGGGGCCCTGCCGCCAGCCCTCGGCCTGGTCCCACCCGCCGAGGTGCGAGGCGGGCACCGAGCCCGAGATCTCGTACACCCACACGAACTCTCCGTCGAAGTCCTCGCCCCAGCGCACGTCGTGCAGCGTGTTGTCGGGCACGAGCCCCATCGCGGTCCACACCCGGTCGGTCACGAGCGCGTCGACCGCGACGCCCTCGTCGGCCTCGTTGAAGTGCGGGAACGCGCGCCCGGCGAACAGCTCGCGCGACCCGTCGCGCGAGAGCACCGGCGGCCGCTCGGTCGAGTTGAGGATGCCTTCGGCCAGATCGGATGCCGGCACCAGGTCCTTCAGTCCCTGCTGGTACTGGATGCCCACGGCGTCGAGCCCGAAGTCGTCGGCGATGCGGAGGGCGGCGACGTACATCTTCAGCTGCCACCGCACTTGCGCCTCGGTCAGCTCGGTGGCCTCGTCGGTGCCGAAGCGGAACGTCATGCCGCGGTCGGTCAGCCAGTCGCGGGCGGCGTCGGCCTCGGCATCCGTCACGTTCAGCATCTCGGCGTACAGCGCGGACTGCGACAGCCGCTCCTTGTAGATCCCGGTGCGGTTGAGCAGCTCGTCGTCGAAGATCGCGTTGTACATGCCCATGCAGCCCTCGTCGAACACGCCGATGATGGCCTTGTCGGCGAGCAGCTGGTCGCCCAGGGCGCGGCCCAGTTCGACCTCGGGGGTGTCGGGGAGCTCGGGCAGCGGCCGCACGTGCGACGCGTCGTGGGTGATGCGCCCGGTCTCGGTCCACTCCTCCAGGCCCGCCCGGAACCAGTCGTCGGTGAAGTCGACGGACCAGATCGAGGCATAGTCCCTGCCCATCTTGGTCAGGCCCGCGTTGAGGCCGAGCAGCCCCACGAGGCCGGGCCAGTCGCCCGCGAAGTTCGCCACCGTGAGGATCGGGCCCTCGTGCGTGCGCAGCCCGGCGAGGACGTGGTGCGAGTACTGCCACACCGCCTCGGCGACGATGAGCGGCGCGTCGGAGGGGATCGTCTTGAAGACCTCCAGCCCCATGCGCTGACTCGAGATGAACCCGTGGCCGGTCGCCGGGTCGACGTCGTTGGCGCGGATCACCTGCCAGCCGAGGTCGTTCAGCACCCCGGTGACGCCGGCTTCGAGCTCGACCTGCGTCGGCCAGCCGGCGGCGTTCGCCGACTCGCGCAGGTCGCCCGACGCGATGAGATAGGCGGTCTTCGGCGGCGCGGCCTGGTGCTCGCGGACGGTGGGAAGGCGGTAGCCGGTCATGGGGTCTCCTGAGGTGAGGGGTCTGCGACGGCGGCGCCCGAGCGCGCGGTGACGCTCGCGCCGGCCGTCAGGGTGAAGGGGTGGGCGTCGGCAGCGCGGACGGGACGCCCGCGCAGTTCGAGCCGGTCCAGCGTGAGCGTTCCGCCGTCGACGTGGAGGGTCAGCTCGTCGCCGTCGACCTCGACGCGTCCCCACGCGTCGCCGGCCGTGAAGAGCCCGCGGAACGGGCCGTCGACGGCAGGAGCGAACGAGAGCGTGCGGGCCGGGGCATCCCACTGCACACCGCTGAAGGCGAGCAGCAGTCCCCACGACGCGAGCGAGCGGGCGTAGTGGTTGCCGCACTCGATCTCGTTCCACGGGCTGCGGTACTCACCGTCATAGCGGGCGCGCAGGGTGCGCTCGACGACGAGGGCGTCGTCGACGAGTCCGGCGTAGGCGAGGGATGCCGCCACCTGGTGCTCGATGCCCGTCCACACCTCGTCGGAGTAGACGAACGGGATGGCGGGCCGTCCGCCGCGCGGCCACGACGCGAGCAGCAGGCCGCCCTCGTCGTTGAGTGCGTACACGCGCTGCGTGCTCTCGTGGGCGGACAGGTCGGCGCGGTGGTTGTGGGCGACGACGGCGGCGAGCGCGCTGCGCAGCCGGTCGCGCGGCAGCAGGTCGCCGAGGCCGTTGATCCACGCGTGGAACTGTCCGAGCAGCTGGTCCGACAGCACGCCCTCGCCGTACTGGTAGCGGTGGGCGTCCACGTCGTCGATCACCTGGCGGTAGTACTCGCCGTTCCAGAGCACGTCGTCCATGCCCGCGGTCACCCGGTCCGCGCGGTCGAGCCAGTCGGCGGCCCGCCCGGTGTCGCCGAGGTGGGCGGCCATGCGCGCGCCCGCCCGCAGAGCGGCCGCGAACATGCCGTTGGCGAGCGGGTCGATCCCGTGGAACTCGATGTCGTAGGTGTTGTGCAGCTCGCCGTCCAGCAGGCCGTCGCCGTCCCGGTCCCACTCGCGGATCGCATGGTCGAGCGTGCGCACCGCGGCCGGCCACGATTCGCGCAGGAAGTCGTCGTCGCCCGAGAAGCGCCACTCCCGATGCAGCCGCAGGAAAGTCCCGAGCTGTCCGTCGACCGCGGGCCCCATGAACCAGGACGGACCGTCGAACACGCGGTTGCTGCGGAACTTCTGCGCGCCGTCGGCGTCGGTCTCGAGCAGGAGCTCGACGCGGCGCGCGCTGCGCTCCAGCGACGGGAACAGCCACGCCAGCGTCTGGGCGTACGACCACACGTGCGTGCACGTGCCCTCGCACGAGCCGACGTGGTCGAACGAGCCCTCCCAGGCCGCGAAAACCGGCCCGTCGCCGAGCTCGGGGTTCGGCGACTCGACGACGAACGCCGTCGTCGAGCGTGCCGCCGCGATGTTGGCGCCCACGGCGTCGGCGATCACCGGGTCGAGCGTGCCGCCGTACAGCGCCTCGACGAACGCGAGCGTGGTCGCCTCGAGTGCCGGCAGCTCGCGATGCAGATGGGATGCCGCCGCCCACGCGTCCGGCCACAGCGTCGCGTACCGATTGCGCACGATGCCCGCGGCGGACCGGCCGTCCGCCACGATGTTGCCGTGCCAGGACCGGTGGCGGTTCGGGAAGCTCCAGGCGAGCACGAACTCGAAGTCGCGGCTCTCGCCGGGTGCCAGCTCGTGCACGATGCCGAGCGAACCGGTGCGCAGGCGCGGCAGGCGCTCGAACAGCTCCTCCTCGCTCATCGGGCCGGCGGCGGCGGAGTCGGCGAACAGGCCGCGCGGCCGGTCCTCCAGCGTGAGCCGGGGCTCGGGGGCGAGCAGGCCGTCGTCAGACAGGTCGCTCCAGAACAGGCGTGCGCCGTCGGGCCAGAACCCGGTCACCCACTGCGGCTTGGCTGTCGTCGAGGGGTCCGTCGTGGTGAGGCTGAGGGTGCCGTAGCCCGGGTCGTCCTCGGGCAGGCGGGTGCCGAAGTCGAGCCCCCGCACGCCCTCACCGTTCGAATCCAGCTCGTCGCGCCAGCGGACGGTCTGCTGCGCGCGCATGCCGAACGGACCCTCTCCCCGCCCGGCGGTGTGGCTGACGCTGCCGGCCACGGTCACCCGCACGCGGCGGTCCGACGGGTTGGTGACGCGGTAGCGCAGCACGGCGGCCGGGATGCCGGAGGCATCGGCATCGAGCGGCACCAGCGGGGTGAACGCCCGCAGCGACACGTCGACGGGCAGCACGTCGTCGTCGAAGTCGATGTCGACGACCGGGTACTCGCCGTGGAGCGTCGCGCCCCGTAGCCGCGGAAGCCCCGCCTGCCACTCGAAGAGGAACCCGGCGTCGATGTCGCGCCGCCCTGTGATGCGCGCCTCGAGCACCCGCGTGACCGGCTCTCCGGCGTCGTCGCCCAGCGGCGCGGCGTGGATGGCGAAGAACGAGTAGGGGTTGATCCGCCCCTTGTCGGGGAGGTTCTCGAACTCCCAGTCGCGCAGCTCGCCGCGGGCACCGAGCGATACGTTGCCGGTGCCGATGCCGCCCAGCGGGAAGGCCGCGCGCTGAGCGGTGTGCGGGATGCCGCGGGCCCGTCGCCGCGGGCGGTCGGTCGGGCCGGTCATGCCATCGCCTCCTGGGGCAGCGCCCGGCGCTGCGCGGCCGCGAGCTCGTGGACCAGCTCCCTGGTCGAGCCGTACAGGCGCAGGTAGCGCTCGAAGAGCTCGTCGTAGAACGCCTCGGCGCCGGGGTCGGGACGCACGGTGTGCGCGACGGGGTTCCAGTCGGCGATGCGGGGCGGCTCGTCGGCCGTCGCCGTGGCCGCGAGGAACGCGGCGCCGTAGCTCGCGCCGATCGTCGTGCGCGGCACCTCCTGCACGAGGCCGGTGGCGTCAGAGACGATCTGCAGCCACAGCCCGCCCTGGGTGCCGCCGCCGACCGCGACGATGCGGCGGATGTCGGCACCCGCCGCGCGCATCGTCTCGACGTTGTGCCGCACGCCGAGCGCCGTGGCCTCCAGCGCGGCCCGGTACAGGTCGCCGCGCGCATGGTCGAGGGTGAGCCCGGCGATCACTCCGCGCGCGTCCGGATCGAGGATCGGCGTCCGCTCGCCCGCGAAGTACGGCAGCATGACGAGCCCGCGCGCACCGCGCCCCGAGACCTCGGCCTCGGCGAGGAGGGCCGGGTAGTCGGCATCCGTCACTCCCTTCAGCCACGCCGTCAGCGCGCCCGACGTCGCGAGCCCGCCGGCGAGGTTCCGCGTGCCGGGGAACGCCCCGACCGTCGTCCACATCGAGGGCGTGCGCAGCGTCTCGGTACCCGTCGCGATGAGGAACATCGTCGTGCCGTACATCAGCATCAGGTCGCCGTCCTCGTGGGCGCCGACGCTCACCGCCTCGGTCCAGGCATCGATCGTGCCGGTGATGACAGGAGTGCCCGCAGGGATGCCGGTGGCCACGGCCGCGGCATCCGTCACGGTTCCCGCCACCTCGCCCGCCCACGCGAGCCGCGGCGCCTCGATCCCCGGCGCGAAGCGGCGCCACCAGGGCTCGTGCCAGGCCTCGGCCTCGACGTCGTAGAGCGGCGAGCACTGGCTGGCGGACTGGTGGTCGAGCACGTAGGCGCCGGTCAGCCGGCGGACGAGCCACGACGCGGGCATGAACAGGCGGCGCGCCTGCGCGAACGCGTCGGGCTCCTCGTCGGCGATCCACGCGATCTTCGGTCCCGCGGCCTGCGACGTGAGCGTCGAGCCCCCGATACGTACGATCTCGTCCGCGCCGAGCTCGTCGGTCAGGCGTGCGATCTGCGCCCCGGCGCGCATGTCGACGCCGTACAGGATCGCGGAGCGCACCGGCTCGTCGTGCGCATCGGTCAGCAGCACGCACGGCCCCATGCCGCTCACCCCCACGGCGACGATCTCGGGCTCGACGCCCTGCTCGCGCGCACGGTCGGGCAGTTCGCGCGCGAGCGACACGAACTCGTCCCACCAGATCCGTGCGTCCATCTCGACCCACGCCGGGCGGGGACGCTCGACCTCGTGCTCACGCGTCGCGGCGGCGACGATGCGACCGTCCTCATCGACGAGCACGCCTTTGCTGCTGGAGGTGCCGATGTCGACACCGAGCGTGCAGCGGACGGTCATCGGATCCTCCTCGATCAGGGCAGCGCCTGGGACGTCGGACGACGTCTGGCGAATGCGTCCACTGTAGACGAAATCGATTTCATGATCAACCGCACGAAACGACGTACGGCATGAAACACCGGTTGCGGGATCAGCCGCGCACGGAAGCGCGCGCCGGCTGGACCTCGTTGCGCAGCACGACCGTGCGTGCGGGCTGGTCGTCGCCGTTGATGCGCTCCAGCAGCATCTTCGCCGCCGTCACGCCCATGTGCCGGGCGGGCAGCCGGACCACGGTGACGGCCGTCGGCGACAGCGTCGTGAAGGGCAGCGAGCCCACGACGGCGACGCCGATCTTGGGCGGCGTCAGACCGTGCTCGGTGAGCACCTGGATCGCGCCCACCCCGAGCATGTTGTTGCACGCGACGACGGCATCCGGCGGTTCGGGGAGCGCGAGCAGCTCCTCCATGACCTCGCGGCCGCCGTCCACGCGGAACGTCGAGTACCGCAGCAGCTCGTCCGGGTCGCCGTCGGGGAAGTGCCGCGCCAGCACGGCGCGCCAGCCCTGGGCGCGCTCGTAGGCCGTCTCGATGTGCTGGGGTCCGGTGATGCAGGCGATGCGCCGGTAGCCCGCCTGCACCAGATTCTCGGTCGCCGCCTGGCCGGCCGTGCGGTTGGCCATCACGACGCCGTCGATGTCGTATCCGGTTCCGCGGTCGACCGCCACGACCGGACGGCCGGTCGCCATGACCTCGTCGAGGTTCGTGTGATCAGAGGCCGCGGCCAGGATCACGCCGGCCATGTGCTCCGAGATCGCGATCTGGAGGTACGTGGCCTCCTTCTCGATCTGCGAGTCGGTGTTGCACAGCACGACGGAGTAGCCCGCCTGCGACGCGACATCCTCGACGCCGCGCGCCATCTCGGTGAAGTAGGGGTTCTCGATGTCAGGGATCACGAGGGCGATGACCTCTGACGCCTGGCGCCGGAGCGAGCGTGCGGTGCGGTTCGGGGTGAACTTGAGCTGCCGCGCCGCTTCGCGCACCGCGAGCGTCTTCTCGTCCGAGACGCCCATGCCGTTGAAGACGCGCGAGACCGTCGCCGGCGACACGCCGGCGAGCTTCGCGACCTCGTAGATCGTGGCCATGTCACCCGCCTCCCCGTGCTCCGGCTCGCGTTGACATGCCGGTCAGCCCACCATACAGTGTTGAAATCGATTCCAAAATATCCGACTTCTGATCGAACGATCGCACCTTTTCGGTGCGCCGACACGAGGACGTGCACGCGATGACCGCGCCCCAGCCCCCTTCCCCCGACCTCTCGTCGATCGCCTCGCTGCGATCGGTGCAGACCCGCTCCATCTCGCCGGAGAACTTCGACGGCTCGGCGGGCGGCGGTGGCCGCGCCACCGAGGGCACCGGCGCCTCGTGCGCCCGCGATCTCGGCCCGGGCTGGAAGATCTCGCCGAGCGTCGACATCAAGGCCGGCGAGACCTTCGATCTCGCGAACATCCAGGGCGGCGGCAAGATCACCCACATCTGGATCACGACGCACACCGACAACTGGCGCACGCTGATCCTGCGCGCCTACTGGGACGGCGCGGCCGACCCCGCCGTCGAGGTGCCGTACGGGGACTTCTTCTGCAACGGCTGGGGCGTGTTCGCGCAGGTCAACTCGCAGGCGATCGCCGCGAACCCGCACGGCGGCTTCAACTCGTACTGGCCGATGCCGTTCCGCGACGGCGCCCGGCTCACGATCGAGAACACGTCGGTGGTCGACGTCCGCGTCTACTACCAGGTTACGTACGAGATCGGCGGCGACTACTCGAACGAGGGCTACTTCCACGCCCAGTGGCGCCGCTCGAACCCGCTCGAGGAGCTCGTGCCGCACACCATCCTCGAAGGCATCGAGGGGCGCGGCCAGTACGTCGGAACGTACCTCGCGTGGGGCGTCAACTCCAACGGCTGGTGGGGCGAGGGCGAGATCAAGTTCTACCTCGACGACGACACCGACTACCCGACGATCTGCGGCACCGGCACCGAGGACTACTTCGGGGGCGCGTGGAACTTCGACATCCCCGGCAAGGGCTACACCGAGTTCTCCACGCCCTACCTCGGCATGCCCCAGGTGATCCGCCCCGACGGCCTCTACGTCAGCCAGCAGCGGTTCGGCATGTACCGCTGGCACCTGCTCGACCCGATCCACTTCGCGACCGGCATCCCGAAGGTCGACATCCAGGCGCTCGGCTGGCGCAGCGGCTGGCGCTACCTCCCGCTGCGCGACGACATCGCCTCGACGGCGATGTTCTACCTCGACCGGCCGACGGCCCGCCGCCCGAAGTCGCCGAGCGCCGACGACATGGAGGTCCACCTAGGGACCGCCCCGGTTCCCGACATCGGCGCGACCCCGCCGCGCGCGCCCCAGGACTGAGCCCTCACGAGCAGCCGGGCGTGCCTCAGCTCTTCGCGAGCGCGCGCCCTCGCACCGTGGTGCGCAGCACGTAGAGGCTCGTCGTGGCAGTGATGTACAGGACGTTGCGCCGGGGCCCGCCGAACTCGAGGTTGGCCACGGTCTCGGGGATCGGGATGCGGCCGATCAGCGTTCCGTCGGCGGCATGGCAGCGCACACCGTCGGCAGCGGCCACCCACAGCCGGCCGAGGGCGTCGGTGCGGATGCCGTCGTAGACGACGTCCGCGCTCGCGATCTGCTCCGGCACGCCCGTCGAGCCGTCGGAACCGACCTCAGCGCGCCAGATGGCGGGCGTGCCGCTGTCGGTGACGTAGACATACGTGCCCCCGGGGCCGAAGGCGATGCCGTTCGGCTGGTCGAGCTCGCCGAAGCGCAGCGCGATCGAGCCGTCCACGCCGACGCGGTACACGCCGCGCACCGCCTGCTGGGGCGTCGCTGCGACGCCTTCGTAGTCGCTCAGGATGCCGTACGTGGGATCGGTGAACCAGACCGCCCCGTCCCCATGGACCGCGACGTCGTTCGGGCTGTTCAGGGACGCCCCGCCATAGGCGTCGGCGACGACGCTCGTCGAGCCGTCGTGCTCGAGCCGTGCGACGCGCCGGCCGCCGTGCTCGCACCAGACGAATCGCCCCTGCGCGTCGACGGTGCGCCCGTTCGCGAAGCCGGACGCCGCGTCGAAGACGTCGACAAGACGCGTGCGCTCGTCGAAGCGCAGCACGCGTTCGTTCGGGATGTCGCTGAAGAGCACGAAGCGATGCGCCGGGTGGTACGCGGGGCCCTCCAGCCAGCGCCCGTCGTCGAACACGCACTCGAGGTGGTGATCGCCGCCCACGTCGGCGAACCGCTCGTCGAACGACTCGTAGACCGCCGTCAGCCGTTCGGTCGCCATGCGTCCGCCCTCCTGCTCGCCCGCACCCGGGGCATCCGGTTCCCTGATCTGCCCATCCTATGAAGGCTGTCCTCGGCGCGGCGTCCCACCCCGCCGGCCCTCACGCTGCCGCACGCCCGAGAGCCTGGCGCGCCCATGTGGTCACCTGGTCGGCGACCTCGGTCGGGGTGAGCGGATCGGTGTCGACGATGTGCGCCCGCCACCGCGGATCACCCGGGGCCCAGCCCTCCCAGCGATCCCAGCGCATGGGAGTCGGCGACGCGACGCGGATGACCTCCGGGCTGTGGGAAGGGTCCAGGGTGTGCCGCAGGAACCACTCGCCGAACCGGACGTGGTGGATGAGCCCGCCCTCCGGCTCGCCGCGGCCTCGCAGACGGTCACGACGCACGTCCGGCGAGCAGTGCAGCAGGCAGATGTCCAGGTCGTCGAGCCGGTCCGCCGAGGGAGCGGCCAGCAGTTCGCCGGGCGGCACCTGCCCGCACAGCAGCAGGTGCGCCCCGGATGACTGCAGATCCACCGCCCGAGCGACCCAGCGCTCGACGGCGGAATGCCTCCAGGCGGTGTCGGCCCCCTCGGGCACGCCGATGGAGTCGAACTCCGCGCACTCGACGGCATACCCGAAGTCCCGGCCCGACAGCTCGTCCAGAACGGCCGACTTTCCGGCGCCGCTCGCGCCGGTGACCATCAACAGCACGCGTCACTCCTTGTCGTCCGTGTGCACGCGCCGCCCCGCCGGATCCGCTCCGGCGAGGCGGCGCGTGCGCATCCGCTCTACGGCTTGCCCGGCTTACCGGGCTTGTCGGGCTTGCCCGGCTTGTCGGGGAACTCCGGCCGCGGCGGGCGCGGGTCGTAGTGCACCGCCGTGAGGACCAGCGCGCAGCCCTCGCACGACGTCAGTATCGCCCGGTCGGCGGTGGCCGTGGTCGTCACGACGAGACTCGAGTCCGCCCGCGACGCGTCG
>Ga0160432_101133_pt1 | contig 9884 bp, 7 predicted proteins | sample HID1971M_E0MG_FD_108250 | JGI IMG/M metagenome (GOLD analysis project Ga0160432, IMG submission 108250) | Enriched millipede-associated microbial communities from UW Madison campus, WI, USA - HID1971M_E0 MG | ecosystem: Host-associated > Arthropoda: Insects > Digestive system > Unclassified ... | reverse complement strand
GCGAGGATCAGCGCCCCCACGGCGAACGCGACCACGACGAGCAGCGGCCCGAACACGTCCCAGCCCTCGTCGCCCGCCGTGACGGCGTTGATCGTGTCGATGGCGTAGCTCAGCGGCAGCACCTTCGAGATCTGGTACAGCGCATCCGGCATGTCCTCACGCGGCATGAACAGGCCGCCGAGGATGATCTGCGGGAACACGATCAGCGGCATGAACTGCACGGCCTGGAACTCGGTGCGGGCGAACGCGCTCGCCAGCAGCCCGAGCGCCGTGCCGAGGATCGCGTCGACCACGGCCACCAGCCCGAGCTGCCACAGCTCCCCGTCGACCTGCAGATCGCACACCCACACGGCGAACGTCACGGTGATCACGGCCTGCAGCGTCGCCATCAACCCGAACGCGAGCCCGTAGCCGAGGATGAAGTCCGCCTTGGCGATGGGGGTCGTCATCAGCCGTTCGAGCGTGCCCGAGCGTCGTTCGCGCAGCGTCGTGATCGACGTGATGAGGAACATCACGATGAACGGGAACAGCGCGAGGATCGGGCCGCCGAACTGGTCGAACACACCCTCCTGATCGCTGAACAGCCACGCGAACAGGCCCACGAGCAGGCTCGGGGCGATGAGCATCAGCGCGATCGAGCGCGGGTCGTGGCTGAGCTGGCGGAGCACGCGGCCCGCCGTCGCGAACGTGCGCACGCCGTTCATGACGCGTCCTCCCCCGAGGGAGGCAGAGGTTCGGGATGCTGCGCCTGCTCGCGCGCTTCGCGCCGGGTGAGCGGGTGCCCGTCGGCCGGCTCCGCGGCGGATGCGCCGGGCGCGGCGCCGGCGTGCGCATCGCGCTCGATGAGCGCCAGGAAGGCGGCATCCGGATCCGTCGTCCCGGTGTCGGCGAGCAGGCCGTCGGGGGTCGTGTCGGCGATGATCCGGCCCGCCCGCATGAGCAGGAGCCGGTCGCACCGCAGCGCCTCGTCCATGACGTGGCTCGACACGATGAGCGTCGTCCCGGCATCCGCGAGCCCGCGGAACACGTCCCACAGCTCCGACCGCAGCAGCGGGTCCAGGCCGACGGTGGGCTCGTCGAGCACGAGCAGCTCAGGCGTTCCGAGCATGGCGACCGCGAGCGAGACACGGGACTCCTGCCCGCCGCTGAGCGAGTCGATCGTCTGGTCGCGCTGATCGGAGAGGCCCACCTCGCCGATGACCCGGTCGATGTCGCTGTGCGGCGCACCGAGCAGCCGCGCGAAGTAGCGCAGGTTCTGCCGGATGGTGAGGTCGCCGTAGACCGACGCGGCCTGCGTGTCGTACGAGACGCGGTGACGCAGCGCTCGTGAGCCCGCCGGTTCGCCGAGGACGTCGACCGTGCCGCCCGCGACCTTCTGCACGCCGACGATCGAGCGCATGAGGGTCGTCTTCCCGCATCCGGAGGGCCCGAGCAGCCCCGTGATCTGCCCGCGCGGGATGTCGAGGTCGAGTCCGGCGAACACCTCGGTCTTGCCGCGCCTCACCTGCAGCCCTCGAATATGGACGGCCTCTGCCGTCGCGATGTCGCTCACACCATGAATCATGCGCCCGGCGAGGCCGTCGGGGCCAGATGCTGCGCGCGACGGCGCGCCGCGGGCCCGGGCCACCGAGCCGGGTCACCAGCGGTTGTGGACCTCTTCCGCCCAGCCGAGGATGCCGTCGAAGGCGACCGTCTCGCCGCCGGGGATCGCGAAGGTCCCGGCCCAGTGCCCGAAGCACTGGTCGGTGCGCGACGAGATCACCCCGAGGTTCGTGCGGGCCGTCTTGTCGAAGAAGGGGGTGAAGGATGCCTCCAGCCCGCCGCCCGAGATCCGCCAGGGCGTGCGCCACTCGGCGATGTCGTACTCCCACGCGAGCTCGTCGTGGATCTTGTGCAGCCGGCCGTCGACGAACAGGGCGTTCTCGGTGGAACCGGTGCCCACGGTCCACCGGCCGCCGACCTGGATGCCGATCGTGCGGCCGTGCGAGACGCCGGAGCCCGCACCCCAGTTCCACGCGATGTCGTACGGCCAGCGGCCGCGGCCGTGGTCGAGCACGGACCACGACTCCCCCGCCGGGACGTCGTGCGTGACGCCGTCCACGGTGACGCTGCCCGACGCCGGGCGCGCGACGTCCTTGACCGTGTACTGGAACCGGGTCCTGCTCCACGGCACCACGACCGCGAGGCGCTCGTGACCCTCGGGAAGCTCGGCGAGCACGTCGAACGAGGCGCCGGGGATGCGGGCGCGCAGCCGGGCGCCGCCGGGCTCCTGCGTCACGTCGATCTCGAGGTCCTTCGCCCGTGCGCGCGCCGGGCCGCTCTCGACGCCGGCGGGCAGCTCCGCGCCGCGGGACGGGATCACCGTCGCACCCTTGCCCCAGGTCTGCTCGGTGGCGCGGTCGAACACCCACACCTCGTGCACGGCGGCGTAATCGATCGACGACACGGTGAGCGCCAGGATGTGCGTGGGCGTCGTGACGTTCCAGTACTCCCAGCGCTTGTTGCGCCCGAGGCCGCGGCCGATGCCCGAGGTGTCCACGATCGGCCCGCGCGCCCACCCGATCGCGGCGGGGTTCACCCGCCCGTCCGGCAGGGTGAGCGGTACGGGGGCGGTGAGCTCGCGCTCGGTCATGCGGGGTCCTTCCTGAGGCGCGGGGATGCGGCATCCCTGAGTCCGTCGTTGATCGCGCGCATCACGTCTTCGGGAACCTTCACGAACCGCCGGTCGTAGGTGACGAGCCCGTTGACCTCTTCTTCGACGTCGGCGAGCTGTGTGTACACGGTGGCGGCGAGCCCGCGCGCGATCGCGGGTGCGATCTCGCGGTGGTGCAGCCGCTCCAGCGCCGCGACGAGCTGGTCGCGCGAGCGGTACTTCTTGTACCCGAACGTGGTGGGGCTCCAGGTGTGCTGCGGCACCGCCAGGCTGTAGCCGCCGTACTCGGTGAGCGCGAGCACGCGCCCGTCGCCGCGGGGCGCCTTCACCGGCCGGAAGTAGATGTGCAGACTGCGCACATCACCGGCTCCCTGGTCGTGCCAGCCGCTCGCGTGGTCGACGGGACGTGTGGGGTCGAGCTCGCGCACCACGCCCGCGATGCGGGCCGCGTCGAACTGCCCCCAGCCCTCGTTGAACGGCACCCACAGCGACAGCGAGGTGACGCTGCGCAGGTGATCGATCATGTCGTGCAGCTCGCGCTCGAACGCGGCCCGTCCGGCCTCGTCGGCCCGACCGAACCGCGCGTGGCGGCGGTCGTCGAGCGTCGGCGAGGCGATGGCCGGCGCACTGACCACCAGCGGGTTGTAGGTGGTGCCGCCGCTGACGGCGTCCTGCCACACCAGCATGCCGAGCCGGTCGCAGTGGTGGTACCAGCGCAGCGGCTCGACCTTGATGTGCTTGCGCAGCATCGTGAAGCCGAGGCGCTTCGCCAGGCGGACGTCGTACTCCAGCGCCGCGTCCGACGCGGCGGTGTAGCCGCCGTCCGGCCAGTACCCCTGATCGAGCAGGCCGACCGGCAGGTGCGGCTCGCCGTTGAGCAGCAGCCGGGTCAAGCCCCGGTCGTCGACGCCGACGCCGAACGACCGCATCCCGACGTAGGACTCGACGCGATCGTCGCCGAGGGCCACGCGCACGTCGTAGAGGAACGGATCGTCCGGGTTCCACACCCGCACCGGCCCGTCGAGCACGACCGCCGTCGGCACCCCGACGCGAAGTTCGGTGGATGCCGCCACCCGCCCGTCCTCGAGCACCTCGACCCGCGCAGTCCGGGTGCCGTCGGCGTGGTCGCTGTGCACGGTGACGACGACGGCGCCGGCGTCGAGGTCGGGCGTGAGCACGAGCCGGTCGACCGCGACGCGCGGCACGATCTCGAGCCACACCGTCTGCCAGATGCCGGACTGCGGCGTGTACCAGATGCCTCCCGGGCGGCTCGTCTGCTTGCCGCGGGACAGCCACGAGGCATCCGTCACGTCCCGGACGGCGACGACGAGCTCGTGCTCGGCCGCGCCCGCGGCGAGCGCCGCAGTCACGTCGAGCGCGAAAGGCAGGTAGCCGCCGGCGTGGCCGCCCACCTCGACACCGTCGACCGCGACGCGGCACGACTGGTCGACGGCGCCGAAGTGCAGGATCGCGCGTTCGTCGTCGCGCAGCGCCCGCGGAAGGGCGAGCGCCCGTCGGTACCACAGCGTCTGATCGGCACGCAGGGTGCGGCCGACACCCGACAGCGCGGTCTCGGGCGAGAACGGCACGACGATGCGGCCGTCCCAGGTCGCGGGCGGCGCCGTCGGGTCGTCGACCGCGACCGGATCGGCGGCGCCCTGATCCTGTCGAAGCGGAGCGATGGCGTAGTCCCACCGGCCGTTGAGATTGACCCAGTCGCCGCGCACGAGCTGCGGGCGGGGGTACTCCGGGAGCGGGGCGTCGGGGTCGAGTGTCTCGGCCCACGGGGTCAGCAGGGTCATGCCTTCGCCTCGCTGACTGCCGGAGGGGCGGCATCCACCGTCCGTCGGTCATGGCGGCGCAGCAGCAGCACGGGCACGACCACGAGCACGGCGACGACGGCCGCGGCGGGGAAGATCCAGGGCGTCGGCACCTGCTTGACGACGCCGAGGTCGACATAGGTCTCGGCGGCGTCGACGATGACCGCGGCGCCGATGAACGGACCCGCGACCATCGGGATCAGCACCGCCGCGATCATGCGCAGGCCCTGCACCATGCCGACGCGGTCGGTCGGCGTCGCGTCGCGGACGCTCGCCGAGATCGCCGCGACCGAGAGCATGAAGCCCGCCATCATGATCGTGCCGGCCACGATCACCGCGAGCATGTCGCGCACGAAGAACATGGCCACCAGGCCCACGACGAGCAGCGCGACCGCGGGGAGGATCGCCCGCACCTTGCCGACGCGGTCGATGACCCGGCCGCCCAGCACGCTCGCGATCGAGGCGAGGATCAGCACGCTGCCGAGCACGATCGCGTAGCCGTCGATGCGCAGATACCGCTGGATGTAGATGATCAGGTACGGGATGAACACCTGCGTGCTCGTGCCGACCACGGCATACGCCAGGAGCAGCAGGTACAGGCGCGGGTTCGCGCGGATGGTGCTCGGGCGCAGGCCGTACACGACGGTCGCGAGGTAGGCCCCCTGGGCCGACTCGATCCGCTCGGGGTCGCGCACCAGGAACCAGGCGACCACGCCGACGACCGCGGTGACGAGCCCGACGATGCCGAAGAACAGGGTCCACCGACCGTCCTGGGTCAGACCGTCCAGGGCGCCGAACACGATCAGCATGCCGATGAGCGGCATGATCGCGAGCACGCCGTCGACGCGACCGCGGTTGGCGGGCGCGGTCGACTCGGTCACCCACGCGTTGAACGCCGCGTCGTTGGCGCCCGACCCGAAGAACGACATGACGCAGTCCAAGGCGACGATCGCGATGACGGCCGTGCCGACCGCGAGAGCGGCATCCGCTCCCGCCGCGGGCTGCACGAACCCGAAGGTGGCGGTCGTGAGTCCCCACAGCACGTATCCGATCGCGATGAACGGCCGGCGCGTGCGGGCACGGTCGGACCAGGCGCCGACCAGCATCGTGGCGAGCGTCGCGGCGACGGCGGAGGCCGCGACCAGCGTGGCGATGACCGTGGGGTCGGCGGTGATCGTGTCGTACACGAACACGTTGAGGTACATGTTCTCGACCGTCCAGGCGAGCTGGCCGACCAGGCCCAGCACCACGACGGTCACCCAGGTGCGGGCGGAGAGGGCCGGGGCGCGCGGCGGCGCGACGGCAGGGGAATCTTCGGGCATCGGCATCCTTGCTGACGTTCCGGGGGACACTGTCCGGTGGTTCGGGCGCTTCGATCCTAGGCCGCATATTCTGGCGCCATGCACACGCCAGATCGGGCCCGGCTGCAGGTGGTGACCGGCCCCATGTTCGCCGGCAAGTCCGAGGAGCTGCTGCGCCGTGTGCGGCGGGCGCGCATCGCCGGGCTGTCCGTCGAACTCGTGAGCCACGCGCTCGACGACAGGCGCGGCACGGGGCAGGTGAGCTCGCACTCCGGCCTCAGCGTCCCGTCGCGCACCGTCGCGGATGCCGCGGCGCTCGCGGACGCCGCGCTCGGCCGCGACCTGGGCATCGTGGCGATCGACGAGGCACAGTTCTTCGGCCCGTCGCTGGTCGGCGCCGTCGAGGAGCTCGTCGCCGACGGCGTCACCGTCATCGTCGCCGGCCTGTGCGTCACGTTCGACGGTCGGCCCTTCGAGCCGCTGCCGGCGCTGATGGCGACCGCCGAGGACGTGCTCAAGCTCACCGCCGTCTGCGCGGTGTGCGGCGCCGACGCCGCGTTCCACCAGCGGCTCGCGCCGGGCGAGGTCGCCGACGCCCGCGTGCCGACGCCCGAGCAGGTGGGCGGCGTCGAGTCGTATCAGGCGAGGTGCCGGCGCCACTTCACGGGCGGGGCGCCGGTCGCGCGCACCTGCGCGGACACCTGAGCACGCGCCTCAGTACGCAGGCCTCGTGGTGTGCGCCGGGCGCACCGAAGTGGCTCTCGTGGCTGCCTCGCACGGGTCGAGACGACCGCTTGCGCCACTTCGAGCGACGGCGCCGAATCGAGGGTGGCGCGCATGGATGCCTCGCACGGGTCGAGACGGCCACGAGCGCCACTTTCGCGCACGCGGCAGTGGCCCGTTGTCTCCTCCCCCGCGACCCAGGGCATAGGGCTCTCCACAATTGCGTGCGGGGGCCGCCGGCGCTCGCGAGGCCGAGGACAGGGTGAGGGGATGCCGATTCCCCCGACCCCGCTGCCACCCGAGCTCGGTGCGGTCTTCAGCTGCGCCGACGCGTACGGGGCCGGTGTGACGCGAGGTCGGCTGCGTTCGAGCGACCATGAGGCGCCGTTCCGTGGCATGCGCCTCCGCCGAGACGGCAACGACACCGCGGCCGACGACGGACCGTTCGCGCACGACCGGGCGCAGCGCCGGCGCGTTCTGCGACTGTGTCTCGCATACAGCGCAGTCATGCCGCCTCATGCGTTCTTCGCGGCGCGGACCGCGGCCGTGATCCTCGGCGCGCATCTCTGGCATGGTGACGAGCTCGACGTCGCTGTGCTTGCCCCCGCCCGCGCGCCTCGTCGTCGCGGGATCCATGGCATCAAGGTCGCACCGACGCTGGTCTCGGTGCGCGAACACGCCGGGTTGCGAGTCAGCAGCCCCGCCTCGACCTGGGCGATGCTCGCCGCCGGCTCGACGTTGCGCGAGCTCGTGATCGTCGGCGACGCGTTCGTCCGCGTGCCTCGCGACTCCCGAGGCAGGCTGTGTCCGCACGAGCAGCTCGCGACGACGACGCAGCTGACGGCAGCGATCGACGCGGGCGCGCGCCGCGGCGTGCAGAAGCTGCGCGACGCGCTCGAACTGGTCCGCATCGGCAGCGCGTCGCCATTGGAGACCGAGTTCCGCCTCGACGCGGCCGCCGCCGGCCTGCCCGAGCCGGCGCTGGATGCCGAGATCCGAGACGCGGCCGGCCGGCTGCTGGGCATCTCGGATGCTGCCTACCCCGCGTTCCGAGTGGCCGTCGAGGTGGAGGGCGACCACCACCGCACCAGCCGCGCACAGTGGAACCGCGACATCGAGAAGTACGCGGCATATGCGGCCGAGGGGTGGGAGGTCGTGCGCCTCACGGCTGTGCACATCCGAGGGTCGGATGCTCCGGCGGCGTCGATGGTCCGATCGGTGCTGCAGCGCCGAGGGTGGCGTCCGACATGATCCGGTCGTTGTGGCACCAGTGGTCGCCTCGTGGGTCCCGAGGCCGCCACACGCGTCCCTTCCCCGGCGCGGCCACGTCTGGAGGTGGCACCTCTGGTCGTGCCCTGGCCCAGCAGGCAACCACCGATGACACTTTGTGCCCGGGCGGGGCGCTCAGCACTCGATGACGTTGACCGCGAGGCCGCCCTCGCTGGTCTCCTTGTACTTCGTCGACATGTCGATGCCGGTCTGACGCATCGTCTCGACCACCGCGTCGAGCGACACGTAGTGCGAGCCGTCGCCGCGCAGCGCCAGGCGCGCGGCCGTGACTGCGGTGGACGCGGCGATCGCGTTGCGTTCGATGCACGGGATCTGCACCAGTCCACCCACCGGGTCGCACGTGAGCCCGAGGTGGTGCTCCATCGCGATCTCGGCGGCGTTCTCGATCTGCCGGTTCGTGCCGCCCATGACGGCGGTCAGTCCTCCGGCGGCCATCGCGCAGGCGGACCCCACCTCGGCCTGGCAGCCGCCCTCGGCGCCCGAGATCGACGCGTTGGCCTTGAACAGCGAGCCCAGGGCTGCTGCGGTCAGCAGATAGCGACGGATGCCGCGCCGCCGGTTCGCGTCGGCCACCTGCTCGTCGTCCCAGGCGCCGGACTCGTCGGGCTCGGCGACGTGCCCGTCGTAGCCGAGCAGCGCACTGCCGACCAGCTCGCCGTAGGGCGTCACCGCGTTGCCCGCGCCCAGACCGGAGTCGGCGAGGAACCTCCACCAGTACATCGCCACGGCGGGCACGATGCCGGCCGCGCCGTTGGTCGGGGCGGTGACGACACGGCCGCCGGCCGCGTTCTCCTCGTTGACGGCGAGCGCGAACGCGCCCAGCCACTCCCCCGGCAGCTCGCGCCGGCCGTCGGCCTCGGCGGCCTCGAGCTGGGCGCGGATCGACGACGCGCGCCGCTTGACCCCCAGCATCCCGGGCAGCACCCCGTCGGCGTGCAGGCCCGCTTCGACGCACGCGGCCATGGCGTCCCAGATCGCGTCGAGTCCCGCCGCGACCTCCTCCTCGCCGCGCATCGCGGACTCGTTGAGCCGTGCGGCCTCGGCGATGGTGAGGCCCTGCTCGTCGCACAGGTGCAGCAGCTGCTCGGCGGACGCGAAGTCGAGCGGATACGCGTGCGCCCGCACCTGCGGCGCCTCGCCGTCGCGGCGGATGAAGCCGCCGCCCACGGAGTAGTAGGTCTCGCGGGCGATCAGCCCGGTATCCGAGGTCGACTGCCGGTCGGAGACGATCGCATGCCCTGTCTCGCGGATGCCGCCGGCCGTGGCGAGCGCGCGCAGCGGACCGTCGTCCGGTCCGGCCCAGGCCTCGAGCGTCATCGCGTTCGGGTGCGCCGGCAGGCGCGTGCGCGGCGCGAACACGATGTCGCCCCGGTCGAACAGCACGGGGTGGCTGCCCGCCAGGTCGAGGTGCCGGCCGTCCGGCCAGCCGGTCCACGCCGCGCGGACGGCATCCGGATCCACCGTCTCGGGCTCGAGTCTCTGCAGCCCCGCGACGACTGCGTCGGGCGTGCCGTGGCCGATGCCGGTGGCGCCGAGGGATCCGTAGAGCGTGCAGGTGACGCGGCCGACCTGCGGCAGCAGACCGGACTCCCGCAGGCGGACGGCGAAGTCATGGGCGGCCCGCATGGGTCCGACCGTGTGGGAGCTCGAGGGTCCTACGCCGATGGAGAACAGCTCGAACGCCGAGACATAGGCGCTCACCCCACCAGGCTAGCCGCCCGGACGCGCACTCTGCCCGCCGCGGCGGATTCGGGAGGGGCAGGATGCCTCGGCCCGACGCGGTAGACAGAGCACTGTGCCGGGGTCCGGGCGGGTCACAGGCGGGTCACTGGCGGGTCACGGGCCGGGCGCGAACGAGACCAGCCCCAGCGTGTTGCCCTCGGAGTCCTTCACGAACGCCTGCCACTCGTCGTTCCCGGCAGGCCCGAGCGTGTCGTCGTAGTGGGTGAAGATCACGTGCGGCTCCGAGATCACCTCGGCTCCGGCGCCGAGCCGTGCCACGGCGGTCGCGACGTCGTCGACATGCAGGTACAGCAGCGCCGACGGCGCATTCCGGTCCAGCAGCAGCCGCACGCCGTCGAGGTCGAAGAACAGCAG
>Ga0160432_101132_pt1 | contig 9887 bp, 7 predicted proteins | sample HID1971M_E0MG_FD_108250 | JGI IMG/M metagenome (GOLD analysis project Ga0160432, IMG submission 108250) | Enriched millipede-associated microbial communities from UW Madison campus, WI, USA - HID1971M_E0 MG | ecosystem: Host-associated > Arthropoda: Insects > Digestive system > Unclassified ... | reverse complement strand
GGACGTCGACGCCTCTGGCGTCCGCATCGTCAACCCGCTGCGCACGATCCACGTGCCGTGGGCCGCCCTCGTGCAGGTCGAGACGCAGTACGCCCTGACCGTGGTCACGCCCGACGGGCGCTACCGCGCGTGGGCCGCGCCCGGACCGGGTCGCCATCAGGTCGACTCGAGCGCGAACGGCGACCTCACGGGGCTGCCGAAGGCATCCTTCGACTCGCGCGGAGCCGTGCCCATCGGCGACCTGCCGAGCGCCCCGTCCGGCCAGGTGGCTGCTCAGATCCGACGCAGGTGGGAGGACCTCGTCGAGAACGAGGAGCTCGAGCTCGGAGTCGCGCACGAGACGTCCGTCGAGCGCGGCTGGAATGCCGCGGCCCTCGTGCCACTGGCCATCACGGCCGTGTTCACGCTGGTCATGCTCGCCATCTGACGCCGCACCCGACGACGCGCGGCACGTCACCGCTGCGTCTCCTCGTTGCCCTCGCCGCCGTCTGCCGGCTGGTCGAGGTTCTCGAGGTAGCCAGAGCTCAGCGCGGACGACGGGCCGCCCTCAGACGGCTTGCGGTTGGCCGGCACGCCCTGCTCCTGCGGGCGGTCCGGGGACTCCTTGACGCGACGGACGTTGAGCTTCTTCTGGCGGGGGTCGAACGCGTCGCGCAGACCGTCGCCGATGAAGTTGATCGTCAGGCAGATGACGACGATGAACAGCCCGGGCCACCAGAACAGCCACGGACGCGTCGAGAACGCGGCCTGGTTGTCGCTGATGAGCTTGCCCAGCGACGTGTCCGGGTTCTGGATGCCCAGACCCACGTAGCTCAGCGCCGTCTCGGTGAGGATGGCGGCCGACATCAGCAGCGTCGTGTTGACGGTGATGACGCCGACGGCGTTCGGCAGGATGTGCTTGAAGATGATCCGGCGGTTCGACGCACCCGCGAGGCGTGCCGCGTCGACGAACTCCCGTTCGCGCAGCGACAGGAAGTCACCGCGCACCAGACGCGCCATGCCGGTCCACGACACGAGGCCGAGGAAGATCGCCAGCAGCGCCGGGCCCTTCGCGGCCTGGGCCACGACGGCCGCCGCGATGAGCGCCGGGATGATGATGACCATGTCGGTGAACCGCATGAGCACGGCCTCGGTCTTGCCGCGGAAGAATCCCGCCGACGCACCGATCAGCACGCCCACGAGCGCCGCGATGGCGCCCACGACGATCATCACGAACAGCGAGATCTGCGCGCCGCGCATCGTCATCGCGAACATGTCGCGCCCGACGCGGTCCTGCCCGAACGGGTGGTCGCCGAGCGAGAACGGGAACAGCTGCAGCGTCGGGTGGCCGCCGTTCATGAGCGGCGGGGTCTGGGTGTAGTCGTACTTCCACCAGCCCGGGATCGGGCCCAGCCCGATGGCCGTGATCGACAGCAGCAGGACGAGCGCCAGCACGAACATGCTCACGACGGCACCGGTGTGCCCGAAGAACCGCTTGCGGACGATCTGGCCCTGGCTCAGGCCGCGCGTCTCCTCGGGCTTCTCCGGGAGGACGGGCTTGCCGCCGGGGACGTCGGCGGTGTTCTCGAGGATCGTGGTCATGCCTTCACCCTTACGCGGGGGTCGAGCGCCGAGTACCCGAGGTCGGCGATCAGGTTGAACACCACAGCCGTGATGCCGGTGACGAGGAACACGCCCATGACGGGGTTGGGCGAGTGCTCCTTGACGCCCGTGAGGAACAGGACACCCATGCCCTTGAACGAGAAGACCGACTCGGTGATGACGGCACCACCGATGAGGGCGCCGATGTCGATCGCGACGATCGTCGCCAGCGGGATCAGCGCGTTCCGGAAGGCGTGACGGGTGACGACGACGCGCTCGGACAGGCCCTTGGCCCGACCGGTCCGCACGTAGTCCTGGCCCATGACCTCGAGCATCGACGCGCGCGAGTAGCGGGTGTACGACGCGAGCGAGATCAGGATCAGCGCGATCGTCGGCAGGACGAGGTGCGTGTACTTGTCGATCCCGGTGATCCAGAAGTCGCCGTTCAGACCAGGCGTCTCAGCGCCGATCGTGGCGATGGGACGGTTGCGGATGTGCGGGTCGCTCGCGTAGCGCTCCCAGTTCCGCATGAACTGGTCGAGGAGCACGAGCGAGGCCACGCCGAAGCTGGTGAGCATCGCGGCACGGCTCGACTGCTGGTGGTCGTAGCCACCCATGAACCGGCCGACGAGCCAGCCCGCGGCGATCGCGGCGACGCCGAGCCCGACGATCAGCCACAGCGTCGCGCGGTCGAACAGCGGCTGCAGCGCGTAGTACGCCACCCCGCCGAGGCCGACCATGATCAGCGAGGAGTACAGGGCGCGACGGTTGCGCAGCCCCGCGAAGAGCACGGTGGACCCGTAGGCGATCGCGACGCCGGTCACGAGGATCACGGCGATCCCGAGCGACGGGGACGAGAACCAGCGGGTGACCGACAGGAAGTACACGATGCCCGCGGTCACGGCGAAGGCGGCGACGAACGTGATCGCGCGCCGCTTCCAGCTCCCCGACAGGATCACGGCCCAGAGCAGCCCCGCGACGACCGAGACCAGCAGGATCGTCGAGTTCGGGATGAACGGGTCGTACAGGAAGGTGTTGAACTTGATCGCCCCGAACTCCTTGAGGAGAACGGCGACCCAGAAGATGGGGAGCGAGAAGAACAGGAAGGTCACGAACGTGACGCTGTAGTCGAGCGTGCTGTACTGCCGCAGCGCGGTGACGATGCCGATCGAGATGCCGATCGTGATCGCCAGGATCGCGGCGGTGGTGACGAGCTGCAGCGTGGTCGGGATCGCGGCGCTGAGCGCCACGGTCACCGGCTGGTTCTGCAGCGTCACGCCCAGGTCACACTGGCCGACGAACGGCACGACGCACTTGACTGCGCCGCCGAGCCAGATGAAGTACCGCAGCGCTGGGGGCACGTCGAGGTGCAACGCCTCGGTGCGCGCGGCCATCCGGGCTTCCTTGCCCGGGAGGTTGCTCGACCGGATGTCCTGCAGGGGGTCGCCGGAGTAGGCGACGAGCATGTAGACGATGAACGACGCGCCAAGCAGGATGAGCAGCGACGCGAGTACTCGCCGTGTGATGTAGGTGAGCATCTGTTCTTCGGTGTGAGTGCGGGTCGCACCGACCGGCGGTCGGGCGACGAACGAGTCTACGACAGGGCTGAGCACCGCGGGTTACCCGGTGCCGAGTCCCTGACCGACGGGTGCCGGACCTCCGCGTGGGAGGCCCGGCACCGTCGGTCTAGGCGGCCGCCGTCAGGCGGCTACCGGCTGACAGCACCTCATCAGGAGGCGTCGTCGACCGTCCACTCCCACGTGTTCCACCAGACACCGTTCTGGTTGGGGTTGTAGGTGTCGATGCCCTTGACGCGGTCGGCGACAGCGTCGACGCCCACGCTCTGGAAGAAGGGCAGCGTCGTGGCCGTCGCACCGATCTTCTGCTCGATCTGGACCTGGAGGTCCGTCTGAGCAGCCGGGTCGACGGTCTGGATGAGCTGGTCCATCAGGTCGTCAGCAGACTTGTCCGAGACCTTGTTGAAGTTCGAGGCCTGGCCCGTGCCGTAGATCTGCGGGACGCCGGAGACGCCGACACCCGAGTTGATCCAGCCGAAGATGGACGCGTCGTACGAGCCGTTGCCGAGGCGCGAGCCCCAGTCAGCGTCGCCCTGGTCGTCGATCTTGAACCCGGCCTCCTTCGCCGACTTCGCGATGAGGGTGAAGGCGTCGACACGGTTCGGGTTGTTGACGTTGTAGAGCAGGCGCACGGTCGGCGTCTTGCCGGCCAGCAGAGCCTTGGCACCTGCGATGTCGGGCTCACCGTAGTTCTTGAACCCGTTGGTCTCGACCGTCTTGGCGTAGCCCTCCTGAGCCGGCACGAAGAGCACCGAGTTCAGGACCTCAGCCTTGGGGTCGAGCGGCGTGATGATCGCGTCGAGGATCGCCTGGCGCGGGATCGTCTTGAGGAAGGCCTCGCGGACGTTCTTGTCCTTGAAGACACCCGTGCTGTTCAGGTCGATGTGGTCGAACGACAGCTGCAGACCCTGGTGGACCTGGATGCCCGGGACGCCCTCGAGCGCGGCGAGCGTGTCGGCGTTGGCCTGCGGGGAGACCACGTCGACCTCACCGTTCTTGAGCGCCGAGATGGCGGCCGACGGGTCGGCGATGGTGCGGACGACGATCGAGTCGAGCTTCGGCGTCTGGTCACCCTCGTACGCCTTGTTCGCCACCAGGGTGACCGACTGGCCCTCCTGGACGTCCGAGACGATGTACGGGCCGCTCGACAGGTACAGGCCCGGGTCGGCCGGCAGCGTCTTGGAGTCGAAGCCCGTGTTGTAGAAGTCGGCGACCTTCTTCAGCGGGGCGTTGTCCGCCGGCTTGTCGGGGTTGCCGCGCGGCGTGTTCTTGAGCAGGTCGGTGAGCGCGGCCGCGTCAGCGAGACCAGCGTTCTTCGCGACGATGTGCGCCGGCCGGTCGAGGTCGAGGGCGACCTCCCAGTCGGAGAACGGCTTCGAGTACTTCAGCGTGATGCTGCGGCCGTCGTCACCGATGACCGGGAAGTCCGTCAGGTTGAGGCCCAGCGTGGAGCCCGCGTACGAGAAGTACGCGTTGCCCGTCTTGACCGAGCCGTCGTCGGCGTACGTCGCGTCGTCGTAGAAGCCGGAGAACACGGCCCACGCGAGGACGAGGTCGTTGGCGTCGATCGGCTCGCCGTCGCTCCACTTCTTGCCCTCGTTGATCGTGTACTTGACCGTCAGCGGGTCGTCGCTGAGCTTCTCGGTCTTCGCGAACGACTCGTCGTGCTGAACCTTCAGCTGGTCGTCGATGTAGTACAGGTGCGAGTTCGTCGCGAGCGCGATCTTCGAGTTGATGTCGGTGTTGCCGTTGGCCGTCGACGAGTTGAACGAGAAGAACTCGTTCGTCTCCGACACCGTCACGGTGCCACCGGTCGTTGCTGCCGGCGCCTCGCTCGAGGAAGCCGAGGGCGTGGCCGACGACTCGTCCGAGGGGTTGTTGGAGCACGCAGTGAGCACCAGGGCACCCGCCGCGAGCATGGCGGCGCCAGCACTGATTCGCCTGATCTTCAATGTTCCTCCTGAGAAGGGGTGGACGGTCCGGCGCGGGCTGCCGACAGGGTCGGACGCCACCTCCGGACATGTTCGTCCGCCGTGAGTTGGCGTAACGCTAGTCAACACCGAAGGGACAAACCGGGCACGTCGTACAACTGACGAAGGATCGTTACCTTATTGATACTGGCCAGTAGGTCCCGCATGGTGAGACGCGACCAGCGGACATGCAGGTGAAACATGCCGGTCACGAACGCGCTCAGGTCACGATCGGACAAATCGACTGCCCCCCAGTGGCTCGATGTGCTAGGCCGTTCGGGCTTGTGACGCCGATCACATGCGGCTGGCCTGCACAATCGTCGGATGGACTTCACCTCGACGATCCGACGGGTCGGACGCACGCGCTGGTTCGCCCGCATCGGCCGCGCCGTCTCACGACTTGATCGCCGCCTGCAGAAGCGGACCGGAGGACGCTGGAGCGTCCTCGGCCGCCCGACCCTGCCCCAGCTCATCCTCACGACCACCGGACGCCGCTCGGGCGAACCACGCGAAGCCGTTCTGCTGTACGCGCGCGTCGACGAACGCTGGATCGTCCTCGGGTCCAACTGGGGCCAGGAGCACCACCCGGCGTGGTCGCTCAACCTGCTCGCGCACCCGGAAGCGACCGTGACGGTCGCGGGACGGAGCACCCCCGTGGTCGCGCATCTAGCCGAGGACGCCGAGCGGGCGGCACTCATGCCCGCGCTGCTCGCGGTGTGGCCGGGGTACGACGACTACGCCGCCCGCTCAGGCCGCGAGCTGCGCGTGTTCGTCCTCGCCCCGGCCTGACCGCCCGACCTCTCGCGGCGGCGGCTCACACCTCCTGCGCGGGGATGGACACCTTCGTCGTGCGGACGAAGCTCACGGCCTCGCTCCGGTACGGGGTCGTGACCGTGATCTCGACGCGGGCGGTCACGGTCGTCGCAGCCGTCGCGGGGTAGACCTGGCTCTGGTCCCACGTTCCCGACCAGGTGTTGCCCGACGTCCACGGCGCGTCGGTCCAGACCGAGCTCGACCCGTAGTCGGGGTGCTCGTAGGTCGTGGTGACCGTGGTCCACACCTGCTCGTGCGGCACCGGGACACCGGCCCGCGGGGTGACGACGATCGTGATGGCGGCCCCGTCGGTCATCGTCGTCGGCACGCCGACCGAGACAGATGGGGCGTTGCGGATCACGATCGAGCGGGCGACCGTCTGCGTGCGGTTCTTGGAGTCGCGCAGCTTGACCGTCAGCCTCGCGGAACCGTCGAGCGGCACTGACCACGGCGAGGCGACCGAGTCGAAGGTGACCGCGGCGCGCTTGCCGCTGCGGAGCCCCGAGGACACGTACTGGCAGTAGCCGGCGCCGAGGCACACCTCGACGTCGGAGAGCGTCGCGCTCGAGCCCTTTCCCACGCTTGGCACGAACGTGACGGCGATCTTCCCCTGGACGGTCACCCCCGCGGCCGGGGTCAGCCCGGACAGCGTCGGCCGGATGACCGCGACCGCAGCCGCTGCCGTGCGCGATGCGCCCGTGCCGACCTCGTTGAGCGCGGCGACCCGAACCGTGTACCGCTGGCCGTTCTTGAGCCCGCCGACCTTGGTCTTGACCGTCGTTCCGCCCGGCGAGCGCACGACCCGCGTCGTCGCCTTGCCCGTCGTCCTCGACGTCGCCGTGACCCGGTACCCGGTCACGGGCATCCCGCCGTCGGCGGCGCGCTTCCAGCTCACGGTCAACGCGGCGTCCGCGTTCGCCGCGGTCACGGCCGGCACCGCGCGCGGCTTGGCCGCTCTCGCGACGTGCCGGCGCACCGTGATCGACGCCGACGAGCTGCTCGAGCGACCCACCGTGACCCGGATGCCCTCCGGCGACGTCCAGCTCGAGCCGGCCGGGAGCGCCACCCGCGCCTCGTCACCCAGCCACGACGAACCGTCGATGAACGGGTACATGTCCAGCACCGCAGCCGAGGCGTGGCCGGGCATGCCGAGCCTGGAGTCCGTCACGCGCACCTGCACGCCCGTCAGGCTCGACTCGAGCTCGTCGTCGAGCCCGACACGTCGGCGGTACTCGACCCAGTACGTGCGCGTCGCGCTCGCCTTGATCTTGACGACCTTCGTGCTTCGCGACGAGCCCGCCATCGGGTGCAGCGTGTAGGTGGCGGACGACGCCTTGACGTTGCTCCGCAGCTGCGTCGACGTCAGCCACCCGAGACGCGCGAGCTTGGGTCCCGAGAACCAACCCGCACCCGGGCCGTTGCCCATCGCGTCCGACAGGTCCGAGTACTCGAGGATCTGGCACCCCGACGGCTTGGCGATCACGACCTTGACCTTGCCTCGGTAGCACTCGAGGTAGTTCGCGTGCTCGAGCCCGAGGTTGTGACCCAGCTCGTGGCTCACGACGCGGACGTCCGCGGTGCCGTTCAGCCACACGTACCGCCCGGGCAGCGACCCGAGGCCCGCCTCCCACGCCTGCCCCTGGCACGCCTCGGCGGTGACGTAGAAGATCACGTGGGCGTACGCGGACGGGTTGGTCCCCCGCTTCTTCGCGATCGCGATCGCCTTCGAGGCGACGTGGTCCATCTGCGGACCCAGCCCGCATCGCACCGGCGGCCTGGAGATCTTGGCCCAGCCGAGCACCTTCGACGTCAGCCCGACCCGGCCGCTCGAGACGGTGCGGTAGTAGGTGTCGACCTTCTTCATCTGGGCGGCCAGGCTCTTCGTCGTCGCGTTGTCCTTGCCGACGCCGGACCAGTACACGGGGATGACGAGCACCTTGCGCTTGCTCCTGGCAGTCAGCGCCCCGATCCCGCCGACCGCGCTCGGCGCGGCGGGCACGATCGCACGGTCGCCGGGGACCGTTCCCGGGGGGACGGTGTCCGATGGGGCCGGCGGGGCCTGCGCTGCCTCGGGGGCCGATGGCGTGGCGGCCGCTGGCATCAGCGACTCGGCCGACGAGGTCGCTTGCGACGCGCCGACAGCCCGGGCTGCCGCGGCGGGCTTCGCGCTCGCCGGGTGCTCGGCCGCGTCGCCCGCGACGGGCGTCAGGCCGGCGAGCACGAGCATGCCGACGACCACGACGGAGGCCGAACGGCGGATCGTGATGTGCTTGGTGATCGACACCGCCGCCTCCGCGCCTTTTGTCCCTTTTGCCCGATCATGACACCGGACGCGTGAGACGCGACTCGAGAACCGGATGAAAAGCGCAGCGCGCGCCGCGGTGAGCGTGAAGCATTCGGCCCGCCGAGGGGGACAAACGCTTCACGCTCCGGATCGGCCGCGTGTGGTGACGGGCTAGGCGCGGTGGGTCACGTAGACGTGCTCGGCGCCCGGGCGGTCGGGGGCGTCGCGGACCTCGTCGACGACGAAGCCCGCCGCGGTCAGGTCGGTGCGCGTCTCGGCCTCCGTGCGGAACCGCAGGGTCGAGTCGGACTCGATCGTGGTGCCGTCGGGCATCACGTTGGTCCACCGGAACGTGACGAGCGGCTCGGCGACCTCCACGAGGTCGCACCACGTGCGAACGCGACCGACCCCCGGCACGTCCCGCTCGTCGGCGGTGTGCTCGCGGACCCAGGACTCCCACGCACGCCGCGCCGGCACGCGCGACTCGAACACCAACGAGCCGCCCGGGCGCAACGCGGCGTGGATCCCGGCAAGAGTCGCGGCCCAGGCCTCGTCGGTCACGAAGACCTGCGCGACGTTCGCCGTCATCGTCGCGAGATCGACGGCCAGCGGCGGCAGCGTCGTGGCGTCCCCGTGGATCCACCGCACCGCCTCCGCCCCGGCTTGCCCCGAGCCACGTCGAGCGAGGCGCCGGCGGGATCGACCGCGACCACCTCGATCCCGCGTGCCGCGAGCAGCAGCGCGAACACGCCCGTGCCGCAGCCGACGTCGAGCACGGTCGAGGCCCCGAGCTCGGTCGCTACTGCGAGGTAGGCATCGAGGTCCGACCGGTCGCCGTCGAACACGTCGTACAGGCGCGCCAGCCTCGGGTCCTCGAAGATCGCATCGGCCACGCCGCGAACCTAGTTCGCAGGCATGGCCGACCGCGAAGGAAATCAGCGCGGCTTGATGACCAGCTTGATCGACGTCTTCGCCTTGGCGATCGTCGACGAGCCCGAGTAGTAGATCTTCAGGGTGTAGGTCTTGGCCTTCCACGTCTTGGGGAGGTGGACGGTGGCGCGGCGGTCCTTGACGGTGGCCTTCGCGACGTAGGTCGTGCCGCGGTAGACCTTGATCACGCCGGTCGGCTTGAGCGTCGAGAGCACCTTCACGGACAGCGTCGCGCTATGGCCCGCCTTGACGGATGTGACGGTGGCGCGAACGGTCGAGGCGTCCTTGACGACGACCTTCGTCGACCTGCTCGCCGGCGTGAACGCCAGGCTGCCCGCGTAGCGCACGGTGAAGGTGCGCGTCCCGCGCTTGAGCGCCTGCGGCGTCACGAGGCTCGCCTTGCCCGCGACGAGCGCGCGCGTGCCGATCGCCACCCCGTCCTGGTAGATCGTGACCTGGCCCGTGGGCGTCGTGGCGCCCGCGATCGCGACCGAGACCCTCGTCTTCGCCCCCTCCGTGACCGACGGCGCGGAGATCTTCGCCGTCGTCGTCACCCGCGGACGTCCCGAGAACGAGACGGTGACGTCGGCGCCCGTCGGGGTGAGCGCACCGACGACCACCTTGAGCTGGCCGCCGTGCAGCGAGAGGACGTCGCCGGTGGCACCTGCTGCGTCGAACTCGCCGTCGCCGACCGGGAACGGCAGGGTGTCGAGCTCGCGGCCCCGCAGGCTC
>Ga0160432_101127_pt1 | contig 9945 bp, 9 predicted proteins | sample HID1971M_E0MG_FD_108250 | JGI IMG/M metagenome (GOLD analysis project Ga0160432, IMG submission 108250) | Enriched millipede-associated microbial communities from UW Madison campus, WI, USA - HID1971M_E0 MG | ecosystem: Host-associated > Arthropoda: Insects > Digestive system > Unclassified ... | reverse complement strand
CCACTTCGCCGACTGGCGGCGGACCCGCGCGCTCGGTGCCTACGCCACGGTCGCGACCTTCGCGGGCATCCTCGCGCCCCTGCTCGGGGGCGCCGTCGTCGCGCTCGTCGGCGGCGTGGACGCGTGGCGCTGGGTGGTGGTCGTGAACGTGCCGTTCGGTGCGGCGGCGGCGGTGCTCGGCGTCGTCTGGCTCCCTCGGGTGCCCCGCAAGGCCGACCGACCCAGCCTCGACCTCGTGGGCGCGGCGCTGCTCGGTGCCGTGACCCTCGCCGTGCTGCTGCCCGCCGTCGCGGTCAGCGGGGGAGGCGCCGCGAGCCCGTGGAGCATCGCGGCGGTCGCGGCGCTGGTCGTCGCCCTCGTCGTGTGGGAGCGCCGGTTCGCCCGACGCGGGGGCGCACCGATCGTGCTGCCCGCCCTGCTGACCAAGCGGCGGTTCGCGCTCGGCACGCTGGTGGCGACCTTCTCGTTCGGGGCGATGCTCGGCACGTCGCTGGTGCTCGTGCTCTTCCTGCAGGAGGGGCTCGGCCTCAGTGCCTGGCAGGCGGGCCTCGTCGGGACGCCGGGGGCGGTGGTTGGCGCCGGGACCTCGCTGGTCGCCTGGCGCGTGGCCGCGCGACACGGTCGCCCTGCGGTCACGTTCGCGCTCGGCCTCGTGGCGATCTCGCTGGTCGCGAGCGCGGCGATCGTCGCGTGGGCGCCGCAGGGTGCGATCATCGCCGGGCTCGTCGCGACCCAGGTGCTCAGCGGCGCGGGCAGCGGGCTCGTGCACGCGCCCAACCAGGCGCTGACGCTGCAGGACGCGCCCCCCGGAACCGCGGGACTCGCGGCCGGCTTCCTGCAGGTCGCGCAACGGATCTCCGCCGTGCTGTCGCTCGCGGTGCTCGGCGGCATCGTGCTCGCGTCCGTCGAGCCGGGCGACGAGGCCAGCTATCGCCGGGCCGCGACCGTCGCGCTGTCCGCTACGGCCGCACTCGTCGTCGCGGCCGTCGGCGCCTCGCTCGCCGACCGCAGACGCACACCGACGCGACCCCGACGGATCGATCCGAGCCCGACAGCAGCGCAGCAGCAGGCCCTTCAACCGACAGGAGCACAACCATGACCAGCACCGCACCCGCCGAGACCCTCAGCCTGGACGAGGCCGCCGCGCTCGCACCCGTCGTCGACGCGGTCCACGCCGCCGCTCGCGTCGCGGACGGCGCGTTCCTCATCGACGTGCGCAGCGACAAGGGGCGTGCCGCGACCGGCGCGATCCCGGGCGCCACGGTCGTCGACCGCTACGAGGTGGACGCCGCCTTCGACCTGGCCGCAGCGACGCGCCTCGCGCCGGTCGTCTCGCTCGACACGCCGATCGTCGTCGTGTGCGGCTCCGTGCGCGGTTCCGGACCGGTGGCCGCGGCGCTGCGGGAGAAGGGCTTCACCAACGTCGTGCACGTCGAGGGCGGCGCCCCGGCCTGGCGCGACGCGGGCCTGCCGTTCGAGCCCGGCACGGAGGGCACCGCATGACGGCGCCCTCCGACGTCGCAGCACGCCCGGTGAGCACGGCGTTCCTCGACGAGCTGCACGCCGTCACCGAGCGCCGGCGTGCCGCGTTCGTGCCGCTGACCTCGCCGTTCAGCGGCGCCGACCCGCAGGACGTCGCGTTCGTCCGCGACGCCGCGAAGCTCGTCGAGGCCGACGCGCTCGCCCTCGCGCGCGACGTGCACGGGTTCGCGGAGGAGGCGTTCCGGGAGGTCCGGTCGGTCGCTGCCGTCGCCGCTCTCCTGCGGGCCGCGGGCGTCCCCGCGCAGGTCGGCACGCACGGGCTCTCGACCTCGCTGCGCGCGGGGCTGACGAGCGACGGGCCCGACGACGGCAGCAGCACCGACGGGCCGACGATCGCCATCCTCGCCGAGTACGACGCGCTGCCCGGCGTCGGCCACGCGTGCGGCCACCACCTGATCGCCGCGGCCGCGACAGGCGCCTTCCTCGCGCTGCACCGCGCCGTGCAGGACGGTTTGCGCTTCGACGGCCGCGTGCTGCTGCTCGGGACTCCTGCGGAGGAGGGCTCGTCCGGCAAGGAGATCCTCGCGCAGGCGGGGTTCTTCGACGGTGTCGACGCCGCGATCATGGTGCACCCGTTCGGCTACGACGTGGTCGACCACCCGTTCCTGGGGCGCCGGCAGCTGCGCGTGACCTATCACGGCGCCGCGGCGCACGCGTCGGCGAGCCCGTTCATGGGCCGCAACGCGCTCGACGCCGTCGCGCTGAACTACCAGGCCGTGGGCTTGTTGAGGCAGCACATCCCGCCGAGCGACCGCGTGCACGGCGTGATCCGCGAGGGCGGCGACCGTCCGAGCGTGGTTCCCGAGCGCGCCTCCGTGGAGTACTACGTGCGGTCCGCGAGCCCGCAGACCCTCAAGGACCTGTCGCTGCGGCTGGAGGACATCGCGCGGGGGATCGCACTCGCGACGGGCACGACGGCAGAGCTCGCGTGGGATGCCGCGCCCTTCACGCTCCCCGTGCGCACCAACCGTCCGCTCGCGGCGCGCTGGGCGGGTCACCAGGCGCACCAGGGCCGCACAGTGCTGGCCGGGGGCGTGGTCCCGGAGATCCTGGCCGCGTCGACCGACTTCGGGAACATCAGCGTCCGGATCCCCGGCATCCACCCGATGATCGCGGTCAGCGAGCCGGACGTCGCGCTGCACACCCGCGAGTTCGCGGAGGTCGCGGCCGGACCGCGCGGAGACGCGGCCGTCGTCGACGGCGCGGTCGGGCTCGCGCTGACGGCTCTCGACTGGGTCGCCGACCCCGACCTGCGCGCCGCGGTGCGGGAGGACTTCGAGGCGTCGGGCGGCGAGCTCGACGTGGCGGGCTACTTCGGATGAGGAGGTCACGATGACGCTCGAGGTGCGGATCGCGGATCCGAGCGAGTACGACGAGGTCGGGCAGCTCACGCGCGGCGCGTTCGACGCGGGCGCCTACGGCCCCACGCAGGACGCCGAGCGGCTGCGACAGCTCACCGACGCCGCGGGCCGCGCGCGCGACGGCGACCTGATCGTGGCGGTCGCCGACGGCAGCCTCGTCGGGACCGTGAGCCTGCTGCGCCCGGGCACGCCCTACAGCCGCCAGGCGCTGGCCGACGAGCGCGAGCTGCGGCTGCTGGCGACCGCGTCCGGCGCCCGGGGCCAGGGCATCGGCGCCGCGCTGATCGCCGACGCGCTCGTGCGCGCGCGGCGCGACGGCGCCGCGGGCGTCGTCCTCGACACGGGCCCGCGCAACGTGGTCTCCCAGCGGCTGTACCACCGGCTCGGGTTCGAGCGCGTGGTCGAGCGCGAGACGACCGTCGTCGGGCGCGGCATCGGCCGGCTCGCGGTGTTCCGCTACGACCTCACGCGCACGGGGGTGCGCGTCAGGCTCGTCGCGCCGCACGAGTACGACGAGGTGTCGCGGCTGTCCGTGGCGGCCTACGCGCACGACTACGAGCTCAGCGACGACTACCGCGCGTCGATCGCCGACGTCGCGAGCCGAGCGCGCGAGCACGAGGTCTGGGTCGCGGAGGACCTGACCGACGGCTCCATCCTCGCAACGGTCGCGACCCCGCGCCCGGGCGGCCACCTGTCGCCGCTGGGCGCCGAGGGTGAGGTCGACTTCCGGCTGCTGGCCGTCGACCCGGCCGCGCGGGGCCGCGGCATCGGCGAGCTGCTGACCAGGCACGTCATCGAGCTCGCACGGCAGCGCGGCGCAGACCGCGTCGTCATGAACTCCGGCCCCCGCATGCTCGCGGCGCACCGGCTGTACCACCGGCTCGGATTCGTCCGGCTGCACGAGCGCGAGACCCACGTCGTCGAAGGCGGGGTCCTGCTCGCCTTCGGGTACGAGCTCGCCGCCCCCCACGTCCCAGCTGTCCCCGTCACGCAAGGAGCATCCGCATGAGGTTCCAGGTCCTCGACATCGTCCCCCACACGGCGCACCCGGTCACCGGAGCCCTGCTCGACCCCTCGACGCGCCTCGAGCGCGTCGTCGAGACGGCCGTGCTGGCCGAGGAGCTCGGGCTCGACTCGTTCGCGGTCGGCGAGCGGCACGCGGGCGACTTCCTGTCGTCGTCCCCGACCGTGCTGCTGGGCGCGCTCGCGCAGGCCACGGACCGGATCCTGCTCAGCACCGGCGTCACGGTGCTCTCACTGCTCGACCCGGTGCGCGTCGCGGAGGACTACGCGACGATCGACCTGCTCTCGCGCGGGCGGCTCGAGATCGTCGTCGGCAAGGGCAACGAGGACAAGCACTTCCCGCTGTTCGGCCTCGACATCGCCCACCAGTACGGCTACCTGGAGGAGAACTACGGCCTGCTGCGCGAGCTGCTCGAGCGCGAGCACGTCGACTGGCAGGGCACGTTCCACTCCTCGCTCACTGACGTGACGACCCTGCCGCGGCCGTTCGACGGCCGGTTCCGCATCTGGCACGGGTCGGCCACGAGCCTGTTCGCGGTGGAGCTCGCCGCCCGGTACGGCGACCCGATCGTCTCGGCGAACGCCCTGCAGCCGCGCGAGAAGTACCAGGTGCTGATCGACCACTACCGCGAGCAGCTCGTCGCCTACGGCCACGACCCGGCGGTCGGGTACGTCGGCGCGGGCTCGGGCGGCCTGTTCCTCGCCGACACCAGCGAGCAGGCGACCGACGAGTACCGCGCGGTCTACGAGGCCTTCGCGGCGCGCAGCATCGCGCTGCACCAAGGGGACAACCGGCCGGGCAAGTCGTCGTCGTTCGCGAGCATCGAGGACGCGGTCGAGCGTGGGCCCGCGCTGGTCGGCTCGTCGGAGCGGGTCGCCGAGAAGATCGTCGACTACCACCGCTCGTTCGGCCACGACCTGCAGTCGGTCTCGCTCAACCCGGTGCTCGACTACGAGCAGCAGCACGACGTGCTGCGCCGGTTCGCCGAGGAGGTCGTGCCGCTCGTGCGTCGTGAGGTCTCGACCACGCTGTGGGGCCCGAACGACCCGGGCCGGGCGCGCGGCCTGGGTGCCGCGCGCGTCGCCGCGGGCCTGCCCGACGACGACCTCGCGGCGGCCGCCGTCCCGGGGACCTGATGAGCGTCGAGTTCCTCGGCGCGGGGTACGGCAACCCGTCGACCGAGACCGTGCCGCTGACCGGCCCGGTCTTCGACCCGGGGTACACGCGCGACATCGTGCGGGCCCACGAGGCGCACGGCTGGGACCACGTGCTGTTCCCGTACGCGTCCGACGGGCCGGACCCGGCGCAGGCAGCCGCCTGGGCCGCGACCGCGTCCGAACGGATCCAGCTGCGGGTGGCGCACCGCCCCAACGTCGCCGCTCCCACGTTCGCGGCGAAGACCTTCGCGACGCTGCACCAGACGTCGGGCGGGCGGGTCACGGCGCACCTCATCGCCGGCGGGCTCACCTCGGACCAGCGCGCCGAGGGCGACCACCTCGACAAGGACGCGCGCTACGACCGGCTCGAGGAGTACGCCCACCTGCTGCTGCGCGCCTGGACGGCCGACGAGCCGTTCTCGCACGCGGGGCCGTACTACTCGGTCGAGGGCTTCGCGCTGCGTGCGCGTGGCGCCAGTCGACCCGGGCTCTCGGCGGGCGGCGCGTCGCGTCGTGCGCTCGAGGTCGGGGCAGCGGTCGCCGACGTGTTCGCGCTGTTCGGCGAGCCGCTCGCCGCGACCGAGGCGCAGGTGGAGCTGCTGCGAGGCTTCGCCGCCGCGGCGGGCCGCCCGGTGCCGCGGCTGCAGATCGCCTTCCGGCCGATCGTCGCGGCGACGGACGACGAGGCGTGGGCCAAGGCGCACGCGATCAAGGCGCGGATCGACGCGCGCGCCGCAGCGGCCGAGCCCGTCGCGTCGCTCTCGTCGGCGCCGGCCGTGCCGGGTCGGCTGCCGGAGAACACGGCCAACCTGCGGCTCGCCGAGCTCGCGGCGGCGGGGGAGCGGCACGACCGCGCGCTGTGGACGCCGACGGTCGCGGGCGCGGGCGGCCTTCCGACGAGCGCGACGGCACTGGTCGGCTCGTACCGGACCGTCGCCGACGCGCTGCTCGACTACGTCGACCTCGGCTTCGAGATCTTCGGCCTGCGTGGGTACGACCTGATCGAGGACGCGATCGAGTTCGGCGACAACGTCATCCCGCTGGTTCGTGCAGGTGCTGCGAACAGATCCGGACAGCACGCCCAACGCGAGCGCACCCGGACTACCCTGGCCGGATGACCACGTCGCTCGATACCCCCGACCTCGTAGCGGACTCGTCGCAGGGATCCGATCCCGGCGACGTCGCCGCACAGGTCGAGGCCGTGGCGACCCGCGCGAAGCGGGCCTCGAGGCGCCTCGCGACGGCCAACCGTGCGACCAAGGACGCGGCGCTGCACGCGCTCGCGGACGCGCTCGTCGGAGCCACTGACCGCATCGTCGCCGCCAACGCCGAGGACCTGGAGCGCGGACGGAGCAGCGGCATGGCCGCGGGGCTCCTCGACCGGCTCGCGCTCGATCCCGCGCGGATCGTGGCCATCGCCGACGCGCTGCGCGAGCTCGCGAGCCTCCCCGACCCGGTCGGGGAGGTCGTCCGAGGATCCACCCTGCCCAACGGGTTGCGGCTGCGGCAGGTCCGGGTGCCGATGGGCGTCGTCGGGATGATCTACGAGGCGCGGCCGAACGTCACGGTCGACGCCGCCGGGCTCGCGCTCAAGAGCGGCAACGCGGTGATCCTGCGCGGTGGCTCGGCGGCCGCGTCCAGCAACGCGGTGATTGTCGAGGTCCTGGCGCACGCGCTCGAGTCCGTGCACCTGCCCGGTGACCTCGTCCAGTCGATCGACGCGTGGGGCCGCGAGGGCGCCGTCGCGCTCATGCGCGCCCGCGGGCTCGTCGACGTGCTCGTCCCGCGCGGCGGCGCCGACCTGATCCGCACCGTGGTGCGCGAGTCGACCGTGCCGGTCATCGAGACGGGCGTCGGCAACGTGCACATCTACGTCGACGAGAGCGCCGAGCTCGGCGACGCGCTGCCGATCCTGCTCAACGCCAAGACCCAGCGCGTCGGCGTGTGCAACGCCGCCGAGACGCTCCTGGTGCACGAGGGCGTCGCCGACGAGTTCCTGCCCGTCGCGATCGCGATGCTGGCCGATGCGGGAGTCACGGTGCACGGCGACGCCCGCACGCTCGCCCTCGCGCCCGAGGAGGCGGACGTGGTCCCGGCCACGGACGAGGACTGGGCCACCGAGTACCTGTCGCTCGACATCGCCGTGCGGGTCGTCGAGGACCTCGACGAGGCCCTCGAGCACATCCGCACGTGGAGCTCGGGACACACCGAGGCGATCCTCACGCGCGACCTGGCCGCCTCCGAGCGGTTCGTCGCGGAGGTCGACTCCGCGGCCGTCATGGTCAACGCCTCGACCCGGTTCACGGACGGCGGACAGCTCGGCCTGGGTGCCGAGATCGGCATCTCCACCCAGAAGCTGCACGCGCGCGGGCCCATGGGCCTCGCCGAGCTGACGACCACCAAGTGGATCGTGCACGGCGACGGCCACGTCAGGCCCTGACCCCACAGACCCCCGTGCGACACTGGTCGCCACCCCACCAACCCCTGGAGGAAGTCCCGTGCACGCTGCTGTGATCGCCGCGGCCGAGCAGGCCGCAGAGCACACGAACGAGCTGCCGTTCCCGCCCGTCGTCTTCGGGTTGGCCGCCTTCGGTGGCCTCGTCGCGATGCTGCTCATCACGTACGCGTTCCGCAGCGTGGGCACCCGCCACTGAGCCCCGCAGGGCCGCCCGGAGGCGAGGACCGATGACGCAGCGACGGCCCCGTGTGGGGGTGATGGGTGGCACGTTCGACCCCATCCACCACGGTCACCTGGTCGCCGCGTCAGAGGTCGCCGCTCAGTTCGACCTCGACGAGGTCGTCTTCGTCCCGACGGGCCGGCCCACGTTCAAGCTCGACCAGCAGGTCACGGTCGCGGAGCACCGGTACCTGATGGCCGTGGTCGCGACCGCGTCGAACCCGCGCTTCACCGTGAGCCGCGTGGACATCGACCGCGAAGGTGTGACGTTCACCGTCGACACCCTGCGTGATCTCAAGGCCGACCGCCCGGACGCCGACTTCTTCTTCATCACAGGCGCGGACGCCATCGCGCAGATCTTGACGTGGAAAGATGGTCAGGAGCTGTTCTCGATGGCGCAGTTCGTGGCGGTCACCCGCCCCGGGCACGCGTTGTCTGTCGACGGCCTTCCGGGGGACCGGGTGCACGTGCTCGAGATCCCCGCGCTGGCCATCTCGTCGACGGACGTCCGCGCGCGTGCCCAGGCGGGAAAGCCCGTCTGGTACCTCGTTCCTGACGGGGTCGTCCAGTACATCGCCAAGCACAGGTTGTATCGAGGGAAGTCATGAGTGAACCCGGAGAGCGGCGTCGTCGCCGCGACCTCCACCGCAGCGCCGAGACGGGCGCTGTCGAGTCGACCCCTGCCGCGGAGCAGTGGCCGTCCGCACCGGTGACGGACACGGGCTCGATCCCGGCTCCTGGCTCTCGTCGCGCGCGGCGCGCGTCCGACGCCCCCGCGACCGACGCCACGCCCGCCGCGTCATGGCCGGCGAGCTCCCCGTCGGCCTCGTCGGGGTCGGCGGCCACGTCGCGACCCGCCTCCCCGGCCGGAGCTGCCGGTTCGCCGTCGACGGCCTGGCCGCACGCGACTCCCGGCGGCGCGCCGTCGTCCTCGACGCCCACACGCACGGCGTGGGGGAGCGTCGCGGGAGGGTCGTCGGCAGCGCCGACGCAGCGCCCCTCGGCCCGGCCTCAGTCACCCGCCCAGCCTCAGGCCCCGGCTCAGCCGCTCGCCCAGCGTCAGCCGACCACAGGCGTGCCGCAGCCGACGGCCGGCGCAGGTGTGCCGCAGCCGACCGCCGGCGCGGGCGTGCCGCAGCGGACGCCCGCGGCGCGGCCGTCGACGCCGACCCCGTCCGACGACGCCGCCCGCTCTCGCCGGTCCACCCGCGACACCCTGCTCGACCCGACGGCGATCTCGCGGCCCGCGACGAGCCAGCGCCCCGCCTTGGCGGCCCCCGGCTCCGCGCCGACCGCGCCGGAGCACGCGTCGTCGGCGATGCCCGCGCAGCGGCCGGCGACGTCCGGACGGCCGTCGTGGTCCGCTCCGACGCCGAGGACCCCGGAACCGGCGCAGCCCGCGCAGAGCTTCGCCCCCTCCCGCCCGGCGAGCCCGCGGCCGGTCGCCGGCGCTGCGCCCGCAGCCGCCGCACCCGCCCCGGGTGCGCAGGCCAGCCCCGCGCCGCAGGCGCCGCAGCTCGGCACCGGCACGGGCTGGGCGCCCCGCCCCGACGGTGCCGCGACGGCCTGGACGCCGACCGCACCTGCATCGCCTGCGGCACCAGTGGCGCCCACGGCGCCGGTCGGGACGGACGCGGCCGCGACAAGTCCCGCGATCTCACGGCCCGCCGCTCCGGCATTCGTCCCCACGGACGCGTCGGCGAGCCCCGCGGCCGCGTCGCCCGGGGTCGGATGGACCGCTCAGCCTGATCACGCTCCGGTCGCCGCGTCGGCGGCATCGTCCGAGGCCGCGCCCGCGTGGGCCCCGATCGGCGAGGTCGCCCCGGCGACGCCCGACGCTGCTGCGACCGAGGACGACGAGGACGAGGCGGGGCGGCGTCCGCGCCACCCCTACACGTGGCTGCACCTCATCGTGCTCGCGCTCGTCGCCTTCGTGCTCGGATTCCTCATCATGCTGCTCGTCGTCAACGGTCGCCCCGACAACAGCGCCTTCGCACCGGTGTCCGACGGCTCGCACGCCATCGCGCACTCACCGCCTGCCTGACCACCGCTCAACTTCCTTCCAAGGAGCCTCGTGCCTGCTACCGAACGTGCCGTTGAACTTGCGATCGCCGCTGCCCGTGCGGCCTCCGACATCAAGGCGGAGGAGATCATCGCGCTCGACGTGAGCGAGCAGCTCGTCCT
>Ga0160432_101118_pt1 | contig 10007 bp, 6 predicted proteins | sample HID1971M_E0MG_FD_108250 | JGI IMG/M metagenome (GOLD analysis project Ga0160432, IMG submission 108250) | Enriched millipede-associated microbial communities from UW Madison campus, WI, USA - HID1971M_E0 MG | ecosystem: Host-associated > Arthropoda: Insects > Digestive system > Unclassified ... | reverse complement strand
GATCGACGCCGTCAAGATCGGGATGCTGCAGGATGCCGCGATCATCGGCGTCGTGCGCGCGTGGCTCGCCCGGGTGCGGCCGGCGGTCGTCGTGCTCGACCCGGTGATGGTCGCCACGAGCGGCGACCGGCTGCTCGACGCGGCCGCCGAGGACGCGCTGCGGGCGCTGTGCGCGGAGGCCGACCTCGTGACCCCGAACCTCGCCGAGCTCGCGGTGCTGACCGGCCTCCCCGTGGCCCGCACCTGGGCCGACGCCCTCGACGGCGCCCGCCGACTGCACGAGACCACGGGCGCGCTCGTGCTGCTCAAGGGCGGGCACCTGGACGGCGCCGATTGCCCCGACGCGCTGGTCGGACCCGATGGGGTGCACGAGGTCGCGGGCCGCCGCGTCGCGACGCGCCACACGCACGGCACCGGGTGTTCGCTGTCGTCGGCCATGGCGACGCTGCGGGCGGGCGGAGCGACGTGGCCCGAGGCGCTCGTGCGCGCCAAGCGGTGGCTCACCGGTGCCCTCGCCCACGCCGACGCGCTGCGCGTCGGACAGGGCAACGGCCCGATCGACCACTTCCACGAGCTGCGCGCGCCCGCTGCGGCGACGTGGTCGGCCCAGGTGTGGGATGCCGCCGCCGCGATCCGGGACGACATCGAGGCGTGCGCATTCGTGCGGGGCCTCGGCGACGGGTCGCTGGAGCGTCCGGCGTTCACGTGGTACCTCGCCCAGGACGCCCGCTACCTGGGCGAGTACGCGCGCCTGCTCGCCCAGGCGAGCGCCCTCGCCCCGACCCCCGACGAGCAGGCGTTCTGGGCACGGTCCGCCCAGTCGGCGCTGGTCGAGGAGCAACGGCTGCACGACTCCCACCTGGACGGCGGCCCGCCCGCCGACCCCGCGCCGGCCACGCGCGCGTACACGAACCACCTGCACGCCTCGGCCCGCACGTACGGCGAGCTCGTCGCGGCGCTGCTCCCGTGCTTCTGGATCTACGCCGACGTCGGCACGCGGCTTGCTGCCGCGCGCCACGCGGAGCACCCCTACGACGACTGGCTGGCGGCGTACGGCGATCCCGCGTTCGCCGAGGCGACCGCGCAGGCCGTGCGGATCGCCGATGCCGCAGCCGGCGCGGCGTCCGTCGCCGAGCGCACCCGCATGTCGGAGGCGTTCCAGCGGTCCGCCGAGTTCGAGCTGCTGTTCTTCGAGGCGCCGCTCGCGGTCGTGCCCGCCGCGGTCTGATGTCGCCGGACCACCGCGATGTCGGCCGCGGCTGGCAGACTCGGCGCATGGCGATGATCGGCACCCCGGGCGGCACCTCCGAACGACCGGCCGTCTTCTTCTCGGGGCCGGACGAGTTCCGTGCGTGGCTCGAGGCCAACCACGACTCGGCCACCGAGCTGTGGATGGGGCTGTACAAGAAGCACGTCGCCGATCGCCCGCTGACCTGGGAGCAGGCCGTCCCCGTCGCGCTCTGCTTCGGGTGGATCGACTCCGTCGCCCAGCGCATCGACGACGACGCCGTGCGCCAGCGCTGGTCGCCGCGCAAGCCGTCGAGCAACTGGTCGAAGGTCAACATCGACCTCGTCGAGCAGCTCACCGCCCAGGGGCTCATGACCGAGGCCGGGCTGGCCGCCTACGCGCGCCGCCGCGAGGACCGCTCCGGCGTGTACTCGCACGAGAACCCCGACCAGGAGCTGCCGTCTGACTGGGCGGCCCGCGTCGCAGCCGATGCCGCAGCGACCGCCTTCCTCGAGGCGGCCACCCCGACCTACCGCCGGCAGGTCATCCACTGGGTGCTCTCGGCGAAGCAGGAGGCCACGCGCGAACGACGCCTCGCGCAACTCATCGAGGGCAGCGCCGCCGGCGAGATCATGCCCTTCCAGCGCTACGGCGAGCAGCCCAAGTGGGTCGCGCGCGCCGCGGAGGCCGCCCGCGCTGCGGCCGCCGCCCAGGACTGAGCGGCGGCCGGGCCCACGCGCCCCGAGGCTCCGGGCGACGCGTCAGCCGCGTCAGCCGCGTCTGGAGAGGGTGTAGGGACCCGTCCCGGCGCGTGCCGGCCGCACGTCAGTCGAGCGCGGCCGGTTCGGCGTCGGCGACGATGATCGGGATCGTCGAGGTCACCGTCGGCACCGAGGCCGACAGCAGCGACCCGTCGTCGCGGCGCGCCTCGCCCAGCTGCCGCAGCGTCGGGCGCCCGGCGATGACCGGTCCCTGCCCGTCGAGCGCCACGACGACCTCTTCGCCGGCGCCCACGACATAGCCGACGCCGCGCACGCTGAAGCCGATGGGGTCGCCCTCGCCCGCCTTCACGTGCAGCTCGTCGCGCGTGACCGTGACGGTCAGCGGCGTGCCGTGCCAGTGGAGTGTGAACTCGAGCGACGGCCACGCGGCCGGGAGCCGCGGGTCGAACGACAGCTCGCCGAAGTGGTCGCGCATGCCGCCGAAACCCGACACCAGGGCCGTCCACACGCCGCCCGCCGAGGCCACGTGCACGCCGTCGGAGGCGTTGTGGTGCAGGTCGGCGAGGTCGACGAAGATCGACTGCCGGAAGTAGTCCAGCGCTAGATCCTGATACCCGACCTCGGCCGCCAGGATCGACTGCACGACCGCCGACAGCGTCGAGTCGCCCGTGGTCAGCGGGTCGTAGTACTCGAAGTCGGCCAGCTTGTCTTCGGGCGAGAAGTGGTTGCCCTGCAGGAACAGGGCGAGCACGACGTCGGCCTGCTTGAGCACCTGGTACCGGTAGATCACCAGCGGGTGGAAGTGCAGCAGCAGCGGCCGCTTGTCGGCCGGCGTGTTCTCGAGGTCCCACACCTCGCGTTCGAGGAACACGTGGTCCTGCGGATGGATGCCGAGGCTCGGGCTGAACGGGATGTGCATGGCCTCCGCGGCCCGGTCCCACGCCTCGGGCTCACCCGGCTCGAGGGCCAGGCGGTCGACCATCTGCCGGTAGACCTCGCCGTCGACCTCCGCCATCTCGCGGACGGTGCGCGCCGCGAAGCGCAGGTTGAAGCGCGCCATGACGTTCGTGAACAGGTTGTCGTTGACGACCGTCGTGTACTCGTCGGGACCGGTGACGCCGTGGATGTGGAACACCTCGCCGTCGCCGTCCTCGGCGCCGTCGCTCGTGCGCCAGAACCCGAGCGTCGCCCACAGCCGTGCCGTCTCGACCGCGATGTCGACGCCTTCCCGGTACAGGAACGCGTCGTCGCCGGTGGCGCGCACGTACTTCGCGAGCGCGAAGCTGACGTCGGCGTTGATGTGGTACTGCGCGGTGCCGGCGGCGTAGTACGCCGACGCCTCCTCGCCGTTGATCGTGCGCCACGGGAACAGCGCGCCGGCCTCGTTGAGCTGGAACGCCCGGCGACGGGCGGCGGGCAGCATGAGGTACCGCATGCGCAGCGCGTTGCGCGCCCACAGCGGCGTCGTATAGGCGAGGAACGGGAGCACGTAGATCTCGGTGTCCCAGAAGTAGTGGCCGGAGTACCCCGAACCGGTCATGCCCTTGGCGGGCACGCCCTGGCCGTCGGCGCGCGCCGCGGCCTGCGCGAGCTGGAACAGGCACCAGCGGGTGGCCTGCTGCAGGTCGTCGTGACCGCCGATGCGCACGTCAGAGCGTTCCCAGAACCCGTCGAGCCACGCACGCTGCTGCGCGCGGACGGCGTCCACGCCCTCGCTCAGCGCACGGTCGAGCGTGCGGCGGCAGCGGTCGATCAGCTCGCGCGCCGGCACGCCCCGCGACGTGTGGTAGCTGACGAGCTTGGTGACCCGCACCGGCACGCCCGCCTTCGCCTGCACGCGGAAGACGTTCTTGGCGATGTCGGGCTCGATGAGCGACCGCGAGCTGTACGCGTTGTCGGTCTCGACGAGGTGGTCGGCGATCACCGCGAGCGACATGCCCGACTCGGTGACGCGGTACGACAGCGCCGCGCGCGTGTCGTCCTGCCAGTACTCCTGCGGCTGCAGCACCCGCTCGTGGATGCGCTCGGCCTTGCGGGGGTCGAAGGCGGCCTTGGCCCGACGCGTCGGCGGCGTGCCGCCGTAGACGTCCTCGCCGTCCTGGCGGTTGATCATCTGGCAGCTGATGGTGACCGGCGCATCGGCGTTGAGGACGGTGACGTCCACCGACATGACCGCGAGGTGCTTCTCTTCGAACGAGACGAGACGCTCGAACCCGATCCGCACCTCTTTGCCCGACGGCGTCATCCACAGCAGGTCGCGACGCAGCACGCCGTCGCGGAAGTCGAGCACCCGCTCGTACTCGCGCAGGTCCGCCACGTCGAGCGACAGCGGCTCGTCGTCGACGTACACGCGCATGACCTTGGCGTCGGGCGCATTGACGATGGTCTGGCCCACCTCGGCGAAGCCGTAGGCCTGCTCGGCGTGCCGGATCGGGAACGTCTCGTGGAACCCGTTGATGAACGTGCCGTGCTCGTGCGCGAAGCGTCCCTCGGGGTGGTTGCCGCGCAGCCCGAGGTAGCCGTTCGCGACGGCGAACAGGGTCTCGGTGACGCCGGCATCGTCCACGTCGAACGACTTCTCGACGAGACGCCACGGGTCGACGGGGAACCGATCGCGATCCATCATCGTACGAACTCCTCCAGGTCCTTCACCACCACATTCGCCCCGGCATCCACCAGGTCCTGCACCCCGACTCCGCGGTCGACGCCCACCACCAGCCCGAAGCCGCCCGCGGCCGCCGAGCGCACCCCGCTGATGGCGTCCTCGACCGCCGCGCTGCGGGCGGGCTCGACCTCCAGCATCCGCGCGGCTTCGACGAACACGTCGGGCGCGGGCTTGGAGGCGAGGTGATCCCGCTCCGCGATCACGCCGTCCATCACGACCGTGAACCGGTCGCGGATGCCGGCGGCGGCCAGCACCTCTTCGGCGTTCTTCGAGCTCGACACCACGGCGACCGGGGTCCCGGCCTCCGCCAGCGCGTCGAGCAGGCGCAGCGATCCAGGATACGCGGCGATGCCGTCGGCGCGCAGCACCCGCTCGAAGACCGCGTTCTTGCGGTTGCCGATGCCGCACACCGTGTCGGCCGCCGGCGGATCCGACGGGTGGCCCCAGGGCACCTCGACGTCGCGCGAGCGCAGCAGGCTCGCCACCCCGTCGTAGCGCTTCTTGCCGTCGAGGTGGTCGAAGTAGTCGCGCTCTGTGTACGGCGGCGTGATGTCCCACGCGGCGAAGAGCTCTTCGAACATCGTCTGCCAGGCGTGCATGTGCACCTCGGCTGTCGGTGTCAGCACGCCGTCCAGGTCGAACAGCACGGCGTCGTAGGCGGTGAGATCGGGAAGGGCGTCCATGTGCTTCAGGCTACGTGGGGCAGGTTACGGGCGGGAGACGCTGAGGGTCTGTCGCGCGATCTCGAGCTCTTCGTCGGTGGGGACGACGAGGACGGTCACGCGCGAGGCGTCCGTCGAGATGACGCGGATGCCGCGGTCCGGGCTCTCATTGCGCTCGGGGTCGATCTCGACGCCGGCGAAGCCGAGCGTCTCGAGCGCACCCGCCCTCACGTGCGGCGCGTTCTCGCCCACACCGGCGGTGAACGAGATGACGTCGGCGCCGCCGAGCTGCGCGAGGTAGGCGCCGGCATAGGCGCGCAGCCGGTGCACGTACACCTGGAAGGCGAGCAGCGCGCGCTGGTCTCCGCCCTCGATCGCCGCACGGATGTCGCGCAGGTCGTTCGAACCGGCCATCCCCAGCAGCCCGCTGCGCTTGTTCAGCAGGTCGTCGAGGTCGTCGATCGACATACCGGCACGGCGCGCGAGCTGGAACAGGACCGCGGGGTCGAGGTCGCCCGACCGCGTGCCCATCACCAGGCCCTCCAGGGGCGTGAAGCCCATCGACGTGTCGACCGAGCGGCCTCCGTCGATCGCCGTGACCGACGCGCCGTTGCCCAGGTGGAACACGATCTGCTTCAGCTCTGCGACAGGACGCCCGAGGAACGCGGCCGCCGCCTCGCTCACGAACTTGTGCGACGTGCCGTGGAACCCGTAGCGGCGGATGCGATGGGATGCAGCCACCTCCGCGTCGATCGCATACGTGTAGGCCGCGGGTGCCAGCGTCTGGTGGAAGGCGGTGTCGAACACCGCCACGTGCGGCACGTCGGGGAACGCCAGCCGTGCGGCGACGATGCCGGCGAGGTTGGCGGGGTTGTGCAGCGGGGCGAGCACCGACAGCTCGTCGATGTTGATCTCGACGAGCGGCGTGATGAGCGTCGGCTCGAAGAACCGCGCCCCGCCGTGCACGACGCGATGGCCGACCGCGACGGGCGGCTGGTCGGACAGCGACGGCCCATCGGACGCGAAGGCTTCGAGCATGACAGCGAAGCCCGCCGTGTGGTCGGGGATCGGCAGTTCGCGCGTGCGCGTCGCATCGAGGAATGCGGGGGCGGGACCGTCCGTCGGTGTGGCGTACACGGTATGGCGGGCGACGCCGACCGGCTCGCCGATGCGCTCGACGAGGCCCGACGCGAGCGTGCGCTCGGTCGCCATGTCGAGCAGCTGGTACTTGAACGACGACGAGCCGCTGTTGATGACGAGGACCGGGTTCATCGCGTCACTCCCCCTGTGCCTGGATCGCGGTGATCGCGATCGTGTTGACGATGTCGTCGACGAGCGCGCCGCGCGACAGGTCGTTGATCGGCTTGTTGAGCCCCTGCAGCACCGGCCCGATCGCGACCGCGCCCGCCGAGCGCTGCACCGCCTTGTAGGTGTTGTTGCCGGTGTTGAGGTCGGGGAAGACGAACACCGTGGCCCGCCCGGCGATCTGCGATCCGGGCATCTTCGCCGCCGCCACCGCCGCGTCGGCGGCGGCGTCGTACTGGATCGGGCCCTCGACGAGCAGCTCCGGAGCCCGTGAACGGACCAGGGCCGTGGCATCCCTCACCTTCTCGACGTCGGCGCCCGAGCCGGACTCGCCGGTCGAGTACGACAGCATCGCCACGCGGGGATCGATGCCGAACTGGGCGGCGGTCGCCGCGGACGAGACGGCGATGTCGGCCAGCTGCTCGCTCGTGGGATCCGGGATCACCGCGCAGTCGCCGTAGACCAGCACGCGGTCGGCGAGCGCCATGAGGAACACGCTCGAGACGACCGAGACCCCCGGCTTCGTCTTGATGATCTCGAACGCCGGCCGGATCGTGTGGGCGGTCGTGTGCGCGGCGCCCGACACCATGCCGTCCGCCAGGCCCAGGTGGACCATCATCGTGCCGAAGTACGAGACGTCGGTGACGGTGTCGGCCGCCTGCGCCACCGTCACGCCCTTGTGGGCGCGCAGCCGCGCGTACTCCTCGGCGAACTTGTGCACGTGGACGGCGTCCAGCGGCGAGAGAACCTCGGCGCCCTGGATGTCGATGCCCAGCTCGATCGCGCGGGCGCGCACCTCGAACGGCTCGCCGAGGATCACGAGGTCCGCGATGCCGCGCTTGAGCACCGTCGCCGCGGCGCGCAGCACGCGGTCGTCGTCGCCCTCGGGCAGCACGATGCGCTTGCGCTCGGCGCGTGCGCGTTCGATCAGCTGGAACTCGAACATGAGGGGCGTCACCACCGTCGCGCGCGCCACGCCGAACGCGGTGAGCAGCTCGTCGGTGTCGACGCTCTGCTCGAACAGCGACAGCGCCGTGTCGTAGCGTCGCTGCGAGTCGGCGGCGAGGCGACCGCGCGTGCTCATGATGCGCACCGCCGTCTCGTACGTGCCGAGCTCGGTCGTGATGATCGGCACCTTCGACCCGAGGCCGTCGAGCAGGCGCGTGACCGGCTCGGGCAGTTCGAACCCGCCGTTGAGGACGATGCCCGAGATCGAGGGGAACGTGCCCGACGCGTTGGCCAGCAGGGTCGCCAGCAGCACCTCGGAGCGGTCTGCCGGGATGATCACGACCCCGCCCTCCAGCAGGCGCGGCAGCACGTTGACCATCGACATGCCGGCCACGACGACCGCGAGCGCCTCGCGCGTGAGACGGTCCGGGTCGCCCGAGAGCAGCGAGCCGTCGACGGCCCGCATGATGCCGCGGATCGACGGCGCGACGAGGAAGCGGTCCTCGGGGATCGCCCACACCGGCACGGGAGCGGCTCCCGCCGCCGGGGCGGAGGCGGATGCCGCCACCGCGCGCCGGATCTCGGCCATGGTCTGGCCGGTCAGGTCGGGATCGGCCCGGTTCGCGACGACCGCGAACAGCTTCGCGCGCCCGTGGGCGAGCTCGGCGAGCGCGAGGTCGGCGATCTGCCCCACCTCGGCAGGAGTGCGGGCCACCGACGAGCCGAGCTGCTCGGGCTGGGTCTGGTTCTGCGCCGACCGGCCGCCGAGCACCAGCAGCACCGGCGCGCCCAGGTTCGCCGCGATCCGGGCGTTGTAGGCGAGCTCGGCGGGGCTGCCGACGTCGGTGTAGTCGCTACCGAGGACGACGACCGCGTCGCACTGGGCCTCGACGGCCTTGTATCGCTCGACGATCGTCGCGAGGGCGGCATCCGGGTCATGGCGCACGTCGTCGTACGTCACGCCGATGCACTCGTCGTACGGCAGATCGACGCCGTCGTGGTCGAGCAGCATCTCGAGCACGTAGTCGCGCTCGACGGTGGACCGCGCGATCGCCCGGAACACGCCCACGCGCGGGGTCGCGTGGCTCAGCGCATCGAGGACGCCGAGTGCGACGGTGGACTTGCCCGAGTGGCCTTCTGCCGACGTGATGTAGATGCTCTGCGCCACCCACCCAGCCTATGGGCGGGCTCCGACCCGGCGACAGAGAGAGCGCCGGGAAAAGTAAGACTCTCCGCGAACCCGGCAGAGCCTGGTTACCCTTGCTACGTTTCCGTCCTGGGGGAGTTGGCCTGGATGCCGCCTCGCGGAGAGCTGAGTCGAGTCTACCTGCTCCGCGCAGCGCCGAGTCACACCACCAGCGGACCGAGGCGCGCGGCGGCCGGTCCCAGCACCGTCAGGACCCCCGACGGATCCTCCGCCCGGCGGCGCGAGCCCGAGAACCCCAGTGCGCCGGCGAACCGGCCGGCACCGTCGAGGATCGGGACGGCGACGCAGCCGTAAGCCGGGGCCAGCTCGCCGAGCTGCCGGGTCGCACCGAGCTCCGCGAAGTCGCGGGCCGCCGCGGCATCGGCGGCGCCGCGCTCCAGCAGCAGCAGCCGGCCGATCGCGAACCGCTCGGGCTCGCGCACCAGGCGCACGGCGTCCGACAGCGGGAAGTCCGGATCCACGTCGACGACCGAGACACGGCCGTCCACGAAGAACACGACGTGCACGCCGCCGCGCAGCGCCGCGCGGGTGTCGGCCACCACTCCCCTGGCGGCCGCGGTGAGCCGGGCGGGCGGCGCGGCGACCGCGGCCAGCTGCACGACCTTGGCGCCCAGCGCGAACCCCGCGAGGTCGGGGGTGCGCAGGAGGTACTCGTCCTGCACCAGCAGGTTGAGCAGCCGATAGGTCGTCGCACGCGGCAGGCCGAGCTCCCGCGAGATCTCCTGAGCGGTCGCGCCGACGCCGAGGCGCGCGACCGCCTCGAGCACCGTCAGTGCGCTGTGCACCGCCTTCGGCTGCCGCGCCGTGAGCGTGGGCACCGCATGCCCGTCAGTCACCGCCGCCCCGATCGTCGCGCGCGACGCCGCCGAGCACCTGCGACGCCACGGGCTCGTCGTACGAGCCGATCCGCGCGAGCGACGGGGTGCCGCGACGCAGGCGGACGGCGACCGCGACGCCCGAGATCAGCGCCACGGCGAGCACGATCCACAGCGCGGGACTGCCCGACGCCGCGTCGACGGCGAAGAAGGTCACGAGCGCGCCGGTGAGCGCCGCCGCCGATGCGATCGCGGCGGCCGCCGTGCCCGCCGTCAGCTCTCCGATGCGGCGGAGGAACACCGGCGCCGCTGTGCAGACCAGGATGTAGCCCACGATGTAGCCGGCGCCGCCGACCGCGATCGTGACGTGCATCGCCGCGCGGACGTCGAGCCCGCTCAGCAGCAGCAGGAACGGGACTCCGGCGATCACCGGGAACGAGAGGGCGACCGCGCCG
>Ga0160432_101116_pt1 | contig 10020 bp, 9 predicted proteins | sample HID1971M_E0MG_FD_108250 | JGI IMG/M metagenome (GOLD analysis project Ga0160432, IMG submission 108250) | Enriched millipede-associated microbial communities from UW Madison campus, WI, USA - HID1971M_E0 MG | ecosystem: Host-associated > Arthropoda: Insects > Digestive system > Unclassified ... | reverse complement strand
GGTCGACCTGCTCCGCTCGCTGCAGGACAGCGGCGACTACGACCGCATCGTCGTCACCGGCCACAGCCTCGGCTCGTACATCGCCTACGACGCGATCTCGTACCTCTGGGCGACGACGGGTCACGGCGGGGCCTCGCTCAGCCCGGAGGATCTGGACGCTCTCGAGGCCGAGGCATCCGCCCTCGCCGACGACCCGGCACGCTCGCCGGAGGCGTACCGACGCGCCCAGCGCGAGCTGTGGCTCGCGATGCGGGCGAAGGGGCACCCCTGGCTGATCTCGGACTTCGTGAGCTTCGGCAGCCCGATGAACTTCGCCGACCAGATCTACACCACGAACACCGCGGAGTTCGAGGAGCGGAAGAGCCGGCGCGAGCTCCAGTCATGCCCGCCGCAGGGCGAGACGATCGACCCCGACGACCAGCAGTGGCCGCCGGAGTACCGGCCTGAAGCGAACGGCCACCAGGAGTTCTTCTCGTACCTCACCCACGACCAGCGGCGGCGCGATGACGGCACCCGGTACATGTGGCACACCCGCCGCATCCACGAGGCCGCCGCGTTCGCCCCGGTGCGGTGGACCAACATGTGGTACCCGGCGCGCCTGCACTTCTTCGGGGACTGGTTCGGCGGCGGGCTGCGCCGGCTGTACGGACCGGGGATCGCCGACATCGCGCTGGCGGGCGACGCGCCCAAATCCCGCATCCCCGGATACGCGCACGGCGTCTACGTGACGACGAGGGACTACGACACCGACGGCGCCTTCGCGAAGGAGTTCCGCCGCGCGCTCGACCTGGAATCCGGCGCGTGGCTGCCGCGGCCGCGCAAGCCCGCACCCACCGGGGACGCGCACGAGCCGACTCCCGCGGCGCCGGTTCAGCCCTGATCCCGGCGGGATGCCGCGACACCCGGCCGCACGACCAGCCGGACGACGCGATCGACCACCCACTCCAGCGGGCCGCGCCCGATCAGCAGCGCCCAGGCCGTCGCGAACGCGATCGTGCCGAGGGCGAGCGGCCAGAACGGCTCGAGGGCGCGGAAGCCCGCGAGATCGCCGGAATCGCCGAGGACGACTGCGGCGATGATCGCCCACACCCCCAGCTGCAGCGTGTATGCCGTCAGCGGCATCGCGCCCACCGCCCGCAGCGGCAGCACCACCCACCGCGCCGCGGTGCGGCACAGCAGCAGGCACGCCCCGATGACGGCGAGCGCGAACCCGCCCGACCCGATCACCTCCAGCAGCCCCGAGGAATGCGCGCGCGCCGTCCACAGCGCGCCGCCGAACGAGTCCTCCGCCTCGGGCGACGCTCCGGAGGCGGCGGCGGTCGCGTACGCCGCCGTCGCGAGCGCGGCACCGGCCGCCAGCATCCACCACTGCACGCGCGGACGCGCGATCCCGGCGCGCGCGACGCCGAGGCCCGCCACGATGAACGCGATCCACGTCGTGAACGGATAGTGCCAGCCGAGGACGAGCGACAGATCCGCCCCCTCGGGCGTCGCCCACACCGGCAACGCGTCGAGCACCACCTGCACGAACGGCATCACGACCGCGAGCACCGCGGCCAGCACGAGCAGCGCGCGGGCCGACAGCGCCGTCAGCGGCACCGCGCACAGGAAGAGGATCGCGTACGCCGGAAGGATCACGTACACCGGCACCCCGGTGAGGATCAGCAGCACGCCCAGCAGCCAGAGCAGGCCCGCACGCACCGCGAGCCGCCGTCGCGCGGTGCGCATCGCGGCGCCGGCGAGGGGCATCCCACCGCCGGTGACCAGACCGATCGAGACGCCGGCGAGCGTCGCGAACAGGATGGACGACCGCCCCTGCACCACCGCCGTCCACGTGGACGGATCGGCCCACGCGAACGGATCGGTGATCCACAGCAGATGCGCGGCGAACATGCCGAGCACCGCGAGTCCGCGCGCGAGATCCACGCCGCCGACCCGTGCCGGGCCGTTGAGGCGTACCCAGGCCGTCGCCGCGCCGAGACGTGTCGTCCCGCCCGGCGTCGGCATCGGCGTCCCGTCAGTCCTGGCGCAGCAGCCAGACCAGCAGCGCCTTCTGGGCGTGCAGGCGGTTCTCGGCCTCGTCCCAGACGACCGACTGCGGACCGTCGATGACCTCGGCGTCGACCTCGTACCCGCGATCCGCGGGGAGGCAGTGGATGAAGATCGCGTCGTCCTTCGCGAGCCCCATCGTCTCGCCGGTCACCTTGTAGCCGCCGAGGTCGCGGAGCCGCTCGAGCTTCTCCTCCTCTTTGCCCATCGACACCCATGTGTCGGTGACGACGACGTCGGCGCCGGCCGCGGCCTCGTTGGGGTCGGTGTACAGGGTGACCGAGCCGCCCGTCTCGGCGGCGCGGCGATCGGCGTCGGCGATCACGTCGTCGCGCGGGGCGTACGACTCTGGCGAGGCGACGCGCACGTGCATGCCCGCTGTCACACCCGCGAGCACGTAGGAGTGCGCCATGTTCGACTTGCCGTCGCCGAAGAACGCGAGCGTGAGGCCCGCGAGGTCGCCCTTGTGCTCCTTGATCGTGAGCAGGTCGGCCAGCAGCTGGCACGGGTGGAAGTCGTCGCTCAGCGCGTTGACGACGGGCACGCGCGTGCCGGCCGCCATCTGCTCCAGGCCCGCCTGCGCGTAGGTGCGCCACACGATGGCGGCCACCTGGCGCTCGAGCACGCGCGCCGTGTCGGACGGCGTCTCCTTGCCCCCGAGCTGGCTGTTGGCCGTCGAGATGATGAGCGGCGAACCGCCGAGATCGGCGATGCCGACCGCGAACGACACCCGCGTGCGCGTCGACGACTTGTCGAAGATCACCGCCACCGTCTGCGGACCGGCGAGCGCCTTGTTCGCCCAGCGGTCCTTCTTGAGTTCGACGGCCAGGTCGAGGATCTCGGCCTGTTCGGCCTGCGTGAGGTCGTCGTCGCGGAGCAGGTGGCGGGTCATGCGGAAACCTCCGTCGGGGTCTGCGGCACCAGAGCGTCCTCGACGGTGCGCAGGGCCGCCGTGAACAGGGTGATGAACTCGTCGATCTCGACGTCGCCGATCGTGAGCGCCGGCACGAGGCGGATCGTGTCGTCATTGGGCGCGTTGATGATGAGGCCGTGCTGCTGCGCGGCCGCGACGAGCGCCTTGGCGACGGGATGCCGCAGCCCCACGCCGACGAGCAGCCCCATGCCGCGGCATCCATCGATGAGCGGCGAACCGATCCCCTCGATCGCGGCACGCAGCTGGGCGCCGCGCTCGGCCGCGTTCTGGACGAGCCCCGCCCGCTCGATCTCGCCGAGGACGGCGTTCGCGACGGCGGTGCCGAGCGCGTTGCCGCCGAAGGTCGAGCCGTGCGTGCCCGGATAGAACAGCTCGCTGGCCGTGCCGAACGTGATCATCGCGCCGATGGGGAACCCGCCGCCGATGCCCTTGGCCACCGTGATCGCATCGGGCGTGATGCCTGCGTGCTGGAAGGCGAACCACTCCCCCGTGCGCCCGGCGCCGGTCTGGATCTCGTCGATGATGAGGAGTACCCCGTGGCGCTCGGTGATCTTGCGCGCCGCCGCGAGGTAGCCCTCGGGAAGCGGCAGGACGCCGGCCTCGCCCTTGACGGGCTCGACGAACAGTGCCGCCACACGGTCGTCGATCGCGGCCTCGAGCGCCTCGACGGTCGAGTCGATGAACTCGACGCCCGGCGTCATCGGAAGGAACGGCTCCTGCATGTAGGGCTTGCCGGTGAGCGCGAGCGTGCCCATCGTGCGGCCGTGGAACGCGTCCTTGAGCGCCAGGATGCGCGGGCGCTCCACGCCGCCGTGCAGACGGGCGAGCTTGAACGCGGCCTCGTTCGCCTCGGCACCGGAGTTGCCGAAGTACACGCGCCCCGCATCACCCGTGCCGGCCAGGCGCTTGAGCGTCGACGCGAGGGCGAGCTGCGGGGGCGTCGCGAAGTAGTTCGACACCTGCGTGAGGGTCGCCGCCTGCGTCGCCACCGCGTCCACGAACACCGGGTGCGCGTGGCCGAGCGAGTCGACCGCGATGCCGGCGAGGAAGTCCAGGTAGCGCTTGCCGTCGGCGTCCCACAGATACGCGCCCTCGCCGCGCACGAACATCTGCATGCGAGCACCGAAGCTCTTCACGAGGTCGCGCGCCTCGTCGTCCTGCCACGTCATCCGAGCACCACCTCTGTTCCGATTCCCTTACTGGTGAAGATCTCCACGAGCACCGAGTGCGGCACCCGCCCATCGATGATCGCGGCGGTCTCGACGCCGCCCTCGACGGCCTCCAGGCACGCGGTCATCTTCGGGATCATCCCCGACTCCAGCCGCGGCAGCATCGCACGCAGCTCGGTCGCGTTCAGGTGCGACACGAGCGAGTCGCGGTTGGGCCAGTCGGCGTAAAGCCCCGCGACGTCGGTGAGGACGACCAGCTTCGCGGCGCCGAGCGCGATGGCGAGGGCGGATGCCGCGGCATCCGCATTCACGTTGAGCGAGTGCCCCGGGTGGTCGAGGTCGGGCGCGATGCTCGAGACCACCGGGATGCGCCCCGCGTCGATCTGATCGAGCACCGGCTGCGGGTCGACCTCGACGACGTCGCCGACGCGACCGAGGTCATGCTCGACACCCTCGATCACGACACCGCGCCGACGACCGCCGAACAGTCCGGCGTCCTCGCCGCTCAGGCCGGTCGCGACCGGGCCGTGGGCGTTGATCTTCGACACGAGCTGCGGGTTGATCTGGCCGGTCAGCACCATGCGCACCACCGAGATCGCCTCGGTCGAGGTGACGCGGTAGCCGCCCTTGAACTCGCTCGGGATCGCGAGGCGGTCGAGCATCGACGAGATCTGCGGGCCGCCGCCGTGCACCACGACCGGCTTCACGCCGACATAGCGCAGGTACGCGATGTCGGCGGCGAAGGCGTCCTGCAGCTCGTCGGACACCATGGCGTTGCCGCCGTACTTGATCACCACGATCTGGTCGCGGAAGCGCTTGAGCCACGGCAGCGACTCGATGAGGGTCACGGCCCGGGCGCTGGCCTCGCCGGGATCGGTCTCTTGAAGGTCGCTCATGAGGAGTACGCGCTGTTCTCGTGGACGTAGTCGTGGGTGAGGTCGTTGGTGAGGATCGTCGCCGACGCGGCACCGACCTTGAGGTCGATCACGAGGTCGGTCGCCCTCGGCGTGAGGTCGACGTCCTCCCGGGGCGCGTCGGGACCGCCCTGCGAGCACACCCGCACGCCGTTCATCCAGACGTCGACGTCGTACGGGTCGAACGCGGCCTGCGTCGTGCCGATCGCGGCGAGCACGCGGCCCCAGTTCGGGTCGTTGCCGAAGATCGCCGCCTTGAAGAGGTTGTTGCGGGCGACCGAGCGCCCGACCTCGACCGCGTCCTCTTCCGAGGCCGCGTTGATCACCTGGATCGTGATGTCGTGGCTCGCACCCTCGGCATCGCCCTGCAGTTGCTTCGCGAGGTCCTGGCTGACCTCGGCGAGCGCCGCGGCGAACGCGTCGGCGTCGGGCGTGACGCCGCTCGCTCCGCTGACCATCAGGGTGACCTGGTCGTTCGTCGACATGCAGCCGTCCGAGTCGAGTCGGTCGAACGTGCGTCCCGTCGCGTGCCGCAGCGCCGCGTCGGCCTGCTCGGCCGTGAGCACGGCGTCGGTCGTGATGACCACGAGCATCGTCGCGAGCCCGGGCGCCAGCATCCCGGCACCCTTCGCCATGCCGCCGATCGTCCAGCCGTCGCCGGTGACGACCGAGCGCTTCGGGCGCGAGTCGGTCGTCATGATGGCGAGGGATGCCGCCTCCCCGCCGTCGGCCGACAGTCCGGCGATCCCCTGCTCGGTGCCGGCGAGCACCTTGGCGCGGAAGACCTCGTCGCCGGTGCCGATGAGGCCCGTGGAGCAGACCAGCACGTCGCCGGCGCTCACACCGAGCAGCTCGCCGGCCTTCTCGGCCGTCTGGTGCGTGGTCTGGAAGCCGAACGGGCCGGTGAAGCAGTTGGCCCCGCCGGAGTTCAGGACGATCGCCTCGACGACGCCGTCCTGGATAACCTGCTGCGACCACATGATCGGGTTGGCCTTGGCGCGGTTGCTCGTGAAGACGGCGGCGCCGACCTTGAGCGGGCCGCGGTTGACGACGACCGCGACATCGGGCTTGCCGGTCGACTTGAGTCCGACGGCGACGCCCGCCGCTTCGAATCCCTGGGCTGCGGTGACGCTCACGGCGCGACTCCGTTCACAGTGAGCGCGGTGCCCTCGGCGAGGCCCAGCGCGATGTTCATGGACTGCACGGCCGCACCGGCCGTGCCCTTGACGAGGTTGTCGACCGCGGTCACGACGACGACGCGGTTCGCCGCACGGTCGATCGCGAGGCCGATGAGCGCCGTGTTGGCGCCGAGGACGTCGGCCGTGCGAGGGAAGTCGCCTGCCGGGAGCAGTTGCACGAAGGTCTCGTCGCCGTACGCGGTCTCCCACGCGGCGCGGATCTCGGCGTCGCTCACGCCGGCCACGATGGGCGCCGTGGACGTCGCGAGGATCCCGCGCGCCATCGGGACCAGTACCGGCGTGAACGAGATGCGGATGCCTTCGTCGGGGGCGCCCTCTGCCGGCGAGGTCGCACCGCCGGCCCGGGCGGCGGCGAGCGCCTGCCGGATCTCGGGGATGTGCCGGTGCGTGCCGCCCACGGCGTAGGGGCTGGCGGTGCCGAGGATCTCGCTCGCGAGGAGGTTCGGCTTGAGGCTCTTGCCGGCTCCCGAGGGCCCGACGGCGAGCACCGTGACGATGTCGGAGGGATCGATCACCCCTGCGGCGACGCCCGGGGCGAGGCTCAGGCTGACGGTGGACGCGTTGCATCCGGGTGCCGCGATGCGCGACGCGCCGACGAGCCGCTCGCGCTGCTTCGCCCCCGCGACCGGGAGCTCGGGGACGCCGTACACCCACGGCTCGTGGAAGTCGCCGCCGTAGAAGGCGTCCCAGTCGGCGACGGACTCGAGGCGGTGGTCGGCGCCTGCGTCGATGACGAGGGGCGTGTCGCCGAGCGCATCGGTGTACTGGCCCGACTGCCCGTGCGGCAGAGCGAGGAAGACGATGTCGTGACCGGCGAGGATCTCGGGTGTCGTGTCCTGCAGGGTCAGGTGCGCGAGCGAGCGCAAGTGGGGCTGGTGCTGGATGAGCGGCTGTCCCGCGTTCGAATGCGCGGTGACGGTGCGGATCTCGATATCGGGATGCGCGGCGAGGATCCGCAGGATCTCGCCGCCCGCATAGCCGGATGCGCCGCTGACGGCGACCGAGTATGTCATGGATTCCACCTTAGAGTCTGGGTGCAGGGGCCGGAGACGGCGACGCCCGAACGCAGACGCCCATGACGGACGGCGTGCGGGGTCGCCTAGAGTCGGCGCTCGCCCAGGCGTCGGCGCACGGGAGCGACGCTCGGAGCGAGCGTCTGCGGTCCCTGGAACGCCGAAGGCATGCGCCGACGATAGCCGCTGCCGCGAAGCGATGCCAAATCGCGCGGCGACATGGCGTCACACGACGAAGGTCTTGACACAAAGTACTTTGCGCTGCAAAGTACTTTGCATGAGCACCGACGATCCCGGGACCCGCGCCGACGCCGAGCGCATGTACGACCTCATGCAGTCGCAGCGGCGCAGCACGCAGAGCCGCCTGCTGCGCGGCTACGCCGTGCTCCTCATCGTGTGGGCCGCCGCGTGGGCGATCGGCTTCGGCGCCCTGTGGTGCGGGCACGACATCGGCGGCGTCGACCTCCTGCCGACCGCCGTCGCGTGGATCGTCTTCGGGGCCTGCATGGTCATCGCCATCGCCTGGTCCATCGTCACGGGCGTGCGCAGCGGCGCCGGTATCCGGGGCCGCTCCCGCTTCCAGGGCATGCTCTACGGCTGGTCGTGGACGATCTCGATGGTCGGCACCTGGCTGCTGCTCGTCGGTCTGCAGCGCGCGGGACTGCCTGACGGGCTGGCGGCCCTCATCTACCCCGGCGCCTTCGCCCTCATCGTCGGGGTGCTCTACCTCGCCGGCGGCGCGCTCTGGCGCGCTCCCGTGCAGTACGCGCTCGGCATCGTCATCATCGCCGTCGCGGTGGCCGCGACGTTCATGGGCACGCCGTACAACTTCCTCGTGTACGCGATCGCCGGCCCGATCGCGATGCTCATCGTGGCCGTGCTGCTCGTGCGCGGCCTGCTCCCCGTCGAGCCGCGACGGGAGCAGAGCCATGACTGAGCTCGACCCGGTCATCCACGCCCCGGCGCGGCTGCGGATCATGACGACCCTCGACGAGGCACTCGGCGACGGTGACGAGATCGCGTTCCCCGCCCTTCAGAAGCTGCTCGACATGACGCCCGGCAACCTCACCACCCACCTCGCGAAGCTCGAGGCCGCCGGTTACGTGTCCAGCACCAAGACCTTCACGGGACGCCGTCCCGCGACCCTCGTGTCCATCACCCCGGCCGGGCGCGCCGCCTTTCGCGCGTATCGCACCCAGCTCCTCGAACTCCTAGGAGGCACGCGATGAATCCCCTGGTGCGCACCGAGTCGCTCGTCAAGCGATTCGGGGACGTCACTGCCCTCGACGGTGTGACGCTCGAGATCCATCCCGGCGAGAGCGTGGGGCTGCTCGGCCCCAACGGCGCCGGCAAGACCACGCTGCTGACCCTCGTCGAAGGTCTGCGCACACCGACCTCCGGCACGGTGACCCTGTTCGGCGGGGATCCGCGGGATGCGGCATCCCGTGTCCGACTCGGCACGACCCCGCAGACGACGGCGCTCCCCGAGTCGCTCAGAGTACGCGAGGTCCTGGCTCTCGTGGGCGCGCACTACCCCCACCCCGCCGACGTGTCGCGCATCGTCGACGAGTTCGGCCTCGGCGAGCTGCTCGGCAAGCAGTGCGGCGCCCTCTCGGGCGGGCAGCAGCGCCGCGTCGCCGTCGCGCTGGCGTTCGTCGGCGACCCCGACCTGGTGCTGCTCGATGAGCCGACCACCGGGCTCGACGTCGATGCCCGCCGACGTCTGTGGGATGCCGTCCGCGCCCGCAACGCGGCTGGCTGCGCGGTCGTCATGACCAGCCACCACCTCGAAGAGATCGAGCAGCTCGCGCAGCGCGTCGTCGTCATCGACGACGGCGTCGTGAGGGCCGACGACACGCTCGCCGCGATCGTCTCGGGCGTCGCCCGCCGCCGCGTCACCCTCTCGGGCCTCGACGCGGCACAGGTCGAGTCGCTCGCGCCCGACGCCGCTGTGACGACCGACCTCGACACCGGCACCGTCACCGCCGTGCTCGCCGACTCGGACGCGTTCATCCGCCGGTTGGTGGCATCCGATCTGCCCTTCTCGGGACTCGCCGTGCGCGGCGCGACCCTCGAAGAGGCGTTCCTCTCGCTCACGAAGGGAGCCGTGTGATGTCCGCGCTGACGCTCGCCGCCGTCCACACCAAGTACAACCTGCTCGAGACCGCGCGCGTGCCGATCGCCGTGATCGGCTCGCTCGCCTTTCCGACGCTCGCGTTCTGCCTGTTCGTGCTGCCGCAGCGCGTGGTCGTCGACAGCCCCGAGTTCGCGACCGCCGCGGTCGCGTCGATGGTCGTGTTCGCCTTCATGTCAGCGAGCCTGTTCTCGATCGGCATCGATCTGGCCGAGCAGCGCGCCAAGCCGTGGGCGCCGTACCTGCGGACGCTGCCGGGAGCGCCGAGTGCGCGCATCGCGGGCCTCATGGCGTCCACGCTCATCGTGGCGACCGTCGCGATGGTGCCGCTCCTCCTGATCGGCGCGATCTTCACGGCCGCCGCACCGCGTCCGCTCGACCTCCTGGCGGCGATCGGCTTCGTCATCGTGACCGCGGTGCCGTCGGCACTCATCGGCGTCATCATCGGCACCACGTGCGGCCCGAAGGCGGCCATCGCGGTCACACAGGTCGCGATGTTCCTGCTGGCGTTCGGCGGCGGGCTGTTCCTGCCGCCCGTCATGTTCCCGGACTGGCTCGACGCCGTGTCGAAGCTCCTGCCGGTCCGGCAGGCGCGCGAGATCGTCGTC
>Ga0160432_101115_pt1 | contig 10033 bp, 10 predicted proteins | sample HID1971M_E0MG_FD_108250 | JGI IMG/M metagenome (GOLD analysis project Ga0160432, IMG submission 108250) | Enriched millipede-associated microbial communities from UW Madison campus, WI, USA - HID1971M_E0 MG | ecosystem: Host-associated > Arthropoda: Insects > Digestive system > Unclassified ... | reverse complement strand
GTGATCCCTTGTAGGAGCTGGCTTGCCAGCGAAGACGGTGAGTCAGGCGAAGGAGGTGTTGGCTGTGCTGGCGTCATCGCTGGCAAGCCAGCTCAGGTTTTTTGGGTGTTGCCGGGATTTGTGCCTGGCGGTGATCCCTTGTAGGAGCTGGCTTGCCAGCGAAGGCGGTGTGTCAGGCGACGCAGGTGTTGGCTGTGCTGGCGTCATCGCTGGCAAGCCAGCTCCTACAGGTTTTTTGGATGTTGCCGGGATTTGTGCCTGGCGGTGATCCCTTGTAGGAGCCGGCTTGCCAGCGAAGGCGGTGAGTCAGGCGACGGAGGTGTTGGCTGTGCTGGCGTCTCGCTGGCAAGCCAGCTCCTACAGGTTTTTTGGGTGCGATTACTCTTTGACGTGCATGAACTCTTCCGCCCAACGGATGTATTCCTCCGGCTGGGTGTAGGTATGCGTCAGTTCAGTCGCGCTCAGGTCCGATGCCTGGGTAAAGATCTGACGCTGTTCGCGCAGGCTGTCGTACGTCGCCTTGATGGCGGCGAAGTAGGCACCGTGGCCGTCGATGACGACGCGCACGCCCAGTTCGGCCAGGCGTTTGTCGTCACGCAGCAATGGATTGCCGTAGGTCACCAGCATCAGCGGCACGCTCAGGTGCTCGGCGATTTGTTCCAGGTGGTCGAAATCCTTCACCCCCACCATGCAGATGCCATCCGCACCGGCGGCCTGGTACTGCTTGGTGCGGCTGATGATTTCCTGGACCGGCAGAATGCCCGCGTGGGTGCGGGCGATGATGGCCATTTCCCGGTCACACCGGGCTTCCAGTGCCGCACGAATCTTGCCGACACCTTCGGCGACCGTGATCAGGTCCGTGGACTTGCGGCCAAATTGGGCTGGCAACAGGGTGTCTTCGATGGTCAGGGCGGCCACGCCGGCCCGCTCCAGCTCGACGATGGTGCGCATGACGTTGAGTGCGTTGCCGTAGCCGTGGTCGGCGTCGGCGATCACCGGCAATTGGGCGACGCGGCCGATACGGGTGGCCTGTTCGGCGAACTCGCTGAGGGTGATCAGGGCAAAATCCGGGGCGCCCAGTACCTGCAATGACGCGACCGAGCCACCGAGGATCCCCACCTCGAACCCGAGGTCTGCGGCGATGCGTGCCGACATCGGGTCGAAGACCGACGCGGTGTGGTAGCAGGTGTTGGACGCGAACAGTTGACGAAAATTGCGGCGCAAATCTTGATGAGAAAGCCTGGACATATGAGTTCCACCAATGGAAATGGAAGGGCTTGAGCAAAAGTGTCAACGCCGAAGATGTGAAAGGCTATCACGGGGGCAGGTCAGGAATGATGACGAATTTAGCGGTTTTCCGGCCACAGGCGTCAATCTTGTGGCGAGGCAGGGCGCATTTACGCCGCCACGGCCTGCTGCTGTCGGTTGGGCAGCGCCACTGCTCGCACCGAGTCGCCGGGTTGCAGCTGCAGGCGTTTGGCGGTGAGGCGGTCGACCAGCAGGATGTCGCCCCTCAATTGCGCCGGGGCGGCGGTGATGCGGCAGTTTTCCAGGCGACGATTGTGTATCAGCCAGGTCGGTACCTGGTCGTCCGGGGTGCCGATCGCCAATGCCAGGAGTCGGCTGTCGCGCACGGTGCGAATGGCCGAAACCGGCGCTTCGATGACCGGGCCCGCGTCGAAGATGTCGATGAAGCCCTGGTGGGAGAATCCTTCGGCCGTGAGGATTCTCAGTGCCGGCTCGGCATCGTGATGCGGCTTGCCGATCACGGCTTGGGCCCGTTCGGTGAGCAGGCAGGTGTAGAGCGGTTGCCGTGGCATCAGCTCGGCGATGAACGATTTGTTGCCCAGCCCCGACAAATGCTCGGCATGACTGAAATCCATCTTGAAAAAGTGCCGGCCCACACTATCCCAGAACGGTGAACACCCTTTTTCGTCGGCACTGCCGCGCAGCTCGGCGATCATTTTCTCGCCGAACAGGTGCGGGAACTCCGCCGCCAGCAACAGGCGTCCCAGCGTGAGCAGGCGGCCGTTGCTGCCCCGGCGCTGGTCGGGGCGCAGGAACAGCGAGCAAAGTACCGATTGACCGGTCATTTCATTATTGAGGAACAGGGTCGGGATTTGCCGCGAAATACCCAACGCGGGTGAAGAACTGACCGTCAGCCCGAGCCGATAGTTGTACCAAGGCTCGCGCAGGCCAACCGCGCCGGTCATGGCGCTGACGCCGAGCACCTGCTGGTCGTCGTCTTCAAGGACAAACAGGTAATCGGCGTCGGCGCGTTCGACCTGCTCGGCGAAGGTTCTTTGGACCCAGCGCAAGCGGTGGGTCAGGCGCTCTTCATTGACCAGGGGCGTCAAGTCGCGACCGGCCAGGCGGCTCAGCGCCAGCAGGGCGGGCAGGTCGGTCACCTGGACCGGGCGCAGGATCATGCGAGCGTGCCTTGTGCGAGCCCGTTCGGGAGTTGTCGACGGGAATCCTGGCGTTTGTTACTCACAGCGCGATCAGCCGGACGTTGCTGCCTTCAGTCACCTGCAGCGCCTGGCACATCTCGCTGTCCAGCCCCACGGGTTGACCGGCGCGGTAGTCGAGATCGGCGACGATTGCGCGATAGTGCCAAAGCGCATCGTTGCTGACCAGATACCGGCCGCGGGCATCGATGGATGAAACGGGCGAGACCAGCGCGGTCTGGCTCTGCGCAATCGAGCGAATGTCGCCGGTGCGTGCCTGCAGGGTCGGGCCGCCATCGAACAGGTCGACGTAGCTGGTGGTCTCGAACCCTTCGCGTTCAAGGATATCGAAGGCTTCCTGGCCATCGGGGTGGATGCGCCCGATGCAGTCTTGCGCGGCCTGGGGCAGCATCGGCACGTAGATCGGGTATTGCGGCATCAGATGGGCTAGGAACGACCGGCTTTCCAGGCCGCAGAGCCGCTCGGCCTCGACGTAGGGCAGGTCGAAGAAGTGCTTGCCCACGGCATCCCAGAAGGGTGACTGGCCGTCATCGCTGCTGAAGCCGACGATTTCGCTGATCACCGCGTCGGCAAAGCGTTGTGCATGGGCCGCAATGAACAGCAGGCGTGCCCGCGACAACAGTTCGGAGTGGGGCGTGCGCACCAGCGCCGAATCGATATGGAAGCCGCGCAGCAAGGTGTGGCCGTTGAGGTCGTGGCACAGCGACAGGGCAGGCACGCCGTGCTCGATGTTCAGCTCGCGCGAGGCGCTGGTGAAAGGGCGGTTGCGCAGGCTGTAGAAGGGTTCGCTGAAACCGGCCGTGCCGACGATTTCCGAGCAGCCCACCAGGCGCCCGTCCGCCTGGTTTTCCAGGACAAAAAAGTAATTTTGCGGGCCGGGACACTCGGCGTTTTGATCCAGCGATGTGCAGGCGTCGACAATCCTGTCACGCAATCGGGCGCTGTCATCGGGCAAGGACGTGACGCCCACCAGGCTTTCGCGGGCCAAACGCTGCAATTGGGGCAGGTCGGTGGGTTGCACGGTGCGCAAGACCAGCATGGGTGCACTCCTGTATCAAAGAGCTCGGCGACCGGCCTTCGCATGAGGGCATCCCGGCTCCTGCTGGATGAGGTGTTTCGTTAATCCGTTGAAAACAGTATTTGTATAGAGCGCACTACATGTCTAGTTAATTTTGACGGGACTTTTCCAAGGTCGAACAGGCGGGAAATAGCTGTCAGCGGCGGATGAAGGGGATGTTGAAGAATCGTGTAGGGCGTCGCCCTTGAAGCGTGTTTGAATCGTTGAAATGACAACCCCTGACGAACTTTCTTACGGCACAATTGGGCAATGACTTACGGCCAGGTGCCGATTTTCCTTTCTATCCAACAGAGTGATTTTTTTCGTGCAGGCGACCCGATTGACCCTGATCTGCCACGCTCGAACCCTTGCACAGAAACAGGCACGCTTTCCCGTGGACGAACCCCTGGAGATGGATTGGCAAGCGGCGCGGGGTTCCCGAGGGGCACGCTTCAAGGAGGCCTCGCGCTTGTTGTGCGGGCCGGAGTTGCGCACCCGACAGACTGCCGAGCTGTTCGGTAAACCAGTGGAAGTCGTCGCAGACCTGCGCGATTGTGACTTCGGCGATTGGCGCGGTAAACGCATCAACGACCTGCAGAAAAACCACGCCGAATCACTAAAGGACTGGCTCGCCGACCCGCGCTCAGCGCCCCACGGCGGCGAGTCGGTGGTGCAAGTCGGCGAGCGCGTCGCCGCCTGGTTGAAAACCCTGGAAGCGTTGCCCGGCCATGTGCTTGCCGTGACCCATCCATTCATCCTGCGTGCCGCGTTGATGCATGTGCTGCAGGGGGCGGCCTTCAACCTGATCGATGTCGAGCCGCTGTCGACGATAGATTTGCAGTTTCATGGTTGCTGGCGGCTGCGGCTGCCGTGCAGCGATAACGAGGGCATGTCCTGATGAAAACACTATTGGTCATCGGCATCGGTGCCGGCAACCCCGACTACATCACCCTGCAGGCCGTGAAGGCGCTGAATCGGGTCGATGTATTTTTCATCATGGACAAGGGCCAGGACAAGGACAAGTTGATCGACCTGCGCCGCGAGCTATGCGAGCGCCACATCAACGATCCGCACTACCGCTTTGTCGAGGCACGGAGCCCGGAGCGCGAGCGTGGCGAGGTGGACTACAAGACCAGCGTCGATGAGTTGAACCTGGCCAAGCAGCGGACCTTCGAGCGCTTGATCAATGAGGAGCTGGCGGATGACCAGTGCGGCGGTTTCCTGGTGTGGGGCGACCCGGCGCTGTACGACAGCACCATTCGTATCCTGCAGGCGATCCTGGCTTCAGGCACCTGTACTTTCGAGTTCGAGGTGATCCCCGGCATCACCAGCGTCCAGGCCCTGGCCGCGCAGCACAAGGTGCCCCTCAATCAAATCGGCCGCTCGGTCGAGATCACCACCGGACGGCGATTGGCAGCGGGGCAGGTGAGCGATGCCGACAGCCTGGTGGTGATGCTCGATGCCCAGGATGCCTACCAGCATGTGGCGGATCAGCAGACGCAGATCTACTGGGGGGCCTATCTGGGGACGCCGGATGAAATCCTCATCAGCGGCAAGCTCGGGGAGGTGGCGCAGCAGATCGAGCGGGTACGCAAGGCGGCCCGGCAGGCCAACGGCTGGATCATGGACACTTATCTATTGCGCAAGCCCTGAAGCACGGGTGCGCCCAAACCGTTCCCGGTACACCGACGGCGGCACGCCGACCACGTTGCGAAACGCCACGCGGAAACTTTCCACCGAACGATAACCGCAGTGCTGGGCGATCTGCTCGGTGTGTTGGTCGGTGCTTTCCAGCAATTCCCGGGCGCGGCCCAGGCGTTCATGTTGCAACCAGGTCTTGGGCGACAGCCCGCTGGCTTCGGTGAAACGGCGCAGGAAGGTGCGCTCGCTCATGGCGGCTTCGCTGGCCAGGTCGCGAACCTCCAGCGGTTCGTGCAATCGCTCCCGTGCCCACTGCATGACACGCGAAAGATCACTGCGCGGCGTCGCACTGACCGGCGTCGGAATGAACTGCGCCTGGCCCCCGGTGCGTTGCGGTGACATCACCAGGCGCCGCGCCACCGAGTTGGCGACCTGGGTGCCGAAGTCCCGCGCCACCAGATGCAGGCAGGCGTCGATGCCGGCTGCGCTGCCGGCCGAGGTGATCAATTGACCCGAATCGACATAGAGCACGTCCGGGTCCACCAGGATGTTCGGGAAGCGTTCGGCCAGTTCCGTTGTGTAGCGCCAGTGCGTGGTGGCGCCGCGACCGTCGAGCAAACCGGTGGCGGCCAGCACGAACACCCCCGAGCAGATCGACAGCAACCGCGCGCCCCGGGCATGGGCCTGGCGCAGGGCGGTCAGCAGCTCCTCGGGTACTGCAGCCTGGCGATCGCGCCAGCCGGGAATGATGATGGTCCGCGCCTCTTGCAGCAGTTCCAGGCCGCCATCGGCCAGTACCTGGATGCCACCCATGGCGCGCATCGGGCCTTGATCGACGGCCGCGATCTGATGGCTGTACCAAGGGAAGTCGAACTCCGGCCGGGCCAGGCCAAAGATCTCCACGGCGATGCCGAATTCGAAGGTACACAGGCCATCGTAGGCGAGGATCGCGACCAGTCCTGGAGAAAAATGCATTTGGCGGAAAGTTCCCGGTGAGTGTCTTGTGCGCCACTTTAGCCGTTGATGGTGGGCAGATAAAGTCTGTTCACACCCACCGACATCCCGGAGCCTTGCCCATGACCAGCCTCGTTCGCGAAATTCCCGCCGCCCCTTCGGCCATTGCCTTGATGCATTTCAGCAACCGCCTGACATTCGAAACCGATTGTTCCGATGTTTACGCCAGCCAACAGGCTGGGGAAGTCGATTTCATTCTGGTGGATGTGCGGGGGCCGTTGGCCTTTGATCGGGGGCATGTGCCGGGTGCGATCAACATTCCGGGGCGACTGCTGACTGCCGAGGGCTTGCGCGGTTACCCGAAAACCAGTCTGTTTGTGGTCTATTGCGCAGGTCCCCACTGTAATGGCGCGAACAAGGCGGCGGTGAAGCTGGCGGCGCTGGGTTACCCGGTGAAGGAAATGATTGGCGGCGTGACCGGGTGGCTGGATGAAGGGTTCGAGTTGAGTGCGGCGAATGCCGCTATTGGCTGCGCCTGCTGACCCCCCTGTAAACGCTGGCCTGTCGGGTCGGCGCATCGCAGCGCTGGCGGCGAAACGGCCACCATCGCATCGCCAGCAAGCCGGCTCCTACAGATTCGCGTAACGCCACAGATTCAACATAAGCCCACAAATCCTGTAGGCGCCGGCTTGCTGGCGATGAGGCCCGAAAGACCAACGCAATGTTCAAGTCCGCCTTCGCCGGCATGTCTGCCGCTTGCCGGCCACTTTCTATAACTATTTGTCGCCTCGAAATAATTTACCCTGTGATAGCCGCTCTAGACTGCCGGCCACTTCGGTCCCCCCGGCCACAAGCCAACGACCGAAAGCTGCCAATAAAAGTCTCCGCACACAGGAGTTATAAATGAAGAAGCTAGTGATGTTCGGTGCCCTGGCACTGTCGATGTTGTCCCTGACCGCCTTGGCCGCGGATTCCAAGCCGATCCGCATCGGTATCGAAGCCGGTTACCCGCCATTCTCGATGAAAACCGCTGACGGCAAGCTCACCGGTTTTGACGTGGACATCGGCGACGCCCTGTGCGAGCAGATGCAGGTCAAGTGCACCTGGGTCGAGCAAGAGTTCGACGGCCTGATTCCGGCACTGAAGGTCAAGAAGATCGACGCCATCCTGTCGTCCATGACCATCACCGACGATCGCAAGAAGAACGTTGATTTCACCATCAAGTACTACCACACCCCGGCACGTTTCGTGATGAAGGAAGGTTCCGACGTCAAGGACCCGTTGACCGAACTCAAGGGTAAGAAAGTCGGTGTACTGCGCGCCAGCACCCATGACCGTTTTGCCACCGAAGTGCTGCAACCGGCGGGGATTGTCCTGGTGCGCTACGGCTCCCAGCAGGAAGCCAATCTGGACATGGTGTCCGGTCGCGTTGACGCGCTGCTGGCCGACTCGGTCAACCTGGACGACGGTTTCCTCAAGACCGACGCCGGTAAGGGTTTCGCGTTCGTGGGGCCTGAATACAACGATCCGAAATACTTCGGCGGTGGTGCCGGGATTGCCGTGCGCAAGGGCGATACCGCCCTGGCCGAGCAGTTCAACAAAGCCATTACCGAAATCCGCGCCAACGGCAAGTACAAGCAGGTGCAGGACAAGTACTTCAAGTTTGACGTCTACGGCGAGTAATCGAGCTGTTAAAAAAATGGCCCCGTTGACGCGGTGGCCATTTTTTTTCGCTCATGATTTATCCTGCAATCACATTTCCCCCCTGTAGGAGCTGCCGCAGGCTGCGATCTTTTGATCTTGCTTTTATAAAATCAAAATCAAAAGATCGCAGCCTGCGGCAGCTCCTACAGAGAAATCGGAGTTCTGCCATGCAACGCATCGACCATTTGCTGCCCTGGAGCCACCTGGGAACCGAGCGCACCCTCAGCGTATTCCGTTATGGCGCGGGCACTCGCAAGGTCTACATCCAGGCCAGCCTGCACGCCGACGAGCTGCCGGGCATGCGCACCGCCTGGGAGCTCAAGCAGCGCCTGGCTGAACTCGAAAGCCAGGGCCAATTGCAAGGCGTGATCGAACTGGTGCCAGTGGCCAACCCCATCGGTCTCGACCAGCACCTGCAGGGCAGCCACATGGGCCGCTTCGAACTGGGCAGCGGCAAGAACTTCAACCGCGCGTTCGTCGAACTGAGCGCTCCGGTCGCCCAGCGGGTGGGTGATCTTCTGGGCAGCGATGCCGAGGCCAACATCGCCCTGATTCGCCAGGCCATGGGCCAGGTGCTCGACGACCTGCCGGCCCCGGCGTCGCAGCTGGAAGCGATGCATCGCCTGTTGCTGCGTCACGCCTGCGACGCCGACATCACCCTCGACCTGCATTGCGACTTCGACGCGGCGATTCACCTCTACGCCTTGCCGCAGCACTGGCCGCAGTGGCAATCGCTGGCGGCGCGCTTGAAAGCCGGGGTGGCGTTGCTGTGCGAGTATTCCGGTGGCAGCTCCTTCGACGAATCCTGCTCCTCGCCCTGGTTGCGCCTGGCCCGGGCTTTCCCCGAAGCCAACATTCCACCGGCCAACCTGGCGACCACACTTGAGCTTGGCAGCATGGGCGACACCCGGGTCGATCAGGCCCAGGCCAATTGCGAGGCGATCCTGGGCTTTCTCGCCGAACAGGGTTTCATCAAGGGCACCTGGCCGGCGGCACCGAGCGAGTGCTGCGAGGGCATGCCGTTCGAAGGCACCCAATACCTGTTCGCACCGCATCACGGCGTTATCAGCTTCCTTCGCGATGCCGGTGAATGGGTGGAGCAGGGCGATGCGCTGTTCGAAGTGGTCGACCCGTTGAACGACAAGGTCACCACCGTGCGCGCGGGCACCAGTGGCGTGCTGTTCGCGCTTGATCGCGGGCGCTACACGCAACCGGGCACCTGGCAGGCGAAAGTGGCCGGGCGCGAGCCGATTCGGGTTGGGAAGTTGATTAACGATTGAGGAGGGGGAGGGTCATTGCACCCCCCGTGATCGGTGGATGCCTAATGTGATGAGGTAGCGCTCCTCTGTGGGGCGCTTGTCGTACTTGAAGCGATTGACCACCAGCATCAGTTGGTACTTGTCACCTGCTCGCCAGTAAGCCGTCCCGCCTTTTTTTGCATCGCGCAATTGGGCCCGCCATTGCGGGGTGTCGGCGAACGAAGGGAAGTCATTGACCCGGATGGGTACCCAGCCAGCGTTGCGCCATTGCTCCTGCAGATCCAGTACGACCTTGAGGGTGTCGTCGAGCAATAGTGGTTCGATTTGTGGGGACATGCTGACACCGTTGATTGACTCATCACGATTGAACGTAACCGTAAAGTAGCGTGCCAGTGGAGTTATGAACCCATATTGAGGATCGATGAAACGAAGACGGGCATCCGACTTGGGCAAGCGCCCCCAAAAGTGCCCGGCGATGGCTGGATCAATGGCCGCACTGGAGCGACGGCGCATATCCTCCCAAGGCTCGCCAATCAACAGGGCAATTTCCGGCTCATCTGATAGGGCCTCAATCGCTGCCAATGTCAGGAGGGCCGCGACCGCCAGTGCCAACGCACCACGTCGCCAGCTCATCAGCGCCAACAGACTCATCGCACGCCTCCACCCCAGGCGATATCCCGAATCGACTGCTCAATCTGCTCACGCTGGTTGCTGCGTAGTAGATCATCAAACTGATCTGCGGCTCTGAGCACGAAGGGCATGCGCTGATTGATATCGGCCAGGTTGGCAGTGAGGCTGTTGCTGAAACCAACGGTACGTCCATCGTGGATACGGCGGCATTGACTGGCCAACGTCAGTTCGATGGCTTCGGCGGCGCCAGACGGGATACTGCTCAGGTAGGAAAGATGATTGCTGTACAGCAATGAGCTGAATCGCCAGTCGTTGTACAT
>Ga0160432_101112_pt1 | contig 10055 bp, 8 predicted proteins | sample HID1971M_E0MG_FD_108250 | JGI IMG/M metagenome (GOLD analysis project Ga0160432, IMG submission 108250) | Enriched millipede-associated microbial communities from UW Madison campus, WI, USA - HID1971M_E0 MG | ecosystem: Host-associated > Arthropoda: Insects > Digestive system > Unclassified ... | reverse complement strand
CATGGCGACCAGGGTCACCACGAACACCACGATTTGAATGTAGGAAATCAGCACTTCATGTGCACCACCTGGCCCGAAGGCAATGTTGCCCGGAGTCAGGTTGGGGATGGATTTGTCCTTGGAGTCTTGCGCCAGCAGAACCGTGTTCTGCAGGAAAATCGACATGCCGATGGCGGAAATCAGCGGGATCAGACGGTTGCTGCCGCGCAAGGGGCGATAGGCGATCCGTTCGATGCTGTAGCCATAGGCACTGGTGACAACGATGGTTGCGATAAAAGCGGCGGTCATCAACAGCGGAACACTGTCGAGTCCCAGCATGGCCAACCCGGCGATGGCGATGAACGCCACGTAGGAGCCGATCATGTACACCTCGCCGTGGGCGAAGTTGATCATGCCGATGATGCCGTACACCATCGTGTAGCCGATGGCGATCAAGGCATAGGTGCTGCCGATGGTGGCTCCATTCACCAATTGCTGCGCAAGGTGATATAGGTCAATCATTACTGCTCTCCAGAAGCTTGGGGCCAAAAGAGACGGTCCGTATTTTATTTGCCTTGGATTTAGTAGGAATTGATAGAGGGAGGAGAAACGCATCACATTTTTTGTTTTTATTCATGTTTATTCTCGAACCAAATTAGTAATACGGCTGCAGCAGCCGCACTTGCGTGAAAACTGTCTCGCTGTTAGCGCAGGCCGCAGTGAATCTACGAAGACTTTTCGGGGCTGATTTGCTGTTCAATGTGTTCTAGATGATGCGTCTCGCTATGAGGGCGGAGTACGAGCAAGTAGTGCGCGATCGCAGCCACTGCTGCGACAATAGCTGTAAGCACGAGCGCGCTTTGGAAGTTTCCACTACTTTGTGCCAAGTAGCCTGTCACAATAGGTGCTGCCGATCCCGCTAAATACCCTCCGAAGTTTTGCGCTCCTCCTAATGAAGCAGTTTGATTGGAGGGCACGATACTTGTCACTAGGGCCCATGAGGATGCGCATGCTATCTGAATGAAAAATTGTGCAATGCTAATATAGGTAGTCGCAAGTATAACTGTTGTTGCATAAGCTGCCGGGAGAGTGAACGAAGCGGAGAGTAGTAAGCCCAGTGCGACCATGCTTTTACGAGTTTGAATGATGCCTGCGCCGCGCTTGATCCAGTATTCGCAGATAAAGCCTGAGCTTATCGAGCCTACGATGGCAAACAAAAACGGTACCGCAGTGAACCACCCCGTCTGTGCTAGCGAAATATTAAATGATGTTTTCAAGAAGGCAGGGAGCCAACTTAGATACATCCACATTACATAGATTACACCCATGAATCCGAAAATAATTCCCCAGGTCGATCTGTTCTTAAAAAGATTGAGCCAGTCTTGGGCGGTAGGCGTTTCCCTCGCAGCTCTCACACTGCCCTCGTCTAGATACTCCTTTTCTACCTCTGAGAGATTAAACTGGTGTCGACTTTTGTATGCTACTAGCCAAACAAATCCTAGTATAATTCCTGCTACGCCCATAATGATAAACATCCAGCGCCATCCAAATGCGAGCATCAATCCAGTCAAGACTGGCGGGGCGAGCGCTGTACCCATGGAAGCGGAAGAGTTAAAAATACCAATGGCGCGACCTCGTTCCCGCATGTTGTACCATTCAGAAATGCATTTTGCAGCGGCTGGGAATTGTGGGGCCTCACCTATACCCAGAATGACTCGGGTAAATAGCAATGCCTTGAAACTATGGGTCAGCCCGCCGGCTAACTGAGCGAATGACCAGACAATCAGACCCAGGCCTAGCAGCAGGCGAGAGCCAGCCCTATCGAGAAAAGCGCCAACAGGAAGTTGTAAGAATGCGTATGTTAGAGAGAAGGCTGATAATAAATAGCCCATTTCAATTTTGCTCAGGCCGAACTCGTCACTAATCGCGGTGTTGGCGATGGCCAATGTGGCTCGGTCCATATAGTTAATGATGCCGATAATGACTAGTAAAAATAGTAAGCTTCGTTGAAGTTTTTTTATCCTGGTGTTATTTTTATTTTTCATTGTTGATCTCAATTTAAAAGCCCTAAGATTTTGACATTGTTTGATTGATAAAACACTTAGGGCTTTAGTTATTGTGGTGTTAGTTTTCTACCTTCCAGCCCTCAGGCACTCGTGGTTTTTCGATGTTTGATAGATTGCAAATGACGTCGGTGATGCCAGTGAAATCGTAATGACCAAATTTAGCTGCCCGTGCCTGGCTGAAGAACTCATAGACACTCGCTGCGAGAGGCATGGGTACCGAGTTTGCGTGGGCCGAGGCTAGCACAAGGCTCAAATCTTTATGTGCAAGGTCGATAGTGAATCCTGGCGTCAGATCATTTACCAAGACTTTATTTGGAAAGTTTAGGCGAAGCTGGCCGTTTGTTGCGGAAGTGCCATAAAGCACACTCAAGGTTGTGGTAATATCCAGCCCAAATTTTTGAGACAAAGCCAAGGCTTCACCGTTCATTTGGCAAAGCGAAATTGCCATGAAGTTATTGACGAGCTTGGTTTTGCCGCCAGCGCCAACAGGGCCGCAGTGGTAAATTGTGGTTCCCATCGCTCTGAGCAATGGTTCAACCCTTGGGAAATCGGTATCGCTGGCACCAACCATGAATAGAGATTCCCCGCGATCAGCGTGAATAGCGAGGCGGCCCACCGGAGCATCGACCACTGTCTGGCCATGAGAAAGTGCAATCTCGTGAAGACGTAGAGTGCTAGCTGGATCGATTGTGCTCATGTCAAGAAGCACCGTGCCCGCTTTAGCATTGGCGAAAATACCATTAGCACCCAGGGCAACGAACTCTACCTCTTTGGAGCTAGGCAGCATAGTCACTACGATATCGCACTCAGTAGCGATATCTTTCACCGAGGGGCTGACGAGAGCACCTGCTTCTTTCAGGTCATTAGTTGCGGATACGTTCAGGTCAAAGACGATCAGGTCGAAACCTTTTCGGCAGAGATTAAGGGCCATGGATTTGCCCATGCGGCCGAGGCCAATAAAGCCGATCTTGCTCATTGTTTTTGTTCTCACTTGGATGAATTAATTGTGACTTACGTAGGCGGTTTTCATTCTGGTGTAAAAGTCAACAGCGCGCTCCCCTTGCTCGCTCGGACCGTAGCTTGAGGACTTACTGCCGTTCAGGGGCACATGATAATCGATACCTGCTGTCGGGAGATTGACAGTCACCAGCCCGCTTTTGCTATTCAATCGGAAGTCAGTTGCATACTTGTGGCTTTGAGTGCAGATACCAGCGCTCAGGCCGAAATCGACGTCATTAGCTACTTGCAGTGCTTCTTCGTAGTCTTTAACTCGAATGATCGAAGCAAATGGGCCGAAGACTTCTTCCTGATTGATCCTCATGTTCCCATGGGTTTTAGTGAAAAGTGTTGGTTGCATATAGAAGCCATTTTTGGCTGCAGCAATGGCATTCCCACCTTCTACTAGTTCGGCGCCTTCTTTCTTACCGATGTCTACATAATGGAGTATAGTGTCGAGTTGCCGCTGGCTGATGACTGGCCCGATGTCGGTAGAAGAGTCCATCGCGCTTCCAATCTTCATTACGCGAATACGTGCTCGCAGTGCTTCGACGAACGCGTCGTGAATCCTATCAGTTACAATCAGCCGGCTTGACGCTGTGCACCGTTGACCGGCTGAGAAAAATGACCCATTAAGAGCGCATTCAACAGCAGTCATAAGATCGGCGTCGTCAAGAATAACGAGCGGGTTTTTACCGCCTAACTCCAACTGCACCCGTATCATTCTCTCCGCAGCCGCTACAGCAAGACTTCGTCCAGTCGGAACAGACCCAGTGAAGCTTAGTGCATCGATGCCGTTCATAAGTCCAGGGCCGATTTTACTGCCTGGACCATTTACCAGATTGGCTACTCCCGCAGGTAGACCACAGCGTTGCATAATTTTGAACAGTTCTGTGGCGATAGCCGGAGTCTGGTCAGAGGGTTTTAAAATAACAGCATTTCCAAATGCCAAGGCCGGAGCGATTTTCCAGGCCGGAATAGCAATTGGGAAATTCCAGGGAGTAATCAATCCTACAACACCCACCGGCTCTCGACTTGTGAGAACTTCAATTTTTGGGCGAGTAGAAGGAATATTCTGACCACTCATCCGCAAAGCTTCGCCCGCAAAGAAGTGGAATACTTGACCTGCGCGTGTAACCTCGCCCACACCCTCGGCGCGTGTTTTACCCGCTTCCCGAGAAACCAGTTCGCCAATGCTTTCTTTGTTCGCCAGAATCTCGTTGCTGACACGTTGAAGAAAATCGCTACGGGCTTGGATTGTAGTGGCTGCCCATCCTGGCTGAGCAGCTCGCGCAGCTGAGATCGCGCGTTGCACATCATCGGGCGTAGCCACAGAAAAGCGGCCGACCAGATCAGAGCCATCAGATGGGCTCCGGCTTTCAAAGGTGGTACTACCACCTACCCACTCACCACCAATCAAGTTATGCGCAGTTTCCACTCGGGAACCCTCATTCGATTTATTTATTGCCGCTTGCCGTGATGCGGCATCTGATTGCTTCATGCGTTCCCATCATAAAAATGCATGGGGGCTGCGGTCGAATAACAATTCTTGATGGTGGCATGCGTTCCCGTTATAGTCGGTTCAGCGATGAAAAGCGTAGGGTTAATAGGCTTTACGATGAGTCGGCCGAATAAAGGTGGTGGGATGGACATAAGACAAATAAGAGCATTTCTCGCAATTGCCGATTCAGGCAGCGTGACGAAAGCTGCTGAAGCCCTTCATCTCGTACAGCCTGCGGTATCGCGGCAACTTAAGTTGCTGGAAGAAGAACTAGGTGTTCCATTGTTCGAGCGAAATCGAAGTGGAATGTGTCTTACACCGGAAGGGGAGATTCTGAAAGTAAGAGCTGCGCGCGCATTACGTGAGCTCGATTCTGCTCGCGTTGAGATCAAACCCTCGGGTGCGATCACCGGGCATGTCAATGTCGGTTTGCTGCCGAGTAGCTGTGAGGTAATAGCTACGCCGTTGACGGTCAAGTTAAAGAAATTGCACCCTGGTATACACTTATCTCTTTCAGTTGGTTTTACAGATCATTTGATGCAATGGGTTGATAGCGGGGAGCTTGATGCCGCTCTTCTATATAATGTTCGACCAAACCCGGCACTGCACTCTGTCCCTCTCTTGCAAGAGCCTTTATGGCTTTGTGGTGCTCCAAGTATCTGTCCTCCAATTGAGTTTAAAGATGGCCTCCAAGCATTGGGCGACTTTCCTATAATTTTACCTAGTAGACAGCACGGGCTCAGATCGCTAGTTGAAAGAGTTTGCTCGATTTCTCGTATTCCGTTAAAGGTGGCCGCTGATACGAACTCGCTCTCTGTGCATAAAGACTTGCTTGTAAATGGGGTTGGCATCAGCATTCTTCCAAAGGTCGCCATAGGGCCTGAATTGTCTAATGGGCGTTTATGGGCAATGCCCATAACGCATCCAGAGTTCATCAGGCGCATAGAGTTGGCGCTACCGAGTGTAAAACGCCCCACGCCAGCAGTAGCTGCGGTAACAGGTGTGCTGCAGAAAGTCATGGCCGAAGCTGTCGAAGCAAATATTTGGTTCGATGCAATATGGATAGGCAAGTGAGATTTATGGTGATTGTGTGTGAGCGACGAGTTTATCCGTGGTCCAGGTTAGTCACCTCATTTGCCGTTTAGGTGTATGCAAGGCTGTTCCGCCACGTGCTATGGTATTGCTTGAATACAGCTCATTGAATTGCCGCAAACGTTTCATCAAGAATCAGCCACCCAGTTAATGCGCCTGCGGCAGGCCACGCACTTAACAAGACGCACAAGACGCTCGGGGGAAGATGTCTTACGTTACACATGTTAAGTAAGTGAGGGCACGATACTTTAAAAATTACGGCGAGCAGTCCTATGAGTAGCCTTTCATGTTCGAAAAGAATACCGCCCGGATGACTGGGTCCGAATGGCACTCCGAGCAGAATCGAAAAAAACACCGCAAGCGACAGACTTTTACCGTATAAGACCACCTTTGTACCAAGCTACACATATGATCCCCAAGCTAGGGCTGCGGCTAGTGCATATATTACCCCGCGGGGTTAAATTTATTTCCATCTACTCCCCGTGAGAGCAAGGTCAAGCCAAGTACTTCATTTCTAATTCATGGCAAGACGATCTTGCGCCGGGAATGAAAAGGCGTCGCACTTAATTAGTCGAAAATTTCGATGGAGGCGACAACCCCAGCAGGAATATAGTAACTGCCTAAAAAATAGCCTTATGGGGCCAATTATTAATTCTTAGGCAATAAGGCTGGGCAAGTTCGCTTGCCGCCGCCATATTGCCCGTGGCCGTATCACGCAGTTTAGACTTACTACAAATAATTCATATCGTAGTGCCGTAACTCCATCTGGCCCTATTGCCGGAACTAATGCTTTGCTTAAGGTGCCTCCGCCTGTACCCAATTAAAACTGTAAAAGCTGCTCCGATGGGACTGTAGTCAGCATGATCTTTCAACTCCACGGTAACCTCCTGCATAGTCCAATGTCACAGGTTAGTCTGTGTATAATGGTCCATGTGGCGGCGGAATCAGTTTTGAATTTTACGACCTTGCCGGCGTTTACAATGTGTTGTGCAGCGAATGCTCACTGAGCCTGATCGAAAAAAAGATTCGGTAGTGTTAAATAACGCAGTGCTTAATCGCAGGACCCAGGCTTCGATCCAACCTTCATCAGCCTGATGTGCAGTGCATCTTAGGGAGTGTGCTGTGTCAACCAGGTTAAGAATTGTTTGAATTGTACCGTCGACCTCTTGAGTGTCAGCGCAATGACATTGTGCGATGATCGCTTGGCGCAAAGGTAAATAAAGCTGGCCTAACGCATCACTTAACCAGATGCGTTGCTTCGAAGTAAGATGGCGTGATTCGTGGCGCAAACAAATTTCTTCAGCCGGATGTGAACGTTGTCGAGAAATCAGAAAACGCAAATACTCTTCTAGGCCTTTTGGGAGTGTTTGACTTGCCCATGCTTCCCGGCGCTTGGAAACTATATTGAGTAGTACATCGAGTAGTAGGTCTTGTTTGCTTGGCACGTGGTGGTAGAGACTGCCAGGCTTTACTCCAACCCTAATCGCCAGTTGCCGCATTGTCATGCCTGCATATCCAGCCTCCGCAATCATTTCTAAGGCTGCGTTGAGTAGGCTTAAATTGATAGTCTTATCCATAGGCGGGCAACCGGGAGAGTGCTCTGAGCGTTCTGCAGAAAATCCGCTTGCAGCTGAATCCTCTCAACCATGCCTTTTTTTTAATCATCTTTTACACCGTTTAGGGTGCTTTGGCGCTCATTCAAGCTGTCCGTCAAAACAGTGAGAAGCGGGAGCGCCAGAGCATGAAGTAAAAATTACTGTTAATTTACTCGATCGTGGGTTGGCAACCAGCCTCAAACTGAAATTGTTAGGTTGGTTAGAATCCGAGCGCTGCGCGGAATCGATTTTTGATGTAATTCCCATCTCGAGGTGGGAGTACACGCGCGGGTTTTCGGTTTTTATCTTGATGGTAGCGAGCGTCACACCCGTTCTATCCGCAAAGCGTTCACGCAACTCGAGAACGCCATCGATATCGCGAATCTCATTTGTCCAAATGAAGCCGCAGGTTTGGGCGACCTGATCGAGTTTGATGCCAAACCCAGCGTGACTCACTTGCATACCAGTTTCACCAAAATGACCGTTATCAAGCACAGCGATTGTCAGATTTTCTGGTTTTTGCAAAGCAACAGTTGCAAGCGCGCCGAATCCCATCAGTAGTTCGCCGTCGCATGTGACTACAAGCACAGCCTTATCAGGCTGAGCGTTAGCGAGACCTAGGCCTACCGTAATTGCGCTTCCCATGGCGGCCCATAGGTAATAATTGTTGTCATGATCATCCGCGGCCATCACATCGTAGGAGGCCGATCCTAAACCGGTAACGACTAGGATGTCATTTCGGCTTGCAAGTAGTGTGCGCACAACCTCGCGCCTACAAAGAGTATGATTGGCGTTTACTTGACCCATTTCTTTTCTCCGATCAGGCGCTGGCCCAGCAAAAGAGCCGCAGCGGATCACCATTAAATGCCATCGTTGCAGCACCGTGGAGCAATGGGGTTACGTCTTCTGGCTTATCATCTGGGCAAGTCATAACCTTCATAAGTTGAGGGAGGCTTCGGTCGCCTGACCCATTGCTTTCTGCCAGGCATTAAACTAGGCCCAAGCGCCGCGCATGGTGACGAACATCAACAGAGGAAAACCGGCGCAATTTTGCAGAGCGAGGGTGTTAATGCAGCTACCGGCGCCGCTGGATTGCATCAGTAAAGCTCCACGCTCGCCACCGAGCCAGGCGGCGGCCAAATAGCCAATACCTTCCTCTTCAGTGGTCAAGACGACTGCTTTGATATCAGGATCGTCGTAGGACATCCGGATAGCTGCCGAATGGCCGGCATCCAGTACGAATACAACGTGCTTCACGTCGTGAGCTTTCAGGATGCGTAAAACGTCCTCCTGCCAATTTTGCTCAGCTTCTATCGATGACATCAATGTGCCTTCTGTGTTGCTTTTGTTTCGCTCATCATGGAGGTAAGCCGTGCCGAGCACGACTACCTTTTTTTTCTTTTAGATATGCCCAAATAGCATAGTTTGATTCGAGAGCGGCTGATGCAGCTGTCGGTTTGTGCTGCCTGAATGTGCTAGGTATCGCAGTTCGCAATAGCTGGCTCATTGAGTGATAGACTCAAAGCGTCAACGGTCTCGAGCAGTGATTACTATGGATGTGGTACAGCTGAAAACCCTGATACATGTTGCTGAACTGGGTAGCTTGAGCAAAGCGGCCGAGCGTTTGCACATCGCTCAGCCAGCTCTCAGCCGCCAAATACGGCTGCTTGAAAAGGAGCTTGGGGTATATTTGTTTGACCGGCATGGCCGCGGGATGGTCATAACTGAAGCGGGAAACAGCGTTCTAGAGCATGCAAGCCGGATCATGGATGAGTTGGACGCCATTCGTAGCACTGTCGAATGTGGGGCCTCTAACTTAAAAGGTACTGTAGCTATTGGGGCTCCTCCTACCATCGCTCAAGTTGTAACAGTACCATTGGCTCGGCGGCTTAGAGAGGAACAGCCTAATCTCTCGATACGCTTTTCATCGGCGTACAGCGGTTATCTACTAGATTGGTTACAGAAAGGAGAAATAGATTTAGCAGTTTCGTATGATCTGCAGCCTCGCCACACTTTAAAAACTTTGCCAGTCATGATGGAAAGTCTGGTGCTGGTTGGGCAGCCAGCAGCGAACTTGAAAATGGAAATTCCTGTTAAGTTCTCTAGCCTCGTCGCCGAACGTTTAGTTCTTCCAAGCAATAAACACAGTCTCCGAAATATCGTAAATAATTGTGGCGCTGAGTTGGGAATTCAAATCGATGCAGATATTGAAGCTGATGCGTTCGGCGCTCTGATTGATCTAGTGCGTAATGGCTTCGGTTTAACTATATTGCCCCTCGCCTCAATTTATGACCTCCTACAACAGGGCATTCTCTGTGCGGCTCCGCTGGTCGATCCCGTTCCAATGCGAAAGTTGGTCCTCGTCCTCCCGGCAGATCGGCATGTCTCTCCAGCTACACGGTACATGGGTGATTGTTTTGTTGAATTAGCTGCAAAGCTGGTAGAGAGAGGCGTATGGGGTGGCCACATGCTCTGAGGTGAACATGGCCGCTTAAATATTATTGATTTTTGAGAAGCTACCCTATCTGGCTCGGATCATGACGGTTGGGGAGTTCCCAATCGACGGTGTGTTGATGCGCATTTTGTGGGCGACATCACCGAACACAGTAGGCTCATTGAAGTTTCCAGGCCCTTCAGCCTTTCTGCCGCCCAACAACAAGGTAGCACCTTCTTCCAGGGTATCCCGGACCTGACGATCCAGTGCATCGCGCAGATCAAAGCGGGCCATGGGTCCGATGTAAGTGTCTGTGGCCAGTGGATCGCCAATGACCAACTTGCAGGTGGACTCGACAAACTTGCGGGTAAACTCCTCGACAACGCCTTGCT
>Ga0160432_101111_pt1 | contig 10061 bp, 8 predicted proteins | sample HID1971M_E0MG_FD_108250 | JGI IMG/M metagenome (GOLD analysis project Ga0160432, IMG submission 108250) | Enriched millipede-associated microbial communities from UW Madison campus, WI, USA - HID1971M_E0 MG | ecosystem: Host-associated > Arthropoda: Insects > Digestive system > Unclassified ... | reverse complement strand
CGAGATCGCCACCCGAGGCCAGGACCAGCGAGAACGCGTCGGCGATGGCGGCGAGGCCGTGGTCCGCGGGATGCGCGGGACGCATCCGGGCGGGTGAGGTCATGGGGAGAATCTACCCTGGCGAACCTGTCCGGCCGGGCATTGCGCCCGGCTAGCGCGGCAACTCACGCGCCCTCACCAGGTGTTTGGGAAGAGCTTCGCCTTGCTCCCCGACGGGGCGATGCCGAGCTCGCCGAGCGCGTAGGAGGCGACGTCCTTGAACACCGGGGCCGCGACCGTGCCGCCGTAGATCGAGCTCTTCGGGTTGTGCAGGAAGACGCTGACCACGATCTGGGGGTTGTCGGCGGGCACGGCGCCGATGAACGAGGCCGTGATGCCCTGCTTGCCGTTGATCCAGTTCTGGGCCGTTCCCGTCTTGCCCGCGACGCGGTAGCCCGGGATCGCGGCGTTCGAGCCGGTACCGCCCTCGTCGTCGACCACGCTCTCCAGCATCCGCAGGACCGTGTCCGCGGTCTTGGCGCTGACCACGCGGGTCGAGTCGTCGGCCTTGCGCGGCGTGTACGTGCCGTCGGGCGACGTCCAGCCGGCGATGACGTGCGGCTGGACGCTCACGCCGTGGTTGGCGATCGTCGCGAAGACGTCCGTGGCCTGCAGCGCGTTGACCGCGACGGCCTGGCCGAACAGCACCGCGTACTTGGAGCGGCCCTCCTGGGGGGCGAAGAAGCCCGCGGACTCCTGCGGCAGCTCGACGCCGGTCTGCCGGCCGAAGCCGAAGCGCGAGAGGTAGGAGTAGCGCTGCGCGGTGGTCAGCCCCTCGCCGATCTTCACGGTGCCGACGTTCGAGGACTGCGCCAGGATGCCGGTCGTCGTGAGCTTGAGCGTCCCGTGCTCGTGCGAGTCGTGGAACACCTGGCCGTTGGGCGTCTTGTAGCTGTACGGCACCTCGAACTCGGAGGTCGGGGTGACGAGGTCGTTCTCGAGCGCGGCGGCCATCGTGATGACCTTGCCCGTCGATCCCGGCTCGAAGACGTTCGAGATCGACGCCGCGAGGGACCCCTTGGTCGCTCCGGGGTTGTTCGGGTCGCGCGTGCCCGAGTCGGCGAGCGCGAGGATGTCGGAGGTGCCGACGCGCTGCACGACGACGGTTCCCGACTTGGCCCGCGTCGTGGCCATCGCCTGGTCGAGCGCCGCCTGCGCCTTGTACTGGATGTCCGCGTCGATGGTCAGCCGCACCGAGCTGCCGGGACGCGCCGGGGTGTCCTGCGAGTAGCCGCCCGGGATCGCCTGACCACCGCGGCCGCCCTCGTAGACCTCCGAGCCCGGGGTGCCCTTGAGCTTGTCGTCGAGCGACGCCTCCAGGCCCTCGAGCCCGGCGCCCGCGGAGTTCACGAAGCCGATGAGGTTGCCCGCGAGCGCGCCGTTCGGGTAGACGCGGTCGGCCACCTTGTCCACGTTGATGCCGGGCAGCTTGAGCGAACGGATCTCGCGCGCGGCCTCGGGCAGCACGCCCTTCTTGAGCACCTTGAAGCCGCGGTCGCCGACGAGCAGCCCCCCGACCTCGGGCTCGCTGAGACCGAGCAGGGGCGCGAGCAGGTCGGCGACCCCTTCGACCCCGGCGGGGACGTCGGAGCTGCCGAGGAACTGCCCGACGAGCTTCTGGTTGACCGACACGTCGTACCGCTCGACCGAGGTGGCGAGCGCGACTCCCTTGACGTCCGTGATCTGGCCCCGCGCACCGAGCAGCGACACGGGGATCAGCCGCGCCTTGCGGGCGTCGTCGGCGATCGACGGGCCGTCGATCGCCTGGATCCAGACCAGCTTGACCGCGAACACGGCCAGGACGAGCGCGATCGCGATCGTCAGCACGACCATGCGCCGGCGCTCTCCCGAGCGGGCCGGCGGAGCCGGCACCCGCACCGGCACGACGCGCGCCGGCCGCGGCGCGGCGTCGCGCTGCGCGGGGACCCGGGTCCGGGGACGCTCGGTGGTCGGGGCGCTCACTTGCTCGCCTTCGGTGCGGCCTGCACGCTCCCGTCGGACAGGCGGACCCATCCGGTCCCGGCCGCGGGAACCATCCCGAGCCGCCGCGCCGCCGACGCGAGTGCGTCCGGCGACGACTTGTGGTCGAGCGTCGCGACCAGGTCCTTCTCGTCCTGGTCGAGGCGCGCGAGCTCGTTGGTGCGGTCGTGCCGCACGTACGCCGACTGGGCCATCTGCGTGTTGAGGAGCAGCGCGGTCAGCAGCGCCGCCGCGAGCACGGACATGCAGACGAGCACGAACGGGGTGCGCGTGCGGGCCTGCGCCGGTGCGCGCACGATGCGCAGGCGAGGGGCGGGCGCGGCCTCGCGCTCCGGGCGGGGGCGCGGCGCGAACGCGGGAGGCGCGACGCGGGCGGCTGCCTGGGCGCTCATGCGCTCCTCCTTCGGTTCGACTGCTTGGGGTCCTTCGGACGGGGGCGCATGTGCGCGGGCGTCGGACGTGTGCGCTCCGCTGCCCGCAGCCGGACGGATGCCGAGCGCGGGTTGAGCGCGAGCTCGGCCTCGTCGGCCTCCTCCGCGCCCCGCGTCACGAGGCGCAGGTACGGCGTGTGCGTCTCGGGGACGACCGGCAGGTCGGGCGGCGCGCTCGTCGTCGCGCCGGCCGCGAAGGCCTGCTTGACGATGCGGTCCTCGAGCGACTGGTACGCCTCGACGACGATCCGGCCGCCGACCCCCATGGCCTCGATCGACTCGGGGACGGCGCGCTCGAGCGTCTCCAGCTCGCCGTTGACCTCGATGCGCAGCGCCTGGAACGTGCGCTTGGCGGGGTGCCCACCGACCTTGCGGTTGGCGGCCGGGATGCTCGCGCGGATGATGTCGACGAGCTCGCCGGTCCGCGCCAGGGGCGCCTTGGCCCGCGCGGCGACGACGTTGCGGGCGATGCGGCCCGCGAAGCGCTCCTCGCCGTACACGCGCAGCACCCGCGCGATGTCCCGCTCGTCATAGGTGTTGAGCACGTCGGCGGCGGTCCGACCGCGGGTGGCGTCCATGCGCATGTCGAGCGGCGCGTCCTGCGCGTAGGAGAAGCCGCGCTCGACCTCGTCGAGCTGCAGCGACGAGACGCCGAGGTCCATGAGGACGCCCTGCACGTGCGGGATGCCGAGCCCGTCGAGCACGTCGCGGATCTCGTCGTACACCGCGTGCACGCCCGTGAACCTGTCGCCGAACGGCGCGAGGCGGCGGCCCGCGAGCTCGAGCGCCTGGGTGTCACGGTCCAGCCCGACGACGCGCACGTGCGGGAAGGCCGTGAGCACGCCCTCGGTGTGCCCACCCATCCCGAGCGTCGAGTCGACCATCACGGCACCCTCGGCCGCGAGCGCCGGGGCGAGTAGGTCGAGGCAGCGCTGCAGGAGGACGGGGACGTGACGCTCGTCGGCCGGTCGCTCGTCGCTCACGTCGCCCCTCTCCCTGCTCGTCGTGCCGGCCTGCTCGTCGTCGTGCCGTGCTGCTGGTCCTGCTCGTCGTGAGACTCGTCCTGCTTGTCGTGAGAAAGGTGTGGTCGTCCGGCCCCTCCGCCGTCCGACCAGATCCCCCACCGGCCCTCTGACGCGGGGAAGTGCGTCAGAGCGGACGGGAGGAGGTCTCACCGGGCGACATCTCGCCGTGGCCCCACCTGCGTCAGAACGGTCCGTTCGGGAAGACCTCCTCGGTCGTGTCCGCGTAGCCCGACTCCTGCTCCTCCAGGTAGGTCTCCCACGCCTGCAGGTCCCAGATCTCCACGCGGGTGCCGGCGCCGATGACGGCGACGTCCCGGTCGAGACCCGCGTACTTGCGCAGCACGGGCGGGATCGAGATGCGGCCCTGCTTGTCGGGGAGCTCGTCGCTCGCGCCGGACAGGAACACGCGCAGGTAGTCACGAGCCTGCTTGCTCGTGACGGGCGCCTGCGCGAGCTGGCCGTGGTACCGACGGAACTCGTCCATCGGAAGCAAGAAGAGGCAGCGCTCCTGGCCGCGGGTCATGACGAGACCCGTCGAGAGCTGACCACGGAACTTGGCCGGGAGGATGAGCCGGCCCTTCTCGTCCAGGCGTGGGGTGTACGTGCCGAGGAAGGGCGCGGACGAACCGAAGAGGCCGGACGTCGACTCACTGGACACCCCGCCTCCCTCCCTTTGTCCCGGCTCGGCTCTCCCTGCCTCACCACGTGCCCCCACGCTACTCCACTTTCCTCCACCAGCCATGGGAGGAAGGGTCGAATTCACCCGTCTGCGCACCATCGGTGCAGGTCAGGATCGGTGGAGCGATGTGGAGGGTTTTTGCGCGGCCGTCGGGTGTCGGCGCGTCGGGGCACCGACACGCCGGTCCGCCACCCGGGCAAACCGCGACATCCGGGCGAAGAGCAGGCTCGCGCGGGCACCTCCGGACGCCGCCGCGGAGCCGGGTGGAGCGAAGTGGGGGTCCAACTGGTGGGGTGAAGTCCGCCACACAAGGGCGGTCCCCCACGTAGGCTCATCCCCAGACACGCCAAAGGAGCCCGTCCATGCTGCAGCCCGTCCCCACGCCGAACGAGCTCGGCGAACTCGTCGAGACCATGGGGCGCATGAGCGCCGGAATCAGCCAGGTCGTCAGCGGCCGCCCGGAGCTCGTGCGCACCACGCTCGCGGTTCTGCTCGCCGAGGGGCACCTGCTCCTCGAGGACGTCCCCGGGGTCGGCAAGACGACGCTCGCCAAGGCGCTCGCTCGATCGATCGACTGCCAGGTCGGGCGCATCCAGTTCACCCCGGACCTGCTGCCCAGCGACCTGACGGGCGTCAACATCTTCCGGAGCCAGACCCACGAGTTCGAGTTCCGCCCCGGGCCGGTCTTCGCCCACATCGTCATCGGCGACGAGATCAACCGCGCCTCGCCCAAGACCCAGTCCGCGCTGCTCGAGTGCATGCAGGAGGCCCAGGCGACCGTCGACGGCCACAGCTACGCACTGCCCCGTCCGTTCCTCGTCGTCGCGACCCAGAACCCGGTCGAGATGGAAGGCACGTACCCCCTGCCGGAGGCGCAGCGCGACCGGTTCATGGCCCGACTGACCGTCGGCTACCCGAGCGTCGAGTCCGAGCTCGCGATGCTCGACCAGCAGGAGTCGTCCGACCCCCTGGTCGACATGCGCCCCGTCACCGACACGGCTCACATCGCACGCCTGATCGAGACGACGCGTCGCCTCTACGCCGCGCCGGGCGTGAAGCGGTACGTGGTCGACCTCGTGACGGCGACGCGTGAGGACCAGGGGCTGCGCCTCGGCGCCTCGCCGCGCGCCGCGATCCAGCTGCTCCGCGCCGCCAAGGGCATCGCCGCGCTCGCCGGCCGGGACCACGTGCTGCCCGACGACGTCCAGCAGCTCGCCGAGCCGGTCCTCGCGCACCGCGTGCTGCCGAGCACCGAGTCGCGGCTCTCCGGTCGGAGCACCGAGGCGATCGTCCGGGACATCGTCGCGCGCATCCCGCTCCCGGCGCCCGTTCCTGCCCGCGCTTCCCGCGCCATCGGCTGATGCGTCTGCGTCCCACGGCTCGCGGCTGGGGAATCGCAGGCGCTGGCCTGGCGATCCTCGGGCTCGGCACCGGAATGGGTTCGACCGACCTGGTCCGAATCGCCGTGCTCGCGCTGCTGTGCGTCGGCGGCGCGGCGGCCGTCGTCGCGTGGCGCGATCCCGCGCGGGGGCGCAACCGGATCGACGTCGACCGCGTCGTGATGCCCAACCCGGTCCACGCCGGCTCGGTCGTGGGCGTCGACGTGCACGTCCGGGCCCACGACGCGGGTTCGCGCACCCGCCTGGCGGGACTGCGGTTCGCGGAGCAGGCCGCGACGGAGCTGTCGGCCGGCCGGCCTCTCAAGGCCCGCGTCACGCGCGAGCGAGCCGAGGTGACCGTGAGCTACATGGTCGAGGCCGCGCGGCGGGGCCGCTGGCCGATCGGACCCCTGGTCGTGACCCGCACAGACGTCTTCGGCACGGTCACGACGTCCGCGACGCTAGGAGGCAGCGCGGAGGTCCGCGTGTGGCCGGCCATCGTCGCGCTCCCCACGCCGTCCGACGTGCTCGTCGGCGAGCCGGACCGTGTCGCGCTCGGCGCGCGCTCGCCCTCGACGGACGACGCGTCGCTGCGTGACTACCGCGAGGGCGACGACCTGCGACGCGTGCACTGGAGCAGCAGCGCGCGCAAGGGCGCGCTGATGGTCCGCTCGGACGAGCGGGCCGGGATGCGGCCCGTGTCCGTGCTCATGGACCTGCCGTTGCGCGGAGGCGCGGCGCTCGAGTGGACCATCTCGGTCGCGGCGTCGATGGCGCTCGCCACGCTCGACGCCGGGCACCCGGTGCGGCTCCTCGACGGCACCCGGGCGACCGCCACGGGGACGCCCTTCGTGCACTCGCGCTCCGACTCGGCGCGTAGCGCGCTGCTGGACCGCACGATCGACCTGGAGCGCCCGCGCTCGGCGGCTGACGCCGAGCAGAACCTCATCGCGGCGGCCCACATGCTCGACAGCACCGAGGCCGGAGGCGAGCTCGTCTTCGCCGTGCTCGGGTCGCTCGGCGCCCGGACCCGCGGAGCGCTCGCGCACATCGTCGACACCGCGCAGGGCTGGGCCATGGTGCGCGCGGACGGGACGTCGCCGGCGCAACGCAGCGACACCGAGCACACGGTGCGCGCGCTGCGTCGCGCGGGCTGGCGCGCCATCGCCGTGACCCCCGGCGAGGACGTCGCCGGCGCCTGGACCCGGATGCTGGGGAGCGTGCGATGAGCATCGTGGCTGCGAGGGCACCGCGCGGCGGACGAGCCGCGGCTGCGACCGGGCTGGTCGCGCTCGGCACGTGCGCGAGCACGCTCGCCCTCGGCAACCTTCTCAGCCCGCCGAACGGTCGCACCACCACATGGCTCGCCGTGCTGCTCGTCGCCGGGGTCGTCGCAGGCGTCCGGGCGCTGACGCGCTCCTGGTGGGTGCCGTCGCTGGTCGGGCTGCTCGTCGCGCTCGTCCTGGTCGTCCTGCGGTACGGAGCACCGCCCGGGCGCATCCAGCTCGTGCCCGACCTCGACGCGTGGGACCGGACACGCGCCGTCTGGAGCGAGGGGCTGACGACGATCGACGTGTCCGTCGTCCCGCTCGACGTGACCCGCCCCGTCGAGCTGGTCCTGCTCGCCGGAGCCGTGCTCGTCTTCCTGGTAGCGGACCTCTTCGCCGTCGCCCTCGGCCGCGCAGCATGGGCGGGCATCGCCTTCGTGGCGATGTGGGTACCGGCGATCTACCTCGGTTTCGGCATCGGCGGGGGCGCGCTCGTCTGGACGGGATTCGCCTACCTGCTGCTGCTGGCGCTGACCGCCGCCCCCCACGCCGGCCGCGTCGAGCGCAGCCGGCTCGCGTCCGTCGCGCTGTGGTCGAGCACCGCCGTCGTCGTCGGCGCGCTGATCCTCGGCCCCTTGCTGGCCGCCCTGCCGGGCTGGTCGGCGATCAGGCTGCCCAACTTCGGTGGCGGCCCGTCGGGTCCGATGCAGCTCAGCGACCAGCTCGACCTGCGGCACAGCCTCGGGCAGCGCAGCTCGCAGACCATGCTCACGTACTCGGTCAAGGCCGCCGAGCAGCCCGTCGCGGCGGGCGTGAACCCGACGGACGGGACCGCCGACGGAAGCGCCGCAGACGGCGGCGCGGCGGATGCGAGCGCGGACCCCAGCGCCACCGCGAAGCCGCCCGTCTCCGTCGGGCCCGGGTCCATCGGTCCGCTGCGCGCGTTCACGCTGACCGAGTTCGACGGACGCACCTGGACCCCGACGCCGCCGACCTCCACCGGCCGGGTCGCCCCCGGCGTGATGCTGTCGACCGACCCGACCGTCGCGAACACTCCGCCCAGCGCCGAGCGTGGCGTCCTCGCTCAGGTCTCGGTCAAGGTCGGCGCGCTCGACGAGACTCGCCTGCCGATCTCGATCTTCCCGCGCGCGGTCGACTCCCCCGGCACCTGGCAGTACGACATGACCCGCGACGAGGTCTTCGGCTCGTCGTCGACGAGCGACGGCCTGGCCTACTCGATGATCGTCGAGCTCCCCATGCTCACGTCGAAGGACCTCGTCAACGCGACGACGCCCGCACCGGCCGACGCGGACACGTCGGGCGTGCTCGCCGTCCCCGCGACCTCGCACGCCGACGACATCGCCGAGCTGGCGCGCAAGGTGACCGAGGGCGCCTCCACGCCCTACCAGCAGGCGATGGACCTTCAGACCTACCTGCGCTCGACGACGAACTTCACCTACGACGTGCGCGTCGCACCGGCCAAGTCCGACGACGCGGTGTGGGACTTCCTGCAGGACACGCACGGCTACTGCGTGCAGTTCGCGACCGCGATGACGATCATGTCCCGCACGCTCGGCATCCCGGCGAGGGTCGGCATCGGCTTCCTGCCGGGCAAGTCCGACGGCAACGGGTCGATCGTCGTGACCGGCAAGGAGGCGCACGCCTGGCCCGAGCTCTACTTCGGACCCGACCTGGGCTGGGTGCGGTTCGAGCCGACGCCGGCCGTCCAGTCGGGCGCGCCGCCCGTGTGGAGCGATCCCTTCCAGCAGGTCGCGCCCGGTCCGACCAACGACGCCCTGCACCCGACGGGGCAGGCAGCAGTTCCTCAGGGCGACGCGAGCGACGACGCCAGCAACGGTGCCAAGACACCGGTGGCGGCGACCGCCACCAACTGGGTGCCCGTCGGGATCACGGTCACCATCGTCGTGGTCCTCGTGGCGATCGCTGGTTTCGTCGCGATCTCGCACCGCCGACGACGCGGCGACGTGACTCCGGAGGAGGCATGGTCTCGCCTGCGGCGTGCGCTCGGGGCGCGAGGCGTGCGCTGGTCGGACGCGACGACGCCTCGTGCTGCGGTCACGTCGATCCAGGCCCAGCTCGCGGAGCTGACCGGCGCGGAGCTCGAAGGCCCCGCGGCAGCCAGCCTCGAGTCACTCTCGCGGGTCGTCGAGCAGGACCGCTACGCACCCACCGCGCCGGACGTCGACGCGGACGTCCTGGAGGGGTGGATCGCCGACGTCACCGACGCCGCGCGAGTGCTGTTCAGCGACCGTCCTCGCCGCGGCGCCGTTCCCAGCGCTCCTCGAAGCGGGTCATGAATCCACGGTGAGTCTTGGGGGCGCGGCCCCGCTGCACGGAACCGTCGGCGGCGACGACTCCCTGCGGCCCCGCGTCCTTGCGGTGACGGCCCGGGTTGGCGAACGCGAAGGCTACCGCTGCAAACATCACGACAAAGCCCAGCACGCCGAGCAACGGCTGGCTCCCGGCTGCGCCGAGGACGAGGAGCAGCAACCCCACGACCGCGCCTGCCGAGGCGATGACGTACCGACCTACGCCGCGGTGGCCGCGCTGGGTCAGCGTGTTGGCGAGCCGCGGGTCGTCAGATGTGAGCTGACGCTCCATCTGCTCGAGGACGCGCTGCTCGTACTCGGAGAGTGGCATCCCGACTCCTGTCGAACCTGGTGGATCCGTATCAGCATCAGGATAGATCGGCTGGTGCGAAGGTGGTAGCCGAACGGGTCTCGATCGGGGATCGAGATGTCGCACCTGCCTGGATTGCCGCCTTTCCGAACCTCTCCCGCACCACGTCCATCGCACGCTCTGCTTCGCGCCGCGCCGCCGGGGGTGGGCCGAAGCTCGAGTCGGTGCGGGTTCCCGGCGTCACCGGCTCGGCGAGGGCCTCCTCCAACGTCGGCTGCCGCACCGTGTCGGCCAGCGCGCTGAGGCCCTCGACCCGCACTCCGACAAGCCGGACCGGCAGGCCGCCGAGGTCGGCAGCCGCCAGCAGCTCGCGCGCCGCGAGGTAGATCTCGCGGCCCACGTCGGTCGGCGTCGACAGGGTCCGCGCGCGCGTCAACGTGCGGAAGTCGGACGTGCGCACCTTGACGCTGACGGTTCGACCGACGAGCCCGCCCTTGCGCAGTCGCGCGGCGCACCTGTCGGCGAGCTCGAGCGCCTTGCTCTGCACCACGTTGAGGTCCGCGACGTCGGCGACGAACGTCTCCTCCGCACCGACCGACTTCTCGGCCCTCCCGGGGCTG
>Ga0160432_101109_pt1 | contig 10073 bp, 5 predicted proteins | sample HID1971M_E0MG_FD_108250 | JGI IMG/M metagenome (GOLD analysis project Ga0160432, IMG submission 108250) | Enriched millipede-associated microbial communities from UW Madison campus, WI, USA - HID1971M_E0 MG | ecosystem: Host-associated > Arthropoda: Insects > Digestive system > Unclassified ... | reverse complement strand
GGCCACGGCCTGACCGCCGAGTACTTCGCGGGCACCGCGCAGGCTGGCACGCCCGTGGCGACGCGCGTCGAGCCGCAGGTCGACGCGACGTGGGGAGCACCGCCCGCTGCTGGGCTCGCGGCGACCGGCTGGTCCGCTCGCTTCACGGGCAAGGTCACGCCGCCGACGACGGGCACCTACACGTTCTCGCTGACCAGCGACGACGGCAGCCGGCTGTTCGTCAACGGCCAGAAGGTCGTCGACATGTGGCGCGACCAGGGCTCGACGACGAAGACGGCGACCGTCTCGCTCACGGCGGGTCAGCCGGTCACCATCCAGGTCGACTACTACCAGGCTGGCGGCGGCGCGAACCTCACGCTCGGCTGGCAGCTGCCGGGCCAGAGCCTGCGCGACCAGGCCGTGTCAGCGGCGCGGGCCGCCGACGTGGCCGTCGTCTTCACGGGCCGCACGACGTCCGAGGGCAGCGACCTCGCCGACATCGACCTCCCGGCCGACCAGAACCAGCTCATCGCCGACGTGGCCGCCGCCAACCCGAACACGGTGGTCGTCGTCAACAGCGGGTCGGCCGTGGCGATGCCGTGGGCGTCGTCGGTGCGCGGCATCGTCGAGGCCTGGTACCCGGGGCAGGAGTACGGCTCGGCCCTGGCCGCTCTGCTGTTCGGGGACGAGAACTTCTCGGGCAAGCTGCCCGTGACGTTCCCGCGCTCGCTCGCCGACGTGCCGGCCCGCACGGCCGCGCAGTTCCCGGGCCAGAACGGCACCGAGCAGTACTCCGAGGGCATCGACGTCGGCTACCGCTGGTACGACCGCCAGGCCATCGCGCCGCTGTTCCCGTTCGGCCACGGCCTGTCGTACACGACGTTCGCCTACTCGGGGCTGCAGGTCGGGGCGCCGGACGGCGCCGGGAACGTCGTCGTCTCGTTCGACGTGACGAACACCGGGTCGCGCGCCGGCTCCGAGGTCGCGCAGGTCTACGTGAGCCAGCCCGCGTCGTCGGGCGAGGCTCCGCGGAACCTGCGCGGGTTCGCCAAGGTGCTCGTCCAGCCGGGCGAGAAGAAGCAGGTCTCGGTCACGCTCGACGCGCGCAGCTTCGAGTACTGGGACGGGTCGTGGACCAAGGCGGCAGGCACCCAGACGATCTTCGTCGGCTCGTCGTCGCGCGACGTGCGCCTCACCGGCGCCGTGCCCGGCACACCCGTCGACCCGGGCACGGGCACGCTCGACCGCACCGGCTGGGTGGTCACCGCGACGTCGTCGGGCGGCGGGGACGTCCCCGCGCGCATGATCGACGGGCAGACGAGCACCCGGTGGAGCAGCGGCGCACCGATGGTGAGCGGCCAGGCCGTCACCGTCGACCTGGGCGCGACCCGCGCGTTCGCCGGGGTGACGATGGACTCAGCGGGCAGCGCCAACGACTACGCGCGCGGCTACCAGGTGTTCGTCTCGGCGGACGGCGCCGCGTGGGGTCAGCCCGTCGCCACCGGCTCGGGGACGTCCGCCAAGGTCGTCGCGAGCTTCCCGAGCACGAGCGCGCGCTGGGTCAAGATCGTGCAGACCGGCTCGGCGTCGTCGTGGTGGTCGATCGCCGAGCTCAACCTGACGTCGGGCACGACGACCACCCCGACGGTCCTGCCACGGCAGGGCTGGGTCGCCTCCGCGTCGTCGTCGGGCGGCGGCGACGTGCCCGCGCGCCTGATCGACGCCGACCCTGCGACGCGCTGGTCGTCGGGCTCGCCCATGGTCAGCGGGCAGACCGTGACGCTCGACCTAGGCACGCCCCGCACGTTCTCGCGCCTGACGATGGACTCGGGCGGCAGCGCGAACGACTACGCGCGCGGCTACCAGGTGCTCGTCTCGAGCGACGGCGCCTCGTGGGGAACCCCGATCGCGACGGGTGCCGGCACGGCGGCACTCGTCTCGGTCACGCTCCCGACGACGACGGCCCGCTGGGTGCGCGTGGTCCAGACCGGCACCTCGTCGTCCTGGTGGTCGATCTCCGACCTCAACCTCTACGGGTGAGGCAGGGGCCTAGAGCGTGATCCACCCGCGCGCGAGGCTGACGATCGCGAGGACCGCGAGCGCGATGGTCACCGCGGCGAGCACGCGCTCGCCGCGGGTGAGCCACTGCCGGCCCTGCTCGCGGCGCGCCATCACGAACAGGATCGTCGCGGGCGCGTAGAACAGGAAGGAGATCAGCACGTACTTGGGCCCGGCCCCGACGAGCAGGAACAGCGTGTAGGCGCTGGCGATCACCGCGACGAGCCGGCCGACGCGGTCCGCCCGGGCCAGCTTGAGCGCGTACCCCGCCGCGAGCGCGTACGGGATCAGGACGAGCGAGCTGGTCAGGCTGAGGGCGAAGTTGAACGCGTTCTGCGAGAAGAGCGTCAGCAGCAGCGTCGCCTGGGACAGGCACGTGGTCAGCGTCAGCGCGTTGACCGGGACGTCGCCGTGGGTGCGGGCCAGGAACCGCGGCATGTCGTCGTCCTTGGCGGCGACGTACAGCGTCTCGGCGGACATGAGCGTCCACGCCAGGTACGCCCCGAGCACGGAGACGATGAGCCCGACGCTGATGAACGCGCTGCCCCAGCCACCGACAGCCTCCTCGAGCACGCCCGCCATCGACGGTTGCCGGAGCGCGGCGATCTGCTCGCGCGGCAGGATGCCGAACGACACGATCGTCACCGACGCGAACACCGCGAACACGCTGAGGAACCCGAGCAGCGTCGCGCGGCCCACGTCCCGGCGGGAGCGCGCGTGCCGCGAGTACACGCTCGCCGCCTCGACGCCGAGGAACACGAACACGGTCGCGAGCAGCGTGCCGCGCACCTGGGAGAACATCGAGCCGGGCCCGTTCAGGTTGTGCGCGAAGACGTCCGGGTCGAACGCGAACGCCGCGAGCAGCACGAACACGACGACCGGCACGACCTTGGCGACCGTCACGATGCGGTTGATCGCGGCCGCCTCGCGCACTCCTCGTCGCACCACGGCGTAGCCACCCCACAGTCCCGCGCTCGCGAGCAGCACGGCCAGTGGGGTGTCCCCGTCGCCGAGCGCGGGCACGACCGCCCCGACGGTCGACATGATCAGCACCCAGTAGGTGACGTTGCCGACCGCAGCGCTGGCCCAGTACCCGAACGCGGAGAAGAAGCCGGGGTACTGCCCGAAGCCCTCCTTCGCGTAGGCGTAGATCCCCGACTCGAGGTCGGGCCGACGAACGGCGAGGCGCTGGAAGACGAGCGCGAGCATGAGCATGCCGGTGCCGGCCACCGTCCAGGCGATCAGCGTGCCGACCACGCCCGTCTCGGCCGCGAACTGGGCGGGGAGCGAGAACACGCCCGCGCCCACCATCGAGCCGATGACGACCGTGGTGAGGGTGACGACGCTGAGCGTGGCCGGGCGCGCGTCCTGCTCGACCTCAGCCATCGCGCCTCCGCCCGTGTCACCTGCTCGGAGGCTAGCGACGGTCCGCGGCTCCCGCCCCACCCCGGCGAGGGGGGTCTGGCGTGCGGAACGGGTGTGACGCACCTCTCATCGTGGAGTTTCGGGCATACCGGGAGGCATCCGGAAGTCGCGTCACGAATGCGCGACACACTTCCCTAGGCTCACAGTGAAGTCATAGATCACGCGCGCGAAGCACCCCGGCGTGTCGGCGAACCAGAAGGCGCAGCAGCCGGGAGAGCCGACAGCGACGAACACATCGCCGGTGGTCCCACCTGGCGCTCGGCGTAGCTGCCGCACGCCTGATCCATGAGAGCAGACCCGCATGAAGCGCATCACCCGCACGATCGTCACCCTCGCAGCCGCGTCCGTCGCGGTGACCGGGGTCGCCGTCCCCGCAGCTACGGCAGCGCCCACCACGCACACGGTCTCGGCGGCCGTCGTCACGCAGGTCAAGGCCATCTCCGTCGGCAAGAAGAACGCGGTTCGTTCCGCGAAGTCGTACCTGAAGTACGGCGCGTTCTCGCGCAAGGGCCTGATCGAGCAGCTGCGGTTCGAGGGCTACAGCAAGAAGGACGCCACCTACGGCGCGGACCACGCCAAGGCGAACTGGAAGAAGGAGTGCGCCCAGTCCGCGAAGTCGTACATGGAGTTCATGCCGTTCTCGCGCAAGGAGCTGGCCGCCCAGCTCAAGTGGGAGGGCTTCACCAAGGCGCAGATCGCCTACGGCCTCAAGGCCGTCGGCTACTGACGTACGCCACGCCGAACCCGACGTCGTCCTCGGTTCCCGCAGCGGAAGCGGGGACGACGTCGGGTTCGGCCGGCCGGTTGGCCAGCCGGTTCGGCCGGCTCGGCCGGCTCGGCTACGGGAGCGTGTGGCCCGCTGTACGGAACAGCTCGTACCACTCGGGGCGGGTCAGCGGCAGGTCAGACCCCTGCGCCGCGCCCGTCACCCGCTCCGGGCTCGTCGTGCCGAGCACCACCTGCATGTTCGCCGGGTGGCGAGTGATCCAGGCGGTGGCGATCGCGATGGGCGGCACGTCGTACTTCTCGGCGAGCCGGTCGATCACCGCGTTGAGCTCCGGGTAGTCCTCGTTGCCGAGGAAGACGCCGGTGAAGAAGCCGGCCTGGAACGGCGACCACGCCTGGATCGTGATGTCGTGCAGGCGGCAGTAGTCGACGATCCCGTTGTCCCGCACCACCGACTGGTCCAGGTCGACCATGTTCGTCGCGACGCCCTGCGCGATGATCGGCGCGTGCGTGATCGACAGCTGCAGCTGGTTCGCCACGATCGGCTGCTCCACGTACTTGCGCAGCAGGTCGATCTGCCCCGGCGTCTGGTTCGAGACGCCGAAGGCGCGCACCTTGCCCGTGGCCTCCAGGTCGTCGAACGCCCGGGCGACCTCCTCCGGCTCGACGAGGGCGTCGGGACGGTGCAGGAGCAGGATGTCGATGTAGTCGGTCTCCAGCGCGCGCAGCGAGCCCTCGACCGAGTCGACGATGTGGTCGTAGGAGAAGTCGAACGTGCCGTCGGCCGGCACGATGCCGCACTTCGTCTGGATCGTGATGGCCGCACGCTCGGACGAGGTGAGCTGCATCGCCTCGGCGAAGCGCCGCTCGCACGCGTGCAACGTGGGGCCGTAGATGTCCGCGTGGTCGACGAAGTCGATCCCCGCGTCGCGCCCCGCGCGCAGCAGGTCACGCACCTCGTCGTCGGTCTTGTCGGCGATCCGCATCAGCCCCAGCACCACGTTGGGGGCGACGATGTCGGTTCCGGGCAGGGTGAAGGTCTTCATGTCCACACTCTCGCACTGCCTCTCACGCCCGGGGTAGGCGCAACGTCACGATCTGGAACGGTCGCAGGGTCAGCTCGATCGCGTCGTCGGCCGCACTGACCTCGGGCGTCGCGACGTCCCGCTCGAGCAGGTCGACCGAGCGCGCACCCGCGACCGCGAACGACGGCACGACCGTCGCGCGCGCCCGCCCGCCGAGCGACTCGTACAGCCGCACGATGACGTCGCCGCTGCGGTCCTCGGCGAGCTTGACCGACTCGACGAGCACCGCGGGGTTCGAGACGGTGACGAGCGGCTCGACCGCGCGCGCGCCGCGGACGACGCGCTCGGCGAGGTTGGTGCGGTAGCCGTCCTCGATCGCCGCCGCGATGTCCGCGCCAGGGTGCAGCACGGTGGTGAAGCGGTGCCGGCCCTGGTCGGCCTCGGGGTCGGGGAAGATCGGCGCACGCAGGAGCGAGAGCCGGACGTCCGTGCCCTGGGCGCCGACCGCACGCGTGATGTCGTGGCCGTACGTCGAGTCGTTCGCGACCGAGACGCCGTAGCCGGCCTCGCCGACGTGCACCCAGCGGTGCGCGCAGATCTCGAACCGGGCGGCATCCCACGACGTGTTGGCGTGGGTGGGCCGGAAGACGTGGCCGAACTGGGTCTCCGCCGCCGATCGGTCCGCCTGCACGTCGAGCGGGAACGAGAGCTTGAGCAGCTTCTGCCGCTCGTGCCAGTCCACGTCTGTCACGATCTCGATCGCCGCCGACCCGCGCCGGAACGTCAGCTCCTGCACCAGGCGCGAATCGCCGAAGTCCCGCGTCGTGCGGACGACGACCGCATCCGCAGTCTCGAGGACGACCTCGCGCGAGTCGGCCCCGAGCAGGTCGGTGCCCACGCGGCGGTACTCCTTGTCGATGTCCCACGCGTCCCACTTGGCGGGGGTGTCGCGGTGCAGCTGGAGCAGGTTCGCCAGCCGGCCCGCCGGGATCACCTCGCGGTCGGCGACGAGGTCGCGCAGCGAGCTGAGCTGGCCTCCGGTCGTCAGGTGCGCGTCGATCAGCCCGTTGCGCACGCGCACCGTGCCGTCCGTCTCGCGGACGAGCTCGACCGGGTCGCCCGCGGAGGCCCGGACCGGCGCGGCGCCCAGTGCGGCGACGCCCGATCGTGCGTGCGGCGCCGCGTTCAGCAGCAGCGGCGTGCCGCCCTGCCCCACCGCCGCTCCCGCCGCGGTGGCGATCAGCGACTCGAGCTTCTCGGCCGCGTCGGCGTAGGTCTCCTCCGCCTGGCGGTGCACCCACCCGATCGAGCTGCCTGGCAGGATGTCGTGGAACTGGTGCAGCAGCGCGGTGTGCCACAGCGTCTCGAGCTCGTCATACGGATAATCGGCACCCTGTTGTACAGAGGCCGTCGCGGCCCAGAGCTCGGCCTCGCGCAGCAGGTGCTCGGTCCGCCGGTTGCCCGCCTTGGTGCGTGCCTGGGACGTGTACGTGCCGCGGTGGAACTCGAGGTACATCTCACCGGTCCACACCGGCGGGTTCTCGAACTCGGCCTCGGTCCGCTCGAAGAAGGTGTTGGGGCTGCCGAGCTCCACGCGCGGCGCGCCCTCGAGGTTCTCGAAGCGGTGCGCCGACGCGACCATCTCCCGGGTCGGGCCGCCACCGCCGTCGCCCCAGCCGTACGGCGCGATCGACGACGCCGCGACGCCCTTCTCCTCGAAGTTCGCCTCGGTGTGCAGCAGCTCCTTGGCCGAGAGGTCGGAGTTGTACGTGTCGACGGGCGGGAAGTGCGTCAGGACGGTCGAGCCGTCGATGCCCTCCCACGTGAACGTGTGGTGCGGCATCCGGTCGGTGTCGTTCCAGGACAGCTTCTGCGACAGGAACCAGCGCGAGCCGGCCGACCGCACGATCTGCGGGAGCGCACCCGAGTAGCCGAACGAGTCGGGCAGCCACACGTCCTGGGTGTCCACCCCGAACTCCTCGAGGAAGAAGCGCTTGCCCGCGACCATCTGGCGCGCCATGGCCTCGCCGCCCGGCATGTTGGTGTCGGACTCGACCCACATGCCGCCGACCGGGACGAACTGGCCCGCCGCGACCTTCTTGCGGATCCGGTCGAACAGCTCGGGGTAGAACTGCTTCATCCACGCGTACTGCTGCGCCGACGAGCACGCGAACACGAAGTCCGGGTCGGCGTCCATGAGCGCGAGGACGTTCGAGAACGTGCGCGCGCACTTGCGCACCGTCTCGCGCAGCGGCCACAGCCACGCCGAGTCGATGTGGGCGTGCCCGACGGCCACGATGCGGTGCGCGCTCGACGCCGCCGGCGACGCGAGCAGCGGGGCGAGGGTCTCGCGAGCCGCGGCCGCGGAACCCGCCACGTCGTCGGGGTCGACGTCGTCGACCACGCTGTCGAGCCCGTACCGGAGCTGCGCGCGCCGGGTCGAGTCGGCAGGCAGCGACTTCATGAGCCCGATGAGTGCCGTCAGGTCGGCCAGCAGCTCGTACACCGCGACGTCCCGCAGCGCCACGTCGACGCACCTCAGCTCGTACTGGGGTTCCGAGCCGGCAGTCGCGAGCTCGCCGTACGGGGTCGGCACGAAGCCGAAGTTGCTCGCGATGTTCGGGTTGCCCGCGGCCTCGACGAGCACGTCGATCTCGGTGCCCTCCGACCACGGCACCGCCTGGTTGAACGGCGAGACGCCCTTGATCGTCGTCCCGTCCGTGCGCCAGACGAGGCCCTCGGCCTGGAACCCGGGGTTGTCCTTGTTGAACCCGAGGTCGATGACCAGCTCCACGTCGGTCCCGTGCACAGGCCAGCCCGCCGGCACCTGCCCACGCACCCGGAACCAGGTGGTGCTCCACGGCGCACCCCACGCGAGGCCCACCGCGACGGGTTCGTAGTGCTCGCCGAGCGCCTGCGCGAACGGGACCGGCTCGCCGGGCGCCGTCCAGGCGGTCAGGTCGAGCGCGACCCGGTCGCGGTAGACGGCGGGGACGATCCGCTCGCGGACGAAGCGGTCGATCCGCTCCTCGGTGAGCAAGGGGTTGCCGTGCATCGTGCTCCTCTTCCTTGAGGGTGGTGTGTGAGTGCTAGCCCTTGACTGCGCCGGCCATGGCGAACGAGCCGCCGGACAGCTTCTGGACGAGCAGGTAGAGAACGAGGACCGGCGTCGCGTACAGGATCGAGAAGGCCGCGAGCTTGCCGTAGGCCACGGCGCCGTAGGTGCCGAAGAAGTTGAAGATCGCCACGGCGGCGGGCTGGTGCTCCGGGCTGTACAGGAGCACGAAGGGGACGAAGAAGTTCCCCCACGCCATCGTGAACACGAAGATGAACACCACGGCGATGCCCGGGCGCATCAGCGGCAGGACGATCCGCACGAGCGCGCGCATCGCGCTGGCGCCGTCCACCCACGCCGCCTCCTCGAGGGAGACGGGGACCGAGTCCATGAAGTTCTTGGTCATCCAGATCGCCATGGGCAGCGAGGTCGCCGCCATGAAGAAGATCGTGCCGGGCACCGAGTCGAGCAGGTTCAGGTACACGAACAGCGAGTAGACCGGGACCATCATCGCGGTGATCGGCAGGCAGGTGGCGAACAGGATGCCGTACATGAACGAGCGCCGGAACCGCATCTGGTAGCGCGACAGCGGGTACGCCGCGAGCACCGAGAGCACGACGGTGATGACCGCCGTCCCGAGCGAGATCACGGTCGAGTTCCACAGCGGCTTGAGCGTCTGGTCGATCGTGAACACGGCGCTGAAGTTGTCGAACGTCGGGTTCTCGGGGATCTTCACACCCACGGTGGCCGCGGGGTCGAAGGCCGAGAGCAGGATCCACGCGAGCGGTACGAGGAACGTCACGCCGATCAGCGCCAGGACGGTCGTCGAGATCCACTTCGAGGGCGTGCGGCGAGGCGAGGCGAGCGCCGCGCGCTCGCGTCGGGTGGGAGGCACCGCGTCGGGCACGACGGGTGGGGAGCTTGTGGCGAGGGACATCAGTCCACCTCCGGCTTCAGCGCCTTGATGTAGACGATGGAGAAGATCGCTCCGACCGCCAGGGTGACGGTCGCGATGGCCGTGCCGTAGCCGACCTGCGAGAACTTGAACGCCTGCTGGTAGGCCAGCACGGGCAGCGTCGAGCTGTCGGTGCCCGGGCCACCGCCCGTCATCACCCAGATCAGCGTGAACACGCCGAGCGTCTGCAGCGTCGTGAGCATGAGGTTGGTCGAGATCGACCGCCGGATCATGGGCACCGTGATGCGGAAGAAGCGCTGCAGCGGCCCGGCCCCGTCGATCTCGGCGGCCTCGGTGATCTCGGGCGGCACCTCGTTGAGCGCCGCGCTGTAGACCATCATCGAGAACGCGGTGCCGCGCCAGATGTTCGCCATGATGACGGAGAACATCGGGAACGAGATGAGCCAGGTCGTCTGGCTCACGCCGAACCAGCCGAGGACCGAGTTGAGCGTGCCGTCCGTCGAGAAGAACGCGTAGAGCGCGAACGCCGCGACGATCTCCGGCAGCACCCAGGCGACGACGACGAGCGCGGTGACCACGGCCCGCACGGGCTTGGCGGCCGACCGGGCCAGCAGCGCGAGGATCATGCCGAGCACGTTCTGGCCGATCACCGCCGACGCCCCGACGAACAGGACCGTCAACCAGACCGACTTCCAGAAGTCCGGGCTCGAGAAGAGCTGCGTGTAGTTGTCGAGCCCGATGAACTCGGGGTTGGCCGCCTTGTAGCCCGTCAGGGCCGTGTTGGTGAGCGACCCGTAGAGCGAGTAGCCGATGGGGCCGGCGAGGAAGACGATCAGCAGCGCCACCGCGGGGAGCAGCGGCACGACCTTTCGCAGGGCCGCCCGCCCGG
>Ga0160432_101104_pt1 | contig 10135 bp, 7 predicted proteins | sample HID1971M_E0MG_FD_108250 | JGI IMG/M metagenome (GOLD analysis project Ga0160432, IMG submission 108250) | Enriched millipede-associated microbial communities from UW Madison campus, WI, USA - HID1971M_E0 MG | ecosystem: Host-associated > Arthropoda: Insects > Digestive system > Unclassified ... | reverse complement strand
TCGCCTACGCGGCGAGCAAGGCGGCCCTCGCCGGGGTCACCCCGACCGTCGCCGCCGAGCTGCTCGACCTCGGGATCGTCCTCAACACGATCGACCCGGGTCCGGTCGACACCGGGTACCTCGATCCCGAGACCGCGGACCGGCCGCTCGACGAGATCCAGGCGTTCGTGCGCGAGACCCCGTTCGGCCGTTTCGGCGAGCCTTCCGATCCGGCCCGGCTCATCGCCTGGCTGTCGACGGATGCCGGCGCCTGGGTCGTCGGCCAGGTGCTGTCGACCGACGGCGGCATGCGCCTGGCCTGAGCGCGGCGCCCGCTGGCCCGGTTACGACTTCCCAGATCAGGAGATCTCACGCACGCAGGACGATTCGCCCCAGAACGTCCTGTGCAGGCGAGATCTCCTGATCCGGAGAAGGAAGGGCTGAGGATGAGGGATGCCGAGCCCTCGGCTGAGGGTCAGTAGAGGGTGAAGCCACCGTCGATCGTCACGATCGACCCGGTCATGAACGACGACGCCGCACTCGCGAGGAACACGACGGCCGGACCGAGCTCGTGCGGTTCGCCCGCGCGCTGCATGGGCGCCGGGTCGACGCACCAGGGCTTGTACTGCGGCTCGTACACGGGCGACATGTCGGTGTGGATGTAGCCCGGCGCGATCGCGTTGACACGGATGCCGAGCGGCGCCCATTCAGCAGCGAGGCCCTTGGTCATCTGGTGCACGGCGGCCTTCGAGGTCAGGTAGGAGATCTGCCACCGCGGCTGGTTGACGATCTCGGCCGACATCGACCCGATGTTCACGATCGTGCCGCCGCCGCGTGCCGACATGCGCCGGGCGACCGCGCGGGAGCAGAACCACACGCCGTCGACGTTGGTGGCCATCACGTCGCGCCACACGTGGTCGTCGACCTCGAGCGCGGCGCCGCCGATGCTGATGCCGGCGTTGTTGACGAGCACGTCGATCTCGCCGAACCGGTCGCTCACCTCGGTGACCGCGCGTTCGACGTCGGCCGCGTCCGAGACCTCGAGGGCGACCCCGAAGGAGCGGATGCCGGCATCCCGCAGCTCTTCGGCGGCCCGCCCGGCGGCGTCCTCGGTGCGCGCCGTGACGGCGACGGCCGCGCCGGCCTCGCCGAGCGCCTGGGCGATCGCGCGCCCGATGCCGCGGCTGCCGCCGGTGACGAGCGCGACCTTGCCGGTGAGGGCGAACGTGTCCAAGACCGTCATGGCGGCCCCTCTCTTCTCAGCCGGGTCCCCTACAGCCGCACGACCTCGGTCACGCGCAGGACCGCGGTGCCGGCCTCTTCCGACGCGGCGAGGTCGATGACTCCCCGGATGCGCCAGTCGTGGTCGCCGGCCGGGTCGTCGATGGTCTGCTCGACCCGCCACAGCCCGGTGGCGGCGGCATCCGATTCGTCCACCGTCACGAGTCGCGGCGAGCGCGCGGCGCCGCCGGTGAGGATCTCGTCGTGGTCGTCGAAGTACGCGTCGAGCACGGCCGGCCAGTCGACGTCGGCGTCGAGACCGACGAGCTCGTCGTCGCGCTGCAGGGCGGCCAGCTGCACGCGGCGGAACAGCTCGTTGCGCACCAGCACGCCGAACGCGCGGCGGTTGGTCAGCACCGACGGCGGCGCGGGCGGCACGACCGGGGCCGACGGGTCGTCGACGGGGTTGACGAGCGCCTCCCACTCGTCGACGAGGCTCGAGTCGACCTGCCGCACGACCTCGCCGAGCCACGCGACCAGGTCGTGCAGATCCTCGGTCTGCGCCTCGGCGGGCACCGTCTGACGGATCGCGCGGTAGGCGTCCGACAGGTACCGCAGCACGAGGCCCTCACTGCGGGCGAGCTGGTACAGCGAGATGAGCTCCGAGAATGACAGGGCCCGCTCGAACATGTCGCGCACGACCGACTTGGGCGACAGCTCGAAGTCGCGCACCCACGGCTGGCTCGACGCGAACACCTCGTACGCCTGGCTCAGCAGCTCGTCGAGCGGCTTCGGGTACGTCACCTGCTCGAGCAGCGCCATGCGCTCGTCGTACTCGATGCCGTCGGCCTTCATGGCCGCGACCGCCTCGCCGCGCGCCCTGAACTCCTGCTGCGACAGGATCGGCCGCGGGTCGTCGAGCGTCGACTCGATGACGCTCACGACGTCGAGCGCGTAGTGGCCGGTGCCGGCCGCGCCGGCGGCGTCCTCGGGGTCGAGCAGCTCGATCGCGGCGAGCGCGAACGGCGACAGCGGCTGGTTGAGGGCGAAGTTCGGCTGCAGATCGACGGTCAGGTGGATGCCACGGCCGCCGGCATCCCCGTCTCCGCGGTCTATCTCTACGACCTCGGCGGCGACGAGCGTGCGGAAGATCGCGATCGCGCGGCGCGCGAGGTCGTAGCGGCGGGCGCGGGGCTCGTGGTTGTCGAAGACCAGGCTGCGCACGTTCGAGAACACGTCGCCGCCGCGGGCGATGACGTTGATGAGCATCGCGGCGGTGAGCTGCAGCTGCGGCACCAAGGGCTCGGGCTCCGCTTCGACGAGGCGCTCGAACGACCCGAGACCCCAGTTGACGACGCCGGTTGGCGCCTTCTTGCGCACGATCTTCTTGCGCTTGGCGGGGTCGTCGCCGGCCTTGCGCAGCGCTGCCTCGTTCTCGATCTCCCACTCCGGCGCCATCACGACGACGGTCCCCGAGGTGTCGTAGCCGGCGCGGCCGGCGCGGCCCGAGATCTGATGGAACTCGCGCGCCGACAGCTGGCGCATCTTCGTGCCGTCGAACTTCGACAGCGCCGTGATCATGACCGTGCGGATCGGCACGTTGATGCCGACGCCGAGGGTGTCGGTGCCGCAGATGACCCGCAGCAGCCCGCGCTGCGCGAGCGTCTCGACGAGTCGCCGGTAGCGCGGCAGCATGCCGGCGTGATGCACGCCGATGCCCGCGCGCACGTACCGCGACAGGGTGCGGCCGAAGGCCGTGGTGAACCGGAAGCCGCCGATCGCCTCGGCGATCGCGTCGCGCTGCTCGCGGCTCACGATGCGGATGGACGACAGGGCCTGCGCCCGCTCCATCGCGGCGGCCTGCGAGAAGTGCACGATGTACACGGGCGCCTCGCCCGTCTGCAGCAGCTCCTCGACCGTCTCGTGAATCGGCGTGCGGGCGTACGAGAAGTGCAGCGGGACCGGTCGCTCGACACCGGTGATGCGGGTGACCGTGCGGCCGGTGCGGCGCTCCAGGTCCTCGGCGATGGTGGTGACGTCGCCGAGCGTCGCCGACATCAGCACGAACTGCGCCCGCGGCAGGAGCAGCAGAGGGACCTGCCACGCCCACCCGCGCTCGGGGTCGCCGTAGTAGTGGAACTCGTCCATCACGACCTGGTCGACGGCGGCGTCGGCGCCCTGCCGCAGCGCGAGGTTGGCGAGGATCTCGGCCGTGCAGCACACGATGGGCGCGTCGGGGTTGACCGACGAGTCGCCCGTGACCATGCCCACGTTCGCGGCGCCGAAGATGTCGACGAGCGCGAAGAACTTCTCGCTCACGAGCGCCTTGATCGGCGCCGTGTAGTACGTGCGGCCACCGGTGGCGACGGCCGCGGCGTGAGCTGCGACGGCGACGAGCGACTTGCCCGTGCCGGTCGGCGTCGACAGGATCACGTGCGATCCCGACACGATCTCGATGACCGCCTCGTCCTGCGCGGCGTACAGCGAGAAGCCCTGCTCGCCCGCCCACTCCACGAACGCGTCGTACAGCGCATCCGCATCGGGCGCGGCGCCGGGTGCGCCGGACGCCTCCGCGGCGGCGGCGATGGTGTCGAGAAGCGTCACCGCTCGAGTCTGCCAGGTCGCGGCATCCGTCTATCCCCCGATGCGGAGGCGGAACCGCCCGCTCGCCACGGCGGCGCTCAGCGCATCGAGAGTGTCGGCGGGAGCCTGCCCCGAGGTGTCGATGACGTGCCCCTCCAGCTCCCCGAGGTCGGCGAACTGGTCCCACAGCGACAGGATCGGGCCCTCGTCGACCAGCGCTTCCGGGGCCGTCCGCCCCTGCGCGCGTGCGAGGGTCTCGTCGCGCCCCGGACGCAGCACGATGTAGTGCAGGGGCAGGTCGGCACGCCGCTCCGCCGCCCGGCGGTAGTGGTCCAGCATCCACGGGCCGACGACCCCGTCCACGACGACGTCGAAGCCGCCCTCGGCGTAGGCGAACGCGGCGCCCGCGATCACCTCGACGACGGTGTGGTTCTGGGCGTCCGCCTCGGGCAGGTACGGTGCGATGCCGCCCGACACGATGTACGCCCAGAAGTCGTCGGTGTGCAGGTGCACGCTCCGTGCCGACGTCTCTGCCAGCGCGGCCGCGGTGGTGGACTTTCCGGCGCCCGGGGCGCCGGTGACGATGACGACGGAACCGGGCATGCCGCCAGGCTAGCGACCACGACGGAGGGGATGCCGGGCGCCCGGCATCCCCTCCGTCAGGGCTCAGCGCCCCAGGGCCGCCAGGATGACCTGCGTGTACGCCGTGTACCCCGCATGGTTCGGGTGCAGGAAGCCGGCCGGGTCGTTCACCGGGTCGGTGCCGAACCACGGATCGCTCGGAAGACCGGGCACGAGCTGCACGCCGTGGCCGGCGAACGCTTCGACGACGTCCGCGTACACGACGTTCGCACCCTGCGCGCCGGCCATGGCCACCGCGGCCTGGATGGCCGCGTTGAGCGCGTCGGTCGCGTCGTTCACCGCCTGGACGAGCGCGGCGAGATCGTCCACGCCCTGACCGAAGGGCAGCGACGTCAGCAGGTGCGGATACCCCGTCACCACGATGGCCGCGTTCGGTGCGCGCTGCGCGATGTCGCCGATCAGCGAGCCGAGCGGCGCGGGCAGGCCCGGCGCCGCGCCGAGCGCGGTGTTGATCGCCACCGCGCACGGCATCGTGGGCCCGCCGGCGGCGGCAGCCGCGCACGCCGCGTAGATCTGGTCGAGCCCGAGGTCGTTCGCGCCGACGGTGAGCGTCACGACCGTGGTGCCGCGGTTCAGCTGCGACAGCTGGGTCTGGACGCCGGCGATCGTAGCGCCCGTGCACGCCCCGTTGCGCAACAGGTTGAACTTGGGCGCCTGATCGAGCTGCGCGGCGTAGCCCCCGTCCGTGCGGGCGCACGAGTCCAGCGGCACGCCGCCACCCTGCCCCGCCGCGATCGAGTCGCCCAGGGCCACGTACTTCGCGACCGGAGGCGAGGATGCGGCCGTCGCCGGGCTCGCCGCGCCGGCGGCCAGCAGTCCGACTCCGAGTGCCATCGCCGCGAGCGCGGCCAAGAAGCGTCGTCTCATGATTCCCCCTCGAATCCTTTGAACGGACCGAACGATTCCCCCATGAATCGGCCGGCGGACTGGATGCCGCAGACGTGGCCGACGATAGACCCGTCGGGGCCGCGGCGCCAGGGGTGCGGCGGGTGGCGGAATCCATGCGCACGAAAGTACGTTGGAGCAGACGTCGAGAGGATGCCATGACTGCTGACGAGAACCAGACCCGGACCGCCGACGACACCACGGTCCGCCGCAACGACGATGCCGGACGCTACGAGGTGTGGGTCGACGGTGTGCTCGCCGGGTTCACCGAGTTCACGCCCGACGCGCGCGGACGCCAGCGCTTCCCGCACACCGAGGTCGATCCGGCGTTCCGCGGGCGCGGCCTGGCGCAGCTCGTGGTGGCCGAGGCGATGGCCGACGAGGCCCGCCGCGGCGAGACCGTCGTGCCGCTGTGCCCCGTGGTCGTGAAGTACCTGCAGCAGACCGAGGTGCCCGGCCTCGACGTGCACTGGCCCTCGCGCGTCGTCTGAGATCGGCCCCGACATGACCCGCCTCGGAAGCGCCGACACCGTCGACCTCGAGACCGCCGTCGAGTGCGACGGACCCCGGACGCTGCTGCTCGAGGCCCGCGAGGTGCCGCTCGGCGGGGTGCGGGCGATGTCGGTGCATCGTTCGCTGCCGCAGCGCGACCTGCCGCTGGTGGGCGCGTGGTGCTTCCTGGACCGCTTCGGGCCGCAGGAGACGCGCATGCGGGTCGAGCCGCATCCGCACATCGGGCTGCAGACCGTGACCTGGCCGTACCTCGGCGAGGTGCGGCACCGCGACACCGTCGGCAGCGACGTCGTCGTGCGCCGCGGCGCCCTCAACCTGATGACGAGCGGCGCGGGCATCGTCCACTCCGAGTACTCGGTGGGCGAGGACGCCACTCCGCTCGACGCGCTGCAGCTGTGGGTCGCGCTGCCCGAGTCGCGCCGCCACGGCGCACCCGCGTTCGAGCAGCACGCGGTACTGCCCGAGGTCCCGCTCGACGCCGTCGCGGGCGAGGCAGGCTCCGCCACCGTCGTGCTCGGCGAGCTCGGCGGCACCGTTTCGCCGGCGACCGTGTACACGCCGATCGTCGGCGCAGAGCTGCGCATCCCGCCGGGCTCCACCGTGCGGGTGCCGCTGAACCCGGGCTGGGAGCACGCGCTCGTCGCCGTGCACGGCGAGATCCTCGTCCCGGGGCTCGCCGACGCCGAGCCGGCGACCCTCGACACCGCGCACCTGCTCTACCTCGGGCTGCGCCGCACCTCCGTCGAGGTGACGAGCGCGGGCGGCGCCACCGTGTTCCTCATGGGCGGCGAGCCGTTCGAGGACGACATCGTCATGTGGTGGAACTTCGTCGGCCGCACCCACGAAGAGATCGTCGAGGCCCGCGAGGCATGGGAGTCCGACAGCCCCCGCTTCGGCCACGTCGTCGACCACGGCGACGAGCGCGTCCCCGCGCCGCCGCTGCCCGCGGTGCGCCTCACGCGCCGCCGCCGGCGGGTGTGACCAGCATCCACACACGCGAAGAGGCGCCCGGGCCGCAGCCCGGGCGCCTCTCCTGTGCTGGAACCTACGGAACGTCGACCGAGACGACGGTGCGCACGTCGGAGTCGCCGTAGCGGACGACACCGAGGTAGCTGCCCGACTCCAGCCCCGACCACGACAGCTGGTAGCCCGTCTTCACGGACTGCTGCGCGGCGAGGGTGTCCGGCGTCGCCGTGAAGTCGCCGACACCGTCGGTCGGGGTCACCGACGTCGCCGTCGCCGTCCACGTGAACGGCCCGGTGAAGGCGTACACGTTCGCGTCGATCAGGTACCAACCTGCCGCCGGTGCGACGAGCTGCACGGCCTCATCGGCCGAGCCGGTCGCCGACTGCCAGACCGCGCTGACGTTGAACGAGCCGTCCGCGTCGGTCTTGTAGACCGTCAGGTCGAGGTCGGTGCCCGCCGTGTCGACCGACGAGTTCAGCGCGAAGCGCACGACGTCGGTGCCCGCGGGCACCTCCACCCACGCGTAGGTGCTGCCCTCGTTGTCGGCGCCCGTGGTCTCGTCGCCCTCGATGAGCACGTCGGCCTTCGCGAGACCGAGCACGTTGAGCGGCAGGTCACCCGTGAAGCCCGGCGTCACCGGGACGTCCACGGTGCCGTCGGCGCCCGTGCCCGAGACCGACGCCGGAGCGTCGACCACGACCGGCTTGAGCGCGATGGGCGAACGGACCGAGTTGGTCGCGCTGTTCCACGTGAGCGAACCGGTCGTCCACTCGCCGATCGTCGCGTCGGTCGTCGTGAACGTCACGGTGAACGTCTGCGTGGCGCCCGCGGCGATGGTGAACGACGACGGCGAGACGACGGCATCCACACCCGGCACGTCGACCGACGCGGTGTACGTGCCGGCCTCGGAGGCCGTCACGGTGCGCGTGATCGTCTGGGTGCCGGCGAGGGCGCCGATGCCGATCGAGGCGATGTTCAGGTCGCTCGGGTCGATCGCGTCGAAACCTTCGACGGTGTCGGGGCCGAGCGTGCCGTTGAGGTACTTCGCCCAGTCCTCCACGCCGTTCAGGTACGACAGACCGGGGTTGAAGTACCGCGTCGGGTCGACGTGGCCTGCGCCCTGCGTGAACGGGTCGGTGACGGGCTGGCCCGCGCCGTCGACCAGGTCGTAGGCCGTCGTCATGAGGGCCGACTTGATCTCGGACGGCGACGCCAGCGGACGCTCACCCAGGTACAGCGCACCCAGGCCCGCGACGTGCGGCGACGACATCGACGTGCCCGACATGATGCCGAACGTCGGCTTCTCCTTCGAGCCGTTGTCGGTGGCCGCGAGGATCGCGACACCCGGGGCCGAGACGTCGGGCTTGATGACGTCGCTGCCGTCCGCGAGGATCGGGCCGCGGCTGGAGAAGCCGGCGATCTGCGGGGTCGGGGTCTCGACGCCGGTCACGTTCTCGCCGACGAGGGTGATCGTCGGGTCGGCGGTGTTCTGCACGTAGTCCAGCAGAGCGGCGCGGTACGTGTTCTGCAGGTGGACGGTCGGCACCGAGTGGAAGTCGTTGTCGAGCGAACCCGGCGTGACGTTCACGAGCACCATGCCGATGCCGCCCGCCTCGGCGACCGTCTGCGACTTCTCGACGCGGGCGTTCGACCCGCGGTCGCACACCACGATCTTGCCGGCGGCCTGCGCCGGGTCGATCGTGCCGAGGAAGCAGAGTGCGGCCTCAGCCGGGTCGGCGCCTGCGAGCGGGATGTCACCCGCGTACACGGCCGGGCCCGTGACCGACTCGCCGAACGGCACCGACACCGAAGCGCCCGCCGCCTGCTGGCCGTCCCACTGGACCGTGCCCTCCCACGTGGGGACGGTGGATGCCGCGACGGTGGTGTACCACGGCGAGGCGTGGTCGGCCGTCGAGGCGCCGGGGCCGTCGTTGCCGGCGCTCACCGACACGAAGACACCCGCGGCAGCAGCGTTGAAGAACGCGATGTCGTCCCAGCTGAGGACGGACGTGGCCGCGCCGCCGCCGATCGAGTAGTTGATGACGTCGACGCCGTCGGTGACCGCCTGGTTGATCGCCGAGAGCAGGTCGCTGCCCGCGCAGATGTCGTCGGTGGTCACGAGGTCGTCGGGGCCGTCGTAGCACGCCTTGTAGGCGGCGACCTTCGCGGCCGGGGCGACACCCGAGATCTTGCCGAAGTCGATGCCCTCCACCGTCGTGCCGACGCCGAAGTTGCCGGCGGCCGTGCTGGCGGTGTGCGAGCCGTGTCCGGCCTTGTCACGCGGCGACAGGAAGTCGTAGCTGAAGTCGAAGCCCGCCGCTGCGGCGCCTGCCGAGAAGTACTGGGCGCCGATCAGCTTGGTGCTGTACGCGTTCTTGTTCCACTCCTGCGCGCTGTTGACCATCTGGCTGCGGAACTGGCCGCCGTCGGCCTTGTCGAAGACGACGGAGTTGCCGCCCGACTTGTACGGCACGCCCGCGACCTTCTTCGAGTTGAGCTTGTCGCCCGCGAAGGAGGGGTTCTCGGGCGCGATGCCGGTGTCGACGACGCCGACGACGATGCCCTTGCCGGCCTCGGCGACGCCGCCCACGGCGTCCCACACGCCGCCCGTGCCGGTGTCCACCGAGCCGAGGCCCAGGAACTCCGTCGACGGCGTCGCCGTCGGGTGGTAGATCTCGTCGGGGAAGACGGCGAGCACATCCTTGTCGCCCGCCAGCTTCGCGGCCTGTGCGGCCGTCAGCTGCGCCGAGAAGCCGTTGGCCACGACGCCGTAGCTGGCGTCGGCGGTGACGCCCGCATCGGCCGCGACCTTGTCCTGCTCCTTCTTCAGGTGCGCGAGGTAGGCCTTGGAGTTCGGCGACTCGGCGTCCAGCTGCTTGCCCTTGTCGGGCTTGGTGCGCTGGAGGCCGCTGGTGCCGCCCTCGTAGCTGGCGAGGGGGGCTCCCTTGAGCATGACGATGTAGTGGCCGTCGGCGGCGTCGGTGAGAACCGGGGTGTTCACCTCCTCGGGTACTGCGCCGAAACTGGCTGATGCGGTGCCCGTGAACAGGGCGGCGAGTGTGACGACCGCGGCTGCTCTCAGGGAGGTTCGACCCATTGTGGCCCTCCAGATTTGTCGTGCAGGAAGTCGCTGCGCCACATCGTTGGGGCGCAGCTCGCTCAAACGTAACTCCCAGCGGAAACTCAGTAAATGAGAAGCGCGTGAGAATCGCAAGCACTCCGCCGAGTACGCTGGGCAAGTGGCCCCCCGAACCCGACTTTCGACGAGCGTTCTGCTCACCTGCGCGGCGATCGGCGTCGCGACGGGTGCGCTGCAGGCCGGCGCCGGCGCGCTGAGCGCGCCCGT
>Ga0160432_101103_pt1 | contig 10138 bp, 13 predicted proteins | sample HID1971M_E0MG_FD_108250 | JGI IMG/M metagenome (GOLD analysis project Ga0160432, IMG submission 108250) | Enriched millipede-associated microbial communities from UW Madison campus, WI, USA - HID1971M_E0 MG | ecosystem: Host-associated > Arthropoda: Insects > Digestive system > Unclassified ... | reverse complement strand
TCGTCGCGCATGGGGACCATTGTGGCGAGTCGCCCGATGACGTGCGGCGTGCCGCTCGGGGACCGGTGGCCTGCCGGTGTGACAGGCTGGACGGGTGACGATCGAGCCTCCCGCCCCCGGCGAGCCGCGCCGCCCGCACGGTCCGCGCGACCCGGGGGACGCGTGGGTGGTCGCCCCGAGCGGCGAACGCTACTGGGGCCGCTTCGGCGCCGCCGGGCTGCTGGCGGTCGACGCGCAGCGCGGGGTGCTGCTTCAGCACCGTGTGTCGTGGAGTCACTTCGGCGACACCTGGGCGCTGCCCGGCGGTGCCCGGCACGAGGGGGAGTCCGCGTGCGACGGCGCGCTGCGCGAGGCGGCGGAAGAGGCGGGCGTCCCCGACGCCGCGATCCGGCCGCGCGTGCTGAGCGTGTTCGACCTCGGCTACTGGAGCTACACGACCGTCGTCGGCGATGTCGTCGTGCCGTTCGAGCCCGTGATCAGCGACCCCGAGAGCCGCGAACTCGCCTGGGTGCCGGTGGAGCGCGTCGCCGACTACCCGTTGCACCCCGGATTCGCCGCCTCGTGGGAGCGCGTGCGGACCCTCATCGAGGTGCGTCCCGCGGTCGTGGTCGACGTCGCGAACGTCATGGGCTCCGTGCCCGACGGCTGGTGGCGCGATCGGCCCGGCGCGGCGTCCCGGCTGCTCGCCCGGATCGCCGACCTGGCGGCGGGCGGGGTGGGGGCATCCGCTCTCGATCTTCCTGAGCAGGTCTGGTACCCGGAGTGGTCAGCCGTCGTGGAGGGCCAGGCGCGTTCGGTCGACGACGTGCCCGGCCTCGACGTGGTGCGCGCGGAGGGCGAGGGCGACGACACGATCGTCGCCGAGGCACGCCGGTCGGCGGCATCCGGCCGGTCCGTCACCGTCGTGACGAGCGATCGCGGGCTCGCGGAACGGGTGGGGGATGCCGGCGGTGCCGTGCGCGGCACGCGCTGGCTGCTGGATCAGCTGCCGGGCTAGTCCCGCCCGCGCAGGCGGTCGATGTCGCGGCGCTCACGCTTGGTGGGGCGGCCGGCGCCCCGGTCGCGCTGTGCCATCACAGGCGTGGGATCGCGCGGCGGCGTGCGGTCCTCCATGGCGGCTGCGACGAGCGGTGCCCCCACGCGCTTCGAGATCGTCTGACGCACGACCAGCATGCGGTCGAACCCGTCGATGCGCACGCGCACCTCGTCGCCCGGCTTGAGGGTCTGCGCCGCCTTGGCGCGTTCGCCGCCGACCCGCACGTGCCCGGCTCGGCACGCCGCGGTCGCCGCCGAGCGGGTCTTGTAGACGCGGACGGCCCAGAGCCAGGCATCCACCCGCACCGGCCGTGCCGGAGCGTCGGTCATGCCGCCACCGGGGCCGAGGCGTCGGCGGAGCGCCGAGCGCGCACAGCGGCGAGCACGCCCGCGGCGATGAGCCCCTGCCCGAGGCAGTACGTCAGCATCACGAGCGGGCTGGTCCAGCCAGGCATCGCGTCGGGCAGGAACAGGCGGAACGCGAGCACCGAGTCCGACGTCAGGAAGAACACGCCGCCCCACGCCACGAGCGGATGACAACGGGATGCCGCGAACGCCGTGCCGCCGAGCACGAGGCCGTACACCGCGACGGCGATCGACAGGTTGCCGAGGTGCGGCCACAGCACGGCCAGGAGCACGACCCACCACACGGCGTACAGGGCCGCCCACGGCGGCACGCGGCGCACGGCCAGGCGTCGCCAGAACAGCCAGATGTACACGAGGTGCGCGAGGCCGAAGAACAGCAGCATCATCGGCAGCTCCGGCGCGAACGGGAAGAACGTGCCGGCGCCGTCACCGAGCCACGACAGGCCGATGGCCACGACGACGAGCGTGAGCGGGGCGTTCCACGGCGTGCCGTGGGAGCCCCACACGACGGCGAAGGCGAGCAGAGGCATCAGCGTCAGCTTCGTCGGCGCCGCGATCGCGTCCGCGTCCGCCGCGAGGGCGGCGACATGGACGATCGACAGCGCGATGTACGGGGCGAACGCGATCCAGAGCCGACGCATGATCCTCCTCGATGTGCAGGGCCACCATAATCGTCGCATGACCGATGTGCTCGCCCGGATGGGCCTCATCCGGATGTCGGCCCGCGACACCGGCACTCCGCACCGCGTCTCGACTCCGCTCGAGCTGCTGTTCGACCTCGTCTTCGTGGTGGCGGTGTCGCAGGCATCCCAGAATCTGCATCATCTGATCAGCGACGATCACGTCGGTCAGGGCGTGCTGTCGTACCTGATGGTGTTCTTCGCCATCTGGTGGGCGTGGATGAACTTCACGTGGTTCGCATCCGCGTTCGACACGGACGACTGGCTCTACCGCGTGCTCACCGTCGTGCAGATGGGCGGTGTGCTGGTTCTCGCGGCGGGCGTGCACGACGCCATGATCTCGTTCGACTACGTGGTGGTCACGTGGGGCTACGTCATCATGCGGCTGGCGATGGTCGCCCAGTGGCTGCGGGCGGCGGCATCCGACCCCGCACTGCGGCGCACCGCGCTGCGCATGGCCGTCGGCGTGGGCATCATGCAGGTGCTGTGGCTCGCGCGCATTTACCTGCTCGACGACACGGCGCAGTTCTGGACCTTCTTCGTGCTGGTTGTGCTCGAACTGCTTGTGCCGGTGTGGGGAGAGGCGGCGGGGCGCACGCCCTGGCACCCGCATCACATCGCGGAGCGCTACGGCCTGTTCACGCTGCTGCTGCTGGGCGAGAGCCTGCTCGCGTCCGCGAACGCGATCTTCGACGCCCTCGGCGAGGGCGAGCACGTGCCCGAGCTGCTGACCCTCGCGATCTCGGGCATCGTCGTGACGGCCGGGATCTGGTGGGTGTACTTCGCGCGTGAGCAGCACAACAGTCTGGAGGGGCGTCGGTCGGCGTTCCGGTTCGGCTACCTGCACTACGGGATCTTCGCGGCGGTCGGCGCCGTCTCGGCGGGCGTCGAGGTCGAGATCGACGAGATCACCGGGCACACGTCGGTGTCGCCCGCGATCGCGGGGCTGGCGCTGACGCTGCCGATCGCGATCGTGGTGGCGGGGTCGTGGCTCGTGCTGCTGCGCGCGACGCTGTCGCGCTGGGCGTCGGTCGCGGTGCTCGCGGGTGCGGTGCTGATCGCCCTGAGCGGCCTGCTGCCGTCGAACGAGTACGTCGTTGCGGCGGCGCTCCTCGTCGGCGTCGTCGTGGTGCTGGAGGTCGACGGAGCGCGCGCGGCTTGGCGCGCCCCGCGGCGCTCAGCCGCCGAGCTCGAGTGACACGATCGCAAGATCGGGCCGCGGGCGCGCCACCTCGCGGAACCCGGCGGCTTCGAACGTCGACAGCACGCCGTGGTACAGGTCGTTGACGGGGATCTTCTTACCGGCATGCGGGTCCATCGGGTACGCCTCGACGACCCTGGCGCCCGAGGCGCGGGCGTAGTCCACGGCCGCATCGAGCAGCTGCGCGTTGAGGCCCTGCTTGCGGTGCTCCTTGCGCACGACGAAGCAGCTGACCGCCCACACGTCGGGGTCGTCCCAGTCCTCTTCGGACGCCGCGAAGCTGCGGGTGCGCGCGAGTCGCACCTGACGCGTGCGCGGGCCGACCCGCACCCATCCCGCGGGCTCGCCGTCGACGTAGGCGATGAGGGCGGGCGGCGGACCGGCCGCGACCTCGTCGCGCAGGAGCTCGCGCCGCTCGTCGAGCGTCGTGCGGTTGAACTCGGCGTTGGTGATGGTCCACCACTGGCATTGGCAGCCGTGCCCGTCACCCCCGCCGCTGAGCGCGTGCTGTGCGTCGTCGAAGCGGTCGGCGGTCGCGGGTTCGATGGTGATCCGGGGCATGTCGCGACGCTAGCCCGGGCCGGCGACATCGACAAGGGCCCGGGATGCCACGCCCGGCGGTCGCCGTGTTCGCGAGGCCTCCGCGGACCGGGTAGGATGGTCGAGTTGTCCGCACGCAGGTGCGGCAGCGACAACAGAACAACGGGATGTGGCGCAGCTTGGTAGCGCACCTGACTGGGGGTCAGGGGGTCGCAGGTTCAAATCCTGTCATCCCGACCAATACCGGCTTATTCGAACCTTTGGACTGAGTAAGCGGGTTCAGGTAAGAAAGAGAGCTTCTCGCAGAAATGCGGGAAGCTCTCTTCGCTTTGGTGGAAGCGGGCGACCAGTCGGCTGGAACCGTCGAGACCAGTGGCGCGACTGACCAGCCCGAGATCCGAGATGCCATTACTTGGGTCATGGAAGGTGGCGAAACCACGTTCAAGTTCAAGCTCCGTAAGGATGAGTACGGCTTCTAGCGCTTCTGCATGGCGAGCCGCTTCTGCGCGGCGGTCCGCCGCGCAGATCTTAGTCAGCCTCGTTGGCAAAGATCGAGAGGTTCTCGAGGAACCTGAACTGATCGATCTCCGTGAACCGCAAAGCGCGTCCAGGCGTTCGGTTGAGGACGCCCGTGGCCGACACCATTCTCCGCTCCGTGTTTGCCTCGCCAGCGACGTGGTAGTCGTCGTCGTTGAGCTCAATCGTGACGTTGCGCGCCCTGTCATTGTCAAGGATCCGCAGCGTGACTCGCCCAACCTCGTCATCTTCGCCACGATCGAGGCGCTTGACGTATCCGGTCACTGTCTGTCGGCCGACAATTGGCTCACCCTTGAGGATGTTCTCGACCTCGCGAATCAGCCCAACTGCATCCTGCTCGAGCTCGATTGCCCGCGGAGCATGGGTGACGGGGAGCCGCTCCGCCCAACTGAAGGAGACATCGAGCCCGTCGATACTCTCGGTCTCGAGCGTGTTGGCGACCGCTTCGCATAGCTCGGAGGACACCCCTGCCCCGATCGCCTCGGTGATCTTGCTACGGCTCGGTGCGCTTGGGCCGTGGGTCAGCTCGCGCAACGTGCCGAGGCCTTCAGCAAGCCGAAGCATGGCGGTACGGGCGAACGGTTGATAGGACACTTCATCGAAGAGGACCGCGTCGTCTTCATCCTCGGGAGAAAGGATCGGCAGTCGGCTGATGACGGGCACGATGTAACTGCCGCGTCGAGTTTGCCCCATGCGGACGTTTCGGGCGTACTCTCGTGCTGCGTCGGGCACGCTGTGCCCGAAGTAACTGCGTGGCTGAAGGGCCGAGTTGGCGGATGCCTGCATCCAACGTCGAACGGAGTCGATGAATACGGCGGCGTCACCGAGGGGGAGGGAGTCGTCGATTTGGCCGGTCGCGCGGAACTCAGCGACGTCGGACCCAGACTTGGCTACCGCAAGCAGGACACCCGCCTCATCAGTATCCAGTGCCCTTGAAAGTCGGGTGAGCATCTCCGTCCAGCGGAGCCCGAAATCAGGCGACGATGCAAGCATAGGGATCACCACGTCCGCTTCGTCGCCCTGCCACCGCTGAGCAATGTCGCCCAGTTGCGCTACCCGGTTCCAGCCGTGGAACTGGAGCCACTGCGCAATATCTGCCGGAGCTACAGACTCGGCGGCGCGCTCGTGCATGTCCATCACGCCGCCCATCTCGCTGCCTGAGCATCCATCAACGCACGCATGGCATCGGCAGTCAGCAGATTGCTCATCGGGACTCTGAGTCGGATGGTTGCCGCATTGGTCGTCGCAGGTAGACCGAGGAGCGGCAGGTAATACGCAGATTGAGCGAGGGCAGTACCGTCACGGTCCATCACGTGCCAATTCGCTGTGTCGGCCCCAACCACAATGAGAGCCAACACTCCGTAGCCCGAGCGTTGCTGCGAGCGGAGAAGGTTGTAAGTCCGAACGTCAAGATCGTGAATCAGATGATCATCTTGGATCTCTGGATTGCTCGTTGCCTTGAGTTGGAAGTCGAGAGTGTGTGCATCGCTGTGGACCGTCATGTCGACCCCGCGTTCATCGTCGGCGACGATCTCGTAGGTGTAGTTCGCAGAGGCGGCGGCTGCGATGATCCAGGCACGACTGAACCGCTCTTTCTGCTTCGTCGCGCCATCTGCCATGATGTCCGAATCCTATCGGCCTCGACATCGCGTGATGAGCCGGCTGGGTAGCTGACTTTGGAGTGTACTTTGGTGCACCGACACGACTCGTGTGGTACCTCGCGGCCGGCGCTCACACGCCCGAGAGAACGACGACGCATGTGGGCGGACGCTAGAAATTGGCTCCGGTGGCCGGTCGCAGGCTATCCCTGCGCCGATGAACGGCACTCGCATCGTCTCCTGATTCACACCTAACCGCTCGGCAGCTTTCGGAGCGTTGCTGTGGCCTCGCCCGGGGGTCGAACATCGGCGGAATCGCGCAGGATTCGGCGCATAACGGCCGTCGTGACCCCTGTTCGTGAATGTGTGAAGCAGATGCAGACAAGATCGATAGAAAGCCCTGGTAGATAGAGAGAGCTACCAGGGTCGTCGTTCGCCCGGCTGTGCGCCGCGAGATCGGCAGATCGATGTCGGTTGTCGGCGACGGCGACTAGCGTCGATTTCATGTCTCGTGGGCGTTCGTATAGCGATGACCAGCTTGTTGCCGCTGTCTCCGGAGCGCGATCGTGGCGAGAAGTGCTTCGTGCGCTCGAGCTGAGGGCCACTTCGGCCAGCGCGATCCGATCGGTGCGCTCACGGGCGGACGCGATCGGAGCGGAGTATGGCCATTTCACACGGAGCCGGCCCGTCACCGATGCCCGCATCCGATCGGCCGTCGCGACGTCGACGTCGTGGGCCGGAGTGGTTGCCGATCTGGGTATCGAAGGACGTTCGGCGACTGCTCTGGCGAAGGGGCACTGCCTTCGGCTTGGCCTGGACGTGAGTCATCTGAGTCTTCCCAGCGCCGCTCCGACGGATGTGCGGCCGAATCCGGACCTGGTGAATCTGGCGCGCGCGGGCGCCATACTCGCTGCGGGTTGGTTCATGCTGTCCGGGCAGAACGTCTCGTGGCCGTTGGAGCCGTGTCGCTACGACCTGCTCGTCGATTCCGCGCATGGCCCTCGGCGTGTGCAAGTGAAGACGACGACTGTTCGAGTACGCGACACATGGAAGGTTTACCTGTCCACGTCTGGACGGGGCCGGCGCCCGTACGCCGCCGATGAGATCGATGACTTCTTCGTGATCGATGGACTGCTGCGGTACTACCTCATCCCGATTGAGGCAGTCGGCGGCCTTCAAGCGATTCACCTCGCCTCGTACGACCAGTACGAACTCGCGCCCCTATCCAGTTCCTGCGCTCGACGCGAGCCTTCCTCGGACTTGCCCGTTGCCAACTGTAATACGCGAGCAGAATCGGTGCCTCGCGACCTGTAGGACTCGGCGCGCCTCCGGTCGGTTTCGGTGTGATTGCGACCGACAAGGGGCAGGGCTTCGTCGTTCATCCGGCGAGTGCCGCGAGCTGTTCTCGCGTGCCGTTGAAGACCTTCATGTCGAAGTAGTGCTCGACGCCGTCGTAGCCGTCGAGGCGGTCGCGGTTCGAGTACTGCCAGAGCGTCCACTCCCGGTCGTCGTCCAGATGTGGCGGGAGGACGATGGAGCGGATCCAGATCGGGTACTCCGCGTAGCCGCCCGACAGGTAGCGGTCGTAGGCCTCGGGAGTCGCGTAGATGACCGGCGGCGCCCCGTAGTGCTCTTCGAGCTTCTCGAGCAGGGGCACGAGCACCCCGTCGACCTGCGCGCGCGCCGGCGGGTGCTGGAAGTAGTCCCCGTAGTACTCGAGGTCCAGGGCGATCGGCAGCGTGGCGCCGTCGGGCACCGTGTCGATGATGTGGGCGGCTTGCGCTTCGCCGCTGCTGTCGAAGCTCACGAAGTGGTAGGCGCCGATCAGCAGATCGGTCTGCACCGCTCCGTCCCAGTTGTGGAGGAACTGCGAGTCCACCGACGAGGATCCCTCGGTCGCCTTGATGTAGGCGAAGTCGATGTCCTGAGCGGACAGCACGGCCCAGTCGACATCGCCCTGGTAGCTCGAGATGTCCACGCCCCGCACCGGGTACCCGGCGGCGAAGATCCTCCCCGGCCAGACGACACCGGTGGCGAGGAGCACGGCGACGACGCCGAGGGTCACGATCACGCCGGCGAGCACGGCGACGAGGCGTGCCGTCCGTCTGCGCATCGGCGACATCAGTGGGCGGTCCAGCCGCCGTCGCGCGGGGAGCCGTGGTGCGGCATGTGCAGCTGCATGAGCAGCACCCTAGGGCGAAGCGGTCCGTTCGCGCGTCAGGCGAGAAGGAGATCGATGGCGCGGTCGAGGATGCCGGCGGCATCGGCTGCCGCGAGGTCCGTGGCCAGCACCTTCATGCTCAGGCCCTCGGCGGTCGCCATGAGGGCGGTCGCCCGTGACCGTGGGTCGTCCACGGGCCCGGCCGCGGCTTCGACCAGCTGCGTCAGGTGTCCGAGCAGGAGCGCATCGTCGTCGGCGAGCACCGCCGACAGTTCGTCGTGCGTGGCCGCGTACGCCTGGAAGGCGAGGCTGACCCGGCCGTCGTCGGTCTCGGCGCGGTCGTGGGGGATGAGGTTCTGCAGCATCGCCGTGAGGACGGCCCGAGGCGACGGCGTGGACCCGAGGACGCCGATGGCCGCCGTCATGCGTGTCTCGTAGCGCTGCCGTGCCGCATCCATGGCGTACCGCAGCATCGTGTCCTTCGAGGGGAAGTAGTGCTGCACCATGCCCGACGTGACGCCGGCCTCGGCGGCGACGTGGCGGAGGGTGGCGGCATCCAGTCCGTCCCTCGCGGTCACGCGGAACACGGCGTCGGCGATCTGCCGGCGCCGTTCGTCGTGGTCCACGACCTTGGGCATGGCCCAAGCTTTTCGCATTGCAGTCGCATTGACAAGCCGTGCGCGCCCGGTAACATTACATATGCAATGTAAACCCGGAAAGGGGGAGGGATGCCGCAGGCCGCCGTGTCGGGGATCGACGCCGCCGCGCCGCGCAGACTCGGCGCGCCGCGAGAGGGCGTCGACCGCCTGCGTCACGGTGTGCGGCGGGCGCTGGCGTCCGAGGCGGCAGGGTGGCGCAGCCTCGGCCGCACGCTGGCGGGACGGCCGCGCGTGCCGGCGGGCGCCACCGCCATCGGCTACGACAGGCCCGTGCGCACCGTGCTCGTCGTGTTCGCGGTGCTCTCGCTGATCGAGATCCCGATCATGGACCTGCTGTTCCGCGGCATCCCGGCCGTGCGCTGGCCGATGCTCGTGCTCGGCGTGTGGGGGGTGCTGACGGTCGCGGGGACGCTGTGCGGCTACCTCACGCGCCCGCACGCGGTCGGCCCCGCCGGCATCCGCATCCGCCACGGCGGCGAGGTCGACATCGATCTGCCCTGGGCCCTCGTCGCGTCGGTCGAGCGTCGACGCGTGGGGCTGTCGGGGGCTCCGGCTCTGAGCCTCACCGGCGTCGGCGACGGCCAGGTGCTGAACCAGGTCGTGCAGGACTTCGCCGACATCGAGATCACGCTGGAGCGCCCGACGACGCTGCGCCTGCCGCAGGGGGCGGTGACGGTGTCGGCCCTGCGCGTCTCGGCCGACGACCCGGCGGCGTTCCTCGACGCGGTGCGCGCGCACATCCCCTGAGCCGCAGCGGGCCCCTCAGTCGGCGTGGCGCCGGCGGTGGCGTTCGAGCACGCGCGCCGCGAGCGCCTCTGGCATGCCGGGGCCGGGGAGGGCCTCCACCTCGGTCGCGTCGTCGAGCGGCCCGCAGACGTCGCACACGAGCTGCATCCGGACCGGGTGCTCGTCGCCGCCGTGGCGGTACAGGATCGGCGCACCCTCAGGGGCGGCCCACCGGTCGCCCCACTCCGTGAGCGCGATGAGCGCGGGGGCGAGGTCCCGGCCGCGCTCGGTGAGGCGGTACTCGCCTTCTCCGGACGCGTTCGTGACGCGCTCCATGACGCCCTCCTCGACGAGGTGGTCCAGGCGCGAGGTCAGCACGTTGGTGGCGATGCCGAGGCTCTTCTGGAACTCGGAGAAGCGCGTCGACTCGGCGAACAGCGCGTTGCGCAGGATCAGGAAGGTCCAGCGCTCGCCGAACACCTCAAGGGTGCGTGAGATCGAGCAGACCTGGGATTCGTACGTCCTGCCGAGCATGTCCTCAATCTAGATCGCCGACTTGCGTGATGCAACCACGACGGGCCGTGGTGGGATAGCGGCATGAGCGAGGGACGCATCGCGGGGCTCGACCTGCATCT
>Ga0160432_101100_pt1 | contig 10162 bp, 13 predicted proteins | sample HID1971M_E0MG_FD_108250 | JGI IMG/M metagenome (GOLD analysis project Ga0160432, IMG submission 108250) | Enriched millipede-associated microbial communities from UW Madison campus, WI, USA - HID1971M_E0 MG | ecosystem: Host-associated > Arthropoda: Insects > Digestive system > Unclassified ... | reverse complement strand
GTCAGTGCGGGGACACCGTGCGCGCGACCGCGCGGCGGACCACCTCGTCGTCGTCGGCGCCCTCGGCGCGCCACGACTGCTGCTGGATCGCCCCGTTCCCGCGGCGCAGCACGTTGGCCACCTGGCGTTGCACCCACTCGAGGTCGCCGGCCTCGGCCAGCGCCGCCTCGGCGTGCCGCACCAGCTCCGCGACCACGTCGGCCGCCGGCGCGGGCAGCCCCGTGCTCGGGCTCACCAGGTCGCCCGAGAGACCCGTGTGCGCGGCCTGCCACGTCGCCGCGCGCAGCAGCTCCGTGCGCGGCTGCGGCGGCGGCGTGCGCTCGCGCACGGCCGTCTCGGCCAGGCCGCGGACGAGGGCCGCCTGCAACGCGGCGTCGGCCGCGTCGAGGCACACGTCCGCGACGCGCACCTCGACCGTCGGGTACCGGGCGGACAGGCGGGCGTCGAAGTACACCATGCCGTCGTCGAGGATCGTTCCCGAGGCCAGCAGCTCGTCGATCACCTGCCTGTACCCGGCGGCGTCGCCGAAGGCTCCGGCCGGACCGGCCGTCGGCCACCGTCCCCACACCTGCGACCGGTAGCTCGCGTAGCCCGAGTGGCCGCCCTGCCAGGCGGGGCTGTTCGCGCTCAGCGCGAGCAGAACGGGGTTCCAGCGGCGCAGGTGGTCGAGGATGCGGACGCCCTCCTCGTCGTCGGCGATCTCGACGTGGACGTGGCACCCGCACGTGAGCTGGTCGCGCGCCGTCATCCCGAACCGTGCGCGGATCTCCTGGGCGCGGCGGTCGGGGACGACCGTCGACTCCACGGCGTGCGGTGCCGTGCCGAGCGCTGCGATCTCCGCACCGGCGAGCTGGGCGAACCCGGACGCCCGCAGCCGGCCCGCACGGATCTCGTCGACGAGCTCGCCCAGGTCCGCCCGGGGATGCGTCGACGTCTCGACCTGCTCCCGCTTGAACTCCTTCTCGAGCACGCCACCGGGCTCGGACGGTGCCGGCGCCTCGTCGAGCGCGGCGTGCCAGAGCACGGCGGGAGAAACCGCGGTCGGCCGCCCGTCCGGCGTGACCAGCAAGAACTCTTCCTCGACACCCATCGTGCGCATCGCGCCAGTCTGGACGCCAGCCTGCGGGGCGGCGACCCGGGCGTGGCGATCCGATGCGCCGGGAGCGATACGGCATCATCAGGACATGACCGACACACTGCCCGCAGCACGCCGCCGCAGCGGCTGGGACATCGCCTTCGGCATCCTCATGATCGTCGCGAGCCTCGTGATCCTCGGCGACGTCGTCGTCGCGACGGTCGTCTCGGTCTTCTTGATCGGCTGGACGGCCGTCGTGGCCGGGGTGATCCTGGCGATCTGGTCGTTCGGGCGGATCGGTGCCGGCGGCTTCTGGTGGGCGCTCATCGGCGGGCTCGTCCTCGCCGGGCTGGGCGTCCTCGTCCTGCAGAACCCCGCACGCGGTGCGCTGTGGATCACGGTCTTCATCGGCGCCGCGTTCGTGGCCGGCGGCGTGACCCGGGTGGTCGTCGCGTTCTCGCAACCGGTCGGCCGATGGATCTTCGTCGTGACCGGACTTCTGTCGGTAGTTCTAGGCGCGTGGATCCTCGTGTACCCCGTCGAGGCGACCGTGACGGTCCTCGGCGTCCTGCTCGGGGTTCAGGTGCTCGTCGAGGGCATCACGCTGCTCGTCGTGGGCCGACCGCACGTCAGGTCGGGTCCTCGCCCGCCTCTGGGTCTGGCGTAGCGGGGACCGGGCGGCGGAACGAGCCGACGAGCCGCGCGATCAGCGTCGCCAGGAACACCTGGCCGACGAGCGCCTCGAGCGCCGACAGTGCCCGGCCCGACGAGCTGACCGAGGTCAGGTCGCCGTACCCGAGCGTCGTCAGGGTCACGAACGAGAAGTACTGCAGCGACTCGGCCGTCGCCCGCTCGCCCGACGCGAAGAACTCGTCGGACTGCAGCCAGTCCATGACGCCGAACACGCTCGCGAAGAACATGCCGACCATCAGGTAGGCGGACAGGGCCCCGCCGATGAGCTGCACCGTGACGTCGTGCTCGGTCAGGATCCGGTCGAGGATGCAGACCACCGCGCTCGCCAGGACGATCGCGAGCACGACGTCGGTCACGCCGTTCGTGGCCTCCTTCGAGAGCACGAGCGGCGCGACCACCAGGACCACGGCGCCGGCGATCACGACGATGCGGACGAACATGCGCAGGCGGCGGCCCGGCCGTGAGGCACGGACCGCCACGACGAGGGCCACGAGGTACAGCGCGCCGACGGTGGCGCGGGCGATCGGCCCGTACACGAAGGCCGAGAGCACGTAGGCCCCGACGAGCAGTGCGAGCACGAGTCCGTAGTGGCTGGGGACGGCGCGCAGCCGGATCTTCGAGCGGACGCGGTCGTTCGTGCCCATGCGCTGCCTCCGGAGTGCCGTCTGACGCGGAACGTATCAGCCGGGACGACTCCGTGTGCGGCGACAGTGCCGCCGTCCGCCGCCATCCGCCGCCGTCGGCCTCGCTCGGGTCGAGGCCGACGGCGGGTCGTTCAGATCTCGTAGTCCCCGACGGGGTGGTAGGTCCGGTCGAGGTAGACGAGCGGCCCGGCGGAGTCGCTCGTGCCGTGCTCGAGCGCGCGCACCGTGACGAGGTAGCTGTCGCCGACCGGGACGCGCTGCAGGATGCGGCCGCGCACCCAGGCACCGGCGTCCTCGATCACCGGCTCGCCCGTGTCGAGGGCGCGCCAGCCGCCGTCCGCGAACCGGTCGATCCCGCTCGTGGCGAACCGCGCCGAGATGTCGCCCTGGTTCGCGGTGAGCAGGCTGATGGCGAGCGTGTCCGTGCGCGAGATCGCCGGCCACGACGAGGACGTGCTCGCGAGCGAGAACGCCAGGATGGGCGGCGAGGCCGAGACCGAGATGACCGAGGTGGCGGTGAAGCCGACCGGCCGGTCGCCGTCGCGCAGCGTGACCACGGCGACGCCCGCCGCGTGACGGCGGAAGACGGCCTTGTACTCGTCGGGTGTGAGCTGCGGTTCGTCCTGCTCGTGCAGGAGCCTCTCGAGCGGGCGCAAGGCTTCGGCGGTCATCGTGCAGCACCGGACGTCAGCGCCGGCAGGGCGGCCTGCAGCGCGTCCTGCGCGCCGGCGGCGAGCCAGCGATCGCCGACGTCGCGGAGCTCGGCGAGCTGCGAGTCGAGGACGGTGACCGAGCGGGTCGGCACCACGGCGCCGAGCTCGACGAGCAACGGGCGCAGGTGCACCTCGCCCGCGAGCGCGTGCGCGGGGTTCCCCGAGACGACGAGCGGCACGGCGACGACACCCGCCAGCCCGTTCGGGCCGTACAGGTCGAGGAACGACTTCAGCAGCCCGGTGTACGAAGCCTTGTAGACGGGCGTCGCGACGACCAGGAGGCGCGCGTCACGAACCGCGGCCAGCGCCTCGTCGACCTGGGCGTGCGTGGGCGCGAAGATCTCGCCCGCGAGCTCCGCGAGGTCGATCGTGCGCACGTCGCCGGCGTCGCCGAGCACGGTCGCCGCGATCTGGCGGGCGAGGTCGGTGGCCGCGGCTGCGGTGCGGGAGCCCGGCCGAGGGTTTCCTGACAGGGCGATGACGGTCTGGGACATGGACTTCTCCTCTCACGCTTGCCTCGTGACGGCCACGAGGCCAGGTCATCTCCCGGAGCACCCCGGTGAGGGGGGTTGCTGACCAGCGAGCCGGGGCTTGTCGCTGGTGCTCGTGACCTTGGGCGGAGGTATAACAACGAAGCCGGTGCGCGCCAGGGGGGTGGGCGCGATGTCTCAGGTGCTGGACGTCAGCGAGCGCTCAGCGCCATCACGATGAGGAGCTGGGTCACCAGGAAGCCCATCACGAGGTTGAGCCAGAGGAACCGCCGCCACCCGCGGTTCGCGAGCTCGCACTCGGCGTCGGCGAGGTCGCGGAACGGCGCGACGGAGGCGAGGTAGGCGAGCGGCACGAGGGCGGCGAGCCGGCCGGGCCACCCCGCCGCGAGCATCAGCACCGCGGCGGCCGCGTAGCCCAGCATCGCGAGCCGCACCGTGCGCCTGGCGCCGAAGACCGTCGCGATCGACGCGATCCCGGCCCCGCGGTCGGCCGTGATGTCCTGCACCGCGCCGAAGGCGTGCGACGCCGCGCCCCACAGGAAGTAGGCCGAGAGCACGGCGAGGGCAGGTCGGGTGAACGAGCCGCCGGCGAGCGTGACCGCGAAGACCGCGGGACTGACGAAGTGGGTGCTGGAGGTCAAAGAGTCCACGACGGGCCGCTCCTTGAGCCGCAGGTGCGGCGCGGAGTACGCGATCACGGCGAAGACGCTCACGGCCAGCACGAGGTCCGACCACCCCGAACCCCACCAGACGAGCAGGGCGAGGAACGGGAGGTTGCTGAGCGCCGCCGCCCACAGCGTCGTGCGGTGCCACCGGTCGTCGAGCACGACGCCCTCGACGCCGCCCTTGCGCGGGTTGCGCAGGTCCGACTCATGGTCGAAGACGTCGTTGATCCCGTACATCAGCAGGTTGTAGGGGACCAGGAAGTACACGATCCCGACGACGAGCACGACGGTGTCGTCACCACCCGCGAGCAGGTACGCGGCGGCGAACGGGTAGGCCGTGTTGATCCAGGACAGGGGGCGCGACGACCCGAGCACCTGGCCGATGCCCGCCCGCACGGGATGGGTGTCAACCGACATGGCGAACCTCGCGACGCTCGTCGGCGGTGTCGTGGGCGGGGGACAAGAGCACCCACACGGACGGCAGCAGCAGGGCTGCCGCGATCGGCCACGCGAGGTCCTCGACCGGGGTTCGCCAGATGCGGACGCCGACGAGCGCGCCCGGGTCGTAGCGGAACAGGTCGGCGCCCACCATGACGCTGTCGAACACGACGGTCAGCACCACCAGGACGGCGGCCGTGAGGGCGATCGACGCGGCGAAGTGCGGCTCGCGGCGGCGCGCGCCCACGACGACGGCGAGCGCGAGGCATGCCGCGACGAGGACGAGGCCGAGCCCGAGGTAGCTCATCGGGCCGCCAGCGCGCGGCGCACGAGACCGAGCACGAGCATCGTGACGTAGCTCAGGAACGTCACGAAGACGACCTCCTCGACCGGCAGGTGCGGCGCGAGCTCGACACCGAGCATCGACCCGCCGAACCCTCGCCCGTAGAAGCCCGCGTGGATCGCCACCGCGTCCCACGCGAGGAAGAACACGACGCCCACCGCCAGGACCACCGTCGCCCGCCGTGCGTCCGCCCACATGAACAGCCGCATCCTCGCGTCGACCGCGACGACGCCCGCGAGTGCGAGCAGCTCCACCGCGAGGTACGCGCCCCTCATCGGGCACTCCGGTGGGCCGGCTCGCGCAGCGGGTGCGAGGTGCGGTCGTCGCGCAGCCGCTTCACGACGTTCTCGGCGCTGATGAGGCACATCGGCAGTCCGATCCCCGGCAGCGTCGACCCGCCCGCGTAGAGCAGCCCAGAGACCCGTCGCGAGACGTTGCGACCCCGCAGGAAGGCGGACTGCCGCAGGGTGTGCGCCGGCCCGAGCGCTCCGCCCGACCACGACGAGAACTCGCGCGCGAAGTCCGCCGGACCGACCGTGCGCCGCACGACGACGCGCGCCGCGAGGTCGTCGATGCCCGCACGTCGCGCGATCCGGGCGATGGCCGCGTCCGCGACACGCTCGACGAGAGGGTCGCCGGCGCCGTCGATGCCGCCCGCGCCTATGCTCACGTCTGCCGGGACGGGGACGAGCACGAACAGGTTCTCGTCCCCGGGCGGTGCGACGGACGGGTCGGTGCGCGACGGCGCGCACACGTACATCGAGGCCTCGTCGGGAACGCGACGGTCCCGCCCGAAAACCGCGTCGAAGTTGTCGCGCCAGTCTGCGCTGAAGAACATCGTGTGGTGCGCGAGCTGCGGGAGCCGGCCGCGCACGCCGAGCAGGACGAGCACGGCACCGGGACCGGGATCGCGGCTCGACCACCAGCTCTCGGGGTAGGTCCGCAGGTCGGGCGGGAGCAGCCGCGTCTCGAGGTCGTGCAGGTCTCCCGCTCCGACGACGACGTCGGCCGCGACCGTGCCGGTCGAGCCGCGCGACTCGTACGAGACGCCCCGCACGGCGCGCCGCGCGTCCACGTCGAGGCCGGTCACCCGTACGCCGGTGCGCACGCGGACCCCCGCGCGTTCGCCCACGCGCGCGACGGCGTCGATCAGCGTGCCGAACCCACCCATCGGGTAGCGCACGCCGTCGGTGAGGTCGCAGTGGCTCATGAGGTGGTAGAGGCTCGGCGCGCGCTCGGGAGACGTCCCGAGGAACACCGCCGGGTAGCCGAGCACCTGCCGGAGCCGCGGGTCGCGGAAGCGCCTCGCGACGTGCGTCTCGAGCGACGTGGTGAGCAGCCGAGCGAGCCGGGGTGCGCGATGCACCATCGTCGGCGACAGGACGCCACGTGGGGACGAGTAGGTCGTGTACAGGAACTCACGCAGCGCGAGGTCGTAGGCGTCCCGGGCGGAGTCCAGGTACGCGTCCAGGCGCGCTCCGGCGCCGGGTTCGACCTGCTCGAAGGCGTCGGCCGCACGGCCCGTCACCAGGTCGAGCGGATCGGCACGGCCCTCGAAGAACACCCGGTAGGCGGGTTCGAGATCGACCAGCTCGAGCTCGTCCTTCGTCGTCGTGCCGAAGAGCGCGAAGAAGTGGTCGAACACCTCGGGCATGAGCAGCCACGACGGACCGGTGTCGAACCGGAACCCGTCGCGCGACCACGTCCCGGCGCGCCCGCCGATCTCGTCGCGCTGCTCGAGGACCTCGACGTCGTATCCCTCGCGCGCGAGCAGGGCGGCCGTGGCGAGGCCGGCGATCCCGGCACCGATCACGACGGCCTTCGGTGCGACGCTCACCGGTCGACCGACAGCATCGCGCGCAGCACGATCCGCATCTTGGCGGCGCTGCTCACCCGCACGCGGTGCGTCCCGATCTCGTCGGCGGGAGTGGCGCGCAGCCGGTGCGACAGGGCCGCGAACAGGTCGTGGGCACAACGCACCGCGCGCCGCGACGAGGCGGGCAGTCGGGCGATCGACGCAGCCGCCGCCGCGAGGTCCGCGTCGATGTCGTCGAGCAGGGCGTCGCGCTGGGCATCGGTGAGACGCTCCGGCACGACCCCCGGGAAGTACGTCCGCCCGAGCGTGTCGTGGTCTGCCGCGATGTCGCGCAGGAAGTTGACCTTCTGGAACGCCGCCCCGAGACGCTGAGCGCCCGGGCTGAGCTCGTCGTACCGTGCCGAGGCCCGCGGCCCGTCGGCCAGGAAGGCGCGCAGGCACATGAGCCCCACGACCTCGGCCGAACCGTGCACGTACGTCTCGAGCGACGCGGTGTCGTGCTCGCTGCGCTCGAGGTCGGTGCGCATGGACGCGAAGAACGGCGACACCAGGCTCGCGTCGATGCCGCACTCGAACGCCGTGCGCGCGAAGGCGTGCACCACGAGGTTCGTCGAGAACCCGCTGGCCATCGCGTGCGTGGTCTGCGCCTCGAGGTCGTCGAGCTGGGCGGCGCGCTCGGCGCGTGTCAGCTCCAGCGCCTCGTCGTCGACGATCTCGTCGGCGACCCGGACGAGTCCGTAGATGTTCCGGACGTGGGTGCGCACCGGCTCCGCGAGCAGACGGCACGCGCGGCTGAACGACGTCGAGTAGTCCTCGACGATCTGGGCCGTGGCGTGCGCGGCGGCGGCGTCGTACAGCGTCGCGGTGCGCCGTGCGAGCCGCTGGGCCTCCCGGGCCCTCATGCCGCCCTGCCCGGGTCGCTCGCTGCGAGCGCGGCGACGCGATCGACCGCCTGGTCCAGCCCGACGGTGCGGGCGAGCGAGCGGGCCGCGTCCAGGTGGCTCTGCGCGAGGTCCTCGACGAACGCGCGCGCGCCGCAGGCCTCGAGACGCATGCGCACGGTCGCCGCGTCGGCGCTCGTGAGCAGCGGGTCGCCGAGGTGCTTCTCGATCGAGCCCCAGGCGGGTGTCGTGGCCGCGTAGGCGACGAGCGCGGTCCGCTTGCCCTCGCGAAGGTCCGACAGCGCGCTCTTTCCGGTCTGCGCCTCGTCGCCGAACACCCCCAGGAGGTCGTCGCCGAGCTGGAACGCGACGCCGAGGCGCATACCGAGCTCGTCCAGAGCGGCGAGCCGGTCCTCGCCGGCGCCGGCGAGCAGCGCGCCCGCCTGCATCGGGAGGCAGAACGAGTAGGCGGCCGTCTTGCGCGCCGCGACCGAGAGGGTCTCCTCGAGCGCGGGAGTGCGGCTCCCCAGCCCGTGGTGGACGTCGGCGAGCTCGCCAGCCGCGGTGACGCGGATCGTCGTGTGGACGAGGTCGAGCAGCCGATCCCGCGTCGCGGGCGCGGCGGGTATCGACGCGACCTCGACGACTGCGCCGACGAGCGCCAGGTCGCCCGCCAGGATTCCCGCGGCCTGGCCGTAGGCGGCGGCGGCGGGTGGCCTGGCACCTTCCTGGCGGGCTCGACGACCGAACTCGCCGGCGACGTTCGGCCGGCCCCGACGGCGCAGGTCGTGGTCGATCACGTCGTCGTGCATGACGAAGGCGGTGTGCAGGAGCTCGAGGGCGCCGCCGAGCCGCGCGCTGACGTCCTCGTCGCGGCCGCCGTGCACGCGGTACGACTCGGCCGCCAGAGCGGGACGCAGGCGCCGGCCACCGGCGCTGGCGCCCTGCATCGCGGCCCACAGCGCCGCGTACTCCGCTCCCAGCGGGGCGGCGTGCGCCCGTGCACGGGCGAAGAACTGGTCCATGTCAGCTGGCCCGGGCCGTGGCGGGCTCGCGCGGCAGCGGCGTGGTCGGCAGCGCTGCGAGCTGTACGAGCTGTTCCACCATCCACGGGCTGAAGGCCCACGGCGCGACGCGAGCGGCTTCCTCGAGCGCGGTGCGTTCGACCCAGCGGGCGTCCATGACCTCGTGCGGGTTCGGGTCCAGCGGATCGAGCGTGGTGGCGATCCAGACCGGGCAGATCTCGTTCTCGACGACGCCCGCGGCGTCGGTGGCCGTGTACCGGAAGTCGGGCAGCGCCGGATCGAGCGTCGCGAGGTCGATGCCGAGCTCGTGCTGCGCGTGGCGGCGAATCGCGGCTGTCTCGGACTCGCCCGGACGCGGGTGGCCGCAGAACGCGTTGGTCCACACGCCGGGCCACGTCCGCTTCGTCAGGGCGCGTCGCGTGACGAGCATCCGGCCGTCGGGGGCGAGCAGGTAGCACGAGAAGCCGAGGTGCAAAGGGGTGGACGCGTGGTGCACGGTCGCCCTGTCATGGGACCCGACGGCACGCCCGTCGGGGTCGAGGAGCACCACGAGGTCGGGGGACATGAACACTGGCTCCTCCTGGTCGGCCGATTGCTAACTAGGTTAGTAGTATCGACCACTAGTATCCAACCATGAGCCACGACCCGCACTACTGGTACGACGACGAATCGGTCGTCGAGCTTCTCGAGGCGGTGCGCCGGTTCCGACGCGCAGACAACGAGATGCGCCGACGGATGAGCTCGGGCATGGCCATGAACGTGACCGACATGCAGGCCCTGCAGTACGTGATCGCGACGGAGGCGCGTGGCCAGCAGGCGCACCCGGGCGACATCGCGGCAGACCTGGCGATCTCGACGGCCGCGACGACCAAGCTGCTCGACAGGCTCGAGGCATCGGGACACCTCGCGCGCTCGACCCATCCCACCGACCGGCGTTCCGTCGTCGTCGCCAGCACGCCTCATGCGCACGACCAGATCCGGGCGCGCCTGCTGCACATGCACCAGGAGATGGCGCGCATCGCCGCGGCGGTGCCCGCCGACGCCCGGCCCGCCGTGCGTGCGTTCCTCGACGCATTGTCGGAGCAGCTCGGCTCGGAGCAGGGGTTCGAACCGCTGACACCCGCCTGACCCACGCCGCGCCCCGAGGTGCACGGGCGTGCACAATCGGCGCATGCAACGTGACGTCTTCGCACGGCTCGAGCTCGATGTCGCCCGAGCGAGCACGCTCGTGCTCGCTGTCGCGGTCGCCGATCCACGGGCCGCCCAGACGTTGACGGTCACGAGCGGCGGCGCGGAGCTGTCGCCGCGCGAGCTGTCCGGCGACCACGGGACCGTCCTGCACGTCGTCGAGGCCGAGCGGGGGCGCCTGTCCGTCGCG
>Ga0160432_101097_pt1 | contig 10172 bp, 12 predicted proteins | sample HID1971M_E0MG_FD_108250 | JGI IMG/M metagenome (GOLD analysis project Ga0160432, IMG submission 108250) | Enriched millipede-associated microbial communities from UW Madison campus, WI, USA - HID1971M_E0 MG | ecosystem: Host-associated > Arthropoda: Insects > Digestive system > Unclassified ... | reverse complement strand
GACCGAGCCGGCACCTACGCCGACCACGCCCGCACCTGAGCCCACGGCGAGCGACGAGCCGTCGCCGTCGGCGGAGCCGACCGTCGAGCCGTCGACGAGCGCGGAACCGGTCGAGCCGACGCCGACCGCTACGCCGACGCCCAGTGCGACCCCCACGCCGACTCCGAGTGCCACACCGACCCCGACGCCGACCCCGTCGGCCCAGCCGACGCCGTCCCCGACGCCGTCGGCAGATGCATCGGCTGACACCGAGGACGCGAGCAGCAACAACTGGGTGTGGTGGCTGGTGGGGCTGCTCGTCGTCGGGCTTGGCGTCGGGATCCCGCTCGTGGTCCGGGCCCGTCGCCGGTCTGCCGAGGGCGAGCCGACGAGCTGACCGGCCGACGGCGGGCCGATCGGCCCGCCGCCAGGTCAGAGCGTCGTGATCAGGCCCCCGTCGATCACGAAGTCGCTGCCCGTGATATTCGCGGCGCGGCTGCTGGCCAGGAAGAGCACGAGGTCGGCGACCTCGTCGGGCCGGGTGAACCGGCCGGATGGAGCGGCGGCCGACTGCTGGGCCACGACGTCGTCGGGGTCGGTGCCGCCCGCCTTCCCGACCGTTGCAGCGACGCCGTCGGTCCCGAGCCAGAGGTCGGTCATGACAGGCCCGGGGCTGATCGTGTTGACCCGGATGTCGGGCCCGAGCTCCTTGGACAGCGACTTGCACAGGTTCGTCAGGGCGCCCTTCGCGGCGCTGTAGTCGATGACCGCGGGGTCCGGCAGGAACGCGTTGACCGAGCTGACCGTGACGATCGTGGCGCCGGGCCGCCCAGCCATCGCCGGGATGGCGGCCCGCATGGTGCGGACCGCGGACAGGAAGTTGATCGACAGACTCCACTCCCAGTCCGCGTCGCTGATCGCCGCGAAGCCGTCGAGCCGGGGCTTGAGGGCACCGATGTTGTTGACCAGGATGTCGATCCCGCCCAGCCCGGAGACCGCCGACTCGACGAGCTCGGCCGGTCCCTCGGGCGTCGAGAGGTCGATCATCACGGACTGGACAGAGTCGAGCCGGTCGAGCTCCGCGCTGCCGTGCAGGGAGCCGGCAACGACCGAGGCGCCCTCGGCAGCGAGCGCTCGCACGATCGCGAGCCCGATGCCTCTGCTCGCGCCGGTCACGACGGCTGTTCGACCGGCGAGCTCGAGGTCCAAGGTCAGAGCCCCTGCTGCTTGAGCCAGGCGAGGCTCGCGTCGGCGACGTCGCGCCAGCCGTGGTCGATGGTCAGCGAGTGCGCGCGGTCGGGGAAGTCGAGGATGTCCGTCACGGCGTCGCTGTGCCGGTACTGCTTGAGCGTCGCCCTGGTCACCGCCTCGGGAACCGTGTGGTCCTTGCCTCCGCTGACGAGCAGCAGAGGTCCGCGTCCGGCGTTCGCCGTGTCGACCTTGGCGGGGGAGTGCGGGTTGAAGTTCGCGGACGCGGCCTCGAACAGCGGCTTGCCGGGGGCAGGGATCGCCCACTGCTCGAAGAGCGCGTCCGACTCCTCCTCGGGGATGGCGTTGCCGAACGCGAAGCGGAACTGCTCCGCGGTCAGCGAGACGGCGCGGTGCTTGTTCGACGGGTTCTTGAACACCGGCAGCGTGGCCTTCAGCGCCGACAGCGGCAGCGGGAGGACGCCCTTGATCTGGGCGGCGTCGATCGCCACGGCAGCGGCGGCACGGTCCTCGCCGAGCAGTCGCTGGGCGATCATCCCGCCGAACGAGTGCCCGACGAGGATCGGCTTGGTGGGCAGGGTGGCGATGATCGCGGCGTAGTGCGCGACGACGTCGTCGATCCCGTGGTCCGCGATGTCCTCCGGGCGTGACCGGGCCTCCTCGACCGTGTCCGGGTCGCCCGGCCAGCCCGGTGCGGAGGCGTCGTAGCCCGCGTTCGTGAAGTGCTCGATCCAGGTGTCCCAGGAGCGTGCGTGCAACCACAGACCGTGGATGAACAGGACGGGGGCGTTCGTCGACATGTGCTTCCTCCTTGCTCAGGGGACGTGGACCGACCGGTCTACCTACACGCTCGCTAAGGTAGGGGAGTGGTCAACTGCCCGCAAGGGCAGCGGCCAGAAAGGGTCAATGAACAATGAGTGCGCATGCGGAACTGGCCGAAGGAGTCGACGACGACTCCCCGCGCAGGACGAGCCGCGCCCGCGAGCGGATCCTCGTGACCGCCGACCGCCTGTTCTACGACGAGGGCATCCACGCTGTCGGGATCCAGCGCATCATCTCCGAGTCGCGCGTCACGCGCGTGACCCTGTACCGCCACTTCGCGTCCAAGGACGAGCTCGTCGTGGCCTACCTCGAACGGCGTGCGCAGTTCGACCAGGAGCAGGTCGGAACGATCATCGCGACGTACGCCGACGATCCCCGCCGCGCCCTCAGCGAGATCGCATCGGTCCTGACGCGTGACGACTTCGCCGCGCTGAAGCGCGGGTGCCCGTTCATCAACGCGTCAGCCGAGTTCGCCGGCACCCACTCGGCTCGAGCGCAGGGCACGCAGATCCGCCGGTGGCACACCGACCGGCTCGAGGAGCTGCTTGCCGCCGTCGGCCACCGGACTCCCCGGGCGACGGCCGCCCAGCTCATGATGGTCAGGACCGGCGCGGTCGTCTCTGGTGCGCTGGACCACAGCCCTCACCTGAACGAGGACTTCCTCACCTGCTGGAACGCGCTGATCGACGACGGGATCCCCGCCGACCGTCACGGCTGACGGTCTTCCGCGCGTCCGATCCGTCGCAAAAGGCCTTGAAGTCTTCGCGCCAGTGGCAAACCCTGGAGCCAACGCCGCGGCGGCGCCCGACGGTCGGGCTGCCGTGCACGGACATCGTTGCCGCACGGCAACCAGGGGTGGGCCCATGGGCCCTGTTCGCAGAATTGATCCAAGGAGAGTCATCGTGAAACGTGCTGCCGTCTTCCTCGTCGCCACGGCACTGGCCGCCTCGCTCGCCGCGTGCTCGAGCGACGACAACGCCGACAAGAGCACCCCGTCAGACCCCGCGACGAGCGGCGCTGCGGCGTTGCCTTCGCTCGCGCCCGTCGAGCCGAACCTCGATCTCGCCTGCGGGCGCTACTACAACGGGGGCGACGGTTCGCTGCGTGCCCAGGTGGCCGCGGCGGTGCCCGTGATGGAGGCGCAGGACAGCGGCACCGCCCTCACCGACGACCAGGTCGCCCAGCTGCAGGCGATCGACTCGCAGCTCGTGCTCGCCGTCAAGATCGCACCCGAGGAGCTTGCCGGCGCCTACGAGCAGATCCAGGCACGCATCGAGGGCGCGCTCGCGGCTGCCGACTCCGGCGGGAAGAACACCGCCACGCTCGACTTCCCGGCGACGACGAAGACGATCGAGAGCGCGTGCGCGGACGCAGGGTTCTCCGCGTCGTGACGCCCACGCGCGGCGGCGCTCCGTGGCGCGGCCGGATGAGCCGTGCGAGCAGGGAGCTCGAGCAGTTCCGGCTCGCGGGCGTCGGGTCTCAGCGCGTCAGCCGCGCGACCTGCGCCTCGAGCTGGCGCCGCTCGGCGACGTTCGTGGCCCGGGCCGTCGCCCGGCGGTAGTGCTCGGCCGCCTGCTCGGGCTCGCCAGCGAGCTCGAGCAGGTGCCCGCGCACCTGGTCGACCCTGGGCAGGTCGTCGTCCAGCCCGTCGAGGATCGCCAGACCGGCGCTCGGCCCGTCGGCCATGGCGGCGGCGACCGCCCGGTTGAGAGTGACGACGGGGCTCCGGGTGAGCTGTTCCAGCACGTCGTACAGCGCGAGGATCTGCGGCCAGTCCGTCTGGGCGGCGGTGGGCGCGCGGTCGTGCAGCGCGGCGATCGCGGCCTGCAGCTGGTACTCGCCGACGGGTCCGCGGTCGAACGCGACGTCGAGCAGGCGGAGGCCTTCGGTGATGCGCTCGCGGTCCCAAGCGGAGCGGTCCTGGTCGGCGAGGGTGATCGGGGTCCCATCCGGGTCGGTCCGGGCGGGCCGACGGGCGTCGGTCAGGAGCATGAGAGCGAGCAGCCCGCCGACCTCCGCGTCGTCGTCACTCGCGTGCAGGATCCGGGCGATGCGGATCGCCTCGTCGCACAGGTCTGCGCGCGTCAGCTCCGGGCCCGCGCTGCTCGCGTAGCCCTCGTTGAACATCAGGTACAGGACGCGCAGCACGGCCGCGAGCCGCGCCGGACGCTCGGCGGGCGACGGCAGCGCGAACGGTTCGCCCGAAGCCGTGATGCTGGCCTTCGCCCGGCTGATCCGCTGCGCCATCGTCGCCTCGGGCACGAGGAACGCGCGGGCGATCTCGGCGGTCGTCAGCCCACCGACCGCCCGGAGCGTCAACGCGACCGCGGACGCGGGCGACAGCGCGGGGTGTGCGCACAGGAACAGCACCGTCACCGTGTCGTCCTGCTGGGCGGCTGCCGACGGCGCCGGATAGGTCGCGAACCGGAGCTCGCGTCCGCGGCGGGCGGTGTCGCTGCGCCACTGGTCGAGGTGTCGCCGCGTCGCGGTCTGCAGCAGCCACCCGAACGGGCGCTCGGGAACTCCGTCGGCCGGCCAGCGCTCCGCCGCGACGATGAGCGCCTCCTGCACGGCGTCCTCGGCCGTGTCGAAGTCGCCGGTGCGGCGCGCGAGCGCGGCGAGGACCTGCGGCGCCAGCTCGCGCAGCAGGTCCTCGACGCGATCCGGCGCGCTCAGTGCGACCCGGTCGCGGTCTCGAGGAAGCCGAGCATCTCCTGGGCGTTCGCCGGCCCCGTCTCCATCACACGGCGGACCTGGATGGGCTGCTCGGTCGGCACGCCACCTCGACCCGGCACGGCCGAGACCAGCGCGGCGATCTCGAGCGCACGCTCCTCCGTCTCGACGTCGACGATCTGGTAGCCCGCGATCCACTCCTTGAACTCCTGGAACGGTCCGTCGGTGACGACGGGCGTCTTCCCGTTCGACCTGACGACCTTCGCGAGGTCGGGGCCGGTGAGGATCTCCCCTCCGACGAGCTCGCCGTTCGCGATCAGCTCGGCGTTCAGCCGCCCGTAGTAGCTCAGGTGGTCGTTGACCTCCTGCTCGGTCCACTCCGACATGGGCGAGTCGTCGGGGCCGCTCTGGAAGTCGGTGATGATCAGGTACCTGGTCATGGTGCTCCTCCGGTCTGGCGCCCGGGCGGCGCCGTCACTCGAAGAACGGAGCCGTCCGGCTGTTCTCGACATGTCTACCTTGGCCCGGGCACGGACGTGACGCCTGAGAGGCGCCGAACCGACGTGGTTCAGCGGCCGCGAGGTTCGATCGCCGCCTGGAGCACCTGGACGAGCGCGGGGCGGACCACCTCGGCGGGCAGGGCCTCGAGCGTGGCCATCACGCCGGCGAGGTCGTCGGGCAGCCCCTCCGTCAGGACGCGCGCCACCAGGCCCGGGTCGGGCGTGGCCGACGGGATCCCGCGCACCTCGTCGGCGGCCTGCGCGAGCGAGACCGCCAGGTCGGCGGCGACCGAGTCGGACACCGCGGTGAGCGTCAGGTGCGCCGTCCTCGGCAGGACCGTGCCGTCGGGCTGCGTCATCGCCGGCTGGCACTGCGCGAGCCAGCCGCGCCTGCGCAGCGCGTCGACCAGGTGGAACGGGTCGACGCCGCCGTCGTCGGCGAGCGCGAGCAGCGGGCCGGTCGGCGATCCGACGACGCGCAGCCCCGGGATCGTGGCCGCGGCGTCGCGGATCGTCGTGACGGCCGAGCGCGTGCGGGCAACCAGGTCGGCATAGCCCTCGTCGCCCAGCGCCTCACCGATGGCCCAGGCCGCGGCCATGGCGCCGGCGGCACGTGATCCCAGCACGGTCGGGTTCACGACCGGGTAGCCGGGCCACGCCGTCGTCGAGAAGTACTGCGCCGCGTGCCGCTCACGACCGCGGTGCAGCACGACCGACGCGCCCTTGGGCGCGTAGCCGTACTTGTGCAGGTCGGCGGAGAGCGATGTCACGCCCGGCACGGCGAAGTCCCAGGCGTCGAGCTGGCCCCACCACGGGAGCACCCATCCGCCGATGCAGGCGTCGACGTGGCACGCGACGCCTCGAGCAGCGGCCCCCGCGGCGACCTCTGCCACCGGGTCGATGACGCCGAACGGGTAGCTCGGGCCGAGACGACGACGAGAGCGGCGCGCTCGCCGAGCTCGTCGAGCGCGGCGAGCAGCGAAGCCGTCGACGCCTGGCCGGACGTCACCGACACGGGGACCGCCATGACGTCGAGGTCGAGGTACTGCGCCGCCTTGTGGAAGGCGGGGTGCGCGGTCGTCGGCAGGACGATCGCGGCACGGGCGTGGGCGCGCGCTGGGTCGGCGGCACGCCACAGCTCGCGCGCGACCTTCACCGCGAGCAGGCACGACTCCGTGCCGCCCGACGTCACCGAGCCCACGACGTCGTCGTCGCCGTGGAACAGCGCCCGCGCCCGCCCGACGAGCGCGCTCTCGAGCGCCGCGACGGACCGGAAGGTCGTCGGGTCCAGGCCGTTGACGGGCAGGAACGCGGTCGCGGCTCGCTCGGCGAGGTCGTCGAGGTCGGGCCGCCCGGAGTCGTAGACGTACGCGAGGATCCGACCGCCGTGCGTGGGCGGGTCGGTCGCGCGCATGGCGGCCAGGTCGGCGAGAACGTCGGCGGCGGAGCGGGTCATGCGGGTACCTCCAGGCGGTCGTCGACGACCTCGGCCGTCAGTCGGTAGCGGGACAGCGGGACGAGGCTGAGCGCGACGAGCGCCGCGGGCAGCAGGGAGAACGCGACGACGATGCCCGTGAGCGCCGGTGCGGGCTGGGCCGCGATCTCGTCGCCCGTGCGCGAGACGAAGCCCGTCGCGGCGAGGAGCGCGAGGACGAGCGTGGGTCCGAGGGCCAGCCCGGCCGTCTCACCGGCGGTCCAGACGCCGCCGAGCACCCCGGCGCGGTCGACCCCCCGCGTGCGAGCGTCGACCGACGCGACGTCGGGAAGCATCGCGAGCGGGTAGAGCTGCATGCCGGCGTACGCGACGCCCGCCACGGCCACGGGGACGTAGACCCAGCCGCCGGGCGCGGCCCGCAGGAAGATCAGGGACAGCGCCGACGCCGCGAACAGCACCGACGCCCCGACGAGCGCGCGGCGCTTGCCGACGCGGCGAGCCAGCCTCGTCGCGAGCGGCATGACCAGCAGCGCAGGCGCCACGAGCGCGACGAACAGGTAGGTCACCGCGTCCTCGGAGCCGAGCGTGTAGGTCGCGACGTACTGGGCCGCGCCGAGCATCGCGCCCGTCGCCAGTGCCTGCAGGACGAACGCCGCGAGCAGCGCGCGGAAAGCCGGCAGCTCGCGCAGCGCGGCGAGCCCGGCGCGGAGCGCGTCGCCGCGCTCGTGCGGACGCGGCGCCACGACGACGTCGTCGACCGTGGGCGAGGCGACGACCGCACGCCGCGGAGCGCCCCACCAGGCGCCGAGCATCCCGAGCCCGATGACCGCGCCGCACACCACGCCCATGACCGCGTAGCCGACCCGTCCGCCGCCTGCCGCGTCGCGGACGAGGGGACCGCCCGCGCCGAACGCGAGGATCGCCACGGCCAGGACCGCGACCCGCGGAGCGAGCAGCCGGGTCCGCGCGGCGTAGGTCGGCGCGATCTCGGCCGGCAGGGCGATGTACGGCACCTGGAAGAGGCTGAACGCGGTCGCCGCCGCGACGAACGCCACGACGACCCAGGCGGCCGCCCACGGTCCCTCGAGCGCGCGCGGCGTGGCGAACACCGCCGCGAACAGCGGCGGCAACGCCAGCGCGCCGGCCAGCAGGAACGGCCTGCGTGATCCGCGCCGGGCCGCCGACGCGTCCGACCTCGCGCCCACGAACGGGTCGATGAGGACGTCCCAGATCTTGGGGACGGTCACGACCAGGCTCGCCGCCGCGGCGGCCACCCCGAGCGTGTCGGTCAGGTAGTAGGCGAGCACGAGCCCGGGCAGGGTCCCGAACCCGCCGGTGCCCACGGAGCCCAGCGCGTACCCCGCGACGGTGCGGCGGGGAATCGCGGCGTCGCGATCGTTCATGGCGCGCATCATGCCTTCTGGGCGTCCCTGGCCGGACTCCGGCTCGCCGTCGGGTCCCGGCCAGCGCGCCCATCAGCCCTTGGTGCGCAACCCGCGGTCCCCGTTCAGGAGGGGCTGGACCAGGCGGGCCAGGCGACGCCATGGCGTCAGGTCTTGCTCAGGACGTCGAACGCCGCCGACGTCGTGGCTTGCCTGGGCGACGGGGGAGCTGTCGGGCTCCGTGCCGGCCTCGGCTCGCACGGCCAGCCACTCGAGCCGGCGAAGTGCCTCGACGTTGCGCGGCCGCAGGACGAGCGAACGCAGCGGCCGCGGAACGAGTGTTCCCGGTCCGCGCACGGCGTCCTCGCTGATCCGCACCAGGCACCCGTCGTCGGTCCCTGTGACCGTGATGCGCACGCGCGCCTCGCCGGCGGGCCAGCCTCGGGCCTGCAGCTCGAGCATCGTGTCGGGGTCGTACGCCCGACTGACCGTCACGTCGTCGACGACGAGCGGCCAGATCCCGAACGAGTGCGCGATGCGCGTCCCCGGCTCCGGCCAACCCGCTGCGACGGCCCGCATCCGGCTGGCACCGACGACCCAGACGGGGTAGAGCCAACCGTCGGTCAGCACCCGGAAGACCGCGGACGCGGAGCACGGCATGCTCCGTTCGACGGTCGTCATCTCTCGTCCTCGGGGTTGCGCGCCGAGGCCTTCGTGGTGGTCGTGTCGTCAACCATGTGGATCCTTCGTCGCAAGCTGCGGGTGGGACGAGAGGGGCGGGTCACGCCGTTGTGCCCCGCCCCTCTCGGTCAAGGGGTCCGGTCCGGGCTGGCGGACGCGGCGTCGTGCACGTGAGCGCCGTGCGTGCCCTGAGCGGTGTCCGAGGCGGAATCGGTCGCCTGGGCCTTGAGGTCGGACGCGGCGGACTGCCCCTCGTCGCGGACCGAGGCGACGGCCTCGGTCGCGCTCTCCTTGACCGCCGCAGCAGCTTCCTGCGCGGGCTCCTTGAGGTTGGCGGCCGCCTCCTGCGTCGCCCCCTTGAGCTCGTCGACCAGCGGGGCCGACTGCTCCTTCGCCGTCTGGGCGAGGTCCTGCTCCCGCCGCGTGGACGGCAGGAGCGATGCGAGGAGCCAACCCGCCCCGAAGGCGATCACGCCGGCGGCCAGGGGATTGCCGCGGGTGCGCTCGATCGCCGCACCCGGTACGGACGAGGCCGTACCGCCGACCGACGAGGTGGCAGCCCCGGCGGCTCCGGCGCCGTCGGACACGCTGCCGATCACGCGATCCTTTAGACCCGACGCGGCAGAGCGGACCCTGTCCGCCTGACGGTGTGCCATCTGCCCGGGGCTGACCTTGTCGCTCAGAGCGTCGACGTCCGAGCTGAGGTCGGCGCGGGTCTGCTCGATGTCGGCGCGGATGTCGTCGGGGTTGCGGGTGCTGCCTGGTTCGCTGCTCATCAGTTCTTCTCCTCGTGGCCTTGCAGTGCGTTCGGGATCTTCTTGACGGAGTCAGCCGTGTGCGGCAGGCCCTTGACGCGCCGTGCTTCGGCTCGGCCGCGGAGGGCGAGCACCGCCGCCGCGACGCCCCAGGCGATCGCAACGGCGACGCCGGCCCAAGCTCGGCCCCACACGTCTCCCAGTGCCCACCAGAGCGCGATCGAGAGGAAGAGCAGCACCATGTGCGCAGCCACGGCTGCACCCGCGAACATCGAGCCGCCCTTCGCCGCCTGCTGCGCCGACTGCCGAACCTCGGCCTTCGCGAGCTCGACCTCCTGGCGCAGCAGCGTGGACAGGTCCCTCGTGACCTCGCCGAGCAGGTCGCCGACCGAGGCTCGGGGCGGCGCGCCGTTGGGTGCCGTGTCGGTCACAGCTCGCCGCCGTGGGCGGGAGCCGGCCGGTGGGTCGCGTACGGCCCGGTCGGGAAGGCCGACGACCTGGTCACGTGGGCGCCTTCCGCCGCCGCCTGCGGGGCGGCGGCCTGCTCGGACGGAATGTCCTTGAGCGCTCGGGTCAGGCGGCCGACCAGCAGGCCGGCTCCCGCCGCCACGAGGAGGAACGTGCCGGGCCGACGACGGGCGAAGGAACGGACCTCGTCCACGACCTCCTGCGGGCTGCGGCTCTCCAGCCAGCCTCCGACCTCGCTCGCCCGCTGGCCGAGGTCGCGCGCGAGGTG
>Ga0160432_101092_pt1 | contig 10225 bp, 8 predicted proteins | sample HID1971M_E0MG_FD_108250 | JGI IMG/M metagenome (GOLD analysis project Ga0160432, IMG submission 108250) | Enriched millipede-associated microbial communities from UW Madison campus, WI, USA - HID1971M_E0 MG | ecosystem: Host-associated > Arthropoda: Insects > Digestive system > Unclassified ... | reverse complement strand
CACGCGATCGCCCGCACCCCGGACGCGACCGCCTGGCACCGCATCCTCGCCCGCTATGACGAGCTCCTGGCCCTGACCGACACCCCGGTCGTCCGCCTCAACCGGGCCGTGGCCGTCGCGGAGGTCGCCGGCCCGCACGCCGGCCTGGACGCCCTCACGGAGGTGGCGCTGCCCGGACACCGGCTGCCCGCCCTGCGGGCGGAGCTCCTGCGACGCGCGGGCGACCCCGGCGGCGCCCGCCAGGCATACGACTCGGCCCTGGCCCTGTGCGGCCCCGGTGCCGAGCGCGACCACCTGCGCCGGCGTCGTGCCGAGCTCGCCTGACCCCGGACCCGGCCGTCAGGGGTGCACGTGCGCCTGGTGCCCGGTCTGCGTGGAGATGTCCTGCTCCGCCTGCTCGAGCAGCGCGTCCGCGAGCCGCCGCAGGGCCCGCGCGGCCGCGACCTCGTCCCCGATGACCGGCACCTGGAGGTCGTCAGGGTCCTTGCGCGCGTGCCCGACACCGCGCAAGGAGCCGACGTCCGGGCCGGGCGTCAGCATCGCCTCCGCCGTCGTGCTCCCGGCCGACTCCACGAGCGACACCCGCACGTCCCAGGTGAGGGCCCGGGCGGGCGACGGCCGCGGCGGCCGCGCGCTCTCGGTCCCGCCGCCGTCGTGCTGCACGAGGGTGTCGGCGCCGGGGAAGACCAGCGTCTCCTCGCCCGTGTCCGACCAGCGCACCTGGTAGGGCGGCGAGCCGTCCTCGTGCGGGCACGCGATCACCACGCCGTCGCGCACCGCCCCTCCGACCACCCCGGACGCCACCACGATCCGGTCGCCCACCGTCGCTCTCATCGCCGCCTCCTCGCGTCGTCGGGTGCCCGCCGTCCCGGCGACGGCTTCTTCCATCATGCGCCCGGCGCGGGCCCCCGGCACGGCGCGGTCAGTGCGAGCGCAGCGCCTCGACCAGCTCGGCCTTGCGCATCGACGACCGTCCCTCGATGCCGATCTCCGACGCCCGCTTGCGCAGGTCGGCGACCGTCCAGTCGTCGTAGGAGCCGGACTTCCCGCCCTTCTTGCCGACCTTGCTGCGCCCCCGCGCAGCGGCGGCGTTCGCGATCCGCGCGGACTTCTCCTTGCTGTTGCCCTCGTCGCGCAGCTCCTCGTAGAGCTCCTTGTCCTTGACGCTCGGTCCCGCATCTCGTCGCGGCATGCTGCGACTCCTCCCGGTCACGACTCATCCGTCGGGTCATGGCGCCGCGCGTCGACTCCACGCGGCGACTCCACCGTGGACACAAGGTCGCTCGGTCGCATCCCGAGACGGCGTGGCGGGGCAGGGTGACGGAGAAGGCGCGGCGGAACCCTGCCCGGACATGACGAAGGCCCCGACCGGATCCCGGTCGGGGCCTTCGTGGATGTCGACGACATCCCGTGGTAGCGGGGGCAGGATTTGAACCTGCGACCTCTGGGTTATGAGCCCAGCGAGCTACCGAGCTGCTCCACCCCGCGTCGACTCCCTGAACATTACGGCGTCACCGGGCGCGAATCAAATCGCATCGGGCGAATGGGACGGAGGTCACACCCGTGGCCTCCTCCGACCGGCGGCGACGGACGTCCGACGACCGTGCCGACGACGGCGGGGCCGCCGGTCCCGACGGACCGACGACCCCGCGCCTCGCACCACCAGCCGGTCAGCCGGCGGACCCGATCTCCTGCTCCGCGGCGAGGGCGTCCTCGATCGCCTTCTGGAGGCGGTCCTGCGCCTCGCCGTACGCGGTGAAGTCACCGTCCTTCAGCGCCTGGTCGCTGTCGGTCATCGCCTGGTTCGCATCCTGGAGGGCGGCGTTCAGTCGCGACTGCGGGTCGCCCGACGGCGTGGTGCCGCCGCTCGGCTCCGTGCTCGGCTCCGTGCTCGGCTCCGTGCTGGGCTCGGTGGACGGTTCGGTCGCCCCGTCCTCGCCCTCGACCGGCGCGGTGGGCACCTCGGTCTCGACCTCGCCGTCAGCGTCGCCGGCGTTCGCGCCGGAGTCGCCGCCGAACACCTGGTCCAGGGCCTCGTCGAGCGTCTCCGCGTACCCGGTCTGGTCGCCGAACGCGACCAGCACACGACGCAGCAGCGGGTACGCCGTACCCCCGGCGGACTGGATGTACACGGGCTGCACGTAGAGCAGGCCGCCACCCACGGGCAGGGTCAGCTGGTTGCCGCGAACGACGTTCGACGAGCCGCGCTCCAGGATGTTCAGCTGCTCCGAGATCGTCGGGTTCGAGTCGAAGTTGTTCTGCACCTGGCCAGGGCCGGGCACCGTCGAGTCACGTGGCAGCTCGAGCATCCGGAGCTTCCCGTAGCCCTCGGCCACCTCGCCCGCGGTGGACCCGGCGTCACCGTCGGCGGCCAGGTATCCCGTGAGGATCTCGCGGTCGGTGTTACCGCCGGGGATGAACATGCTGGTCAACGAGAACGCCGAGGTCTCCTGCCCCGGCATCTGCAGCGACAGGTAGTACGGGGGCTGCTTCGCCGCGTTCGAGCCGGTCGCGCCGCCGCTGGACACCGGGTCCGCCGGGTTCGCCCAGAAGTCCTGACCGGAGAAGAACTGCCCCGCGTCCTCCACGTGGTACTGCGTCAGCAGCGTGCGCTGCACCTTGAACATGTCCTCGGGGTAGCGGATGTGGCTCATGAGGTCGCCCGAGATCTCCGACATCGGCTCGACCGTCGTCGGGAACACGTCCGACCACGACTTGAGGATCGGGTCCTCGGTGTCCCAGGCGTACAGGGTCACGGAGCCGTCGTAGGCGTCGACGGTCGCCTTCACCGAGTTGCGGATGTAGTTGACCTCCGGCGGCATCTCCACCGGCACGCCCTGGGCGGCGAGGGTCAGCGAGTCCGCCGTCGCCTCCTGCATCGGTCGGCTGGTCGAGTACGGGTAGGCGTCCGACGTGGTGTAGCCGTCGATGATCCACTTGACCCGGCCGTCGACGACCGCCGGATACATGCCCTGGTCGAGCGTCAGCCACGGCGCGACCTTCTGCACACGGGTCATCGGGTCACGGTCGTAGAGGATCTGCGACTCCTCGGTCACGCGGTCGGAGAAGAGCATCTCCTGCGCGCCGAACTTCAGGGCGTACAGCAGCTTGCTGCCGAACGACCCGACCGACGGACCGGCGGTCACCTCGTCGGTGGGGAACGTGGTGTTGACCTGCTGGCCGCCCTGCTCGTCGTCCGCCTGGTAGTCGAGCTCCCACGGCTCCACGTCCTCCGGCGCGCCCACGATGGAGTACTCCGTCGTGGACGGGCTGAAGTAGATCCGGGGCTCGTAGCCCTTGTCGGTGAGCGCGCCCTGCGTGGGGATGCCGCCCTCGTAGAAGGCCGGCTGCCCGTCGGGGCCGGGCTGGTTGCCGTACGCGGCGACGACGCCGTAGCCGTGGGTGAACACCGTGTGGTCGTTCACCCAGTTGCGCTGGCCGTCGCCGAGGCCGCCGAGGTTCAGCTCGCGCACCGCGATCACGGTGTCGCGGGACTCGCCGTCGATCTCGTACCGGTCCACCGACAGGTTGTCGGCGAAGTTGTAGTACTGCTTGTTCTGCTGCAGCTGGCGGAACGACGGGCTGACGATCTGCGGGTCGAGCAGGCGCACCGACGCCGTGGTGTCGGCATCCTCGCGCAGCGCGCCCTGCTCCGCCTCCGTGGTGGCGTCGTACGGCTGCGTCTCGATGTCGTCCAGTCCGTACGCCCCGTGCGTGGCGTCGATGTTGCGCTGGATGTAGTCGGCCTCGAGCTCCTGGGCGTTGGGGTTCACCTGGAAGCGCTGCACGACGGCCGGGTAGATGCCGCCGATCGCGATCGCCGACACGACCATGAGGCCCACGCCGATGGCCGGCAGGCGCCACGTCCCGCGGACCGCCGCCACCACGAACAGCAGCGCCACGAGCACCGCGACGCCCGTGAGGATCTCCTTCGACGGGATGACGGCGTGCACGTCCGAGTACGACGCGCCGTTGTAGGTCGCCGCGGTGCTGCCGCCGTTCGTCGCCGTCAGCAGCGAGTACCGGTCGAGCCAGTAGTTCGCGCCGATCACGAGCATGAGCGCGGAGGCCAGCACGGCGAGGTGCACGCGGGACGCACGGGTGGTGCGCGGGGTGCCCGCCGGCACGGGTCCGAGGCGCAGCCCGCCATACAGGTAGTGCGTGACCAGCGCGGCGATGCCGGCGATGATCACGACCGCCATGAGGAAGCTCACCAGGAACCGCAGCGCGGGCAGCGAGAAGACGTAGAACCCGAGGTCGATGCCGAACTGCGGGTCCTTCTCGCCGAACGACGACGGGTTGATCGCCAGGAGCACGCTGCGCCACTGCGCGGACGCCGCGACGCCGGCGAAGAACCCGACGACGACCGGACCCGCGATGGTCACGACGCGCCGCAGGGGCTCGATGGCCTCCCGGTACTGGTCCAGGGTCGCCTGCTCGGGCGTCGACGGCGCGTAGACCGGGCGCACCCGGTACCCGACGGCGAACGACGAGAACACGGCGGCCGCCATCACGAGGAAGCCGACGACGAACAGGATGCCGCGGGTGATCCACTCCGTCCAGATCACGTTGCCGAAGCCGAGTGCGTCGAACCACATGATCTCGGTCCAGAACTGCGCGAGGAGCAGCAGCGCGATGACGACCGCGGCGATCACGACCAGCGTGATCGCCAGTGGGCTGCGGCGACGCTTGGCGGGCGGGCCGCCTGGTCGTCGACGGGGTGGGGCAGCGAAGGACACGGTGCGGGCACCTCACTCGTGCTCGGGACGGACGGACGTTCTGGTGGAACGTCCCTGTCATCCCTCAGGTTCCCACGCTTCGCCCGCGGGTGGGTGACCGGTCCTTCACCGGCCGGTCACGAGCACGTCGGCAGGCCCGTGCCCTCCCCCGCCCCGATCGCCTCGATCGCCGTCCGCGCGTCCTCGAGGGTGGCCACCCGGACCACCTGCAGCCCGTCGGGGACGTGCCCGACGACCTCGTCGCAGTTGTCCGCCGGGGCGAGGAACCAGTCGGCGCCGGCGTCGACCGCGCCGAAGAGCTTCTGCTGGATGCCCCCGATCGGTCCGACGAGCCCGTCGACGCTCATCGTGCCGGTGCCCGCCACGTGCGCGCCGTCCAGCTCGTCCTCGGACGTCATCTTCGTGATGATCGCCAGCGCGAACATGGTGCCGGCGCTCGGCCCGCCGATGTCGCCCGGCCGGATGGTCACGTCGACCGGGTAGTCGTACGTCGGGTCGAGGAGCACGCCGAGCGCCGCCCGCCCGTCCCCCTCCGACGTCGTCACCGTGAGGTCCGTCGCCTGGCCGTCCCGCTCGACGCCCAGCGTGACGTCGGCGCCCGCCGCCACGTCGTCGAGTGCGGCGAGCAGGTCCTGGTGGGTCGTGACCTCCTGCCCGTCGATGCTGCGCACCACGTCCCCCGGCTCGACGACGCCGTCGGCACCGGAGTCGGGCACGGTGCCCGCGACCGTGAGGGTGGCGGGCACCTCGTACCCCAGCTCCGTCAGCGCGGCCACGGTCGCGGCCGACTCCGAGCCCGCCATCTGCGCCTGGCCGACCTCCTGCTGCTGCTCCCGCGTGGTCTGCTGCGGGAAGATCGACTCGACCGGCTGCACCGAGCGCTCGCGCGAGCCCCAGCCCCACAGCACGTCTCCCAGCAGGACGTCGCCGCCGGGCCCGCCGTAGACCGACACGGTGGTGAGGCGCAGCTCGCCCGTGACGTCGTAGGTCTTCGCGCCCTCGATCTCGACGACCGGCTTCGCGGTGGCGCTCTTGCCACCGCTCGACGTCTCGCCCGCACCGCCCTGCACGTCCGCGCCCTGCAGCCCGAGCGTGTCCTCCGTCGGTCCCGGGGCGCGGATCGCGTAGGGCGTGGGGAGCACGAGGAGCACGGCGGCGAGGAGCGCCGTCACCAGCAGCGAGATGCCGAGCGTCACGCTGCGTCGCGACGCGCGCGCGGCCGGGAGCGTGTCCTCGTCGGGCGACGACGGGTCGTCGGGCGCGAGGATGTCGCGGTCGAAGGTCACCGGCACATCATCGCCGACGTTCCTGGACGCTGCGCCCGCTCGTCGGCCCGGTCGTGGGCCCGGTCGTCGACCCGGTCATCGACCCGGTCGAGTCAGGGGTCTCCGGGATATCTGCGCCCAGAGCGAACCGCCGGAACCTCACGACCCGGACGGACGTCGTCGGTGGTTACGGTGAACCAGTCGGAAGACGGCCGCCGTCGCCCGACGTCCCTCCACCGCACAGCCGAGGAGCCCCGCGCATGAGCAACCTTCCCGACGACCCCGAGGGTGCCGAGGAGCGCGAGCGCATGCTGCGCTCGATGCTGGAGGGGTTCTTCGGCGACCGCACCGACGAGGTCCTCGCCCAGATGCGCGCGCAGGGCATCGACCCGGCCGCGCTCGCGGGCATGCCCGGCGCCGGCACGCCCGACCCGGCGACCATGCAGCACGTCCTGGCCCAGGTGCAGCGCCTGCTGTCCGCGTCCGGGGACGGCCCGGTGAACACCGACGTCGCGCACGACATCGCCCGGCAGGTCGCCGTCGCCGAGGGGGACCCGTCGCTCACGGGCGGCCAGGCGAAGGCCGCGACCGACGCGCTCGGGGTGGCGGAGCTGTGGCTCGACGCCGTCACCGACCTGCCGCCCGCCGGCGGGCGGCAGCACGCGTGGAGCCGCTCGGAGTGGGTCGAGGCCACCCTGCCCGCCTGGAACCGGCTCGTGGCTCCGGTCGCGACGTCCGTCGCCGACGCCCTCGCCACCGTGCTGCGCGACCAGCTCCCCGAGGACCTCGGTGACGACGCGCTGGGCATGCCGGGGCTCGCGGGCCTGCCCGCCGGCGCCCTGGGCGGCGGGGCCTTCGATCCCGCCCAGATGATGCGCCGCCTCGGGTCGGCCGTGTTCGGCATGCAGGTGGGGCAGGCCGCCGGCACCCTGTCGCGGGAGGTGTTCGGCGCCACCGACGTCGGCGTCCCGCTGCTGTCCGAGCCCGCCACCGTGCTGCTGCCGACCAACGTCACCGCGTTCGCCGACGGGCTCGACGCGCCGCTGGAGGAGGTGCGCCACTTCCTCGCGCTGCGCGAGGCCGCGCACGCCCGGCTGTTCACGCACGTCCCCTGGCTCGCAGCGCACCTGCACGGCCTCGTCGAGCAGTACGCGCGCGGCATCACCATCGACCTGGACGTGCTCGAGCAACAGGTGCGCGACATCGACCCCAGCGACCCCGAGGCGCTGCGCGGCGCGCTGACCGGCGGCGTCTTCGGGCTGCAGCACACCCCCGAGCAGGAGGCCACGCTGCTGCGCCTCGAGAACGCGCTGGCGCTCGTCGAGGGCTGGGTCACGGAGGTCGCCGCCACCGCCGCGCTCCCCCACCTCCCGCACACCTACCCGCTGCGCGAGATGATCCGGCGCCGCCGCGCGGCCGGCGGTCCCGCGGAGCACACCTTCGCCACGCTGGTCGGGCTCGAGCTGCGCCCGCGCCGCTCCCGCGACGCCACCGCGCTCTTCGCGCACGTCCTCGCCGAGGGCGGCCCGCAGGCACGCGACGCCGTCTGGGAGCACCCGGACCTGCTGCCCGGCACCGCCGACCTCGACGACCCCTCCGGCTACTTCACGCGCCGCCAGGAGCAGGCGGAGGAGCAGTCCGACGTCGACGCGGCGCTGGCGCAGATCCTGGACGCCGCGGACCGCTCGGAGAAGGACGACGGCACCGAGGACGGGGACACGCCCTCGTCCTGACCGGTCCGGCCCGCTCAGCCGGCGGCCGGCTTGTCGTCGGCGAGCGCGGGCGACGATCCGCCGTCGTCCTGGACGAACGAGACGCCCTCGAGGAACCCGCGTGCCCGCTCCGTGCGCGGATAGGCGTCGAGGAGCTGCCAGAAGGCGGGACCATGACCCGCGTGCAGCAGGTGCGCCAGCTCGTGCAGCAGCACGTAGTCGAGCACCCACTCGGGCATGCCCTGCACGCGCGTGGAGATCCTGATCGAGCCGTCGACCAGCGTGCACGACCCCCAGCGCCGGCCCTGGTGGGGCGACCAGGACACGCTCGTCGGGTGGGCGCGGCCGTCCAGGTAGCGCTCGGAGAGCTCCTTGGCCCGTTCGATCAGCTGGGCGTCGGACGGGCGGCGACGGCGCTCCTTGTCCTCGAGCCGCGCGAGCATCTTCGCCACCCACTCACGCTCCTGGGCCCGTGAGAAGCGCGCGGGAATGGCCACGACGGTGCGCTCGCCGTCGCGGTACGCGCTCACCGTGGCGGTCCGCCGTCGGCTGCGCCGGACCTCCACCGACGTCATCATTGTGTCGTGGGCCACGGCACGACGGTACCGGGGAATCGTGAACTTTGTGTGTCAGAACACACGAACCGGACGCCACCGAGGCTCCGGCAGGGGACCTGTGGACGACGCCCGACCGGTCCCTGACGTGCGTGTCAGGGTGGCCGCATGGCAGACGCCGACAGACCGACCGCCGCGCCAGGCTCGCTCCTCACGCTGCGCGCGGCGACACCCGTCCTCGACCACGGCGACGGCGAGGTCCAGCTCGGCACGGACCCGCGCTGGAGCCTCGTCCTGTCCGGGCTGGACGACCACGAGGCCCGGTGGCTGCGCGACGCCGGGGCGCGGCGGCACCGCTCCCTGGACCGCGGCGCCCGGCACTGGGGTGTGAGCCCCGAGCGCCAGGAGCAGATCCTGCGCGCGCTGGCCGACGGCGGGTTCCTCGTCCGCACCACCACGGACCGGCCGCCCGAGGCCGCCGACGCCGCGCGCGCCTGGACGCCGGACGTCACCGTGCTGGGCGCCCTGCGCCCCGACGGCGCCGGCGCGGCCACTCTCGCCCGCCGCGGCACCCGCGTCGTCGGGGTGCGGGGCCTCGGCCGGACCGGCACCGCCCTCGCCGGCCTCCTCGCGGGCGCCGGCGTCGGCACCCTCGTGCTCGACGACCGCGACCCCGTCCAGGTGGGCGACCTCGGGCTCGGCGGCCACGCCCCCGGCGACGTCGGCCGCGCGCGGGAGCAGTCCGCCGCCGCGCGGCTCGCGTCCGCGTACCCGCGGCTGCGGGTCGGCAGCGCGCTGGCGGTCACGGAGGCGGGCGAGCCCCGCTTGCCGGACGCCGTCGTGGTGGTGGAGGCGCACGCCGCCCGCCCGGAACGCTACGAGCGCCTGCTCGGCGCGGGGGTACCCCACCTGCCGGTGGTGGTGCGGGAGGCCGACGTCGTCGTCGGCCCGCTCGTGCTGCCGGGCCGCTCGCCGTGCGTGGGGTGCTGCGACCGACACGCCGCCGACGCGGACCGGGGTTGGCCGTTCGTCGCGGCGGACCTCGCGCTCCGCGCCGACGACGACGTCGCCCACGAGACCATGCTGGCGGCGACGGCCGCGGCGCTCGCGGCCGGGCAGGTGCTCGCGCTGCTCGACGGCGCGGCACCCGCGACCGTGGGGCGGCGCCTGGAGGTCGCGCTGCCCGAGGGGGTGCCGCGTGTGCGGGACGTCGCGCCGCACCCGGAGTGCGGGTGCACCCGCATCCCCGTATGAGGACAGGCCCCCGGCGAGACCGCGGAGAGCCGGCCGCACGTGGTGCGGGCACGCTCCCCGGGGTCTCGCCGGAGGCCTGTCATGGTTGTTCCTGCCTGTTCAGCACGCCGGGCGACCCGGGCGCACTGCGCGGTCATGCTGCGACGGTCTCCGACTTCCGGGGCCGGCCGCGACCGCGCTTGCGGGCCACGACCTTGCCGTCGACGAAGACCTCACCACCCCAGACGCCCCAGGGCTCCTGCCGCTCGAGGGCACCGGCGAGGCAGCCTGCCTGCAGCGGGCAGCCACGGCACAGCGCCTTGGCCTCCTCGACCTGGGCGGTGTGCTCGGCGAACCAGAGCTCCGGGTCGTTGGTACGGCACGGCAGCAGCGCCGCGAACTGGCGGTCGAGCTCAGCCACTTCGGCCGGGCTCTGGGTGAGGGGTTGATGCGGGGTCCAGGGGCCGGATCCGACCTGGGGGGTCGTGTCGAGCAGCCGCTCGTCCAACAACTGTGCGAGACGCACGAGTTCCTCCGTCAGGTCCTGGGTGTGTATGAACGTCGGTGTTCAGGACCTGCGGGTGGCCCCCTGGAGTCAGGGGGCCGGCTCGTGCGACCTGGTGAGGTCTTCTTCCCTGGGCGGAAAGACGAAAGCCGCGGGTCCCGGTAGGACTCCGCGGCCTGGTCCGGTGCTTAGACCGGATGGCTCCAGGGGGCGGAGT
>Ga0160432_101071_pt1 | contig 10464 bp, 8 predicted proteins | sample HID1971M_E0MG_FD_108250 | JGI IMG/M metagenome (GOLD analysis project Ga0160432, IMG submission 108250) | Enriched millipede-associated microbial communities from UW Madison campus, WI, USA - HID1971M_E0 MG | ecosystem: Host-associated > Arthropoda: Insects > Digestive system > Unclassified ... | reverse complement strand
CTCGACGCCGACAACGTCATCAACCGCATCGTCAAGACCGCGCACGCCGTCGGCGTCGACCCCGCCGACAAGCTGCTGTACGGCTACGGACTCGTGGATGCCGCCGCCGCCGTGACCGCGGACGTCCCGCGTGTGACCGCCAACCCGATGGGCAGCCTCAAGGACTGGGTGCGGCTCTACCGACGGGCGCAGACGGCGCCGCTGCCGACCGAATCCGCGCCGTCCGCGGAGGTGCCTCCGCTGCCGAAGGCGGATGCGGCCACGCGGGCGTCGTCACCGCTGCTGCCCGACCGCGACACCGTCCTGTACGGGACGCTGCCGCTCACGTTGCTCACAGCGGCCGCTATACTGGTGGCGCTCGGCGTCACCGCTGCTGTCCGACGCATCCGATTGGCGTCCCGCACGCCGAGCCGCTGACATCCAGGAGTAGTCCCCACCGTGAGCAACACCGTGCCAAAGATCCTTATCGTCGGCGGCGGATACGCAGGCTTCTACACCGCGTGGAAGCTCGAGAAGCATCTTCGCAAGGGTGAGGCAGAGGTCACGATCGTCGACCCGCTGCCCTACATGACCTACCAGCCCTTCCTCCCCGAGGTCGCGGCCGGGTCGATCGAGGCGCGCCACGCGGTCGTGGCGCTGCGCCGTCACCTGAAGCGCACGAACGTCGTGGCCGCCAAGGTCACCGGCATCGACCACGCGCACAAGACGGCGACGATCACGCCCATCGCGGGTCAGCCGTACGAGTTCGAGTACGACCAGATCGTCGTCACCGCCGGCGCCGTGTCGCGCACGTTCCCGATCCCGGGCATCGCCGACAACGCGATCGGCCTCAAGACGATCGAAGAGGCCGTCGCGATCCGCGACAAGCTGATGTCGAACTTCGACAAGGCGTCGACGCTGCCCGCCGGTCCCGAGCGCGACCGCCTGCTGACCGTCGTCGTCGTCGGCGGCGGCTTCGCCGGCATCGAGGTGTTCGCCGAGCTCCGCTCGCTCGCCTCGTCGCTGGTCAAGAGCTACCCGCAGATCACGTTCGAAGACACGCACTTCCACCTCATCGAGGCGATGGGCCGGATCATGCCCGAGGTCTCGCTCAAGACGAGCGAGTGGGTGCTGAAGAACCTCGCCAAGCGCGGCGCGTCGGTCCACCTCGACACGCAGGTGCAGGGCGCCGTCGACGGCAACATCCAGCTCTCGACCGGCGAGGTCATCCCGAGCGACCTGATCATCTGGACGGCCGGCGTCATGGCCAACCCGACCGTGGTCCGCGGCGGCGACCTGCCCGTCGAGGAGCGCGGTCGCATCCGCACCCGCGCCGACCTGCGCGTGGGCACCGAGGACGAGTTCGTCGAGGGCGCCTGGGCGGCCGGCGACGTGTCCGCCGTTCCCGACCTGTCGGGCGGCGGCGTCGGCGGCTACTGCGTGCCCAACGCGCAGCACGCGGTCCGCCAGGCCAAGCTCCTCGCGAAGAACCTGGTCGCGGTGCTCCGCGGCGAGCTCCCGCGCCAGTACTTCCACAAGAACCTCGGCGCGGTCGCGGGTCTGGGTCTGTGGGTCGGCGTCTTCCAGTCCGGCAACCTCGCCCTCAAGGGCTGGATCGCGTGGCTCGCCCACCGTGGCTACCACGGCCTGGCCATGCCGTCGTGGGAGCGCAAGTGGCGCGTCCTGTGGGGCTGGTGGAACAACTTCTGGCTGGGTCGCGACCTCGTGAACCTCTCGACGGTGCAGAACCCGCGTTACGTGTTCGAGGAGTTCGCCGCGCGTCCTCGCCCGGCTGCGCCGGTCGAGGCTCCCGCCGAGCCGGCTGCTCCGGCCAAGAAGGCTCCGGTCCGCGCCCCGCGCAAGACCGCCGCGCAGAAGGCCGCCGAGGCGGCAGAGGCCGAGAAGGTCGCCGCGAAGTAAGACTCCGGATGCCGCAGGCCCGTCTGAGAAGATGGGCCTGCGGCATTCGCGTATCCGCGGACGGCGTCCGCCCCCGTAGCCCAATGGCAGAGGCAGGCGACTTAAAATCGCTTCAGTGTGGGTTCGAGTCCCACCGGGGGTACGTCCCGGGCTACGCGAGCTCGAGCACCGACCACGACAGCGGCGGAAGGGTCGCGCGCACGACGCCGTCGACGACCTCTGCGGCGGTCAGCGGCACCATGTGCACGGCGTCGGGCGAGGTCTCGACGTTCGCGGTGTGGCGGTCGCCGCCCTCGGGAATCGTCAGGGTCTCGGCGTTCACGACCCGCAGCGTGCCCATGCCGTGCAGGTCGATCGTGAGGTCGTTCGATTCGTCGAGCGAGCGGTTCGCCACGAAGACGACGACCTTGCCGGTGGCTTCGTCGTACGTCGCGTCGGCATCGACGGAATCCACGTCGCCGTACTGCTTCGTGCTGATCTGCGTTGACGACACCGCCAGCCGGAGGATCCGGCCGCGCGCGAGCCGCGCCATCCGCTCGAACGGCCAGAAGCTGGTCTGCCGCCACGCGGCCCCGCCCGGCTCCGAGCGGATCGGCCCGATCACATTCACGAGCTGGGCCTGGTTGGCGATCCGCACCCTGTCTCCGTGCCGCAGCAGGCTGTTCAGGAACGTGCCGACCACGACGGCATCCGTCACGTTGTAGGTGTCCTCGATCAGACGCGGGTGCTCCCGCCAGCCGGCAGCCGCGACCTCAGCGGCCTCGCTGTCGTTGTACCGGTCGAAGTCCCACACGTTCCATTCATCGAACGAGATGTTCACCTGCTTGGTGTGCTTGCCGGCGGCCTTCACGGCATCGATGGTGGCGACGACGCCGTCGATGAAGGCATCCATCTCGACCGCCTCGGCCAGGAACGACGCCGCGTCGCCGTCCTTCTCGCGGTAGTACGCGTGCATCGAGATGTAGTCGACCTCGTCGTAGGCGTGCGTGAGCACCGTGTGCTCCCACGTCCCGAACGTCGGCATGCCCCGGTTCGACGATCCGACGGCGACGAGCTCGATCGAGTCGTCGACGAGCTTCATCGCCTTGGCGGTCTCCTGCGCGAGCCGTCCGTACTCCGCGGCCGTCTTGTGCCCGATCTGCCACGGCCCGTCCAGCTCGTTGCCCAGGCACCACAGCTTGATGTCGAAGGGCTGCTCGGCACCGTTGTGCCGACGCAGGTCCGACCAGTACGTGCCCCCGGGGTGGTTTGCGTACTCGACGAGCGACCGCGCCTCCTCGACGCCGCGGGTGCCCAGGTTGATGGCCTCCATCACCTCGACGTCTGCCTCCCGCGCCCAGTCCACGAACTCGTGCAGCCCGAACGCGTTCGTCTCGATCGTGTGCCAAGCCCCGTCCATCCGGGCGGGACGCTCGGATGCGGGACCGACGCCGTCCTCCCACCGATAGCCCGAGACGAAGTTTCCGCCGGGATACCGGATCACGGTCGGACCCATCTCGCGCACGAGCTCCAGCACATCGGTGCGGAAGCCCCGCGAATCGGCCTGCGGGTGCCCCGGCTCGTAGATGCCGGTGTAGACGCAGCGCCCCATGTGCTCGACGAACGAGCCGAACAGCCTTCGGGGGACGTCGCCGATCGTGAAGTCGCGGTCGATGGTGATGCGGGACTGAGGCATTGCTCTCCTCTGGGGGAAGGGTGTCACTGGCCGCCGAAGCCGCTGGTGACGACGCCTTTGACGATCTGCTTCTGGAAGATCATGAACACGATGATGAGCGGAAGTGCGGCGAGGACCGCCTGGGCCATGATCTGCGCGTACTGCACGCCGTACGCGCTGATCACCGTCTGGAGCCCGACCGGGAGCGTCATCAGCGTGGTGTCGTTGATGACGAGGAACGGCCACAGGAAGTTGTTCCACGCCCCGATGAAGACGAAGATCGCCACCGACGCGAGGATCGGGCGGGACAGCGGCAGCACGATCGACCAGAAGATCCGGAACCGTCCTGCGCCGTCGACGCGCGCCGCGTCCTCGAGCTCGATGGGGATCGCGTCGAAGAACCGCTTGAGGATGAACACCATCACCGGCGCGACGATCTGGGGCAGGATGAGGCCCCAGTACGTGTCCACCAGGTTGAAGGTGAGCATCTGGTAGAAGAGCGGGATGATCAGCACCTGGGGCGGCACCACGATCGAGGCGATGATCACGACGAACAGCCACCGGCGGCCTGCGAAGTCGAGGCGTGAGAACGCGTAGGCGGCCAGCGCCGAGATCGCCAGGGTGATGGCGGTGATCAGCACCGACGTCAGCAGGCTGTTGAACGCCCAGATGTACACGTTGCCCTGCGACAGGATCGCGGTGAAGGCATCCAGGGTCGGACCCGACGCCCCGATCCACGACGGGTCGCCCGATGCCGCGTCCGGTTCGGTCTTGAACGCCGTCGCCACGGCCCAGAGGAACGGCAGCAGCCAGCCGATCGCCATCAGCAGCAGCACCACGAACGCGGCGATGCGCAGCGGCCCGAACGGGTTCTGGCCCGGCAGGTGGGTGCGCCCGCGCGGCTTGGCCGAGACGATCGTCTCCGTGGGCGTGAGGGTGGCGGTGGACATCAGAACTGCTCCTTCCGGCGACGCGTGATCAGTGCCTGCGCGACGCCCAGGATGACGATGAGGGTGAAGAAGATGTACGAGATGGCCGCCGAGTACCCGAAGCGGTAGCCGACGAAGCCCGTCTCGTAGATGTACTGGACGATGGAGCGTGTCGTGTCGCTCGCGACCCCTCCGAGCATCTGGTACGCCTGGTCGAAGAGCTTCAGCGACGCCAGGACCTGCAGCAGCACGATCAGGACGGTCGCCGGTCCGAGCTGCGGCAGCGTGATGGACCAGAACTGCCGCCACGCGCCGGCGCCGTCGAGGGATGCCGCCTCGTACTGCTGGGCGGGGATGTTCTGCATCGACGCCAGGTACAGGAGGAAGTTGAACCCGACCGTCCACCACACCGTCGCGATCACGATCGCGAGCATGTTGGTGTCGGGGTTCTGCAGCCAGGCGATGGGCTGCAGCCCGAAGAACTTCAGGATGTTGTTCGCCGCGCCGATCTGCGGGTTGAAGATCCACACCCAGATCTGCGAGATGACGGTCGACGCCAGCAGATACGGCATGAAGAACGACAGGCGCCACAGCCACTGACCCGGCAGTCCGCGATCCACCAGTGCGGCCATGATCAGCGCGATGAGGACGAGCGGCACCGTCGAGAGGATGGTGAACCACACGGTGTTCCACATCGACCGCCACATCACCGGGTCGGTGAGCGCCTCGGCGTAGTTGGCGAAGCCGACGAGATCTCCGCCGGCCCCGGTCAGTGACTGGTTCGTGAAGCTGAGGAAGATGCCGTGGACGATCGGCCAGACGAGGAACAGGAGGAACGCGAGCAGGAACGGTGCGACGAACGCCCAGCTGACGAGCTGGTCGCGGTGGTGGCGGGACCCGGCACGCTGGGTGCGGACGGAGGACCGGCCGGTGACGATGGTGCGCGTGGAGGTGGCGGAAGTCGTCATGACCGGGACGTCCCTTCGGGATCTGCCGGGTTCGGCTGCTTCAGAAAGGTGTTCACGCGGGACTCGAACCGGTCGATCGCCGCAGCGGGGTCGTCGCCGCTGAGCAGCACGTTCTGGACGGCGGCGCCGAACTCGCCCTGGAAGTTCGACCCCGAGCCGGTGAACCACGCGGTCGGGTCGTACACCACGTGCTGCGCCGCGTCCGCGTAGTGGGCCTGCGGAACCAGATCGGCGTACTCCGCCGACTCGGTCACCGGCAGGAACGCCGGGATGTGCCCGGCCTCGGCCCAGCCGAACGAGCCCTTGAGCATGTCGGCCACGAACTGGTACGTCAGGTCTCGCCGATGCGCGTCCGCACTGGCCTGGCGGGGGAGGACGAACGAGTGCGAGTCGGCGTACGCGGCGGGGGTGCCGTAGAGCGTCGGGATCATCGTGGCGTCGAAGGGCAGCTCGGCGTTCTGCATCGTGCGCAGCTCCCACACGCCGGTGAACAGCATGCCGCTCTTGCCAGTGGCGAACTCGGCCACGGCGGTGCCGTAGTCGGCCTGGGTGGCAGCGATCTCGCCGTCGAGCAGGGTGCGCATGTAGCTGAGCGACTCGATCGCGGCATCCTTGTCCATGACGACCTTGCCGCCCTCGGGCAGCTCCATCGCGATCCCGTGCTGGCAGTACAGCGTGTAGAACAGGCGCCACATCTGGGCGCCGTCGCCGAGGTAGCCGTACGAGAGGGCGTGGCCGTCGGCGGCTCCGCCGATCTCGCGCAGCTGGTCGAGGAACGCCTCGGGAGTCGAGGTCTCGGTGAGCTTCCCGTCGCTGTCGAGCACTCCCGCCGCGTCGCAGATGTCGGTGTTGAACATCGCGATGAACGGATGCGCGTCGAGGGCGACGCTGTAGTGCTTCCCGTCGACGGCACCCTTCTCCCAGATGGGCTGAGGGAAGGTGGAGCTGTCGACGCCGAGCTCGGCCAGCTTGTCGAGATCCCACGGGTCCAGCAGTCCGCCGGGTGCCCAGCCGACCGTTCGGGTCGCGTGCATGATCGCCACGTCCGGGGCGCGACCGCCGGCGGCCGCCATGGCGAGCTTGGTGTAGTACGGCGTGCCCCAGGCGAGCACCGTCGGGCGGATGAAGAAGTCGTTCTGCGCGTCGTTGACGTTCTGGAGGAGCTGCGACATCGTGACGCCGTCGCCTCCGGACAGGAGATGCCAGAACTGCAGCGTCTGGGCGCCGGAACCGGCGCGCGCGCCTGGCGCGCAGCCGGCGAGGAGAGCAGCTCCGGCCGCCGCCGAGGCGACGGTCAGGAACTGCCTTCGAGACAGATCGAGCGGGGGCGTCATCGTCACTCCTTCGTGACCTGGGGCGGGGGTGGCTACATCTTTACATCGTGGTAATCGACGACGCAAGAGCCGGGTCTCCCGTTCGGATCACGAGGCTAGGGGCGGTACCCCGCGGGATGCCGGGAGGTGCTCGCTCGTTCGATCAGCCGGTGCGAGAGCGTCAGAGCGCGCGGCGCCACTCGGCGGTCGTCGATCCGTGATTCGAGCAGGCCGATCGCCGCCTCCGCGAACGCCCGGCGGTCGAAGGCGATCGTCGTGAGAGACGGCGCGGTGAACTCGGAGAACTCCACGTCGTCGAAACCGGTGATGATCACGTCATCGGGGACGCGGATGCCTGCGTCGTGCAGCGTGTGCAGCGCTCCGACCGCGAGCGAATCCGTCAGGGCCGCCACGCCGTCGAAGTCGACGCCGCGATCCAGCAGGGTCCGTGCCGCCTCGGCCCCGGCCACCATCGACCAGGGGAGCCGGTTGACCTCGAGACGCGCATCCGGCGGGAGGCCGGCCTCCCGCAGCGCATCGTGCACCCCTTCGAGACGCAGCCGGCTCGTGGCCGTCGCGATCGACGCGTCGGCGTCCGCGCCGATCACGGCGATCCGGCGCGCGCCGTTCGCGATCAGGTGCCGCGTCGCATCGGCGGCGGCCCGACGGCTGTCGATGCGAACGTGGTCCGCGCGCGTCTGCTCGACCTCGCCGATCACGACGATCGGCGGCAGTGCGTCGGCGTAGCGCAGCACGCTGTCCTCGAACCGGATCGGGTTCAGGATCAGCCCGTCGACCAGGTGTGCGCGGGCGCGTGAGAGCAGCTCGCCCTCGCGCTCGGGCTCGATCGCCGTCTCCTCGATCTGCACGCCCCATCCGCGGTCGTGGGCCGCCGCGACGATGCGGTGCACGAGCTCGGCGGAGTACGCGGTCGCGAGATCGGGCAGCGCGACGGCGATGATGCCGGACCGGCCGTTCCGCAGGCCGCGCGCGCTGAGATTGGGCACGAAGTCGAGCTGCGCCATCGCGGCCTCGACCCTCGCCCTGGTCTCTTCGCGGACGGCGACCGTGCCGGTGACGACGTTCGAGACGGTCTTGGGCGAGACGCCCGCGAGCGCCGCCACGTCCTTCATCGTCGCGCGGGGCGGCGGCAACGCTGTCATCGCGCCAGCCTAGCCGCCGCCCCGTCCGCGATCCCGGGACGCGATGCGGACGCGAGCGGTGTGGCGGCGTTCGCCGGTCGGGGCGTCCGTGCGGGTCTGGTGCGGTCGAATTCGGGCGGCTAACCTGGGATAAAGCGGCGAAGGAGCTGACATGGCCGATCAGAAGCCCGCCCCCCGGAGCGCTCCACCCCAGGAGCCTCGCAAGAGCGGCTGGTGGTGGAAGTTCACGGCGCTGTTCATGGGCGTCCCGCCGATCGCGGTCTACGGCGCCGAAGACGAGGTCGAGGCCGAACGCGAAGCCCGCCGGGCCGAGTGATCGGACGCGCGCCGGGGGATCGTCCCCGACCCGCCGAGTGCGTCATCGGAGGGTCCGGCGTGGCCCTACGCTAGAGCAATGCGCGCGCACCCGAAGCGAGCCGTATGAGTCTCGATCTGCTGTCCACCCCCACGGCGACGAAGCCGTGGAGCCACTCCGCGTCCTACTGGGGCGCCATGAGTCACGCTCTCGCCGATGTGAGCGGCCCCGTCGCCGCGATCAACGCCGAAGCGCTCCGTTACAACGCCCTCGACCTCGTGGTGCGCGCCGGAGGCGTGCCCATCCGCGTCGCGAGCAAGTCCGTCCGCGTCCGCGAGGTCATCGACGCCGTGCTGGCCCTTCCGGGTTACCAGGGCATCCTCGCGTTCACCCTCCCCGAGGCGCTGTGGCTCGCACAGGACCGTCCGGGGGCGCCGGGGCACGACGACATCGTGCTCGGCTACCCGACGGTCGACCGCGCGGCCATCGCCGCTCTCGCGGCGGACGAGCAGGCGGCATCACGCATCACGCTCATGGTGGACGATCTCGCGCAGCTCGACCTCGTCGACGCGATCGCGGCGCCGGGAGCGCGACCCGAGATCCGCGTGGCCATCGACGCCGACGCGTCGTGGCGTGCACCCGGACTCGGGCACATCGGCGTGTTCCGATCGCCGGTGCACGATGCGCCCGAGGTCGCTGCGCTCGCGCGGTCGATCGCCGCCCGCGACGGCTTCCGCCTGGTCGGCCTCATGATGTACGAGGCGCAGATCGCCGGGCAGGGCGACGCGACGGGATCGGGGGACGCCATGATCCGGTGGATGCAGCGGCGCTCCGGTGCCGAGCTGCTCGAGCGTCGGGCGGCCATCGTCGCGGCGCTGCGCGACATCGCCCCGCTCGAATTCGTGAACGGCGGCGGCACGGGATCGCTGGAGCTGACGGCATCCGATCAGGCGGTCACCGAGCTCACGGCCGGCAGCGGCCTGCTCGCCGGGCATCTGTTCGACGGGTACCGCCACTTCGACCCGGCCCCCGCGGCCGCGTTCGCGCTGGAGGTCGTCCGCAAGCCCGCACCGGACATCGCGACGGTGCTCGGCGGCGGATGGATCGCGTCGGGCCCGGCGCTGGAGTCGCGCCAGCCGCGGGCCGTGTGGCCCGAGGGACTGCGCATGGCGCCGCGAGAGGGTGCCGGCGAGGTGCAGACGCCGCTGCGCGGCGACGCCGCACGCGGGCTGCGCGTCGGGGACCGCGTGTGGTTCCGCCATTCCAAGAGCGGCGAGCTCGCCGAACGCGTCGACCGGTACCACGTGGTCGACGGCAGCAGTGTTGTGGGGACGATCGCGACGTATCGCGGTGAGGGGAAGGCATTTCTGTGACCCGTCCAGGCGGAGTGTGGCGCAACTGGGGGCGCTCGGAATCTGTCAGGCCGCAGCGGATCGAGTTTCCGCGCACCGTCGAGGCGGTGCAGCGCGCCGTGGCCGCGGCGGCGGCACGGCACATGCCGGTCAAGGCTGTCGGCGCCGGCCACAGCTTCACCGGCATCGCGGTGGCGCCCGGCGTGCTGCTCGAGCTGCGTGATCTCAGCGGCCTGATCTCGGTCGACACGGACCGCAGGCGGGTGACCCTGCTGGCGGGCACGCGGCTGCATCAGGTGCCGGCGCTGCTGGCGCCGTACGGTCTCGCGATGGAGAACCTGGGCGACATCGACCGGCAGTCGGTCGCCGGCGCGATCTCGACCGGCACGCACGGCACGGGCGCCCGCTTCGGCGGCATCGCCACGCAGGTCGTCGGTGCGACCCTCGTCACGGCATCCGGCGAACTCCTGCGCATCGACGAGTCCGAGAACCGTGAGCTGCTGCCCGCGGTCGCACTCGGCCTCGGCGCCCTCGGCATCCTCGTCGAGGTGACGCTGCAGTGCGTCCCCGCGTTCGTGCTGCACGCGGTCGAGCAGCCCGAGGCGCTGGACGTCGTGCTCGCCGGGCTCGACGACCGCGTCGCGGCGGCCGACCACTTCGAGTTCTACTGGTTCCCGCACACCGACCGTGCGATGACCAAGACCAACACGCGCCTGCCGGAGTCCGCTCCGCGGCACCCGCTGTCGCCGGTGGGCAAGTGGTTCGACGACACGCTCGTGGGCAGCGGTCTGCACCAGGTCGCGTGCACGACGGGCAAGCTCGTCCCGGCGCTCGTCCCGCCCATCAACCGGCTGTCGGCCAAGGTGTGGGGCGACCGCGAGTTCACGGACG
>Ga0160432_101068_pt1 | contig 10529 bp, 6 predicted proteins | sample HID1971M_E0MG_FD_108250 | JGI IMG/M metagenome (GOLD analysis project Ga0160432, IMG submission 108250) | Enriched millipede-associated microbial communities from UW Madison campus, WI, USA - HID1971M_E0 MG | ecosystem: Host-associated > Arthropoda: Insects > Digestive system > Unclassified ... | reverse complement strand
GCGCCGCCTCGCCGAGGCGGGATCGCCCGTGCGCGCCCTCGCCGCCCACCCGGGGTGGGCCGCCACGGAGCTCCAGGGGCACGACGCCAGCGGCGTCCGGCGCGCGCTCATGCTGTTCGGCAACCGCCTGTTCGCGCAGCACGCCGAGGACGGCGCCCTGCCGACCCTGTACGCGGCGGTCGCCGACCTGCCCGGTGCGAGCTACGCCGGTCCGGGCGGACGATTCGAGCTCCGTGGCGCGCCGGTGCTCGTCGACCGCTCCCCGGCCGCGTCGGACGCCAACCTCGCCCGGCACCTGTGGGACGTCTCCCAGGAGCTCACGGGCGTCGGCTTCCCCGCCTCGCTGCCGCACCGGTGATCGACGCGGGGCATCCACCTCACGCATAGGCGGCGCTCCGTGACCGCTCAGGGTGGCTTCCTACGCTCGGAACCATGCCTGATTCGTCGCGCCCGAAAAGAGGGATCCTCGCCGGACTCGCCGGATTGGTGGGCCTCAGCGCCGCCACGGGGGTGCTGATCGCCGCGACGGTCACGCCCGCCGTCGCCCTCACCAGCAGCGCGGCCAGCGGTGCACTCACCCTGTTCGACGACCTGCCGAGCACGCTCGAGATCGACCAGCTCATGCTGCCGAGCAACTTCTACGCCACCGATCCCGACACGGGACAGCCCGTGCTGCTCGCGAAGTTCCTGGAGCAGGACCGCACGCCGGTGGCGTACGACCAGGTGGCGTCGGTGATGTACGACGCGATCCTCTCCAGCGAGGACCCCCGCTATTACGACCACGGCGGCGTCGACGTCATCGGCACGACGCGTGCCGTGCTGTCGAACCTCGCGGGCGGCGGCGAGACGCAGGGCGGATCGACCATCAGCCAGCAGTACGTCAAGAACGTGCTGGTGCAGCAGTGCGAGGCGACCGCCACGACCTCGGACGAGAAGTTCGCGTGCTGGTCGGATGCGACGACCTCCAGCGGCGCCGAGGGCATCGAGCGCAAGCTGCAGGAGATGCGGTACGCGATCGCCGTGGAGCAGAAGTACTCGAAGGACGAGATCCTGCTCGGCTACCTCAACATCGCGAACTTCGGCGGCACCACGTACGGCATCGAGTCCGCCGCGCGCTACTACTTCGGCACGTCGGCGGCGAATCTCACGCTCGGCCAGGCCGCGACGCTCGCCGGCATGGTGCAGAACCCCAACAGCTACCGCATCGACCGCCCCGACGGCTCGATCACGGCACCCGACGGCACGAAGCTGAACAAGGCGCCCGACGGCTCGGTCGACGACGTCCAGGGCAACGAGCTCGCGGCGCTCGACTCGCTGCTGAAGGACGGCACGATCACGCAGGAGCAGTACGTCGCCGCCGCCGACGGCTACACGTCGACGAAGGGGCGCCAGCTGTACGTGCTGAGCCGCCTGCTCGCCGACGGCAAGATCACCCACGACCAGTACGTGGCCGCCGCCATCGAGCCCCTCACCCCGACGATCACCCCCACCCAGACCGGGTGCGCGGCCGCAGGCGGCGCCGCCTACTTCTGCCAGTACGTCAAGGACACGATCCTGAACGACGCGGCGTTCGGCGAGACCCGTGCCGACCGGCTGCAGACGCTGCAGCGCGGCGGCCTCAACGTCTACACGACGCTCGACTCGCGCGTGCAGGCGGCGGCCGAGCAGGCGATGACGACGTACGCGCCGCAGTCCGCCGACATGCCGACGGCGAAGGATGCCGCGACCGGCCGGTTCGGATCGACGACGGTCAGCATCGAGGCGTCGACCGGCCGCATCCTGGCGATCGCGCAGAACACGACCTTCAGCGAGGACGCGGCGCACGACGGCGATCCGGCGTACTCGTCGCTGGTGTTCGCCGGCGATCTCGCGACCGGTGGATCGACCGGATTCAACGCGGGATCGACGTTCAAGCTGTTCACGCTGCTGGACTGGCTCGAGAAGGGGCATTCGGTCAACGAATCGCTCGACGGGCGACTGCGGGTCTTCGAGCACCTCACCAACTCGTGCGACGGGGACTGGACGAACACGTCGAACACGCTCGTCAACAACTTCGGCAAGGCCGCCGGCAAGGTCGGCACCCCGCTGCAGTTCACCGCCAGCTCGCTGAACACCGGCTACTTCGCCATGGCCGAGAAGCTCGACCTGTGCGACATCGAGAAGGTCGCGGGCCGTCTGGGGGTCACGCAGGCGGACGGCGACCCGATCACGATGAAGAACCTCAACTCGGTCATCGGCACGGCCGCCGTGTCGCCCATCGCGATGGCCGCCGCGTACGCGACCGTCGCGAACGGCGGCACCTACTGCGAGCCGACGCCGATCGACCGCGTGACGGATGCCGACGGCAACGAGGTCGCCGGTCTGCAGCACACCTGCACCGCCGCGCTCGACCCCGGGATCGCGGCGACGGCGGCCTACGCGCTGCAGGGCGTGATGGCTTCGGGCGGCAGCGGCACGCAGGGCAACCCGTGGGACGGCACGCCCGTGCTCGGCAAGACCGGCACGCACGAGGCGTGGCAGACGTGGCTCATCGAGTCGAGCACCAAGGTGACGACAGCCACGTGGGCGGGTAACGCGGACGGCTTCGGCGACGTCTTCAACACGCGCTACAACGGCAACCGGCTGTCGGACATCCGCTACCGCATCGGCAAGGCCGTGCAGTCGGCGGCGAACGCCGCCTACGGCGGCGACGCGTTCGCGACGCCCGACCCCGACCTCGTCAAGACGGCGCAGGTGGCCCTCCCCGACGTCACCGGCCTCAGCGTGGCCGACGCCCAGAGCCGGCTCGAGGCCGCGGGCTTCACCGTGAACGTCGGCGACGTCGTCGACTCCGACGTCGCGGCAGGGCTCGTCGCGACGCAGGACCCGGGTGCGGGCCGCGTGGCCGCCGGCACCACGATCACGCTCCACCCGAGCACCGGCACATCGCCCTCCCGCCCCGGCGAGGAAACCGGCGACACGAACGGGAACGGCAACAGCGGCAACAGCGGCACCGGCGGCACCGGCGGCAACAGTGGCACCGGCGAGACCGGGGGCATCGGGAACGGCACCGGCACCGGCACCGGCGGCCGCGGCGACGGCGGCTGAAACGGCGGACGAGTGGATGCCGCGGGTGCGGCATCCACTCGTCCGGGGTTCGCGCGACTACTTCAGGGCGTCGTAGAGGTCCTGCTCCATCTGGAGATACTGGGACAGGCCCAGACCGTCGAGATCGCTCAGGTACGCCTGCCAGGCGCCGTCGTCGTTGATGTCACGCTGACCGGTGACGAACTCGGCCTGCGCCTGGGTGACGTAGTTCGCGATGTTCGTCTGCAGGTCGGCCAGCTCGGCCGACGTGTCGGCATCCGGCCACAGCTTCTCGGCCGGGAACAGGATGCTCTTGTCAGGCTGGTACGGGTCGTACTCCTGCGTCGCGATGAGCAGCCGCCGCTCGTAGCCGTCCGGCGAGTAGACGTCCTCGGGCACGACCTGCGAGTTGCGGTACTCCAGCGAGTCCCAGTACTGAGCCATCGAGCGCCACGCGGCATTCGAGGTCTCGTCGTACGTCAGCGGCTTGAACGTCGGCTCGAGCTCGGGGTCGAGCGCCACGTCGCCCGCCTCGGCAGGGACCCACGCCTCGCCCTCGGGCCCCATCGCGCCGCGCTTGTCGCCGTCGTCGGTCACCAGGTAGTCGATCAGCTTGATCGCCTTGACGCGCTCGTCCTCGGTCGACTTGTTGGTGAGCGCGAACATGCCCAGCGGGTTCACCGGCGAACGCCACGTCGCCAGCTGCGTGCCGTCAGGGCCGGCCAGCGGCGCGACCGCGTCGTAGTTCTTGTCACGGCCGTCGGGCGAATCCGCCGTCACGAAGTCGTACGGGTGCAGATCGACGGCAGAACCGAGGATCTCGCCGCCGGCGTTGTCGCCCAGCGCCTTGAGCGCATCGCCGTTCTGCGTGAACGCGGCCGCGTCGAGCAGCCCTTCGGACGTCAGCGAGTTGATGTACTCGAGTCCGGCGCGCCACTCATCCGACGTGGCCGCCATCTTCACCTCGCCGTCCTCCATGACCATGGGCGGCGGGGTGCCCGGCGCCGTGTACGGGGCGTAGGTGAAGGCGCCCATCAGGTAGTTGACGATGGGCTGGGTCGCCGAGCCGCTCAGGGGAACCTCGTCGGCCACGCCGTTGCCGTTCGGGTCGTCGTCCTTGAACGCGCGCAGCACCGTGCGCAGCTCCTCGGTCGTGGTGGGCTGCTCCAGCCCGAGGTTCTTCAGCCACGTCGTGTTCATCCACAGCTTCGACGGGAAGCTGCAGTGGTAGCACTCGCTCCACTGGGTGATCGCGTAGATGTGGCCGTCGGGGGCGGTGACCGAGTCCTTCCAGTCCGGCTTCTCGTCGAAGCGCTCCTTGAGGTTCGGCGCGTACTCGTCGATGAGGTCCTCCAGCGGCACCAGCACGCCCTGCTGTCCGTACTTGAGGATCTCGCTGCGCGAGAAGGCGTCCACCCACGGCACGAGGAAGTAGGCGTCGGGGTAGTCGCCGCTGGCGAGCGAGACCTGGCGCTTCTCGCCCGCGACGCTGCCGTCGTAGGTCGTGGTCTGCCAGTCGAAGTCGATGTCGAACTTCTTCTCGACCTCCTTCGTGAAGGAGTTCTCTTTGAGCGTGCCGTTGTCGCCCTGCGGACCGAACGCGACGAGCTTGCCGTTGTCGTCGTCGGCCGAGGGGGAGCACGCCGCCATGGCGAGCGTCATCGCCACGACGGCGCCGACGGCGGCGACGCCTCTGATCGTGCTGTGTTTCATTGCCGGAATCTCCTTTGCCCGGGTCATTTGAGGTGGTGGGTCTGTGGGAGGGGAGGTCAGCCCTTGACGGCGCCGACCATGATCCCCTTGTTGAAGTACTTCGCGACGAACGGGTAGACGACGAGCATCGGCACGGTGGCGATGACCACCGTCGAGTAGCGCAGCAGGTCGGCGAGCTCACGCCGCCGCAGCTGCTCGGTCACGTCTCCGCCGCCGCCGCTGTCGTTGAGGACGAGGAGCCCGCGCAGCACGAGCTGCAGCGGCTGAAGGTCGGCGTTGCGCAGGTACAGCAGGGCGTCGAAGTACGAGTTCCACTGCATGATCGCGTACATCAGCGCGATCACCGCGATGAGGGGCTTCGCGAGGGGCAGCACGATCGTCCAGAGGATGCGCAGCTCGCTCGCCCCGTCCAGCTGCGCCGCCTCGTACACCTCGTCGGGGATCGACGAGCGGAAGAAGACCATCGCGATGATGACCTGCCACACGCCGATCGCGTTGGGCAGCAGCATCGACCAGCGGGTGTCGAGCAGCCCCAGGGACTGCACGACGAGGTACATGGGGATCACGCCGCCGCTGAAGAGCATCGTGAACACGACGGCGCCCGTCAGCACCTTGCGGCCGAAGAGGTTCTGACGAGACAGCGGGTAGGCGATCGCGACCGTGCCCGCGACGCTGATCAGGGTGCCGACCACGGTGTAGAACACCGAGTTGGCGAAGCCGCGGAGGATGGCGGGGTTGCCGAGCGCCTCCTGGTAGCCGAGGAACGTGAGGTCGACCGGCCAGAACAGCACCTGGCCCGACGACACGGCCCGCGGGCTCGACAGCGAGCTCGCGACGATGTTGAGCAGAGGCAGCAGCACCACCAGCAGGAAGATCGTGAGCAGCACGTACGCCGCGATGACGAAGGCACGGTCGCCCTTGGTCTCTTTGACCTTGACCGCCCCGTACGGTGAGCGCCGGCGGTTGCGGTTGCGGCCGGGCACGACCACGGCGGCCGTCGCGGCCTCTTCGGCGAGGAACGCCTCGTTCTTGATGACGGTGCTCATCACCACAGCCCATTTCCTGTGACGCGCTTGGACACGGTGTTCACGACGAGCAGCAGCACGAGGCTGATCACCGCGTTGAAGAGACCGATCGTGGCTCCGAGACTGAAGTTCGCGTTGAGGATGCCGGTCTTGTAGACGTAGGTCGGGATGATCTCGGACGTCGACAGGTTCAGCGGGTTCTGCAGCAGGAACGCCTTCTCGAACCCGATGGCCATGATGTTGCCGACGCCCAGGATGAGGATGATGGTCGCCGTCGGCATGAGCGCCGGCAGATCGACGTGGCGGATCTTCTGCAGACGCGAGGCGCCGTCGATCTTCGCGGCCTCGTAGAGCGAGACGTCGACCGACGCCAGCGCGGCGAGGTAGATGACCGCCGAGTAGCCGGTCGTGGTCCACAGGTCGGTCGCGACGTAGATGTGGCGGAAGAAGTCGGCGTTCGCGAGCAGGTCGACCTGGCCGGCGCCGAAGAAGCTGAGCGTGCGTCCGAGGAGCCCGACGCGTGGGGAGAGCAGCAGGATCGTCATCGACACGATGACGACCGTCGAGATGAAGTACGGCGCGTAGGTGACGAGCTGCACGGTGCGCTTGAAGAACCGCAGCCGCACCTCGTTGAGCGCGAGCGCCAGGATGATCGGCAGGGGCAGGCTCGCGATGAGGGTGTACAGCGCCAGGATGAACGTGTTGCCCACCAGGCGCGGGAACACCGGGTTGCGGAACAGCCGCTCGAAGTTGTCGAACCCGACCCACGGGCTCCCCCACACCCCGTCGATGGGGTTGTAGTTCTTGAACGCGATCACCGCGTTGGCCATGGGCACGTAGCGGAACACGATGAACCACACGATGGGCAGCAGCAGGAGCAGGTACAGCTGCCAGTAGCGCCGCAGGCTGCGGGCGAATCGTGTGCGATTCGACACCCGCCGCGGCTGCTCGATCACCGCCTCGATGGGCGGCGCTTGCTCGGCACTGAGCTTCATCTGGATCCTCCGGGGAGTTACTTTACGTCGTAATATTATGTTGTCGATCCCGATTCCGCTACCGAATGATCCGACCTTTTTCCGGAACGTCGATTCGGAGCCTTCGCAAGGAGGCGTCAGGTGCCCGCTCTCTTCGACGTGCGCGATCACGGCTGGCAGCCGGGCGCGGACGACGCCGGCGCAGCTCTCCGAGCCGCGATCGACGCGGCCCGATCCGCCCCGGGACACGTCCGATTGCTGCTCCCGCCGGGCGATTTCCACGTCTGGCCCGAGACGTCGATTCACCGCGAGCTGTTCGTCTCGAACACCGTCGGCATCGACCCGCGCTTCGCGGAGAAGTCGATCGGGATGCTGCTCGACGGGGTGGAAGGGCTCACCGTCGAGGCCGAGGGGGCCCGGCTCGTCGTGCACGGCCGCCAGACCGCGCTCGCGGTCGTGGACGGTCGCGGGGTCGCCGTCGAGGGACTCGAAGTCGACTGGGCCGTGCCCACGGTGATCGACGTGACCGTGGCCGACGCCGGCGTCGACGCCCACGGGGCATGGCGGATCGTCACCGTCCCCCCGCAGAACGGGTTCGACCTCGACGGCACCGACGTCGTGTGGCGGTCCGAGCGCTCCCCCTTCTCCGGCGAGCGCTACTGGCGGGGCCGCAACGCGCTCGCGTACAGCCAGGTGTGCGATCCGGCGAGCGGCCGCGTGCGGCGCGCGTCGTGTCCCCTGTTCGACGGCGTCGCCGCCCTCGAGCGGATGGATGCCCGGACCCTGCGGATCTCGTACGCGACGGCATCCCCTCCCGCGGACCGCGGGCTGGTCTATCAGCTGCGCGAGACGGACCGCGACCACCCGGGCATGCTCGTGCTCGACTCCGCAGACGTGGCGCTGCGACGGCTGCGCATCGACTACCTGCACGGCTTCGGGCTCGTCGCGCAGAACAGCGCGGACCTCACCCTCGACGGCGTGGTGTTCCGCGCTCCCGCGGGCGACGGACGCGTGACCGCCGGGTTCGCGGACTTCGTGCAGTGCTCGGGCATGCGCGGGCATGTCGATATCCGCGACTGCGAGTTCGACGGCCCCCACGACGACCCGATCAACGTGCACGGCACGTACCTCGCGGTGACCGCGGCGGAGCCGCACGCCCTCACCCTCGAGTACCGCCACGACGAGACCGCCGGTTTCGGCTCGTTCGGCGAGGGTGACCGGATCGAGCTCGTCGACCGTCGCACGCTCCAGCCGCTCCACACCACGACCGTTCGGCGGGCGACGGGCCCGTCGGGGCGCGACCGGGCGACGGCGGCACTGCCGACCCGCGTCGACATCGCCGACCCGCTGCCGCCCGAGGTGCTCGCCGCGGCGCTCGCGGGCGGCCTCGCCGTCGAGAACGTCACCCGCACCCCCGAGGTCACGATCTCGGGCTGCACGTTCCGGCGGGTGCCGACACGGGCGATCCTCGTCACCACCCGTCGCCCGGTCCGCATCGAGGGGTGCCGCTTCGATGGCATCGCGATGCCGTGCATCCAGATCGCCGCCGACGCGTCGGACTGGTGGGAGTCCGGCCCGGTCACCGACGTCGCAATCGTCGGCAACACGTTCCGCGACGTCACGGCCGGCGTGCTGCAGGTCGCCCCGGGCGTCCTCGCGGGCGGACCGCCGGTGCACGGCACGGTGACGTTCGCGGGCAACGACGTCGAGCTGGCCGGCCCGCTCCTCGCGGAGCTGCGGGGACTGCGGGCCTTCGCCGCACGGGGCAACCGCGTGCATGTCGCCGGCGGCGAGCGGCCGGCGATCCAGGTGGATGCCGGCGGCCGGGTGGACTGGGACGGCCCCGGGCCGCCGGTGCTCGTGCTCCGGCGCTGAAGGCGCGGAGGGTCCCACCGTCAGCGTGTCAGCAGATACACATCGCTGCGGTGCAGGTCGACGTGGTCCGCGACCCGGAACCCGAGCGCCTCGAGGTCGGCCACGCCCCATGTGTCGGGCGCGTCGCCGCTCTCGTACTCGACCAGCCACACCCGCGTCACGCCCTCGAACCGGCCGAACGCCGCCGCCTCGGGGATGGCGTACGTCGTCGCATGCCACGTGGCGCTCTCGGCGTACGGGGTGTTCAGCAGCACGTCGCGGACCGCCGCGAACGCCGCCGGATCCGTGTCGAGCGCGAGCCGCGGGCGCCGCGAGGGCCGCACCGAGTCGTCGAACACGATCGCGTCCCCCTCCTGCGCGCGGCTCTGCACCGTGGCCGCGATGTCGTTCCAGTCGGACTGGTTCTTCGCCCACGCGGTGCGCTGCCCCACCCACACGGGCGCCGCGGCGGCGAGCACGGCGGTCAGGGCGATCCCGGCGATGGCCGTGTGCGGCATCCGTCGAGGCCAGCGGATGCCGTCCAGCCGCCGCACCCCGAGAGCCACGAGGATCGCGGCGGCCGGGGCGGCGAACGTCCCGTACCGGGGCGTGTAGTCGGGCATCACCGTGCTCGCGAGCAGCAGGACGCCCGTCGGGATGACGAGCCAGGCCAGCGCGACCGTCTCGAGGTCGAGCCGCTGCGGTCCGCGCGGGCGCACCAGAGCGCGCACCCAGAGCACCGTCGCCACGAGGATGAGCGCCCACGCGATGACGGCGAACGGCCACGCCCCGAACCACATCTTGACCAGCACCGTGTTCGGCGTCACGACGTCGCGGTGGGCGAGGAAGGCGATCTGGTGCCGTTGCAGCTGCCCGAGCACGAGCAGCGGGCTCACGGCCACGAGCGCGGCGCCCGACGCGACCGCCCAGTGGCGCACATGCCGGCGGCGATCGCGGCCCGTCGCCAGCACGACGCCCACCGCGACGGCGAGGAGCGCCAGGTACAGGAAGACGTAGACCCCGATGGTGAGCACGACCGCGTAGACGGCCCAGCCGCGGCGTGACGGCATCCCTCGCCGAAGGATCTCGGCGACGACGACCCACAGCAGCGTCGCGACCGCGGCCGAGAGCGCGTAGCCGCGCGCCTCTTCGCCCGCGTAGGTGAGGCGCGGCAGCACCGCCGTGATCGCCCCCGCGAGCACGGCGAAGCGGAGGGAACCGGAGCGTCCGGCCCCGCCGAGGCGCCCGCACAGCCAGGTGACGGCGGCGGCGCAAACACCGATCGCGAGCGCCGACGGCACCCGCACCGCGAACGGGCTCGACCCGAACAGGCGCACCCACTCGTGCAGTCCGAGGTAGTAGGCGCCGTGCACGGCGTCGATGCGGGTCAGCATCGACAGCAGGCCGTCGACGGGGCGGGTGGCCGACAGCACGCTCGCGGCCTCATCGCCCCACAGCGACGGGATCCACGAGCCGGCCACGCTCACGAGCGCCGCGACGACCCCGACGATCGCGGCGGCGCGTCCCAGCCGGAGGGGGTCGACGCCGGGCGCTTCATGCGACACTGCCTCGCGCTCATGCGCGGGGGCCGCCGCCGGCGTCCGGTGCGCCGCCTCTGCCTCGGCGGCGCCGACCGGGCCCGGCCCGAACCTCTCCGGTGAGACGCTCACCCCTCCAGCGTCCTCCTGAACCTCTGTGAACGGGCAGGGAATCCGGAGTCGGTCAGTCCGCAGCCGCTGCGGCGCTTCGCTCGCGGCGTCCGAGGCGGGCGGCGGCGATGAGGCTCCGCGTGTACGGATGCCGGGCACCGCCGAAGATCTCGGACGCCGGCGCCGTCTCGACGAGGCGCCCGTGCTGCATGACGGCGACGCGGTGCGAGATGCGCCGCACGACGGCG
>Ga0160432_101065_pt1 | contig 10579 bp, 8 predicted proteins | sample HID1971M_E0MG_FD_108250 | JGI IMG/M metagenome (GOLD analysis project Ga0160432, IMG submission 108250) | Enriched millipede-associated microbial communities from UW Madison campus, WI, USA - HID1971M_E0 MG | ecosystem: Host-associated > Arthropoda: Insects > Digestive system > Unclassified ... | reverse complement strand
GCAGATGGAGCGCGCGGCATGAACAGCACCGGCGTACTCGACGATTATCTCGAGGAACTGCTCGGCGATGCCGTGCCGGTGACCGCCGTGGCGACCACCGACACGGAAGACGCCAACGGCGCACCCGCCTTCGACACCCCGACCTCACCGGGCGCACCGGCCGCCATGGCGTTGCTGGACGAGCTGATGAACGACCCGGCACTGGGTCCCGTGGTGGAGGCTGCTGCTCCGGCGACGGAGTTTGATACGCCCACTTCGCCGGGCGCGCCGGCGCACCTGGCCCTGCTGGACGAACTGCTCAACGACCCGGCCCTGGGCCCGGTCGAGGTGGCCGCTACACCGGACGCCTCGCGCCCCAGTTGGGACGATCTGCCAGCGGAAGCGCTCCACGACACCGTGCCGGTGGCCGTGGCGGCGCCCGTGCGCGCAGCGGTCCCGGTCGCTGCCCCGGCACCGGTCGCCCGCACTGCACCGCCGCCGCCCCCACCCGTGGCAGCACCGCGCCCGGTGGCACCCGCTCCCGTTCCCGCCCCCTCCGGCCGCCCCAGCAGCTGGCAGGAGCTGCAGGCCCAGGCCCGCAACCCGGCCTCCAGCCCCCGCGGCGATCGCCGCGCCGCCGAGCGCACCTCGCGCTGGCTGCGCCTGCGCTGCGGCCCCCAGGCCTACGCGCTGGAGCTGCTGAAGGTGCAGGAGGTGGTGCTGCCGGTACCGCTGCTGCCCCTGCGCGGCACCCCGTCGGCGATGCTGGGCATCATGAACCTGCGCGGCCAGGTGGTGCCGGTGATGGACCTGGGCATCCACCTGGGCACCGGTCCAGCCCGCGACGACGCCAACACCCGCATCGTGGTGCTGGAAGAGGATGGCGAAACCATGGGCCTGCGCGTATCGGCCGTGGAAGACGTGGCCAACCTCACCGATTCGCAGATCGAACCGCCCGATACCGCGCGCATCTGCCAGATTTCCAACGACCTGTTCCGCGGCGTGGCCCGGGTCACGGCCCAGCCGATGATTCTTTTGGATGCCACGCAGCTGTTGAATTAGGAATGTGGCCGGCCGTGCGTGGGACACGCATGGCGTGTCGCTACATCGCGGCGGCGTAGGGACACGCCATGCGTGTCCGCGGGATGTCCGTCGGCATCGGAACAACGCCCACCCTAAAGGTTTCCAGAAATACGCCGTTATAGACCTCGGAACCGTTTGTCCGGAGCAACGATGAGCACTGTGGCCCTGGGTGATGATCTCGGAATCGAGACCAGCACCGAGCTCAAAACACGCCTGGCCCCCTTGGTGGACCAGGGCGGCGACCTGACGCTGGATGCCAGCCAGGTGGGCCGTATCCATACCGCGTCGGTGCAGGTCCTGTGCGCGTTCGTCGAGGCCCGCCGCCTGGCCGGCCACCCGACCGCGTTCGACGGCTGCACGGCCACCTTCCGCGATGCCGCGCGCCTGCTCGGTGTCACCCAGGCCCTGGGCCTGGACGCAACCCATGACAACCTGAAATCTGTGGAGAACGCGGCATGAGCGCACGTATCTTGGTGGTGGACGATTCGGCGTCAATGCGCCAGATGGTTTCCTTCGCCCTCACCTCGGCCGGCTTTTCCGTCGAGGAAGCCGAAGACGGCGCCGTCGCCCTGGGCCGGGCGAAGGGCCAGCGCTTCAACGCGGTGGTGACCGACGTGAACATGCCGAACATGGACGGCATCTCGCTGATCCGCGAGCTGCGCCAGCTGCCGGACTACAAGTTCACCCCGATGCTGATGCTGACCACCGAATCGGCTGCCGACAAGAAGTCCGAAGGCAAGGCGGCTGGTGCAACCGGCTGGCTGGTCAAGCCGTTCAACCCGGAACAGCTGGTCGCGACCGTCCAGAAAGTCCTGGGCTGATCCCCACCCGCCCTCCCCTCCCCCTTTGGTAACCGGACCCGAACGCCCATGAGCATGGACCTGCAACGCTTCCACGCCACCTTCTTCGAGGAAAGCCGCGAGGGCCTGGACGCGATGGAAGCGGGCCTGCTGGCACTGGAATCGGGCCAGCAGGATCCGGAAATCATCAACTCGGTGTTCCGCGCCGCACACTCCATCAAGGGCGGCGCCGGCACCTTCGGTTTCGACGCCATCGCCGCGCTGACCCACGTGCTGGAAACGCTGCTGGACGAACTGCGCGCCGGCAAGCGCGCGCTGGAAGCGGCGGCCGTGGATGCCATGCTGTCGTCGGTGGACGTGCTGCGCGCCCTGCTGCGCGAAGCCGAACACGGCCAGCCGGCCGATCCGCAGGCGGTGGCCGCCGTCAAGGCACGCCTGGAAGCGGTGCTGTCCGGCCAGGCGCCGAGCGCCGCCGCGCCGGCTGCCGCCAAGGTCGATGACACCCCTGAAGCGTGGCAGATCGGTTTCGTGCCGGCGCCGTCGCTGTTCATGAGCGGCAACGATCCGCTGCGCATCATCCGCGAACTGGAACACCTGGGCTCGCTGCAGGTCGCCGCGCGACTGGAACGCCTGCCCGGCTTCGACCAGCTCGACCCGCTCGAAGCCCATCTGGCATGGGACCTGGGCCTGGTCGGCAAGGTGCCGCGCAGCAAGATCGAAGACACCTTCGCCTGGGTCGTCGACGACTGCGAACTGGACATCCGTCCTGCTGCACCGCCGAGCCTGGCCACCAGCGCCCCGGCCGCCGCCGCGCCTGCCGCCCCCGTGGCCGCCCCGGCAGCGCCCGCCGCCGCAGCCGCACCGGCCGCCACCAGCGAAGCGGAGACCTCCATCCGCGTCGCCGTGGAAAAGGTCGATGCGCTGATCAACCTGGTCGGTGAACTGGTCATCACCCAGGCCATGCTCAAGCAGGTCTCGCACGCCCTGGACCCGGTGCATGCCGAACAGCTGTTCGCCGGCCTGGACCTGCTGGAACGCAACACCCGCGACCTGCAGGAAGCGGTGATCGGCGTGCGCATGCTGCCGGTGGACGCGGTGTTCCGCCGTTTCCCGCGCCTGGTCCGCGATCTCTCTTCTCGCCTGGGCAAGCACGTGCGCCTGCGCACCATCGGCGAAGGCACCGAGCTGGACAAGGGCCTGATCGAAAAGATCGCCGATCCGCTGGTGCACTTGGTGCGCAACTCGATCGACCACGGCCTGGAAATGCCCGACGTCCGCCGCGACGCCGGCAAGGACGAAACCGGCACCATTACCCTGGCCGCATCGCACCAGGGCGGTCACATCGTCATCGAAGTCAGCGATGACGGCCGTGGCCTGAACCGCGACAAGATCCTGGCCAAGGCGCTGGAACGCGGCCTGGCCGTGCCGGACAACCCCACCGACGCCCAGGTCTGGGACCTGATCTTCCAGCCTGGCTTCTCCACCGCCGATGCCGTCACGGATCTGTCTGGTCGTGGCGTGGGCATGGACGTGGTCCGCCGCAACATCCAGGCGCTGGGTGGCGAAGTACAGCTGGAGAGCAGGGCCGGCAATGGCACCCGCGTGCTGATCCGCCTGCCGCTCACCCTGGCCATCCTCGACGGCATGACCGTGGCGGTGGCGGGCGAAACCGTGATCCTGCCGCTGGCGTACGTGCTCGAAGCGCTGCAGCCGCAGCCGGAAGACGTGCGTTCGATGGCCGGCGAAGGCCGTGTGCTGCGCGTGCGCGGCGAGTACCTGCCGATCCTGTCGCTGAGCGAGTATTACGGCTTCGGCCGCCGCACCACCGATGATTCGCTGGTGGTGGTTGTGGAAGGCGATGGCCAGAAGATCGCGCTGGAAGTGGACGAACTGGTCGGCCAGCAGCAGGTGGTGGTCAAGAACATCGAGAACAACTACCGGCGTATCAGCGGTGTGTCCGGTGCGACCATTCTCGGCGACGGCCGCGTTGCGCTGATCGTGGATATCGGTGGCCTGGTGCGCTCGCTGCGGGTGCCGCAGGCGGCGTAAGCGTCCCTGGCTCTGCCGGCTCGAAACGCCCCCGTTTGGTGACGGGGGCGTTTTTCGTTCTGGACGCCTGATGGGTGGCTTCGGTTTGCTCTAAACGTTGGACCCACGACGGCAACCGTTCGGACGTGGGCTTCAGATGCTTGGGCCGCGCTGCGCGCGGTGTCCGGCCAACGGCCGGGGCTACGAATTGTTACGGGCCCATCCAGATCATGATCAATCAACCAGAAGCGGTAGCCCCGGCCGTTGGCCGGATGCTCTTCGTTCCGATGCCATGAACGTTTGATGGAAACCGTGATGTCGGTCGGACGCGATACGGCCGCGTATCGGTGACCCATTCGCCACCGCATGGCAAACCCATTGGTATTGCTTGCTTTCGCAACCATAGACCGCAACCCGCGCTACTGCGTGGACCGCGAAAAAATGTGACATCGCGCACTCAAGAAACCGCCCCGCGCCGCCGTTATCCGCAATAGCGATGACACATTCATCGCCAGCCTGACGCCCTACCGCTTCGCCGCCTTCGCCCCTTGCCCTTCCGCCCAGCATTCCCACGGCTGTGCGCCCCTGCCCTGCCCGGAGTTTCCCGCATGAAGTGGTTCCATGATCTGCCCATCAGCCGCAAACTCGCGGTCGGGTTCGCCCTCACCACCCTGATGACGATCGCGCTGGGCGTGTTTGCCCTGGTGCGCCTGAACAGCGTCAACGCCGAACTCGCCGAAATGGCGAGCAACGACATTCCGTCCGTGCAGCACCTGGGCGAAGTCCGCGCGCAGCTGGGCGAATTCCGCACCTTCGAACTGGCCCAGCTGAGCATGCTGGACCAGCCGGACAAGGTGGCCGACTACAACAAGCGCATGGATGCCACCGCCAAGACCGTGCGCGACGAGCTGGGCGCCTACGCCGCCCTGCCCGCCGGCGAGAAGGAGAAGGGCCTCTACAGCAAGGTCGCCGCAGACCTCGAGGCCTACTTCGCCGCCAACGCCGAAATGCGCGCGGCCGTGGCCGCCGCCGATGGCGTGCTGGCCCAGCAGATCTCCGATGAGAAGTCGCGCCCGGCGCGCCGCAAGATGTTCGACGACCTCAAGGAGCTTGGCGCCTTCAGCAGCGGCCTGATGCAGGCGAAGATCGCTGAAGCCAACGCCACCCACCGCAGCAGCGTGGTGGCCATCATCACCAGCATCGTGCTGCTGTCGCTGCTCGCCGTGGCAATGGGCGTGGTGATCTCGCGCGCGGTGACCCGGCCGATCCGCCAGGCCATGCAGGCCATCCAGGCGGTCGCCCGTGGCGACCTGACGGTGAACATCGCCTCCAGCACCACCGCCGACGAAGCCGGCCGCATGCTGGCGGCCACCCGCGACATGACCCTGATGCTGCGCCGCTACTCCAGCGAAACCCAGCAGATGGTCGAAATGCATGCCGGCCCGGACATCAGCCACCGTATTCCGGAAGACTTCCCGGGCGTGTACGGCCAGCTGGCCGTGGGCGTGAACACCGTGATCTTCGAGCACCTGGATTCGATCAAGGACGCCATCAACGTGCTCAACCAGTACGCGGCCGGCGACCTGTCGCAGAACGCGCGCCGCCTGCCCGGCACCCGCGCGATCCTGCACGAATCGATGGACGCGGCCAAGGCCAGCCTGCTGGCGATCAACACCCAGATCCAGACCCTGGCCCAGGCTGCGGCGGCGGGCGACTTCAGCCAGCGCGGCGATGCGCTGCGCTTCGACCACGACTTCCGGGTCATGATCGAGCACCTCAACACCATGATGGAAGTGGCCGACGGCAACCTGTCGCAGCTGTCGCACCTGCTGCAGGCCATCGCCAATGGCGATCTCACCGCACGCATGCACGGCCAGTTCCACGGCGTGTTCGCAACCATGCGCGACGATGCCAACACCACCGTCGCCCAGCTGACCCAGATCGTCAGCCGCATCCAGCACGCCTCGGGCAGCATCAGCACCGCCGCCGGCGAAATCGCCTCGGGCAACAACGACCTGTCGCGCCGTACCGAACAGCAGGCCGCCAACCTGGAAGAAACCGCCGCCTCGATGGAGGAACTGACCTCCACCGTGCGCCAGAACGCCGAACACGCCCGCCAGGCCAACCAGCTCGCCATCGGCGCGCACTCGGTGGCCTCGCAGGGCGGCGAAGTGGTCGGCAAGGTGGTCAGCACCATGCACGAGATCGACGCCTCCTCGCGCCGCATCGCCGACATCATCACCGTCATCGACGGCATCGCGTTCCAGACCAACATCCTGGCCCTGAACGCGGCGGTCGAAGCGGCGCGTGCCGGCGAGCAGGGCCGCGGTTTCGCCGTGGTCGCTTCCGAAGTACGCACCCTGGCCCAGCGCTCGGCCAGCGCGGCCAAGGAAATCAAGGGCCTGATCGACGAGTCGGTCGGCAAGGTCGCCGAGGGCTCGGCCCTGGTCAACCAGGCCGGTGCCACCATGGGCGAGATCGTGGCCTCGGTGCAGCGCGTGACCGACATCATGGCCGAGATCTCGGCCGCCTCGCAGGAACAGTCGGCCGGCATCGAGCAGGTCAACCAGACCGTGATGCAGATGGACGAAACCACCCAGCAGAACGCGGCGCTGGTCGAAGAAGCCACGGCTGCCGCCCGCTCCATGGAAGAACAGGCCGGCCACCTCACCGATGCGGTGTCGCTGTTCAAGCTCGAGGGCCAGGCGGCCCCGGTCGTCGCCGCTGCACCGGCCGCGCGCCACGCCGCCCCGGCCCGCCCGCGTGCCCCGGCCGCGCCGGTCCGCCGCGCGGCGGTGCGCGAACCCGTACTGGCCAACGAAGGCGACTGGCAGGAGTTCTGATCGTCGCCGCTGCACGCCCCTGACACCACCCCGCCGCGGCGGGGTGGTGTTTTTTGGCCGAACGTACCGCTACACACATTGGCCCTACATTATTGTGAACTGCTGCCGATAAACGGACAGAGACCTGATATCGCACGATATCCGTACCCGCCCAACGCAGCAGAGTCCATGTCCGAAGGCAGCCTTGACCCCCATGACGCATCCCATGCCGCCCATGATGACGGCACGGACGATCGTTACCTGGTCCGCAACCCCCGGCAGATCCGCCAGCTGCTGCAGGCGCTGATCGACCAGCGTTCACTGATCAACGCGCACCTGGGCGGTCGCGACCAGTCCTTCCCGACCGCGATCCTGGAACTGGACGAAGACGACGACTGGCTGCTGCTCGACGGCAGCCCGTCAGAGCCGGCCAACCGCGCCGCCGAGGACGCCGGCCACCTGCTGTGCTTCGCGCAGCTGGACCGTGTCATGGTCCGCTTCCGGCTGGACCACCTGGAGCGCACCGGCGGCCACCGCCACGTCGCCTTCCGCGTGCCCTTCCCCACCGAGCTGGTGCACCTGCAGCGCCGCGAACTCTATCGGCTGGAAACCCCGTTCACCGACTCCCCGCACCTGCTGTTCCCGATCAACGAGGACCGCAGCGAAGCCCTGCACCTGCGCGTGGTGGACATCAGCGGCGGCGGCCTGGCCGTGACCGTGCCGGTGGACTGCAACGTCTTCAGCATCCAGAAGCGTTACGACGCCCGCCTGGACATGCCCGAAAGCGGCCCGCTGCAGATCTCGCTGATCGTCTGCAACCAGCTGGCGGTCAAGCTGCCCAGCGGCGTGGAAATGAAGCGCATCGGCATGCGTTTCGATGGCCTCCCGCGCGGCGGCGACAGCGCCATCCAGCGCTACATCTTCCGCATCGACCGCCAGCGCAGCGCCCGCAAGAACGGGGAATGACAGCGACGTCGGAACCGATTGGGAGGCCCGCGTAGGTCCGACCGTTGGTCGGACGCTCTTTCCTAAAGTCGTCGCCATCCAGGCCGATATCCGGAATGACGCCCCGGTTTTCCGACCGCCACGCCCGACCCAGGATTCCTTCCATGAACGACAGCAACCCCAACGCCGCCAGCAGCGGTGGCGAGTACCTCAGCTTCACCCTCGGCGCCGAGCACTACGGCGTGGACATCCTCAAGGTGCAGGAAATCCGCGGCTACGACTCCGTCACCCGCGTGCCCGATGCCCCCGATTACATCAAGGGCGTGATCAACCTGCGCGGCACCATCGTTCCCGTCATCGACCTGCGCCTCAAGCTGCGCCTGGACGAAGCACGCTACGACGCCTTCACCGTCATGATCGTCCTCAACGTCGACAACCGCGTGGTCGGCATCGTCGTGGACAGCGTCTCCGACGTGATCCCGCTCAACGCCGACCAGATCCGCCCCACCCCCGAGTTCGGCGCCGCCGTCGATACCCGCTTCATCTCCGGCATCGGCACCCAGGACGATCGCATGCTGATCCTGCTCGATATCGAAACCCTGCTCGACAGCGCCGACATGGGCCAGCCGGCCGTTGTCGAAGACGCCGCCGCCTGATCCGCCCGCTGCGACAGACCGGAACGACTTTCGTTCAACAAAGTCCTTAAGTTGTGTCGCAACTGGCCGATAGCTGGATTCAGGAACCGGACGCGCGGCTTCGCCACGCCCCGGACCACTTATCCATATCCCCCGGAGAATCTCCCGATGAAGTCCCTGCTTGCTCTGCTTTCGGTCGCTGTCCTCGCCTCGTCCGCCTCGTCCGCTTTCGCCCAGTCGGCTGAAATGATCCCGCCGGAGCTGGCCGCGCGCGCCGTTGGCAAGGATGGCATGGTCTGCGGCAAGGTCGAAAAGGCCCGTTACGCCGAAGGTTCCGAAGGCCAGCCGACCTTCCTGTACATGGGCGGCGCCTTCCCGCGCCACACCTTCTCGGCCCGCATCGCCGGTGAGAACCGCGGCAAGTTCAGCTTCCCGCTGGAAACCCTGGAAGGCAAGACCGTCTGCGTGATCGGCAAGATCGCCCGCGACGCCTCGCGCGCTGAAATCGAAGTCAGCTCGCCGGCCGGCCTGAAGCTCGCCAACATCAAGTAATCGCCACACGCCCTGCCACGCCGGCCCAGGCCGGCGTGGCCGCTGCAACCGGGCGCCACGCCCGGACGCGTCTGCCACCGGAGAGTGCACCACCATGCAATGGATCAACAACCTCAAACTGATGCCGAAGTTGATGCTGACTTTCGGTGTAATCCTGCTGGTGATGCTGCTGCAGGGCGTTGTCGCCTATCGCGGCCTGCACTCCCTCAACAACGTGACCACCGAACTGGCCGGCAACCGGATGGAAAGCATCCGCATGGCCGGCGAAATGCGTGGCATGCTCGGTGAATACCGCAACTCGGCCTACCAGGGCCTGATCCGCGCCAGCGACGACGTCAAGGCCGAAGCCAAGACCCGCGCCGCCGACCTCCGCACCAAGATCGATGCTTCGATCAAGAAGTACCCCGCCCTGATCGACAGCCCGCAGCAGAAGAAGCTGTTCGACGCCTTCGCCAAGGACTGGAACGACTCGCTGGCCTCCTACGACTCGGTCACCGAGATGCTCGAGCTGGACCTGCCGGACGATGCAATCGACACCTTCGTCGGCGAAACCCGCACCAAGCACCTCAAGGCTTCCACCGCCCTCGAGACCCTGATCGCCGAAGACAACCGCCTTGCCCGCGCCTCGCGCGAAGAGGCCGAAAGCACCTACGCCACCTCCGCCACCCTGACCATCATCGCCCTGCTCGGCGGTGCCGCCATGGGCCTGGTGCTGGTGTACCTGTTTGCCCGCTCGCTGGTCGGCAGCGTCCGTGGCGCCGTCTCGGTCGCCAACGAAGTGGCCGGTGGCAAGCTCGACGGCCATATCGACGTCACCCGCAAGGACGAAGTCGGCGACCTCATGCAGGCCATGCAGCGCATGCAGCGCGACCTGCGCGACCGCACCGAAACCGAACAGGCCGTGGCCCGCGAGAACCTGCGCATCCGTACCGCGCTGGATTACAGCTCCACCGGCGTGTACCTGACCGACAACAACCTCAACATCGTCTACGCCAACCGTGCGCTGGAGCAGACCCTGTCCCAGTACCAGGACGACCTGCGCCGCAACCTGCCGGACTTCGACGCCTCCGTTTCGCTGGTCGGCCGCCCGCTGACCGTGCTCGAACACCGCGGCGAAATGGACGCCAGCCTGCTGGCCAACCTCAAGCAGCACGGCGTGGCCCGTCGCGCCATGCAGTTCGGCGATGCCCAGTTCGCCCAGGTCGTGTCCACCATCCGCAACGAAGACGGCGAGAGCGTCGGCCACGTGGTCGAATGGCGTGACCGCACCCCCGAAGCGCTGGTCGAAGCCGAAGTGGCCCGCGTCATCGCCCAGGCGGCCGCCGGCGACCTGTCCGGCCGCATCAGCGCCGAAGGCAAGGATGGCTTCTTCCTGCAGCTGGCCCAGCAGATCAACGGCCTGCTCGACGCCAACGCCTCCAGCATCGAACAGATCTCCGGCCTGCTCACCGCGCTGTCGCAGGGCGACCTGACCGTGCGCATGCACGGCGACTTCGAAGGCGTGTTCGCCACCATGCGCGACGACGCCAACGCCACCGCCGAACAGCTCAGCGGCATCGTCACCCGCATCAAGCAGTCCAGCCAGGCCATCAGCTCGGCCGCCAGCGAAATCGCCACCGGCAACAGCGACCTGTCGCGCCGTACCGAACAGCAGGCCGCCAACCTGGAAGAAACCGCCGCCTCGATGGAGGAACTGACCTCCACCGTGCGCCAGAACGCCGAGCACGCCCGCCAG
>Ga0160432_101064_pt1 | contig 10580 bp, 10 predicted proteins | sample HID1971M_E0MG_FD_108250 | JGI IMG/M metagenome (GOLD analysis project Ga0160432, IMG submission 108250) | Enriched millipede-associated microbial communities from UW Madison campus, WI, USA - HID1971M_E0 MG | ecosystem: Host-associated > Arthropoda: Insects > Digestive system > Unclassified ... | reverse complement strand
CTATATGCTTTAGACGTCTTGGCATATGGAGATTTTGGGACATGCACTTTCGGCTAGGCAAATACGACCTATAATGCCTGTCTAGCAAAGGCCTTTCTCCACGAGAAACGGACTACAAAAGGAACTCCTATGAACCCAGTGAAAAAACCGTCTTATAAGCAAGTGGAAACCGTATCTGCTCTGCAAAAGCGTATTTTTGATAATTTGGCTCGTCATACTGAGCGTATGGAGAATGACCCGGAGTATCGTAAAAAAAATGACAAACGAATATTTTGAGCGTCGTGTAGGCTGTCTAACGCAGTAGTTGTTATAGTTTCTCGTCGCGAAACAGCTGAGACTCAGATTCTAGACGCCTGGATGTTATTGAACTCGCATCGAGAGTTTGCCTTCTGCTAAACCGAAAGGGAAAGGGGAGCCGCTTGCGGGGAAAACCGTAGGTTTGCACAGAAGGGGTCGAGGCCGCGAGTGGAGCGTAAGCGGAAAGAGGACAGGGGAACTGGCACTGTTCCCGCGGCCAACGGTCTTGCATGGTGTCGTGATGGAATAAGGTGAGATGTTCTTGTACAGAGAATGGGACAACGGCGATCCCTACCTCAGAAATCGTAAATCATTCATCAAATTTCGCAATAACAATAAATACATACCCGAGAAGCTGCAAAACGACGCTGAAAATCCGCGAATCGACTGTTTGGGCTGTTTATTAATTGACAGAGCAGTGTACTTCGCTCGTATTCATGATGATCCAGTTCGTGGGCAGTGATGTTGCGACCTTTGAGGTACGGCGTAAAGATACGGTATGACGTTGTCAGATCAGATGTGTTTTGCTATATGAGTGTTGGGGTTCCAATGGGAGGTTTTCCTATTTTAGATCCCTTCATAAGGACTCTAAATCGTCCAAAATACGTATTTTTACCTGAAAAAATTTATTTAAAAATAACAAACTTCGTTCGCAAAAATCCGGAATTCATCAAAAAAATCCGGATTTGTCCGGATAAATCCCAAATAATCCCAGAATTATCTACAAGCTTTGATGGCCTAAGAAAGGCACTATTGGTATGTTTACACTTCGGCGACGCCTCACTTAAATACCAGTGCCAAGGTTTCCACCTTTGAAACCGGAAGAGTTTCGCGACGCGAAACTTTCGGGAATAAACTCGGGCGATTTCAATCGCGGCTTAGCACTCTATTTATGTGTACTAGCTCAAACATCATCTGACAGGTACCGCCGGTTCTGCCGCTGATGCAGCCAATAAGCCGGCTTCCTTCATCCATCGCTCGAACTGTGTAATTTCCGACAGGCTCATGCCGGCGGCCGACGAACATCGGCACCCGCTTAATCATTATTCTTGTTATAAATTCCTGCTAAAAGAGTGGCCAGAGATTCAGCCAAATTGCCTCTCAAATGCGTATCTGCCAACCTGGCAGCAAGTCTTTCAACCCGCGTGAAACCATGATTTCTTGCAGTGTTTGCCATATCGTTTCCCGCTAATTCTTGTGCAGTTCTGTCAAGTTTAGCTCTCGATAGATCAACAACGATTTGTCCTAAAGTCATGGAGAAAATTTGCCAAAACGCTTTCACTGCAGCGTCATTCGTTATACCACCATCTTCCAGCGCTGCAAGTACATGTTCCTCCAGCCTGCCGAGGCCTTGCGAACCGGCAGGAACCCTCCTGTTCACCAAAATCTGCACAGCATACGGATGCAAAAGCAGTAACTCCTGCCAGGCGATCATGATGTCAATAATGCGGGATTTCCATTCGCCGGTACTGCTATATGGAATCTCCATGCGATTAATCACCTGCAACAGAATCTGATCCAGCAGCGTCTCTTTAGAATCGATGAACTTATATATTGTCATCGGTGAGATGTGAAGTTCGGCTGCAATATTCCTGAATGATATCGATTCCAGACCGCTTTTTTTTGCAATTTCAAGTGCGGTAGCGGCTATTGTATCGGCGGTAACTGGAGCAGGTTTTGAAGTGGCCATTGACGCTTTTAAATATGTTAATGAAGCTAGGTAACTTTGCAAACAACGCAATCGTTACCTAGTACTTCTACTTATAGACGATTAAAACGAATCTCAATAATATACACTGTATATCATATAAATACACCGTATATTAAGGGTTTTCAAAAATGAACTCAGGCAATTATCAAGCAGATCCGCTCCTGAAATCTGCCATAGACAAGGCAATCAAAAAAATAATGCCATTGGTCATGCTTATGTACCTGATCAATTATATAGATCGGGTCAACATTGGTTTTGCCGCGGCATCGATGAATGTCGATTTAGGTCTTTCCACTGCAGCATATGGCCTGGGCGCCGGTTTGTTCTTTGCGGGTTACGTGCTCTTTGAAGTGCCCTCCAATATTATCTTGCATAAAGTCGGGGCTCGTATCTGGCTCGCAAGAATAATGATCACCTGGGGAATAATATCCGCATCTATGAGCTTTGTTCATTCGGAAACGGGATTCTATATCGTCAGAGTTTTGCTAGGTATCGCGGAAGCAGGCTTCGTCCCAGGTGTTATTTATTTATTGAGTATTTGGTTTCCGAACAAAGTGCGAGCTCGTATGGTAGCGCTTTTTATAATAGCGATTCCGTTTTCCGTGGTAATTGGCGCTCCTATATCTGCGTTGATACTTGAATATGGAAATGGATTGTTTGGACTGCCCGGGTGGCGCGTCATGTTTTTTATCGAAGCCCTGCCTGCCGTGCTAATAGGACTATATGCCTTGGTGTATTTACCTAGCCATCCTGATAAAGCCCCCTGGCTTACATTGGAAGAAAGAACATGTTTGGTGGCGGCGCTAAATAAGGAGCAAAACAACGCTCTTAAGCACGGCTCAAGTGATGCATTCGCTGCGCTTAAAGATTGGAGAGTATACGCAATCGGTGCGATCGCGTTTTCAGTAAATATGGGGGGATATGCCTTATCTTTTTTCCTTCCCCAGGTGATCGATAGCTTTTCCCGTGACACGGGCGTTGAGTTCTCTTTAATTCAAATCGCCTTACTTACTGCAATACCGTTTTCTGCAGCAGTCGTCGCAGTTTGGTTCGTAGGAAAAAGTTCTGATCGCCATAACGAGCGCTTGCTTCACGCGGCGATTCCACTATTGATTGGCGCCTTCGCTATCGCAATCGCATTATACCTGCCAGGTACAACCTACAAAATGATCGCTATTTCTATAGCGGCGGCAGGAAGCTATTGCGTCATTCCCATATTTTGGCAATTGCCGACAAAATTTCTCACAGGTGGCGCAGCTGCAGCGGGCATAGGTTTGATAGGCGGACTGGCTAACATTGCGGGTTTCATCGCTCCATATATAACAGGGGTTATTCAAACCAATACCGGTAGCTATAAACCAGCCATGTTTGTTGTTGCCGCAGTCATGATCATAGGGGCATGTGTTGCTCTTGCCCTGCGACTCAGACCAGAGCTTTCCAATAAGACACAACCGTAGCAAGTCAATTTGTACACACAGGAGTAAAAATCATGGCAAACGTAGTTGGCCAATACATAGACCAGATAATGACAGCGGAACTTCGACCCATAGGGAATATGCCCAGAGGAGTCGCGCACCTTTTGTATGACGCTGTTAGAAAACGTAGTAGCACACCATTGAGTACCCAAATGGCAGAGTCAATAATTAGTCGCGTAGCGTCAGGGGATCGAGTACTTATTTTGTGTGGCGCGGGTGGATATCCGAGTTTGCCCACAGGTGAGGTCGATGGAATACTAGGTGCTGTTTCCCTGGCAAGGGTACTGACTTTGGGACTTGGAGTCGAAGTACATATTGCAACTGTGGAACGCTTTATAGAACCATTAAAAGCAGTACTGAAAGCGGCTGAGTTAAACTTAAAAATAGATTCTAATGATCGCCGGGTGGATGCGGTATCTCTGCATATCAGTCCTGAAGACGACGAGGCGGGTCAAAAATTTTCAGAAAGAATATTGGACGAACTTGCGCTGGCAGCAGTCATCGCGATTGAACTACTCTCAGTAAATGACAAGGGGGTTATTCATGGTGCAACCGGTAACCCATGGCACGAAGTACATTATGACGCCGCACCGCTATTTGAGATGGCCAGAGATCGAAATATTCTGACTTGCGGCATTGGTGATGCAGGCAACGAGGTTGGATTCGGGGCAATCACCGAGGTGAAAACAATTCAACCGGCAGGAGAGAAATGTCGTTGTCATTGCGGCGGTGGCATTGCTTCAGCCGTCGTGGCAGACGTCGTTCTGACTGCAGCCATTTCCGACTGGGGTGGTTACGCGGTAACAGCGCTCATTGCCTTCATTATTAAAAGACCTGATCTCCTTGTGACTGCTGACTATGTTGAACGCATTTTAAAGACGGCAATTGATGCAGGATTGGTATGCGGCTGGAATGCCCGCCCAACCTTAAGTGATGATGGCGTTCCGCTTGAAGCGCAACGCGCTGCTGTGACGCTTATGCAAACTGCCGTATTACAAGCACTTTCGACGGTCAATTCCCCCTCTCATTAACAGAACAGGGTGAGAAATAAAGCAATAGGAATTGTGATTGCTTTATTTGTACTCGCTCAAATATGATCTGACAGTTACCCGTTTTTCATGCAGTGTCTGTCAGATCAGATCGAGACCAGTTCAATTTATGTGGTTGTTCAAATCCGCATATTTCAGTGGCTTACTACTCCGCTGGAAACTAGCTTAGCGCATCTCCTTTAATTGTTCTTCCAGGGATTTACCTAGAAATTGATCCAGACGATCTCGATGTGGTGCATTTTTGTTCGCAATTTCACTTTCTTGGGGTAAAAGGCTCGAATTGTTAACGTTCTTTTTGATCCATCGAAAAACTGTGGCACGCGAAACCTCTAAACCTAGAAAATCTACAAACTCAAATACCTGTTGTTTGGTATAGCCATTTTCTAAGAGATCGTTAATTTGTGGTTGAATTTGGAATAAAGCATTGCTGGCTTTTGGCAAATTTCTGGATTTGAACTCTTTCAATTTTTCATCGTTACTCATTACCGTAATCCTAAAGTACGCTCACAACTACATTGTAGTCTATAAAATTATCAAATAATCTCAAATTATATCGATAAATATCAAATTTACCCAGTGCCTTTTCCTGTGGGAGAAAAGGCACTATGGGCATGTTTACACTTCGGAGATGCCTCGCTTAAATACCAGTGCCAAGGTACCTACCTTTGAAACCGGAAAAGTTTCGCGACGCGAAACAGCTGTGGAAGCCAAGACTACATGTCAATATTTCCCAATATGACATTTAATATAAGAATTACGAGTCGAATCGACGAGCTTTTGCTAAAGCAAGAAGAACTCCGCATGTTCTTTTCGATATTTGATACGATAGTGCATCAGCGTATAAACGGAAGCCGAAAGGCGCGTTGACCCGCCGGAAGCGGTCTCAGCCCATGTTGCGGAGATATCCAAGAGGTTCCGATTAGTTTTAATACATCTGCCGAGTTTTTATTGTTAGTCTGTAGTAGAAGCGGATTTGTCACTTAGGCTACTGTACGGCATCCGAAGTGACGCGGATCGGATTGTCAATCCGCTGTCTTAAGCGATTCAATTAAACCAGCACTTACCAGTCTTATTGTTTTTCACTTCGTATGTATGATGCTAACCCGAACGCGACCAACTTCGCTGAGCGGAGTCTGATCTCAACTCGTTACCATGACCAAAATGATACCGAAGATGGTGTGCTTTAGATTCTGGTACGATATAGCAGTTGTGAGTACAAGCTTTAGGCACTTGATTTGGCATGTTAGATTGAATGAGAGACCAAGCGCCATGGCCCAGACTCGGAAACCCGTTCAGCCTTCCCTTCTGCTGCAAGCTCTTGAACTAGAGCAACTATCCAGTACTGCTGATTGGATGCCGTGGATTTTGGATAATCTCCCCAGTCAAAACCGCATTCGCGAAAGATCTCAGCAAGCCTCATTCCTTCAGCACCAGCTTGGCATTTGGAAGTTTTTTGCATGAACTCGAGCACAAGCTGCTTCGCTTGCGCCCTAATTGCATTACCCCGATCTTTAAATTCGGTCATATGTATATCTCCAAAACTTCATTCGTGCAACATCGAAATTAGGTAGAGCGCAAGCGTAATTTCTGACGTCACAGATATTTTTTTCTCATCCAGGGATGACCATTTCGGCCTCGGCTGTATCCACATCAGCCTCCATGTCGATCCCTTCCTCTGGTTCCGCTCCAGTGTAGGCGCCCTTGCCGGTCGCTTGCTCAATGAGGTTGAGCAGCTGTCGTTGTCGGTCGACCATGAATGCTTCAAAATCGTTTCTGCGTAGAATGTCTGGGTTAATCAAATGCGATCGAAGATAAGCATCTATCCGGTCCTGCCCAATAGCGGGTGTTTGCCTGTCGCCCTTTTCTAATTTCATTAAATACTCCTTAGGCGCGACTCCTCCGATCATCCTATTGGTACGGAACGACAATGGGGTCTTGTTGATAATGGAGTCATACACCGCCGGTTTGATGTTTTGTTTCTTGCACCAGTCTTGTGGAAAAATATGGTGGATATCTACATTTTCACCAAAGAATACGGTGTGATCAAATTTTTGGCCGGAGCGAAAATCCTGTGCTCCTTCTTTCATTAGCAGGGCGTTCATGCCTTTATAGGCTGCAGAAAGTCGCATGCGCATGGTTTTGAGGCGGTCCGCGCGGAAGATCGTCTCACTTACTGTGGTGGGTTCCGGCCCGCCTTGTAGCCAAACAGGTACTTCCGTAAAGTCTTTGGCGATGCGTGTTTCTACCGTTGACCCGTACAGCTCCCCAAACACGCCGTTCCAATACCACCGTACTAGCTTGGCTCGATTGGCTTCATGCTCCCATGCATCGCCGATATCTGCCAGGATTGCCGCAAGCGGCACAATCTGTGACTGGTAAGGTAAATCGAAAATACGATAGATGTGTAACATATGCAGAAATTTCGCTGCCCGTATAAAACCGTCTTCGACCTGCTTTTCAAACTGTTTGTATGCGGTGAGCGGCAAGCTCAACAACGCCTGCCGGTTTCCAGTGATAGCGGGTAGTTCCTTTCCCTGTTTGCCGTTGTTTTCGGCTTGCTGACGACGCTCTCGTGTGTAGAAAAGAGAGATCGCCTGCAGAAAATCCGTATTGCTGACGTTGGCGATGATTCCCGCCCGCGAACCTGCTGCGCGCATCGTGTCTACGAAACGCTGGTGCCGGCCTCGATGGTCATGGTCGCCATACCAATCTCTGCGCAATTGGTGACCTTCAGCTGCATACATTGCCGTGACCAGTTCAAAGGCGTCTAGCGGTTTTCCACCGGTGTTGACTTTCTCGAACACCACGCAGACAGCCTCCTTGGATGTCGAGCGATCTAGTGAAATCACGGGCAGGCAGTAGTACTTGAAATTCTCCAATACCTCCCGCTTGAATGTACGGAAGATCTCACGAGTGGAATCGTAGATATCCCCCTTCCACTGCTGATCAAACCCGTCTTGCCAGCGATCCCAGTCGAATACACGAGTCACAGGATACATAAGTGCATCATATTCGTGCTCGGGCGTGGACAAGTCTAAGAACACTGCGCGGCCAAAATCTTTGCGGATAATCCTATCCTCGGGCACGCTGACGATTGCTTCTTCGCGGTCAACTCCTGGCTCCAGTGCCTTACGAATGTCGATGTAGAACCAGCGTTTCACCTTCTTATTCTTTGGCGTTACTGTCTCGACCACTTTGTCGCGTAGAGTCACTTGATACAGTGAGGTCATACGCTGCTGGCCATCCAACAGTAGTGAGCGTGGCAACTCGTTCTTTGCCCGATCTGGTGCGCCCTCAATTGGACGCGGTTTGAAGTTCACCTCTCCACCTGTATCCAGAGTCATCAGTGCCCCACAGGGAAGGCTCGTGATACTGAAGCAATCAGGCTCTTTATGCGATCCTCGTCCCAAACCCAACTGCGCTGAAAATCTGGTAACTGCATAACCCCACGGTCGCATTCTTCCAGCAGCTTGTAGAGGTGGTAAGGGTTGGTCTGAAAGGTCGAGCCTGCCATAAAGAATTCTCCGTTGCACGCCAGTTGTTTGGTTGAATACGCCCGTGAAGGGCAGGCATGGATGGCACGCAGTTACATAAATGAAACGATATGCTACCACGGGATTGGCTGAAATTAGCAGAGAGCAATCAGAGATCCCGGGCCGCAAAGAGAATTTTGTTGTTATTTGGTTTCAATTTGATACAAAAATGGTAAGGATACATTAACATGCTTATATGAAGAAATTGGTGGAGCAGGACGCACAATAATTTTAGCCAATAGCGAGCCACACTAGGTGCTTGTGAATCCTAGGAAGTCGTAGAGATCGGATGGCGAACAACTCTAAGTTAAAGGCGTGCTCCGGACCGCGAACTTCGTAGTCGCAAATGGGGTGGTCTCCAGCTCTGCAACGTAGAATATGCGCTAGAGAATAAGCAACCTGCGCTATGCAATATAAATAGAAGACGATTTCCAGAGGGAAACAATGCGGATTAAGTCTATACATATTAGGAATCTTCGATCGTTTGTTGATCAGAAAGTTGAACTCAATCGATACAACCGGTTGGTCGGTGCAAATGGGGCAGGAAAGTCGACGGTCCTTTGTGCGTTGAACATCTTCTTTCGGGAGACCCATAATGTGGCTACCGATCTGACTACATTGCAGGCAGAGGATTTTCATGGGAGGAATGTTGGCGATCCAATTGAAATTACAGTCGAGTTCGTCGACTTAAGTGCTGAGGCTCAGGCCGACTTTGCAGAGTACTTTCGCCATGGTGTTTTAGTAATTTCAGCTATGGCGAGGTTTGATGATGCATCAGGTCATGCCGTCGTCAAGCAGTACGGTCAGCGTCTGGCAATGCCAGCACTGGCGCCGTATTTCAAAGCGGCGAATGATGGTGCTTCGGCGGCTGATCTTAAGGCCATCTACGTGGATCTTCGAAACATCCTTCCGGAGCTACCAGCTGCCGGCACTAAGGATGCCATGGCGACAGCGCTTCATGCATATGAAACTGCCAGGCCAGCGGAATGTGTGCTGATTCCTAGCGAAGACCAGTTCTATGGTGTGAGCAAGGGATCCAATCGACTAGCTAAGTACGTGCAGTGGGTGTATGTGCCCGCAGTCAAGGACGCTTCGGATGAAGAGGCCGAGATGAAAAATAGTGCGCTTGGCCGTCTACTGGCCCGCGCGGTGCGGGGAAAGGTGAATTTCACTGACCGTATCAAATTGATCGCGACCAGTGCTCAGGAGGAGTACAGGAAGCTGCTCTTGGATAATCAGGGCGCACTAGACGAAATCTCAACGTCACTCGCGCAGCGTATTTCGGAATGGGCACATCCGGAGGCCGCGTTGCGTGTGGAGTGGCGGCAGGATCCCAAGAAGTCTGTCCAAGTGGAAGAGCCGTTGGCTGCTATACTGGCCAGTGAGGGTGCATTCGAAGGACAGTTGTCTCGCTTTGGACATGGACTACAGCGCTCGTTCTTGTTGGCCCTATTGCAAGAGTTAGCAGAGTCGGGTGATCAGGGGCCGACTCTAATTTTGGGTTGTGAAGAGCCAGAACTGTATCAACACCCACCTCAGGCTCGGCATTTGTCCAACGTTTTGCATCGTCTTAGCGAGCGCGAGGCGCAGATTCTTATCACTACGCACAGTCCGCATTTCGTATCAGGTGAGGCGTTCGAAGACATACGCGTCGTCCGTAGAGTAGCGGGAAGCCAGCACTCTGTGATTTGTAGCTACGACTATGATCGCTTTTCGGCTGTTTTTGCGAATGCAAAGGGGGCCATTCCTATGAAAGCGGAGGGGGCACTTGCAAAAGTCCATCAGGTTCTGCAGCCTGCGTTGAATGAAATGTTTTTCGCCCAGCGGGTTGTCTTGGTCGAAGGATTAGAAGATGTGGCGTACATTCATTCATGGCTTGTGGTTTCGGGACGATGGGACGAGTTCCGGCGCCGAGGTGTTCATGTTGTTCCTGCAAACGGGAAGAGTGCTCTCCTATATCCGCTGATTATCGCAAAGGGATTAGAAATTCCAACTTTGCTAATCTTCGATGCGGATGCTGATGATCAGAAGAACCGGGCAATGCATGAGCGCGACAACTCCGCATTATTGCGCGTGGCAAACGGTGAATACATGACGCCTTTTCCGGCGGTCACGGTCCTAACTGATACTCATGTTGTATGGCCCCATGACATGGGTGCTTCGGTCAAGGCCGCCGTCTCCGATGCCGCTTGGACTGAATCCGCGAACTACGCCACCGTGCAGTGCGGTATGGCAGGTGAGCTTTCCAAAAATGCCCTGCACATTGGTGCACGGCTAGCATGGTTTTGGGACAATGATTATCGGCCGGAGCCTCTTGAGCAGCTTTGTGTAAAGATTCTGTGCTTCGCCTAACGCTTTGGGCGAGGTGCGGTTGCCGAGTGCAATTATTTCTCGTGGAGCGGTAGCAATGTACGATTTTCGAGCGCTTTCCCCGCTGGACTTCGAAGAACTAGTTAGAGACCTACTTCAAGCTGAGTTCGGCCTGTTGTTTGAGAGCTTCGGGCCGGGACGTGAT
>Ga0160432_101052_pt1 | contig 10755 bp, 8 predicted proteins | sample HID1971M_E0MG_FD_108250 | JGI IMG/M metagenome (GOLD analysis project Ga0160432, IMG submission 108250) | Enriched millipede-associated microbial communities from UW Madison campus, WI, USA - HID1971M_E0 MG | ecosystem: Host-associated > Arthropoda: Insects > Digestive system > Unclassified ... | reverse complement strand
GGCGGCGGTGTCTCCGGTGATGTGAAGGGCCATGGCCCCCAGTCTCCCACCGACGGAGTGCCGCGCGGGAGCGCCGGGGGACCCGGGGCCTGCGAGTGCGGGAGTGCGCTTGTCGGGTTAGGTTGGCAGGACGTGCGCTGGGGTTCGCCGGCGCAGCCACGTGCGACGACGACGTAGCTCACGTCGTCCACCCGACCCCCCGCGGAGGACCGAGCCCGATGCCCGATCGTTCCGCACCGGGGCTGCCGCCTGTGGCATCGCCCGTCCGCCTGCTGCTGCGGCGGTCGTCGGCGCGCACGGGCCTGCTCGGGAGCGCCGCCGCCACCGTCGCGGTCGCCGTGGCGACCGTGTGCCTGGTGCTGGCATGGCTCGCTCGGGCGGTCGCCGTCGCCGGGGATCCGCCGCCTCCGGGCGTCGATCCCGCAGACGTGGCCGACGAGGTGGCCGCGGGCGCCGCAGCACTCGCCTCGGCCGCACCGGCGCTCGTCGTGCTGGTCGCGCTGCTCGCCGGCACCGCGGTCGCGCAGCTTGCCCGCCTGATCGCGGCCGCGCGCGAGCACGAGACCGCCACCGTCCGGGCGCGCGGGTTCTCGCGGGCGCAGGCGTGGACGACCGATGCCGTCGAAGGCGCCGTCGTCGCCCTCGTGGGCACCGTGGCCGGCCTGGTCGTCGCGACCGGAGCCTCCGCCCTGGTGGGTGCCGGACCGGTCGCCGGCCTCGCGCCCTGGCCGTGGGCGCTCGCGCTCGCGGTGTTGCTCACTGTCGTGTTCGCCGTCGCGCTGCGCCGCGGCGAAGGGCGCCGCACCTCCGCACGTGCCGCACGCGCCACGACGGCCGCGGTCGTCGCCGTCCTGCTGCTCGCGACGGGTCTCGTCGTGTGGCAGCTCCCTCTCGCGCGCGGCGCGGGCTTCGACCCCATCGTGGCCGTCGCCCCGGCCGTCGTGCTGTCGGCCGGCGCGGTCGTCGCCCTGGCCGTGTTCGGAGCCGGGGCCGTGGCGTGGGCGCGGCCGGCGGCATCCCGCCCCGCACTGGAACCGGGCTACCCGGCGCGTCAGGTCGCCCGCCGCATCCCGATCTTCGCGGTCGCCGTGCTGCTCGTCGCCCTGACCGTCGCGCAGGCGGTGTTCACCGCCGCGTACGGCGCCACGTGGACGGCCATGACGACCGACTCGGCCGCCGTCCGCGCCGGCGCCGACCTGCGCGTCGACACGACCCCCCTGCCGGTCGCGCCCGCAGAGGTCGCGGACGCCACCGCCGTGCCGGGCGTCGAGGCCGCCACCGCCGCGCTCGTGGCCGACGTCGAGGTGGGCGAGCTCGACGCACAGCTCGTCGCCGCGCCGGGTCCCTCGCTCGACACCGTCGTGACGACGGCGGGCGGACTCATCGACACCGCCGCGCTCGCCGCGACGGCCGACGGGGCCGTCACGACCGACCCTGTGGAGCTCGGGGATGCCGCCACCGCCGTGCGCGTGACGGTCGAGATCGCCGGGATCGACGGGGCGAACGTGGTCCCGGTGCAGCTCGCGGCCGTGCTGCTCGACGCGACGGGCACGCCCGCCGTCGTGAACCTGGCCGGCGACGCCGCGCCCACGGGGCAGTCGCTCGTGTCGTACACCGCGCAGGCCGACCTGCCGACGGGCACCGCGCCGTGGCGACTGCTGGCGCTGCTGCTCGGCACCCCGCCGAGTTCGGCGCCGCCGAAAGTGTCGGCGGTCCTCGACTTGGTCGAGGTCGTCGGCGGTGCCGAGCTCGACCTCCAGGGCACCGCATCGCTCACCGACGGCGCACGCGAAGCGGTGCTGTGGCTCGCCGCCGGCGATGACCAGGGTGCAGACACGCCGGTGTCCGCCGCCGTGACCACCGCGCTCGCCGAGCGGCTCGGCATCGGCGTGGGCGACCAGCTCGAGTTCCGGTACGCCGGCGCCGGCCGGCGCGGCTCCGCCGTCGTCGCGTCGCTGGTCGACGCCGTGCCCGGCACCTCGGCCGCCCTCGCGCTGTTCGTGCCCCTCGAGACCCTGCTCACCTCGCAGCTGCAGCGCGGCACGTCGATCGTGACGCCCGACTCGGTGTGGGCGGCCGGCGACACCGACGCCGACGATGCGCTCAGCGCGGCGCTGGGCGATCTGCCCGTGGCGACCTCGGCGCCGGGCGTCACGGCCGGCGTCGTCGGAGCGCTCGTCCCCGGCTGGTGGATCGCGACGATCGGGTCGGCCGTGCTGTCGCTCGTCGCCGCGCTCGCCATCGTCCAGACCCTCGCGATCGCGCGGCGCCGCGAGCTGGGCGTGCTGCGCGCCGCCGGTGTCACCGCCCGCCGCCAGGCGCGCATGCGCGCAGCCGAGCTCGGCGGCGTGTTCGGCGCGGCCGTCGTGCTCGGCGCGGCCGCCGGCGTGCTGGTCTCGGTGCTGATCGTGCCGTCGCTGGTGCGCGCGGTCACCCCCGGCATCCTCCCGATCGCCGGCGGCCTGCACATCTCGTGGCTGCCGCTGGGGATCGCACTCGCGGCGCTCGTGGTCGGCCTCGCGGCGATCGTCGCCGCGGCCGCCGCCGCCGTGCGCCGTGCCGCCCGCACGGCCACCGTGGGAGAGGAGTCGCGATGACCCACGGTGCCCGTCAGATCGCCGTGCCCGTCGCGGATGCCGCCAGCGTCGGAGCGAAGGAGCTGCGATGACCCGCCGCGTCACGACCCGCGCCCTCGTCGCGCACCACCTGCGCTCGCGCGCGGGCGGTTCGGGCATCGTCGCGGCCCTCGTGCTGGTGCTGACGGTGCTGGCGACGGCCGCGCCGATCGCGCTCGGGCTCGTGGGGGATGCCGCCCTGCGCGACCGCCTCGACGGTCTGCCGCCGACCGCCCGCGACGTCGTGTCCGAGAACACGGGCTTCCCGCAGCTGCCGCCCGACGCCGACGTCCCCGGCGAGGAGCGGCCGTACTCCACCGATGAGGTGTGGGGCCCGTTCCAGGCATCGGTGGAGTCCATCCGCGAGAGCGCCGATGCGCCGCTGCCCGGCATCCTCGGCCCGGCGCGCACGGTCACCACCCACAGCGACAACGACGTGCTCGAGTCGCCGCGGACGCAGGCGGTCACGCTCGCGTTCGACCCCGACTACGAGGACGAGATCCGGATCGTCGACGGACGGATGCCGGAGGCCGCAGCAGCCCGATTCCCCCGGGTCGAGCCCGCACCCGGCGAAGAACCCGCCGCGGTCACCGTGCTCAACCGCATCGAGGTCGTGCTGTCGACCGACACGGCCGCCGAGCTCGGGTGGGCGGTCGGCGACGTGCACACCATCGGCCTGTCCATCAACCCGATCGAGATCGAGCTGGTCGGAGTGTTCGACCCCGTCGACGCGAGCGGCGACTACTGGCAGCACGTCCCGTCCGTGCTCACGCCCAAGGTGTTCGACGACGGCAACGGTCCCCGCAAGCTGACAGGCACCGCGTACGCGCACCCCGCCTCGCTCGTGGCGACCGGGCTCGATGCGGCGTACTCGACGCTCGTCTGGTATCCGACCGATGCCGACGCGATCAGCCGCGACGACGCCGAGCAGACGGTCGCGGCGCTCAACCGCCTCACCGCGGTGTCGCACACCATCGCGACCTCCGCCGGCGGGCCCGGCATCCTGAGCCTGCGCTTCGACGCCGACATCACCGGAGAGATCGAGCTCGCCCTCGCGCAGGAGGCGTCAACCGCCGCGGTCATCGCGATGCTCGTGGCCGGTCCCGTCGGCGTGGCCGCCGCCGTGCTGGTGCTCGGCTGCCGGCTCATCCTCGAGGGGCGCCGCCCGAGCCTGCGCCTGCTGTCGGCGCGCGGCGCCTCGACCGGACAGCTGCGCGGCCTGCTCGCCGTCGAGGGCGCCATCGCCGGCGCCGTCCCCGCGCTGCTCGGCGCGATCGGCGTGGTGGTGCTCGGTGCGCTGCTGTTCGGCGCCGCACCGACGGTCGCCGGCCTCGTGCCCGCGGTGCTGCTCGCCCTCGCGCCCATCGCGATCCTCGTCATCCTCGCCCCCTCGGCCGCCGAACGGCAGACGCGCGCCGACCTGGGCGCGCGGGGGTCGCGGCTGCGGCTCATCACCGAGGGGGTCATCGCCGGCCTCGCCGCCGTCGCCCCCGTGCTGCTGTTCGTCCGCGGGTACAGCGACGGCGTCGACCTGCTGATCGCGGCGACACCGCTGCTGCTCGCCCTGGTCGCGTGCCTCATCACGCTGCGGCTGTACCCGCTGCCGCTGCGCGCCGTGCTCGGCCGGGCCCGCGCGTCCTCGGGAGCCGACGCGTTCCTCGGGGCCGCGCGGGCGCTGCGCGAGCCGTCGATCGGCCTCACCCCCGTGCTGGCGCTGGTCGTGGGCGTCTCGGTGGCCGTGTCGTCCGGCATCCTCCTCTCCGCGCTGCAGAGCGGCATCACCGACGCCGCACGCGCCCAGGTCGGCGCCGACGTGCGCGTCACCGGCGGCACCTTCACACGCGAGCAGCTCGACCGCGTCGCGGCCCTCGACGGCGTCGACGCCGCGACCGGCATCTCGGGCGCCGATCCCGCCGTCATCGACATCGACGGCGTGAAGCGCGCCACGTCGGTGTTCGTCGTCGACGCCGCAGAGCTCCGTGAGGTGCAGGGGGACGGACCCGGGATGCTGCCGCCCGGGGTGTCGCTCGAACCGACGGACGGCCCGATGCCGATGCTCGTCGCCGCGGCCACCGCCGACCTGATCGGCGACACCGACAAGATCGACGTCGGCGGCGTGGACGCGGAGGTGGTCGGCGTCAGCCGCGGACCCGTGCCGACGGGCGTGCGCGAGAACTGGGTGGCCATCGACTCGTCGTACGCCGAGGACGCCCTCGGACGGGACCCCAGCGACCGCACCCTGCTCGTGAGCCTCGACGCGGGGGTGATCCCGGTCGCCGTCGCGGACGACCTCCGGGGCATCCTCGGGGACGGGGTCCGCCTGGCCACCGCCGACGAGATCGCCGCCGGCATCCAGTCCGGACCCGCCGTCCAGGGCGTGCGGTGGGCGCTGCTGGCAGCCACGGCGATCGCCGCCCTGCTCAGTGCGCTCGCGATCGTCATGACCCTCGCGCTCGCCGCCGGACCCCGCGCGCGCGTGCTCGCGCTGCTGCGCACGCTCGGCGCACCCCGGCGCGCCGCGACGTCGCTCGCGCTGTGGGAGATCGGTCCGCCCGCCATTGCGGCCGTCGTGGCGGGCACTCTGTTCGGGCTCATCGTGCCACTCGTCGTGCTGGCGGCGGTCGACCTGCGGCCGTTCACCGGATCGTCGGTGGCGCCGGCCTACCAGGTCGACCCCGGCATCCTGCTGCTCACCCTCGGCGGGTTCCTCGCGCTCGCCGTGCTGCTCACCGCGGTCGCGCTGCTCGTGTCGCGGCGCATCCGCGCCGCGGGCGCGCTGCGCACCGTGGAGGAAGGATAGAAGTGAGAGATCCGAACATGGACGCCGACATCCTGTGCGTCGACCTCGTGCGCATCTTCAAGGTCGCCTCGGCCGGTGGACCGGGCGTGGAGGTACAGGCGCTGCAGGGCCTCAATCTGCGCATCGACCCGGGCGAGCTCGTCGCCGTCGTCGGCGCGTCCGGCTCGGGCAAATCGACCCTGCTCTCGATCCTGTCGAGCCTCGACCAGCCCACCGCGGGCGTCGCGTGGGTCGCCGGGCACGACCTGCTCACGATGACCGAGAAGGAGCGCGTGGTCTTCCGGCGGCACAGCGTCGGCTTTGTGTGGCAGCAGACCTCGCGCAACCTCCTGCCGTACCTGTCGGCGAGCGAGAACATCGCCGCCGCCCTCGCGATCCCCGGCCGTGTGCGCGGTGCCGCCGCCCGCCAGGCGCGCGTCGCCGAGCTGCTCGACCTGCTCGAGGTGTCGCACTGCGCCGAGCGCCGGCCCGGCGAGATGTCGGGCGGTGAGCAGCAGCGCGTCGCGATCGCCGTCGGCATCGCGAACGAGCCCCGCGTGCTGCTCGCCGACGAGCCCACCGGCGAGCTCGACGACACGGCGAGCGCCCACGTGCTCGAGGCGATGCGCTCGGTCAACCGCGAGCTCGGCGTGACGACGCTCATCGTGACGCACGACCCCGGCGTGTCGGAGCATGTCGCCCGCACCGTGCAGATCCGCGACGGCCGCACCTCGACCGAGGTGCTGCGATCGACGCGGCTCGACGAGCACGGCGCCGAGCACCACGTCGCCGAGGAGTACGCGGTCCTCGACCGCGTCGGCCGGCTGCAGCTGCCCGACGAGTTCGTCACCGCCCTCGACCTGCGCGAGCGCGTGCGCCTGGCGCTCGAACCCGATCACGTCGGCGTGTGGCCCGGCCAGAACGCGCCCGATCCCGCCGTCGGCGCCCCGGCGCCCGAGCCTGTCGACGCGTCGCGCGAACAGCCCCGGGGCGCGGCATCCGATCTCTCCACGGAGGAGCCCTCATGACCCTCGCACTGCGCGGCGAGAAGCTCAGCCGCACGTTCTCGTCGGCCGCCGGCGACGTCCACGCGTGCGTCGACATCGACATCGAGGTCGCCGCGGGCGAGCTCGTCGTGGTGCGCGGCGCGTCCGGCGCGGGCAAGACGACGCTGCTGAACCTGCTGGGCGGGCTCGACACCCCGACGTCCGGCTCGGTGTGGATCGGCGATGTCGAGGCGACCGCGCTCGACGAGGACGCGCTCGCGGCCCTGCGGCGCGAGCGGCTGGGCTTCGTCTTCCAGTCGTTCGGCCTCATCCCGATCCTGTCGGCGGCCGAGAACGTCGAGCTGCCGCTGCGCATCGCGAAGACGCCGCCCGCCGAGCGCGACGCGCGCGTGGCCGAGGCGCTGAAGCTCGTGGGGCTCGCCGACCACGCCGCGCAGCGGCCGACCGAGCTGTCGGGCGGCCAGCAGCAGCGCGTGGGCATCGCTCGCGCGATCGCCGCCCGCCCGCACGTGCTGATCGCCGACGAGCCGACCGGTCAGCTCGACTCGCGCACCGCCGCGACCGTCATGGATCTCATCGGCGACCTCGTCCACTCGCAGGGCCTCGCCGCCGTCGTCTCGACCCACGACCCGCTGCTCGTGCAGCGCGCCGACCGGGTCATCGAGCTGCACGACGGCCGCGTCACCTCGGTGACCGGAGGATCGAGGGATGCCGCAGCCCCGGTGGTCACCGCGCCCGAGGCCGAGGCTTCCGAGCCGGACGCCCCTGTGACCGCGGGGGCCGAGTCCGCCGACCCGCACGCTCCGCGCACGCGCGCCGAGGCGCGCGAGCAGCGCGAAGGCCACTGACGCGGGGACCGGCCGCGCGGGAAGCGCCCAGCACGCCGGTGCGAGGATGGATGCCGTGACCGTCCCCGCCGAACCGTTCCAGGAACTCGTCGCCCACGCCCGTGAGACCCGGGTCGTGGTGATCGGCGGGGGCATCGCCGGACTCGTGGCGGCGTGGGAGTGCGTCAAGGTCGGCATGGCCGTCACGGTGGTGGAGGCATCCGATCGCCTCGGCGGTGTGATCGGCACGGCGGAGACGTCGGGGCTGCGCCTGGACGTGGGCGCCACCTGCTGGTCGACACGCGGCGGGGCGGTGCGGCGGCTCGTCGACGAGGTGCTGCCGGATGCCGTCGTCGTGCGTCCGCGCGTCGACGCCGCCTGGATCGCGGGGCTTCCCAAGGGCGCGGCGGCGCCCGTGCCGCACGACACGCTGCTGGGCATCCCCGCCAACCCCTGGGACGAGGGCGTCCGCCGGATCATCGGGTGGGGCGGGACGTGGCGTGCGTACGTCGACCGCCTGCGCCCGCCGCTCACGATCGGCTCGGAACGCAGCCTCGGCCGTCTCGTCGCCGGGCGCATGGGCGACAAGGTGCGCGACCGCATGGTCGCGCCCCTCAGCGTCGACCGCTTCGGTCTGACCCCGGACGACGTCGACGTCGAGGTCGCCGCCCCCGGCCTGAACCCCGCCCTCACCCGCACCGGCTCGCTCGGCGGCGCCGTCGCCGACCTGCTCACCGGAGCCTCCGAGGCGGCCGTCGAAGGGCTGGACGGAGGGATGCCGCAGCTCGTCGCCGCGCTGCACGCGAGTCTCGTCGAACGCGGCGCCGTCGTGCACACGGGCACGCGTGCGACGGGTCTCGTCCGCGACGGCGCGGGCTGGACCGTGGTGCTCGCGGTCGCCGCGCGGCCAGGCGCCGAGCCCGATGAGACGCCGATGACCACCGATCCCGTCCCCATCGAGCTCACCGCCGACGCCGTCATCGTCGCGACCGACGAGACCGCGGCCCGCGCTCTCGTCGGGCCGGCCGTCGACGACCGGGCGTTCGCCGCCGCCGTTCCCGCGGGTGTCGCACGAGAGGTCGTGACGCTCGTCGTCGACACGCCCGCGCTCGACGCAGCTCCGCGCGGCGCACACGTCCACGCCGTCCCCGGTTCGGGTCGCGCGACGGGCCTCGTGCACGAGACGGCGCGGTGGGAGTGGCTCGCCCGCGACGCCGGATCGGGGCGCCACGTGCTCCGGGTCGCCTTCGGCGGCCCGGAGGCGCCGCCCGCCACCGCCGGGCTGGACGACACCAACGCCTTCGTGCTGGCTGCGCGGGAGGCATCCACTCTCCTCGGGGTCCCCGTCGAGCGCATCGTGGCCGCGCACCGCGACCGCTTCACGCTCGTCCCGCCGGTCTCGGCCCGCGGTCAGCAGGAGCGCGCGACGGCGGCCCGGGCCGCCGTCGCGAAGGCTCCCGGACTCGCCGTCGTCGGCGCCTGGGTCGCCGGGAGCGGGCTCGCGCAGGTCGTCGCGGACGCGCACGCCGAGGCCGACCGCCTGCGCCGCGGCGCGCTGTGGGGCGGCGAATCCCACGTCTGACGCGCGTTTGTCAAGTGGATGCCGGATTCGGCATACAGGGCTACCCTGGGGAAGGTCGTCAGGTGCACACCGAGTGTGAGGAGACCCCATGAGGGGCAAGGCTGGACTCGTCATCGGACTCGCCATCGGGTACGTCCTGGGCACACGCGCCGGGCGCGAGCGCTATGAGCAGATCAAGGCGCAGTGGCTGAAGGTGTGGAACCTCGATCCCGTGCAGGAGCAGGTCGGCAAGGTCAAGGACTTCGCCAAGAGCCAGGCGATGGCCCTGCCGTCGACTCTCTGGGACGCGGGCGTCAAGGTCGTGCAGGCGGCCGGCGCCAAGGGCACACCCGGGCAGAAGCTCGACGCCGCCATCAAGGTGGGCAAGGACTCGCAGGAAGACGTGGGCAGGGCGGCGCAGACGTCGGCGCAGGCCGTGAAGGATGCCGTCGACGACGCGGTCGAAGACGCCACCGGCCAGGGCGGAGCCTGACGTGGAGACGCGCAGACGCGGATTCCGCGACCGCGCGGACGACAGCCTCCTCACTCTGCTCGGCGAGGTCCCCGAGCTCGTCCGCAACCTCGTCATCGCCGAGATCGACGCCGCAAAGGCATGGCTGGCGCGCACGGCCAAGGACGGCGGCTGGGGCGCGCTGTGGGTCTTCGCCGCGCTGTTCGTGCTGTTCTGGTCGGTGCCGGTGCTCGGCACGTTCATCATCGCCGGGTTCTCGGAGTGGTGGGGGTGGCCGGTGTGGCTGTCGGCCCTCGTCGTGTTCGTCGCGATGCTCATCGTCACGGCCGTGCTGGCGTGGCTCGGGATCCTGCGGTTCCGCAAGATCGGCGAGCGCCAGAATCCGGTCCAATCGATCGCCCAGGACGTGAAGGAGGTGCGCGATGAGCTCTGAGGCTCCCGTGCCCGTGCCCCGCACCGCCGTGCCGCTCGGCATCACCGATCCGGTCGAGCAGGCGCGCGCCGAGCTCAAGGCCGCACTGGCCGCGATCGAAGAGAAGGCCAACGTCCCGCGGCGCGTCGGCCGGGTCGTCGACGAGCGCGTCGCCCAGGCGCGTGCCTTCAACCGCCGCAACCCGGCCCTGGCCGCCGTCGCGGTCGTGGTGGGTGCGGTGGCGGTCGGCGCCGCCGTGTGGGGAGCGGTGCGGCTCTACACCCGCTGACGCTCCCAGCGCCCTCGCCGTGGACGGAGTCCGTCCGTTCAGGATCGGGGGGTATGCTCGGGAGTCGAGGCAGTGCAATGGTGCGTATGCTGCCGCTCGCGCGAACCCGATTCGAATCGCGCGTCGGCTGCTCGAACGTCATGGGCGGCCGACTTTGCACCATCGAGAGTCGACCCCCCTTATGAACACAGCCGCAGCATCGCACCAGCCCGTCAAACCACTGACCGGCTGGCGCGTCCTCGTGCCCCGCGGCGGTCCCTGGGGCGACGGCGTGGCGGCGAACCTGCGGCGTCAGGGTGCGACCCCCGTGATCGCCCCGCTCATCAACTTCGCGCCGACGAACGATCAGGCGACACTCGATCAGGCGCTCGCGGATCTCGCGGCCGGGGCGTTCGACTGGCTGACGGTCACGAGCGCCACGACGGTGGACGTGCTCTACGCGTACCGCGCCGTCGTCCCGCCCACCACGAAGGTCGCCGCCGTCGGCGAGACGACCGCCGCCGCACTCCTCGCGGTCGGATACCGTGTCGACCTCGTCCCCGAGCGCGACAACTCCGCGGCGGGCATGGCCGAGCAGCTCATCGCGCTCGAGCCCGAGGCGCGCGACATCCTGACGCTCCGCAGCGAGATCGCCAAGCCCGTCCTGACCCGCATGCTGACCGACGCCGGGCACCGCGTGCGCAGTGTCGTCGCGTACCGCACCGTCGGGGTGCCGGTCACCGAGCGCATCGCCGAGGACGTGCACTCGGGCCGCATCAACGCGATCCTCGTCACGAGCGGCTCGGTCGCCCAG
>Ga0160432_101051_pt1 | contig 10766 bp, 10 predicted proteins | sample HID1971M_E0MG_FD_108250 | JGI IMG/M metagenome (GOLD analysis project Ga0160432, IMG submission 108250) | Enriched millipede-associated microbial communities from UW Madison campus, WI, USA - HID1971M_E0 MG | ecosystem: Host-associated > Arthropoda: Insects > Digestive system > Unclassified ... | reverse complement strand
GTCCGCATCGCCGCGGTGAGCACGGTCGCCCTGGTCACGGTCGGGGTCGTGGTCGGCTACGGCGGGCTGGGGCAGCTCATGTTCCGCGGCTTCCGCAGCAACTACCACGCGGAGATCATGACCGCGACGATCCTGTGCCTGGTCATCGCACTGGTCGCCGACGTCGCGATCGTCCTGCTCGCGCGCCTGATGATGCCGTGGTCGCGCTCGGCGCGCCTCCTCGCGGACATGTCGTTGTGAGGGGGCGAGCATGGACGTCTTGAACGACGCGATCGCGTGGCTGAACGACCCCCTGAACTGGACGGGGCCGCACGGCGTGCTCGCGCTGACCGCGGCGCACCTGCGCGTGACGTTCCTGGCCGTGCTGCTCGCGGCCGTCGTCGCCCTGCCCGGCGGGGTCTGGCTCGGTCACGCCCGCCGGGGCGGAACGCTGGGCGTCGTCGTCGCGAACACGACGCGCGCGCTGCCCACGCTCGCGCTGCTCACGCTGTTCGCCTCGGCGGGGCTGATCGGCAACACGGCCACGGTGCTCGCGTGCGCGGTGTTCGCCGTCCCGCCGCTGCTGACGAACACCGTGACGGGGATCGGTGACGTGGACCGGGACGTGGTCGACGCCGCGCGGGGCCTCGGCATGTCGAGCCGCCGACGACTGCGGGAGGTCGAGCTGCCACTCGCCGTCCCGCTGATCGCGGCGGGCGTTCGCACCGCCGTCGTGCAGGTGCTGGCGACCGTGCCGCTCGCGGCGCTCGTCGGTGGCACCAGCCTCGGGACGATCATCGTCAACGGCTTCGGCACGCAGCGCTACGGCCAGGTCCTCGCGGGCGGCATCCTCGTCGCGGGGCTCTGCCTGGCGGCCGAGGGCCTGCTCGCGATCGCGCAGCACCTGCTGACCCCCCGCGGGCTGCGGGCCCAACGCGGCCCCACGCGGGGTTCGCCTTCCGCCGTCGACCCGTCACCGGTTGCTGCGGCAACGTCCAGCGAGTCGAATGGTGCGACTGGTGCGCCGCAGCCGTGACACGCGCGCCGCGACCCCGTGCGCCGATGCAGCCACGAGGCCCCTAGCCACTCGCCGACCTTCGTAGCCCCCACCGACCCAGGCATCCCCTACCGACCCAGGAGCCCACGATGCGCGTCCGCCACCTGACGGCCAAGTCCCTGCTCGCCACCACCCTGCTGGTCTCCGCCATGGCGCTGACCGCGTGCGGATCGCCCGGATCGGGCGGAGGCGAGCCCGAACCGACCACCGACGCGTCAGCCTCCGGCACCGCCTGCGAGCCGATCGCCGGCGACAAGCTCGTCGTGCTGACCGACGACAAGGGCCTGCAGAACGCCGACAACATCATCCCGGCGGTCAACAAAGATGCGGCCACGAAGCACCCCGCGATCATCGACCTGCTCAACACGGTCTCCGCGGCGCTGGACACCGACAAGCTGATCCAGCTCAACAAGGCCGTCGACATCGACCGCAAGACGTCGAGCGAGGTCGCCAAGGAGTTCGTCGCCACCGAGGGCCTGGCCGCCACCGACAAGAGCCAGAGCGGCAAGCTCCAGGTAGGTGCCGCCAACTTCTCTGAGAGCAGCACGCTCGCCGAGATCTACGGCGAGGTGCTCCGCTCCGCCGGCTTCGACGTCACGGTGCGCACGATCGGGTCGCGCGAGACCTACCTCCCGGCGCTCGAGAAGGGCGAGGACGGCCTCGCGGTGATCCCCGAGTACGCGGCGACCCTCGCGGACTTCATCAACGCCGACATCAACGGCGCCGAAGCGAAGTCCGTCGCGTCGGACGACGTCGACGCGACGGTCGCGGCGCTGACCCCGCTCGCGGCGCAGAAGAACCTCGTGGTCGGAAAGCCGTCCGCGGCGCAGGACCAGAACGCGTTCGCGGTGACGAAGGAGTTCGCCGACGCGCACAAGGTCACCTCGCTGAGCGAGCTCGCGGCCGCGTGCCCGGGCGGACTGAGCCTCGCGGGGCCGGCCGAGTGCCCCGACCGGCCGTTCTGCCAGCCGGGCCTCGAGCAGACCTACGGGCTGAAGTTCACCGACTTCGGGTCGTACGACTTCGGCCTGATCGGCGGGATGGTCCGCGACGGCAAGCAGGCCCTCGGCCTGGTGCTGTCGAGCGACGGCTCGCTGGCTAGCTGATCGCCGGTGAGCGAGGGCGGCACCCGCCGCCCTCGCTCACAGCCCGGCTGCCTCGCCGAACCGGAGCCAGACCTCGCTCAGCGTCGGGTACGCGGGGACGGCGTGCCACAGCCGCGCCAGCGGGACCTGACCGACGACCGCGACGGTCGCGGCGTGCAACATCTCCGCGATGTCCGGCCCGACGAACGTCGCGCCAACGATCACGCCACGAGCCTCGTCGAGCACGAGCTGTGCCTGGCCCGCGTACGTCGGCGAGAGCACGGTGGCGCCGGAGAGGTTCGCCAGGTCGTACGGCACGACGCGCACGTCGATGCCGGCCTCCTTCGCGCTGGCCTCGGTGTGCCCGACCCACGCCACCTCGGGGCGTGAGAACACGACCTGCGGAACGCTCGCCTCGTCGGCGGTGGCCCTGTACCGCGACCACGGACCCGCGGCGTCCTCGGCCTCCCGTGCGGCGGCGTCGGAGCCGAACCGGGCAGCCACCACGTCGCCGGCGACGCGCGCGTCGTACTTGCCCTGGTGCGTGGTGGCGGTCCGCCCGGTGACGTCGCCGACCGCGAACAACCAGCCGCCGTCCACGCCGGTCGCCGTGAGTGCGTCGTCGACCGCGATCGGCTTGCCCGAGACCAGGCCGACCGACTCCAGCCCCAGGTCGTCGGTGCGCGGGCGGCGGCCGGTCGCGACCAGGAGCTCGTCGGCGTCGATCGTGCGGTCGGCGAGCTCCACGTGCACGCCGTCGGCGTCGCGCGTCACCGAGGACGTCTGCGCGTCGAGCAGGACCGTCACGCCGAGGGCCCGCAGCGACTCGGCAACCGCCTCGCCCGCGAACGGCTCGGCGCCCGCCAGCAGCCGTGGGCCGCGCACGACGAGCGTGACGTCGCTGCCGAAGTCGGCGAAGACCGTCGCCATCTCGACCCCCACCACGCCCCCGCCGAGCACGACGAGTCGCGCGGGCACGTGCTGCACCGAGGTGGCCTCCCGGCTCGTCCACGGCTTCACCTCCGCCAGTCCCGGCACCGGCGGGACGATCGGCGTCGAGCCGGTGGCGACGATCACGGCATGGCGCGCGACGACAGCCGTCTCGCCGTCGTCGCTGCTCAGCGTGAGCTCGCGCGGGCCGGTGAACCGCGCGTGCCCGCGCAGCAGCTCGATCCCGACGCTCTCGACCCAGCCGACCTGGCCTGCGTCGTCCCAGTGCGCCGCGACGTCGTCGCGGCGCGCCAGGACGGCGGCCACGTCGACGGCCGAGTCCACCGGAGCACCCGGCGCCTCGCGTGCCGCGGCGAGCGCGGCCCCCGGACGCAGGAGGACCTTCGACGGCATGCACGCCCAGTACGAGCACGCCCCGCCCACGAGAGCGTGCTCGATGAGCGCCACGCTCAGTCCTGTGCGGCTCGCGCGGTCGGCAGCGTTCTCGCCAGCCACGCCCGCGCCGAGCACGATCACGTCGAACGTCAGCTGCTGCGTCATCGCGGTCCTCCGCCCCGTCGCGCGCCGGTCGCGCGACGTCGTTCGCCATCGTCACCCGAGTCGCACAGGCCCGCAGCCCGGCGAGCTACTTCAGCAGCACGTACGTGGTCCCGGCGTCGTCGACCCCGAGGAGCTGCCGACCAGCCGAGCCCGCGGAGGTGAAGCCCTTCGGGAACGGCGCCCGGAAGGCCTCCTTGCCCGTGACGGCGTCGTAGGCGACCAGGACCGTGCCCCGGGTCTCGTCGCCCATCGGCCGCACCGGAGTGAGGATGTGTGTGCCGTCCGTGTACAGCTGGCCGTCGGGGAGCCCGCCTTCCACCGAGCCGTGCCAGAGCCGCTCGCCAGTGCGGGCGTTGAACGCCAGCACGCCGTCCCCTGTCGCGACGTAGAGCCGGCCGCGCATGACGATCGCAGACGACGCGGGGTCCGTCAGCTCGACGTTCCACTGCTGCTCGCCCGTCGACAGGTCCCATGCCCGCAGATCGGTGTCCTGGGTCACGGCAAGGTCGGGCACGCTCCCGTCGTCGACCTGGGCGTGGACGACCGTGCCGCGCAGCGTGACGTCACCGCTCGGGTCGAGGTCCGGTGCGAGCACGAGCGACGACTGGTCGATCGTCGTCACGACCACGCGTCCCGACGTCGCCTCGACGTCCCACCAGTCGATCCGACCTTCCGCCTTCGGCCGGATCTCGCGCCGCACCTTCCCGTCGGGGCCGATGTCGATCACCGTGCGCTCGTCGAGCTGGAGCACGATGTCGTCGCCGACGCTTCGAGCCGGCCCGGAGTAGGCGCCGGACGGGTCGGACGTCGACGCGGTGTAGGTCCACTTCGTCGCACCCGTGAGCCGGTCGTGGGCAGAGACCTTCGCGCCGCTCGCGTCCCACGTCTCGACGACGACCCGGCCCGGCGAGAGCACCAGCCATACGCCCTGCCCGACCGGCCAGTCGCCGAGGACGGACCCGTCCCGGGTGTCCAGCACGACGACGCGCGACGTCGTCGCCGCCGTCGACGCCTGGCCGTCGCCCGACGCCCGCCACCCACCGTCGGTCACGTAGCACACGACCTGTGAGGCCGTGGAGGTCTCGGCACCGTCGGGCACGTCCGGAACGCAGTAGCTCAACGGCGACACACCCTTCTGCGCGAGCGTGGGGGTGGCGCCCAGCAGCTGCGCGGTCCACCTGACCGCGGCACCCCCGCCGCTCCACGAGTACGACTGCGACCCGTCCGCCGCCGTCTCGAGTCCGCCCGAGTCCCCCACGAGGCCGGCGAAGTCCTCGATGGACGCCTTGCGCGCCACGACGAGCTGGTCGCCGACAGGGGCGATGACCCCGGGCACCTGCGCCAGCCGCGCGATCGCGTCGCGCTCACGCCTGTCGACGTATGCCTGGCCGCCTGCCATCAGCGCGGCGACGAGAACGAGGCCCGCGACCACCCACACCCCGCGCCGGCGGCCACGCCGCGGACGCTCGGCCGTCTCGGGACCGCTTGCGTCGCCCGAGGCAGGCGTGTCCACCAGTTCGACGAGCTGCATCTCGCTCCGGTGCGCCACACGGCGAGATTAACCGCCCCGGCCCGCTCCGGCAGGAATCCTGCGTCCTCGATACGGGAAGCAGGCTCGTCGGCTACTGGGATGTCCCCTCGGGCCGGATTGGCCTCTCGATCACTCGACGACGAGGTACCCGCCAGACGAGTCGACGTGCCCGACGAGGCTGTGGCCCACCGGGAAGAGCGCGCGCACGTCCTTCGGGTACGGCGCCCGGAACCTCACCTCACCGGTCTCGCGGTCGAGCGCGATGAGCCCCAGCCCGCCGTCGCTCTTCTCGACGAGGACGTGCTGCCCGTCCGTGAACAGGCCGCTGTAGGAGGACGCGTCCTCGACCGACGCATGCCAGACCTCCTCGCCCGAACCGACGTCGAGCGACACGACGCCGTCACCCGTCACGGCGTAGATCCGGCCGGCCAGCACGAGCACGCTCGACGTGCTGACGTCCGCCTTCCAGCGCCGCTCCCCCGTGGCGCCGTCCCAGGCTTCGAGGCCGTCCGACCCCGTCAGGAACAGGTCTCCCGCGCTGCCGTCGTCCACGGACGCCGGGACCACGACACCGTCGACCGCCACGTTGTGCGCGGGGTTGCCGTCCGGTGCCACGAGCGTCGTCGCTCCGCGCATCTTTCCCCCCAGGCCGTAGACGAAGATCCGGCCGGCTGCGTCCACGCTCCGCTCGACGAAGCCCCGCTGAGGACTCGGGCTGACGTCGATGACGACCTCGCCGTCCGGCGACAGCACCACGAACCGCCCGTCGACCCCGTCGACCGTCACCAGCCTGCCTGCGGTCCCGATGTTGCCGCTCGCGAAACCCGCGCTGGGCACCTCGGTGCCTCTGATGCGATGGGTCCACCGCAGGGCCCCCGTGCGCAGGTCGTGCCCTTCGACGAACACGTCGTTCCCGTCGGTCCACTGCACGACTGCGACGCCTGGGACAACCGTGATCCCCTCGCCGTGCGCGAGCGACCACTGATGCTCGATCGCACCGTCGGCGGTCGCGAGGACCATGACACCGACAGTCCTCGCGGGCACCTCGACCGTCTCGTCCTCCGTGAAGGACACGCCGCCGTCGCTGACGAGACAGACGAGCCTGCGCACGTCGCTCAGGTCCCAGTAGCCGATGTACGACTGCTGGCCTTCGGGGATGCACGACGTGCCGGTGTACATGTCGGCCAGCCCTGCGAGCGCGGGCCTCGCGCCCATCAGCGGCGTGCTCCAGAGCGGTGCACCACCCTGGGCGCGCCAGACGTAGCGCTGCGAGCCGTCCCGCGCGTGCTCGACGGACCCGTTCGGCCCGAATGCGGTATCGACGTCCTCGCCACTGATGCGACGCGTCACCTCGAGGTGCTCGTCAAGGGGGGCGACGACCCCCGGGACGGTCGCCAACGCGGCCACCTCCGCCCTGTGCCGGGCGTCGATGGTTCGCTGACCGAACATCAGCGCCAGGACGACCACGCCCACGGAAGCCAGCATGATCACGATGCGGCGGGGAGATCGAACCTCCGCGCGGGGCGCCGGACCGCTCTCGTCCTCCTCGAGATCGACCGTCGCCATGCCACCACCTCGTGCCATAACCGGACCCTAGCGCGGGCCTCTCGGCCGACCGGGGCCCCGGTGGACAAACGAAAGGCCCCTCGCCGCGTTTCCGCTGGTGAGGGGCCTTCGATGGTGCGCCATCAGGGACTCGAACCCCGAACCCGCTGATTAAGAGTCAGCTGCTCTGCCAATTGAGCTAATGGCGCGCGGTGCAGAACGTTAGCAGCCTTCTGGCCCAGGTAGCGAATCGGATACCGCCACCGTGACGAGCGTCACGACCACGGGGCTCAGAGGTACAGGCCCGTGCCCGCGCCGGCGCTGCCCGGAGCGGCCACGGCGTGCACGTCCTTCTCGCGCAGGAGCAGGTAGGTCGCCCCTTCGAGCTCCACCTCGGCACGGTCCTCGGGGTCGAACAGCACCCGATCCCCCACCTCGACCTGCCGCACGTGCTGGCCGGTGGCGACCACGTCGGCCCACGCGAGTCGCTTGCCGACGGCGGCGGTCGCGGGGATGACGATCCCGGCCGACGAGCGCCGCTCGCCGGCGCCTGCGTCGAGCGTCACGAGGAGGCGGTCGTTCAGCATGCGGATCGGCAGGGCACCCTCGTCGGGCGTGGCAGCACTCACCGTCCGACCGTACCCGTCGCCGGAACGTAGGCTGAGGCACCACCCACACCCTGGAGGATCCGTGCCTCGTCTCGCCCCCGGCGACCTCGCTCCCGACTTCACGCTGGCCACCGCCGACGGCGGTCAGGTGCACCTGGCAGACCTGCGCGGCACGCGCGTCATCGTGTACTTCTACCCGGCCGCGATGACGCCCGGGTGCACCACGCAGGCGTGCGACTTCCGCGACAACCTCGCCTCGCTGCAGGCGGCCGGGTTCGCGGTCGTCGGCGTCTCGCCCGACGAGGTGAGCAAGCTCGCCGCCTTCGTCGAGGCCGAGCACCTGACGTTCCCCCTCGCGTCCGACCCGACCCGCGAGGTCCTCGAGGCGTGGGGCGCCTGGGGCGAGAAGAAGCTCTACGGCAAGACGGTCACCGGCGTGATCCGCTCAACCGTCGTCGTCGACGCCGAGGGGCGTGTCGAGCTCGCGCAATACAACGTCAAGGCCACGGGCCACGTCGCCAAGCTGCGACGCGACCTCAAGGTCGCCTGACGGACGTGCCGGGTCTCTGGGAGACTCGGCACGCGCGGGAGTGGTGAAATGGCAGCCACGCCAGGTTTAGGTCCTGGTGCTCGAAAGAGCGTGCGGGTTCGACTCCCGTCTCCCGCACTCCATCGCACGCAGGTCTGCCCATCGAGCACCTTGGAGAACATCGGTGGCCTCTTCCACCCTCGTAGGCCTGATCTGGGGCGGCCTGTCCTTCGTGATCGTCCTCGCGATCGCGCTGATCGGCGACTGGGGCATGCCGATGGCCGTCGCCGCGCCGTGCATCGCCGCCGGGTGCTGCTTTGGTGTGACCGCGTTCCCGCGCCGCGAGCCGTACGAGAGCCCCGACGTCACCCGCCGCGAGCCGTAGGGCGGCCGAGCGCCCTCGACCCGGGTACGACGAAGGCGGCGCCCCCGCTGGGGACGCCGCCTTCGGTCAGCTCACTCCTTGGCGGCTGCGGCGATCTGTGCGCGCACGTCGTCCATGTCGAGCCCCTTGACGGCCTCGACCACCTGCGCGAGCGCCGGCGCGGGCAGCGCGCCGGCCTGGTTGAACACCAGGATCCCGTCGCGGAAGGCCATCAGCGTGGGGATCGAGAAGATCTGCAGCTCCTGGGCGAGCGCCTGCTCGGCCTCGGTGTCGACCTTCGCGTGCACGATCTCGGCGTTCTCGTCGGACGACGCCTCGAAGACCGGACCGAACCGCTTGCACGGGCCGCACCACTCGGCCCAGAAGTCGATCAGGACGATCTCGTTGTCCTGGATCGTCTGGCCGATGGTCTCGGCGGTCAGCGTGGTTGTGGGCATGGTTCCTCCCGGTGTCGGTTGTCCGGCCTCCTCAGCGCACGGGCACCGCAGACTATTCCCGAGCTGCGCGCCCCACGCGACGGAACCACCCAGAATCGCCCAGACCCTGCGCGCCTGGAGGCGCCCGCGCGGCGCTCGGGGTAGAAACAAGCAGTGACCGCTTCCGCCGAGTTCCCCGTGCCCGAACGCCCCGAGGGGTGGCTGAGCAGCGACGAGATCGCCCAGGTGCGCCGGTCGCTGCCCATCGTCTACGTGGACGCGATCCCGGTGCGGGTCGACGACTCGGGCGACGTGATCGCCGTGGGCCTGCTGCTGCGGGTGACGCGCGAGGGAGTCATGTCCCGCGCCCTGATCAGCGGCCGCGTGATGTACCACGAGCGCGTGCGAGACGCGTTGGTGCGGCACATCGAGAAGGACCTCGGCCCCGTCGCCCTGCCGCAGATCCCCGCGTCGCCCCAGCCGTTCACGGTCGCCGAGTACTTCCCGACGCCGGGCATCACGGCCTACCACGACCCGCGCCAGCACGCGGTCTCGCTCGCGTACGTCGTGCCCGTCCTGGGCGACTGCCAGCCGCAGCACGACGCGATCGACCTGGCCTGGCTCACGCCCGAGGAGGCGTGCGCCGAGCAGGTGCAGGTCGAGATGAACGGCGGGCAGGGCGTGTTGCTGCGCCAGGCGATGGCGCACGTCGGGCGGCTATAGCTCGAGCACGGGCCAGTCGGCGAGGTCCGCGCGCATGCGACGGTCGTGGGTCGCGACGACGACCGCCGCCGACGTGAGCCGCAGGGCCGCCGTCAGCTCGTCGACCAGCCCGACCGACAGGTGGTTGGTCGGCTCGTCGAGGATCAGCACGTGCGGCGCGGCCAGCAGCGCGCACGCGAGGTCGAACCGGCGGCGCTGACCCACCGACAGCTCCCGCAGGGGTCGGTCGAGGTCGTCCTCGGTCAGCAGACCGAGCGCCGCGACGGGCACGAGCTGGTCGGGGTCGAGCGCCCCGGACTCGAGCAGCCGCAGCGCGTGGCGGGCGTAGGCGTCGAAGGCGGTGGTGCTCGCCGCGGCGGTGCCCGGCGTGGCGGCGTGCTCGGCCGGGCCCTCCTGGGCCAGCAGGCCGAGCCGGACGCCGGCGGCGACCGTGCGGGTGCCTCGGTCGAGGTCGACCGTCCCGGCCAGCGCCGCGAGCAGCGTGGACTTGCCCGAGCCGTTCGGCCCGACGACGAGCAGCCGCCCGCACGCACCGATGTCGATCCGCCGGCCCGGCAGGTCGAGGCGGTCGCCGACGCGCGGCGCCCGTAGCTCCAGCAGCGGCCCCGCGTGCGCGGCGGCGCGGTCGGCGTCCGGGTCCAGCGGACGGTCGAGGTCGGCACCCGTCGACGCCCTGCGGGGCAACGACGGCAGGTCCGGGAACGTCAGGCTCAGCGGTGGGACCGGCACCTCGACGGCCCGCGCCTCGAGCTGCTGGACCAGCCGGTCCGCGGCCTTGACGTGGCCACGTGCCCGGGTCGCGCGCCGGTGGGTCTGCGAGCCCTTGGGCGGCCGCCACTCGTCGGAGAGCCCCTCGTAGGAGCGGTCGAGCTGCCGGGCGAGCTTGTCGGCCTGCTTGCGCTCGGCGCGGTAGCGGGCGCGCCAGCGCATCAGCATGCGGTCCTTGGCGAACCGGTAGTCGACGTACCGCGTCGCGCCGTAGAGCGCGGGCCGCCCGTCCATCGCGGGGTCGAGGTCGAGGATCGAGGTCATGACGTCGTCGAGCAGCCGACGGTCGTGCGTCACGATGACGACGGCGCCCGGCCACTGCTGCAGCCGCCCGGTGAGGTAGTCGATGCCCGCGGCGTCGAGGTGGTTGGTGGGCTCGTCGAGCAGCAGCACGTCGGAGCGCTCGGCGATCCGGCACGCGAGCCGCGCGCGGTACCGCTCCCCCACGCTGAGCGTCGCGAGCTCGCGGTCGACGTCGCGCGGCGCGCCGAACCGCGTCAGCGCCTCGTCGATCCGGCGGTCGACGTCCCACGCGGCGAGCTGCTCGACGCGAGCCATCGCGTCGGCGAACGCGCCCAGGTCGCCCGCCTCGTGGTCGAACCGCGCGATGACCGCCTCGAGCTCTGCCGCTGCCGCGCGCGTCGCGGCG